>Ga0196976_1000033_pt1 | contig 105251 bp, 117 predicted proteins | sample S3v_513CmetaG_FD_148644 | JGI IMG/M metagenome (GOLD analysis project Ga0196976, IMG submission 148644) | Soil microbial communities from Anza Borrego desert, Southern California, United States - S3+v_5-13C | ecosystem: Environmental > Terrestrial > Soil > Desert | place: USA: California...
GCGGTTGCCGAGCCGTGAAGAGAGGATAGGCTCCAGCTCCAGCGGGGTTTTGCGGGCAACGTCGTAAACTTTGGCGGCGAGGATTTTTTCTACGTAGTCGTTTTTCATCAAGCGGCGGGCGAAAGTAAAACTGCGGTATGATTCGAGTTGCAAAGGATTATAAAGAAAACACAGGAGTAAAAGTAAAAATGGCAACACAGGACGAATTGAAGCAGCAGGTGGCACGCGCCGCGGTGGAATACGTACGCGGCGGCATCATTGGTGTGGGCACGGGCTCCACCGCCAACTACTTCATTGACGAGCTGGCCAAGGTCAAATCCAAAATCGACGGCGCAGTCGCCAGCTCCGAAGGTACCGCACAGCGCCTGCGCAGCAACGGCATCCAGGTCCTGGACCTGAACAATGTCAGTCCAGGCGATCTCGAAATCTACGTCGACGGCGCCGACGAAATCACCGAACACTTCCACATGCTCAAGGGCGGCGGCGGCGCGCTGACACGCGAAAAAATTGTCGCAGCCGTGGCGCAGAAATTCATCTGCATTTGCGATGCCAGCAAGCGCGTATCGGTGCTGGGCAAATTCCCGCTGCCGGTTGAAGTTTTGCCCATGGCGCGCAGCCATGTTGCACGCGAACTGGTGAAACTTGGCGGCCAACCCAAGCTGCGCGAGGGATTCACGACAGATAACGGCAATGTCATCCTCGATGTGTCCAATCTTGAGATACTCGACCCCATCGCGATGGAAGCCCGCATTAACCAGATCGTCGGCGTTGTCACCAACGGTCTGTTCGCCGCCCGTCCGGCTGACATACTGCTGCTGTCCACCCAGAATGGTGTTGAGACATACAAGCGCAGCTGAACGTGAACGACATCAAGTTGTCACATTTGCGCGGTAGATTGGGACGTTAACCGTTTAAAGACGAGGTCAGAGGAAGTCATATGCAAGAACATACCTTCAAGCAATACGATGCCGAGCTCGAGTCCGTGCGGGCCAAGGTCCTGCAGATGGGCGGGCTGGTGGAGCAGCAGATCGTCAATGCGCTGGATGCCCTGGTGAATGCCAACATCGGTATGGCTGAAAATGTGATTTCCGACGATCATCGCGTGAACGGCCTGGAAGTCGAGATCGATGAGGACTGCAGCCACATCATTGCGCGGCGCCAGCCGGCTGCAGGCGACCTGCGCATGATCATGATGGTAGTAAAAACCATCACCGACCTTGAGCGCATTGGCGATGAAGCCACCAAGATTGCTCGCGTGGCGCAGAAGATCTATGAATCGGATCGCATGTATACGCCGCGTTTTACCGAAATCAAGAGCATGGTGGCCGGCGTGCGTGAGATGCTGCGAACGTCACTCGATGCCTTTGCGCGTCTCGACGTCAGCAAGACGGTAGATGTTGCGCGACAGGATGAGCAGGTGGATGAGCAGTTTCGCGCTGCGACACGCCAGCTGATCACTCACATGCTGGAAGATCCGCGCACTATCTCCATGTCACTCGAAGTGCTGTTCGTCGCCAAGGCGATTGAGCGTATTGGCGATCACGCCAAGAATATTGCTGAATATGTGGTGTATATGGTGAAGGGCAAGGACGTGCGCCACACCAGCGTGCAGGAGATGGAGCGCGAAACGCTCCAGCCCTGACGCTATCCCGACAGATCAGGACTTGGGCGGCACGTAACCCGAGGCCTGGTCTGCCCCAGTGCCAAAGAAATAGGCTTCCGTTTGCTGCGACAGGTACTTGCGTGCCTGCGGGTCTGCCAGATTCAAACGGTTTTCATTGACCAGCATGGTCTGATGCTTGAGCCAGCCGGCCCAGGCCTCCTTCGAAACATTCTCATATATCCGTTTGCCAAGCTCGCCGGGGTATGGAGGGAAATCCAGCCCTTCTGCCTCGTGGCCTAATTTAGCGCAATGAACTGTACGTGCCATGATGATGAAACTCTTGTGTTGACTGAAGGTGCTTATCATAACGCAAGGCCAGGGCCGGTGCGAACACCGGCCCGGCTACTGACATCAGAACTCGCCGCGTAGCCCAAGCAGCAGAGAGCGTTCCCCTTGAGGCGCGATATCCTTGAGAAATCCACTATGCTCGCGGATCTCCTGATTCAGCAGATTGTTCGCCTTGGCAAAAGCCTCCAGGTGAAATGTCGAGGGCAAGCGATAGGCGACCAGCGCACTGACCTGCGTGTAAGCATCAGTCTCCAACTCATTGAAAGCAGTGCGGTCCTGCTTGAACGCCTGAAGGACTTCAAAGCGCGAGCTGAAACGCTGGAATGCGTAATCCAGCCCGAAGCCTAGCCGTAGCGGCGAAATGCGCGGCAAAGGGTCACCCGTATCACGATTCGTCGCATGCACGTAGTCTCCGCGCAGGTTCAGGTCGAGGTCGCCACGCCCTTCGTAAATATGGAATTTGGCTTCCGCTTCCAAACCCTTGAAGACTGCGGGCACAGCCAGGAATTGCGCCTCTGGCAGGATTTCTTCAAGTGATCCATCCGCGATACCGTCATTATTGACATCATCTGGATCAAGTTCACCGTCCAAACCTCTGGACCGACCGGTATTGGCCAAACTGATGAAGTTGCTGAAGCGTGTGTAATACGCCCCTACCTTGAAGGCATGCTTGTCGGCCTTCCAGCGCAATTGCACATCAATACCATTCGAGCGCTCCTTCGCCAGATCGCTATCGCCCACTTCGTACTGCGCGGTGGCCAGATGCGGGCCGTTGGCAAACAGCTCGAAATAACTGGGTGCCCGCTCGTTATGGGAAAGATTGGTGGCAATCGACCATTGCTCATTGATAGCGTACAAGGCGCCGACTGCAGCGCTATAGGGATTGAAATCCGCTGAGGTGGCTGCGCCAAAACGCGTACCGCCGCTGGATTCGATCTCCACGCGCTCCGTACGTGCGCCAAAGCTCAGCTTGAGGTCTTCACTGTTCAAAATATCGAGCGGCAACTCCTCATAGATATAAAGCGCTTTGCTCATGGTGCTGTTTCCGGGCACAAAGGCTTCGTCTCCCAGCGCTTCAAATCGCGAATTTTGCAGCTGGAAACCGACTACACCTGAAAACCTGCCGATTGGAACATGGCCTAGTTCAATCGAAGTTTCCACACCACGGTTCTTGAACGTGGTGGCGATTTCGCCATCCTCGATTTCCTGGTGCAGATAGTCGGTATGTGCGGCCCGCACCTTGACGCGGTTGATGAAGGTGTCAATTTCCCCGATCTCGGACGAGAAATCCCAGCGATCACTGCTTTGGTCTATGCGCACGCCGGGTTCGGCCACCGTGCCATACAGGTTGTCAAAAGCGGAATAGGAGAAGCCAATGTGCCCGTGCTCCAGTGCCAGTGAAGCGCCAAGGGCACCGCCATGCGCTTCCGAATCACTATTGATAAGCCTGTCACGCGGTTCCTGCGCCAGCGAATCGGCCCGACGCAACTGTTTTGAGCGAGCGTAGCCCGGAATATCGAGGTCATCTGTTTCCCGCCTGTAAGCATCGGCGTGCAACGTCAGCAAGCCATTCCCGGCATCGAGGACGATAGCGCCGCTCTTCTGATTCTCAGGGCCGCCGTTACGGATCTCCGCGCGTCCCGTGATGCCGTCCAGCGCTTCCTTGGGAATGCGGTGATCGATGGCGTTCACCACACCTCCCACCGCACTGCCTCCATACAACAAGGCAGCCGGGCCACGAACGACGTCAATCTGTTCAATGATTAGCGGATCTATCGCTACGGCATGGTCAAAGCTCAGGCTTGATGCATCCAGGACGCCAATTCCGTTCTGCATGATGCGGATGCGGTCGCTATCCAGTCCGCGAATCGCCGGACGTGAAGCATTCGGCCCGAAACTGCTGGCGCTGACGCCCGGCATGAAGTTGAGCGTATCGCCCAGTGTACTTTCGCGACGCATATTAAGCTCGCGGCCATTCAGGGTAGAGATGGGTACGACCAGTTCATCGGAAGCCACGCCTAGTGGATTGGCAGTGACAGAAACGACCGGCAGCTCGAATGCTGAGTGGGTATTATTTTTATCGTCGGTCTTGTCTTCAGCGTTAACAGGCCAGATGAAGGCGTTAAGCAGCAAGGTACCGAACAACTGCAGAGCAGCGTATTGGGGCATATTCATCTTGTTTCCTCAAGGTAATGGACAAAGCAGCTGCGGTCGCAGCTGGATGTTCAAAGCAATGGAGTACTAGATGAAAAGCGGAGGTGCGCGGGCTTGGTAGGTGAGTAGAGCGGGGCTGGCAGACTGCGCCGCCAGATAGACAAACGGCTCGGCACCGGATGCGGCGCCAAAGGGCTTGAACGGCGCGACATCCAACGCAAAGGCGATTACGCTATGGCTCAGGCACTCATCACAGACGGAATGTGATGACTTATCCTGCTGATGAGATGAAGACGCCAGGTCATCCAGGTGGGATAACTGGTGCACGATGGCGCCCTGTTGGCCGAGGCCGAACAGGAATACCAGCGTGAGTGTGAGAATCAGGCGTCTGAACATGGACTTGATTCTAACAGCAGATGTTGAGATAAAAAAAACAGGGGCGTGAGCCCCTGGAGATTAGCCGGCAAAATTTTTCTCAGCGAATTCCCAGTTGACCAGAGAATTCATGAAGGCTTCGACAAATTTGGCGCGGGCATTGCGATAGTCGATGTAATAGGCATGTTCCCACACGTCCACGGTCAGCAACGGCAGGTCAGCCGTGGTCAGCGGCGTATTGGCATTGCTGGTATTGACGATATCGACACTGCCGTCCTGCTTGCGGACCAGCCAGGTCCAGCCGGAGCCGAAGTTGCCGACTGCGGAGGCCTGAAATTTCTGGGCGAATTCTTCATAGCTGCCCCATTTCTTTTCAACGGCTTCCAACAATGCGCCATTTGGCTTGCCGCCGCCATTCGGCGTCATGCAATTCCAGAAAAATGTGTGATTCCATACCTGGGCTGCATTGTTGAAGATGCCGCCGGAGGATTTGCGAATGATCTCTTCTAGACTGGCGTTCTCAAACTCGGTGCCCTTGATCAGGTTGTTGAGGTTGGTGACATAGGTCTGGTGATGTTTGCCATGGTGGAATTCCAGCGTTTCAGCGGAAATTGCGGGTTGCAGGGCATCTTTAGGATACGGCAGAGGAGGAAGGGTATGTTCCATGGCAAACCTTTCGTAGTGCAATTTTGGGAAGGCGTTATTTTGCCACAAACTGCTTTGGCCACGCGTGCGATAAGGTACTTAATTCTGTAAGCACATACGCTTCAGGTGAACAGTCATGACATCTTTGCTGCGAAGACTCATGCCGGCGTAGCCGACGTGACGTCGTAGCCAAAATCCAGATGCTTATTTCTTGCGTGCTCTGGGATGTGCGGCGTCGTAAACCTTGGTGAGATGCTGAAAATCCAGATGCGTATACACCTGCGTCGTACTGATATTGGCGTGCCCCAGCATCTCCTGCACCGCTCGCAGATCACCGCTGGATTGCAGCACATGCGTGGCAAAACTGTGGCGCAGCATGTGCGGATGCACGTTACTGCTGATGCCTTGCCTGATGGCCCATTGCTTGAGCCGGTATTGCAATGCACGTCCACTGATACGGCTGCCTTTCCGGTTGGTAAACAGGGCTTTGCTGTCGACATTAGGGATGAGATTGCGAAGATCGAGCCAGGTCTTGATAGCCTGAATGGCATGGCTGCCCATGGGAACAATGCGCGTCTTGTTGCCCTTGCCGGTGACAGTGACCGTGCCGCTCTGCAGATCCAGTACGTCTTGATTCAACGCGACAAGTTCGGCCAACCGCAGCCCTGATGAATAGAAAAGCTCGAGTACGGCGCGATCCCTGATGGCCAGCCAGCTGTCCTCCTCAATCGCAACCAGCTTGGCGGCCTGGTCGGTAGAGAGCGCTTGTGGCAGCGTTCTTGCGGATTTTGGACCGCGTATGCCCAGGCAGGGATTGACCGTGAAGCCATGACGCCTGGAAAGAAAATCGAAAAAGCCGCGCCAGGCCGATAGACTGCGAGTAATGCTCTTGCCGCCCAAGCCACGGCTATGGGTTGCTGCAATGAAGCGCCTGATGTGTTGCGGCTGGATATCCTTGAGCGGCTGATCTCCGGCAAGTTTCAGCAGGAGCCGGATATCCCGCGCATAATTTTCCCTGGTCAACGGGCTCAACCCGCGCTCGTGGGCGAGGTGGTTGAGATAGTCTGCCAGGTAATCCACTATTCGATATAGCGCAACAGCGCAGCGCTGATCAGTTCACCTATGCGCTTGAGATAAAGCGTGCCCATTTCAGGATAGAAGCGTCGCTCATCATCGCTGGCCAGTGCGAGCAGGCCGAACACGTGCTCGCCTTTGAGCGCAATAATGCCAAAGGATTTTGGCGCGGCGCCTTCGCCGAACCAGCTTGTTATTTCCAGTTCGGGATCATGCCCACAGTAGGGCACCGCAAGCCCTTGGGCCCAGTTTTGATATTCCTGACTGATTTCGTGGAATGCGGCATGTGCTGCATCTTCCGGATTTCCTGGCTTGGCCCACAAATGTATGCCGAAATAGGGCACCAGAAAATCTTCTCGCAGGCTGTGATTGAGCAGCTGCATCATGATATCAAAACTGGGGGTAGCCAGCAGGCCCAGCGTCAGCCGATGAATCTTGTCGCTGGTCGCATCATTCTGTTCACCGAAATGCATGAGTTCGGAGAGCTTGGCTTCCAATACGCGGATTTTGTCGCGTTGCGCCAGTTGCTGACGTTCGGCCAGTGATATCGTGCCATGGCCGTGCGGGCTGGGTAGGTAAATCTCAGCCAGCAATTCAGGATGGCGTTCAAAAAACTGGGGGTGCTCACGCAGGTAAGCGCTAACGGTGGTTTCGCTGATTTCAGTACTGGCCTGATCAGATAATTGCATGCATGCTCCTTGAGTCGTGACTGGCGAGTCGTCAGCTCACCGGACTTGTCCTGTCCAGCTTGTCGATATCGATGACGCCTTCAAATATGGTTTCTGCAGGGCCGGTCATCAGGACGGGGCTATCATATCCTGCCCAGTGTATCGTCAGTTCCCCGCCGCGGGTAGTGACTTTTACCGGCGACTGCAGGCGATCCAGGCGTATGCCCGCGACCGCCGCGGCACATGCGCCGGTGCCGCAGGCCAGGGTCTCCCCACTGCCGCGCTCATATACGCGTAGCCGGATATGGTGTTGATCGATAATCTGCATGAATCCGGCATTTACGCGTTGCGGAAACCTGATGTGAGATTCGATAAATGGCCCTTGCTCGGCAACAGGGGCGGAATCGACATCCGCTACGATCTGCACTGCATGCGGATTCCCCATCGATAAAACACTGACTTCCAGTGTCTGACTTGCCACATCCAGACTATAGTTAGGTGCCGTGTCGGCGGCAGTAAACGGGATGACGGCGGGATCAAAACGCGGAGCGCCCATATCAACCGTGACCAGCCCGTCGCGCTCCAGACTGGGGGTGATGATGCCAGCGGCCGTCTCAACCTTGATCTGCTGTTTATCCGTCAGCCCCTTTTCGTAAACGAATTTGACGAAGCAGCGGGCGCCATTACCGCACTGCTCGACCTCGCCGCCATCCGCGTTGAAAATGCGATAGCGGAAATCGACATTTGCAATAGTTGGCTTTTCTACCAGCAGAAGCTGATCGCAACCTATGCCCAAATGCCTGTCGGCGATGCGGCGAATCTGCGCTGGGCTCAGGCTGACATTTTGTGAAATCGCATCGAAGACCACAAAGTCATTGCCCAGTCCGTGCATCTTGCTGAATTGGAGTTTCATTAGCGCCGTATTGTAAGGGAGTGTGTGAACAATTTATCGTGCTTATTCGGGTGGGCGAGTCTCTGCGGTGTGCGGCGGGGTCTTGAAGCGCCGATAGCTCCAGAGGTATTGCTCCGGTTTGCTACGTACGAGTCGCTCGATACCGTCATTCATGTTTTGCGGGGTCGCCGGACCTTGTAAAGGCTCAATATGCAAATGATAACCGCGACCCCATGCCAGGCGCTCGCCAAACGCCATTAATACAGTAGCGTCTGTCGTTTCTGCCAGTTTTTCTACCAGCGTGATGGTGTAGGCGGGCCTGCCAAAAAACATCGTCCATACACCTTCCCCTGATTCCGGTACTTGGTCCGGCAATATACCAACCGCTTCAGCCTTGCGCAGGGCGCGTAGCAGCTCCCGCAGCCCACCCATATTGGTCGGTGCAAGCCGGACTTTGCCCCGGCTCCGGCCTTGTTCCATGAATGGCGTCAACCACTTTTGACGCGAAGGGCGGTAAAGCACGGTAATCGGCTGCTGCGCAGCGTAGTAAATGGAAGTGATTTCATAACATCCGAGATGCGGCGTGAGGAAAATGATGCCTTTACCATTGGCCAATGCCTCTTCCACGTGCTCCCATCCATGACACTCTCGCACCCATTTCAATACGGATTGCTCGGGGCGGTACCAGATGGCAAACGTCTCCATGAGCCCTTTGCCGGTTTCACATGCGCATGCGTGCACTAACCGACGGTGACTTCGCTCATCCTCAGCTATATTGACGGATCGCAGATTGTTTCGTATGCGGCGGGAGAATTTGACATCGAACAAGTACATGCCCCAACCCGCTATAATGCCCAAGCCATGGATCACCGGCAGGGGCAGCCGTGCATAGAGGCGTAACAACGCTTTTAACATGAATCCTTTTTGTATATGGGCCTTTTTGCTATTCTAACAACCTTTTTGCAGACACCATCCGATAATGAGCGAATACCTGTTTACCTCCGAATCCGTATCAGAAGGGCATCCCGATAAAGTCTCTGACCAGGTTTCGGATGCGATTCTGGACGCCATCCTTGCCCAGGACCCTGCCGCACGCGTCGCCGCCGAAACCCTGACCAATACTGGTCTGGTAGTGCTGGCTGGCGAGATCACCACGCATGCCAATGTGGATTACATCAAAGTCGCGCGTGACACCATCAAGGAAATTGGTTACGACAATACCGATTACGGTATCGATTACCGCGGTTGCGCCGTGCTGGTGGCTTATGACAAGCAATCGCCGGATATTGCGCAAGGCGTGGATGGCGCACAGGATGATCCGCTGGATCAGGGTGCGGGCGATCAGGGGCTCATGTTCGGCTACGCCTGTGACGAAACCCCACAGCTCATGCCGCTGCCGATCTGGCTTTCACATCGCCTCATGGAGCGCCAGTCCCAGTTGCGCAAGGATGGTCGTTTGCCTTGGCTCAGGCCTGACGCCAAGAGCCAGGTCACCATCCGGTATGTTGATGGCAAGCCCGACAGCATAGATACCGTACTGCTATCCACGCAGCATGCGCCCGAAATATCGCTGGAAATGATCAAGGAGGCGGTGATCGAGGACATCATCAAGCCCATGCTTCCAAAGGAATTGATCAAAGGCGAGATCAAATACCTTGTGAATCCAACTGGGCGATTTGTTGTCGGCGGACCGCAGGGCGATTGCGGACTTACAGGCCGCAAGATCATCGTGGATACCTATGGCGGTGCCGCTCCCCATGGCGGCGGTGCATTCTCCGGCAAGGACCCTTCCAAGGTAGACCGTTCAGCTGCTTACGCAGGACGTTATGTTGCGAAGAACATTGTCGCGGCAGGTCTCGCAACGCGTTGCCTGGTGCAGGTTTCCTATGCCATTGGCGTGGCCCGTCCGACCAGCATCATGGTCGAGACTTATGGAACCGGCAAAGTGGCTGACGAACTGCTGACGCAACTTGTGCAGGAACATTTCGACCTGCGTCCCAAGGGCATCGTCAAAATGCTGGACCTGTTGCGTCCGATTTATCGCAAGACGGCTGCTTATGGCCATTTCGGCCGTGATGAACCGGAGTTCACCTGGGAAGCCACTGACAAGGCCACAACCCTCAAGGCCGCGGCAGGCTGAAATAGTATCCCGGCCCTTTTTATTTTATAATTAGGGCCTTCAACTCTAACCGAGGAACGCTGCGAGGACGGTACACCCGCCCCCAGGCTCGGTTGCAAATGGGCATCGCCCGGCTGTAACGGCGTTCACCTGACTAACTCGTGCCGGACACGGGAATCGCGGGTGAACTCCCAGCTACTCCCTCCGGCCAACTATTCAAGGATTCAAATGAATACTGTGGCTGACCTTAAAGATTACGTCATCGCTGATATCAGCCTGTCTGGCTGGGGCCGCAAGGAAATTGCGATCGCCGAAACCGAAATGCCCGGCCTGATGGCCATACGCGAAGAATACGCTGTTACCAAACCCCTGCGCGGCGCCCGTATCACAGGTTCGCTGCACATGACCATTCAGACTGCCGTGCTGATTGAAACCCTGCAGGATCTGGGTGCCGAAGTACGCTGGGCATCGTGCAACATTTTCTCGACCCAAGACCACGCGGCCGCGGCCATTGCCGCCACCGGCACCGCCGTTTTTGCTGTCAAGGGCGAAACGCTGCAGGAATACTGGGATTACACGCACCGCATTTTCGAATGGCCGGATGGCGGTTACTCCAACATGATTCTCGATGACGGCGGCGATGCAACCCTGCTGCTGCACTTGGGCAGCAAGGCTGAAACCGACGCTGCGGTGCTGAATAATCCAGGCAGCGAGGAAGAGGTGTGTTTGTTCAACGCCATCCGAGATAAGCTCAAAACCGAACCCAAGTGGTATTCCACCCGTCTTGCACAGATCAGGGGCGTGACGGAGGAAACCACCACCGGCGTCAATCGCCTGTATCAGATGCACAAGGAAGGCCGTCTGGCATTCCCCGCCATCAACGTCAACGATTCGGTGACCAAGTCCAAGTTCGACAATCTCTATGGTTGCCGTGAGTCGCTGGTTGACGGTATCAAGCGCGCGACCGATGTCATGGTCGCGGGCAAGATTGCAGTGGTTGCAGGGTATGGTGATGTGGGCAAGGGTTCTGCCCAGGCACTGCGTGCACTGTCAGCCCAGGTATGGGTGACCGAAATCGACCCGATTTGCGCATTGCAGGCCGCGATGGAAGGTTACCGTGTGGTCACCATGGATTATGCCTGCGAGCATGGCGATATTTTTGTCACGGCCACGGGTAATTACCATGTCATCACCCATGAGCACATGAAGAAGATGAAAAACCAGGCCATCGTCTGCAATATCGGACATTTCGATAACGAAATCGATGTCGCCTCGCTTGAGCAATACCAGTGGGAAGAGATCAAGCCGCAAGTTGACCATGTCATCTTCCCTGACGGTAAACGCATCATCCTGCTGGCCAAGGGCCGGCTGGTGAATCTGGGTTGCGGCACGGGGCACCCGAGCTACGTCATGAGTTCTTCATTCGCGAACCAGACAATTGCCCAGATCGAGCTGTTCTCAAATACGGAAAAGTATCCGGTGGGCGTATATACTTTGCCCAAGCACCTGGATGAAAAAGTGGCGCTGCTGCAGCTCAAGAAACTGAATGCGCAACTGACGCGTCTGTCGGATCAGCAGGCTGCTTACATTGGCGTGTCCAAGGAAGGGCCGTACAAGCCCGACCATTACCGCTACTAAAAACAAATCGGGGGTGGGGTATGAGGTTACTGCTTGTCTGGATATTGAACGCCATTTCCTTGCTAGCTGTGGCTTATCTCATGCCCTCGATTCATGTTTCGGGCTTTGGCGGCGCACTGGTCGCCACTGCCGTTATCGCGCTTGTGAATGTGCTTATCCGGCCAGTGCTGATACTTCTTACATTACCGGTTACCGTCCTTACACTCGGCCTGTTGATTCTCATCATCAATGGCTTGCTGTTCTTGTTAGTAGGGAAACTGCTTGATGGCTTTGAAGTGCAGAGCCTGTGGTCAGCTATTCTGGGAGCCATACTTTACAGCCTGATTTCCTGGGGATTAACGGCATTACTAACGGGAAAAGAAGATAAATAATGGTCCAGCCTGTCATCAGCTTTGAGTTTTTTCCGCCGAAGACCGAGGAGGGCATCGCCAAGTTGCGCTCGGCGCGTCAACAGCTGGCGCAACTCGATCCCAAATTCTTCTCGGTAACTTTCGGCGCGGGCGGTTCCACACGTGACCGCACAATGGAAACCGTGCTGGAGATTCATCGTGAGGGATTCGAGGCGGCACCGCATATTTCGTGCATTTCATCCAGCAGGGAAGAAGTGAAACAGCTGCTCAACGATTATCGAGCGCATGGCATTCGTCACCTGGTGGCTTTGCGCGGGGATATCCCTTCGGGAACGGTCAGCGTGGGTGATTTCCGTCACGCCAATGAACTGGTGGCTTTTATTCGACAGGAGACCGGCGACTGGTTCGAAATCGAAGTGGCTGCCTATCCGGAATTCCACCCCGAAGCGCGTTCACCGGCAAAAGACCTGCAGTACTTCAAATTGAAAGTTGAGGCAGGGGCCGACGCGGCGATTACCCAGTATTTTTATAACGTGGATGCCTACTTTAACTTAATGGATCAGTGCGGGGCGCTGGGCATTACGATTCCGATAGTACCGGGCATCATGCCCATCTATAACTACACACAGTTATCGAGGTTTTCAGATGTGTGCGGGGCGGAAATCCCGCGCTGGCTTAAGATCAGGTTGCAGGATTACGCAGATGACTTGCCATCCTTACGTTCTCTGGGGACGGATGTGGTGACTGACTTGTGTGAGCAGTTACTGGCAGGCGGGGCGCCAGGACTGCATTTCTATACGCTCAATCAGGCGGGCATCATCAGTACCATCATGCAGCGCCTGGGCCTGCCGCAGACGGCGGCAGGTGGTTCGCCAATTGGCTAGTGGAGGACGGGTCGCGTCTCGTTGAAGATCGCGTCTTCCACAAACAGGTAGTCGCTGGTTTTACCTTGGTTCCATAGGGCCATGAGGACGATCCAGCGTGTTTCTTCTATGGTGACTTCAGGTTGTGGCAGCGCCATGATGCGATCCACTACCAGTTCGCGCTGTGCTTGGGTCAATACGCTGGCCTGCTCCAGGAACATGATGAAGCTCAGACTCTCACTGCTGATTTTCTGGAATTCTGATTCGGTATATACCCTAAGGCCGAGACTGATATCGATATGCGTATCGCTTTGCTCTGACATCTTCTCCAGCGCGCTGAACCAGTCGAAGGCGCCATCAATGTCTTCCTGTTCAAAGCCGGCAGCAAATAATTCTTTGGCGAGGGTGAGTTGGTCGGGACGGTTATCTGCTTCAAAGTAATTTTCGAACATATAAACCAGGACTTCGAACATAGATTCCCCAATCAGTAAGTGCCCGGTCAGACGATGCGCTGGTAACGTCCTCCCGGCAAAGAGGCTATTTTATTTTCCAGCTCCAGCATCAACAGCATGGCGGAAAGGTTATCACTCGTCAAGCCAGTACGCTCCAGCAGCACCTCGATGCTGACTGCCTCAAAGCCCATGCAATCAAGGATGGGATTGGCTTCCATAGCCTCTACAGACGATGCATCTTGCGCCTGCTGCTGAGTAGTTACGCCGCCCAGCTCGTCAATGATGTCCTGTATGTTATCGACCAACTTTGCGCCCTGCTTGATCAGCTGGTGGCAACCCTTCGATAGCGGCGAATGGATGGAGCCCGGAATGGCGAACACCTCACGTCCTTGCTCTGCGGCAAGGCGGGCAGTGATAAGAGAACCGCTTTGCACGTTGGCCTCTACAACCAGGCAGCCTGCAGAAAGGCCGCTGATGATGCGATTCCGACGCGGAAAGTTCTGCGCGCGAGAAGGTGTGCCTAATCCAAACTCCGACAGTATCAGGCCGCGTTGGGCAATCTGGTGAGCCAGTTCGCGATGCTTCGACGGATAGACGATATCGAGACCGGTGCCGACGATGGCAATAGTGGACCCCTTGGCCTTGAGACCGCCGCGATGGGCCGCGCCATCTATGCCCAAGGCCAGCCCACTTGTAATGCAGTATCCGTGTGCGCTGAGTGCGGCGGCAAAATCTTCAGCATTCTTTTCACCTTGGGGCGTCGCGTTGCGACTGCCGACCACTGCGATGCAACGCGAATCTAGCAGTTGCAGATCGCCCTTTGCATAGAGCAGTGGTGGCGGATCGGGAATTTCCAGCAAGGTCTGCGGATAAGATTGATCCGCGAGGGTAATAATATGGTTGCCAGGTTCCTTCAGCCAAGTGAGCGTCGCCGCTGTCAGTTCTGCATTTGGGCCAGCACTGATCTCGTCAGCAATGTTTGCTGTGACGACCTCACGTAACTGTTTTCCGGTTGCAGCAAAGACACCTTCCGGATCGCCAAACGCCCGCAACAGCTGGCAGAAGGTCTGACTGCCTAAGCCTTTGATCCAACTAAGGGCAACCCATAGCGTGACATCATCAGCCGATGCTGGTGGAGGAGCAGTCATCGGCGGTCGGATTAAGGCGTCTTGACGATGTCGAGGGTATTGACGGGCTCGGACGCCTGCATGATGAGGCCATAGGAAACACGGTCAAACGCCCTGAATATCATGAGCAGCCCGATTCGTTCGTCTGGAAGCTTGACCAGATTAGGATTGTTGGCAGGATCCGTTTCGGGATCGTATTCCTTCTTGTCTTCATCGGCCTTTGGGGCTTCCGCTTCCAGCGGATCGACATCCTTATACTTGAATTCCTGCATGGGGAATTTCTCTTCCGTACGTTTGTTCTTGGGATTCCTGCTAACCCATTCTCCTGCACGGTTGATGCTTAATACATGACCCTGTTCCAATCCATCGAGCGCACCTTTGTTGATGGAGACGATGGTCTTGGCGCCGGCTTCTGCCACACCGCCATAGATGGACATAATGACACCCTCGATCTGCTGATCCGGTGCATGCGGAACAAAATTGCTCTGAATGGTATCAGGGGCGACGACCAGCTTGTCCTCGACGAAAATCTCTTCCTTGGCGCGTGTGATAGTGGCAGTAGCGGGCTCGCCATATCGTGTGACGCGTGCATCACCGAGATAAAGGGCCTCAATGCCCAGCAATTCCTGAGTGATAGGGTCAACCAGCGCCTTGTTCGGCCGATAGATGTGCCATACCGGTCCGCTGCCCTCTTCTATCTGGTCCACATAGATGCGTGCGCCCGCCGATAGCGCCACACGATTGTCAGGACCAGCAATGATGGCCGGCGCATCTTCCAAGGCATTTTTCTCAATGATGAGAGGGCGGCTCAGGAAGGGCTCGATGATATTCGGCGGAATGGTGGGTACTGCTTCTCTCTCGAGAGGCTCGACGATGACATCCGGCTGCAGGGTTACGGTTTCTCTCAGCAGGGAAAGCTGCGGATCGCTACCGGTGGTATCCAGTACAACCACATCGCCGGGATATATCAGATGGGGATTCTTGATCTGCTCGCGGTTCATGTTCCAAACCTGCGGCCATTTCCATGGATCCTTGAGGAATTTACCGGCAATCCCCCACAGTGTGTCCCCCTTGACTACAACATAACGGTCCGGGTGATCCGGTTGTAGTTCCACATCATTCGCCGCTAAGGCATAACTAGCCAGACAACAAAATAAGAGCGGCGTTATAATGTATTTGTACATGCATTGCCCCTGTAAACCGGATTGAAATCCGTGAAGTTGCATTAAATTCTGCATGTAATTCATTAAACAATCAAGATTTTATGGCAAAACTCGCGTATGGCATTGCTCACTATCCTGAATTATCCCGACCCTCGCTTGCACAAGGTTGCAGCGGCAGTCGAGAAAGTTGACGACAATATCCGCCGTCTAGTCCGGGATATGGCAGAAACCATGTATGCCGCCCCCGGCATCGGGCTCGCGGCAACGCAGGTCGACGTGCACAAGCGGGTCATCGTGATCGACATTACGGAAGACAAGAGCAACCTGCAGGTCTTCATCAATCCCAAAATCATCAACAGCTGCGGTTCTCAGAGTTACGAAGAGGGCTGCCTGTCGGTGCCTGGCGTCTACGAAAGCGTGACGCGTGCAGAGCGCATCACGGTAGAGGCGCTGGATGCGGACGGCAAGCCGTTTACGCTTGAGGCCGAAGGCCTGCTGGCGGTGTGCATCCAGCATGAGATGGACCACTTGCTGGGCAAAGTATTTGTCGAATACCTTTCGCCGCTCAAGCAGAACCGCATCAAGAACAGGCTGAAGAAACGTCAGCGCGAACTGACGGCATGAAGCTGATTTTTGCGGGAACCCCTGAGTTTGCAGTACCCGCGCTGCGGGCCCTTATTGCGGCAGGCCATGAAATTGCATTAGTACTGACCCAACCTGACCGGCCTGCCGGTCGCGGCATGCAGCTCACGCCCAGTCCTGTCAAGACGGTTGCATTAACTCAAGCGATTCCGGTTTTCCAACCACAAACACTGAAGGACGCTGAAGCTCAGGCGCGGGTTGCAGCCATAGAGGCTGATGCCATGATCGTCGCTGCGTATGGCTTGATTATCCCGCAGGTTGTTTTGGGGATGCCCCGTTTCGGATGCTACAACATTCACGCGTCGTTGCTACCGCGCTGGCGTGGCGCGGCTCCCATTCAGCGTGCAATTCTTGCCGGTGACCTGGAAACCGGCATCACCATCATGGAGGTCGTACCGGCGCTCGACGCCGGCGGCATGATTATGAAGCGCGCTGTTGCAATAACAGAGCAGGATACTGCACAAAGCCTGCACGATGCATTGGCGGAGATGGGGGCGGAATTGATTGTCCAGGCGATGCACAAGCTGGAGCTTGAAGGGAGGCTGCCGGCGGAACCACAGGATGAAGCGCTGGTGACGTATGCTGCCAAGCTAGTCAAATCAGAAGCGGCGCTCGACTGGAATAAAGATGCTGAAGACCTCTCACGGCAGGTCAGGGGCTTTAATCCATTTCCTGTAGCGCAGGCATCATTATCCGGCAAGCCCTGCCGCATCTGGATGGCCAGTGCATTGCCCGGAAAAGCGGTTCCGGGCGTGATTGCTGACCTTAAGGATGGCATCGCGGTGGGTTGCGGACAGGGTCTGTTGCGGATTGAAGAACTGCAGATGCCAGGCGGCAAACGCATGTCGGCAAGAGACTTCGTTGCGGGGCATGAGCTCAAGGTGGGAGACCGTTTCGACAATGGCGAAATATTGCACGGCACAGCTTGAATTTTCAGCCAGTAGCCTTATCTAACGCTTGACCTGGATTTATTGAAAGATAGCGAAGATGTTAGGTAACTGGTTGAAAACTTCCATCCTCATGGCCGGCATTGTCGTGTTGTTCGGCATGGTCGGTGCCGCACTAGGCGGTGGCAACGGTATGCTGATCGCCCTGCTGTTCGCGGGCGCCATGAATATCTATGCCTACTGGTTCTCGGACAAGATCGTGCTGCGCATGTATAACGCACGCGAGGTGGATGAGAGCAGCGCACCGGCTTTCTATCGCATGGTGCGCGAACTCGCCCAAAAAGCGCAGCTGCCCATGCCCAAGGTCTACGTTATCGATGAAGCCCAGCCGAATGCGTTTGCAACCGGCCGCAACCCCGAGAATGCCGCGGTGGCTGCAACCACGGGCATCATGCGCATCCTGTCCGAGCGCGAACTGCGCGGCGTCATGGCGCATGAGCTGGCGCACGTCAAGAATCGCGACACGCTGGTCTCCACCATATCGGCCAGCATTGCAGGCGCCATCTCATCGTTTGCCCATTTTGGCATGCTGTTCGGCGGCGACCGCGACCGTAATGTGCATCCTGCGCTGGCCTTGCTGGTCATGATTCTGGCACCGATTGCCGCCATGCTGATCCAGATGGCGATTTCGCGCTCACGCGAATTTGAGGCCGATCGCGGCGGAGCGGTCATCAGCGGTGACCCGGATGCACTGGCTTCTGCCTTGCGGAAAATACACAACTACGCACACCAGATCCCCATGGGGGCGGCGGAAGAACATCCTGAAACTGCGCAGATGATGATTATCAATCCATTATCTGGTGGCGGCCTGCGCGGGCTGTTCAGTACCCACCCTGATGTGGAAGAACGCATCTCTCGCCTGATGGCGATGGCTGCCTGACACTTGCATAAAGCGCAACAACTCGCGGCGGGAGCGGTCGGCCAGGTCCTTGGCGGCCGCAATCTGGGCGTGGTGCTGGAGGCAGTTTTTCGCTCATCTCCCGAGCTGACTCAGCAGCAGCGTGCCGCAGTACAGGATCTGAGTTACGGCACGCTGCGTTTTTATGGCGAACTGCAGGCGATACTCTCGCTGTTACTGCAAAAACCCTTGCAGAGCGAAAAACTCCATCACTTGCTGCTGGTCGCGCTCTATCAGCTGCGACATGGCAAAACCTCAGCGCATACAGTTGTCAATCAGGCTGTCCAGGCTTCTGATTTCATCAAAAAACCATGGGCTCGCGGCCTGGTCAACGCTGTACTGCGGAATTTCCTGCGACAGCAGGATTCACTGTTGCAGCAAGCCGCATCTTCCGAGACGGCACTCTATTCCTATCCTCAATGGTGGATCAACAAGCTCAAGGTGCAGTATCCGCTTGAATGGCAATCGATGCTGCAAGCTGGGAATGCACATCCGCCCATGGCCTTACGCATCAATATCCGCAGAATCAGTGCGGATGAATTCCTTGGCAAACTTGCGGAAACAGAGCTGGATGCCAGATTGATAGGGCGAGAAGCCGTCATTCTAGAGAAACCGGTTTCGGTAGACCGTGTGCCCGGATTTCATGAAGGACTGGTCTCTGTACAGGATTATGGCGCGCAGCTGGCCGCACATCTGCTGCAGTCGGAGGACGGCATGCGTGTGCTGGACGCCTGTTGCGCACCTGGCGGCAAAACCGGCCATATTCTGGAAACCGCCGACGTGCAGGTGACGGGTCTCGATAACGATGCCCATCGGCTTCAGCGGGTACAAGACAACCTGCAGCGGTTGGGTTTGCAGGCCAACCTCATGACCGGTGATGCGGCAGCACCAGAAACGTGGTGGGACAGACAGCCTTTCGACCGCATCCTGGCGGATGTGCCATGCTCGGCCTCAGGCATCGTGCGGCGCCATGTGGATATCAAATGGCTGCGGCGCGAATCCGACATTGAAGCCTTTGCCAGCCAGCAGGCCGCGATTTTGGATGCCTTGTGGCGACTGCTGGCAAAGGATGGTAAATTGCTTTACGCAACCTGTTCGGTTTTCCGCGAGGAGAACCAGCAGCAGATAGACCGGTTCCTCAAGACGCATGCAGACGCCAGGCAGGCCGCGTTGCCTGAGCTGCTGAATAACTACCAACAACAAAATGGACAATTACGGCCCTGTGCAGAACATGACGGCTTTTTTTATGCAATATTGCAGAAGGTTTGAGCTGGCGCGGTTCGGTCTTGTTTGTTTGTTGATGATTTTTTGCGCTTCACCTGTCTGGGCGGAGGCCAGCAAGCTGGGTATCAGGAATGCCGAGCTGGTACAGTCCAATGACGCATATGTACTCAATGCTGATTTCGACATACTGTTCAGCAAAGAGGTGGAGGCAGCCCTCAACAAAGGTGTGCAGCTGGATTTTCTGGTGGAGTTTCAGATCGCCATTCCCAGTAGTTGGTGGTTCGATGATGAGGTCAAGAGCACGAGCACACGCATCAGCCTGGGCTACCACGCCTTATCCCGGCAGTATCTGGTAAATCGCAACAATCACCAGTATGCCTTCGGCTCGCTACAGGAGGCGAAGGAGGAGATTTCCCAGATTCGAAACTGGCGTGTGGTGGAAAAATCCCTGCTGGCAAAAGATGAGGAATATTACGCAGCTCTGCGCATCCGACTCGATCAATCCAGACTCCCTAAACCACTGCAAGTGGATGCGCTTGGTTCCAAGGATTGGGATATGGTGTCGGAGCGCTATCGTTGGACGCCGGCTTTAGCGTTCTAAACGGATTCAAATGAGATACATCGTATTTGTCAGCGCTGCACTGGGCGCGATCCTGCTTTACCTGCTGTCGCATGCCAGCGCCAACACTACTGCCCTGGCCGAGCATTACACCCTGCTGTTGGTGCTTAATGTAGCGCTGGCCGTCATGCTGACCATCCTGATTGGCGTCCAATTGTGGCGGCTTTACCGGCAAATCCGTGCCCGTGTCATGGGCAGCCGGCTCACACTGCGCCTGCTGGGGGCATTTGCGCTGATGGCCATACTTCCCGGCCTCATTGTGTACGCAGTCTCGGTCAATTTTCTTACGCGATCCATCGAATCCTGGTTCAACGTCAAGGTTGAAGCGGCTCTGGAAGGCGGCCTGCGCCTGGGGCAGAGCGCACTGGACATCATGCTGGCCGATCTCGAGGAAAAAGGTGAGGGCATGGCATTGACGCTGGCTTTCATGTCACCCAGCGCCCACCTTTCCACGCTTAACGACCTGCGCGAAAAAAGCGGGGTGCAGGATGCCGTGCTGCTGACACCCCAGGGCAGGATACTGGCCTATTCCAGTAGCGACCCGTCGAGCTTCCTGCCTGAGCTGCCCAGCATTCCTCAGCTGCGCCAGGCGCGGCAGAAAGTCTATGGTGCAATAGAACCCATCCCGGGCAAGGGCTTGCATCTGCGGGTGCTGGCGCCCATCAGCGTTTCCGATCTGGCAGGCGACACTCGCATCCTGCAGTTGCTGCAGCCGGTGCCGGCGACACTGTCGCTGACGGCCGAGTCGGTGCAGAACGTGTACCAGGATTATCAGGAGCTCTCCTTCAGCCGCGATTCGCTGAAAGAAGTCTTTTCATTGACGCTGACACTGGTGCTCATGCTGGCAATGCTGTCCGGCGTGGCCATCGCCTTCGTGCTGAGTCGTCGCCTATCTGCCCCGCTGGGCGTTCTGGCCGAGGGCACACGGGCGATTGCGCGCGGCGATTACAGCACCATGCTGCCTGCGCATGGCAAGGATGAGCTGGGCATTCTGGTGCAGTCGTTCAACAGCATGACCCGCCAGCTGGGCGAGGCCACCGATGCGGCAGACCGTAACCGTGCGCGGGTGGAGGCGGCGCGCGGGTATCTGGAGACCGTATTGGCGCACTTGTCTTCAGGTGTCGTGGCATTGAACGACCGTGCGCAGCTGCGTACTTTCAATGTGGCGGCGTCACATATTCTAGGCGTTGAGCTCAAGGATTTCGTCAATCGCCCACTGACCCACTTGGGCGAGCAGCAGCCGGCGCTACAGGAGTTCGTCACGGAAGTGTTGATGCATTTCAGGCGTACGGGCAGGGGCAAGCATCCCAAAGGAGAATGGCAGGAAGTTGACTGGCAGACCCAGATGGAAATTATCGGGGCCGAAGGCCGGCAGATCATCCTGATTCGCGGGACGCGCCTGCCCAATTCAGCAGAAAGCGGCTTCGTGGTCGTATTCGATGACATTACCACCATGGTGCAGGCGCAGCGCGATGCCGCCTGGGGAGAGGTGGCCCGCCGGCTGGCGCATGAAATCAAGAATCCGCTGACGCCTATCCAGCTCTCTGCAGAACGACTCGAACACAAACTGTCATCCAAGCTCGATAAACTGGATGCAGAGATGCTGCATAGAGCGATCAATACCATCGTGAGCCAAGTGGGCGCCATGAAGACCATGGTGAATGCATTCAGTGAATATGCGCGTACGCCGGCGGCCGCCATGGAGGAGCTTGAGCTGAATCGCCTGATTGAGGATGTGCTGGGTCTTTATGAATCGGCGGGCGTCCACATTGACCGCAGCCTGGATCCTGACTTGCCGCTGCTGCTTGGAGACCCGACTCTGTTGAGGCAGGTTCTGCATAATCTGCTAAAAAACGCGCAGGACGCGCTGGATGGTCATACACAACCGCATATCAATATCAGCACAGTCACCAAGGGCGCTGAAATAAAATTATGCGTCAAGGATAATGGCGATGGTTTTTCCAAGGAAATCATGGCGCGGGCCTTTGAACCCTACATGACGACCAAACCGCATGGCACCGGACTTGGCCTGGCGATAGTCAAGAAAATCGTTGAAGAGCACAAGGGCCATATCAAAATAGAGAATTCGACCCAGGGCGGAGCAGTCGTGACAGTCATGTTCCCCGCCTTAATCAGAAAGCAACAGGCAATTAACGCCTAGAGGATGGAGCACGGGTAAATGGCAGCGAGAAAAGTGTTGGTTGTTGATGACGAGATTGGAATACGCGAGTTGCTGAGCGACATTCTGATAGATGAAGGCTATCAGGTGAAGCTGGCGGAAAATGCCGCACAGGCCCGCGACTGGCGTCAGCAGGATAGACCTGACCTCGTACTTCTGGATATATGGATGCCCGATTGCGACGGCATCAGCCTGCTCAAGGAGTGGGCCAATGGCGGGCTGCTGACCATGCCCGTCGTCATGATGTCGGGGCACGGCACCATAGACACCGCGGTTGAGGCCACACGTATCGGCGCCTTTGATTTCCTCGAAAAACCCATTGCCTTGCAGAAACTGCTCAAGACGGTTGACGCCGCGCTCAAGCATGGCGAACAGCTGCCCAAGTCGGACATGAGTTTGGTCAATCTCGGCCGCAGTGCAGTCATCACGGAATTACGCCAACGCCTGGAGCAGGTTGCAAAGGTCAAGGGACCACTGTTGCTGATCGGCGCCAAGGGGAGCGGCAGCGAGCTATGCGCGCGATTTCTGCATCAGCCGGATACGCCTTGGCTGGAACTTACCCAACCGGAAAAGCTGACTGCGGCGCCCATTGAAATTGTCGAGCATCTGCGCGACGGTTTGCTGTTTATTCCAGAGGTTGCTGATCTTTCAAAAGCCGAGCAGAAAGGTTTGCTGCTGTTGCTGGGCAAGGCCGAGAAATACGGCGTGCGTGTGGTATGCAGCACGGCGCGTGCCTTGCCGCATCTCGCCACTGAGGGGCAATTCGACAATACGCTGCTGCAGGCGCTTTCAGTCACAACACTGCGTGTACCTTCGCTAGCAGATCATCCTGAGGATATCCCCGACTTGGCGCGCGCCATGGCGACGCTCATGGTGGAGACCAGCGAAGCGCCATACCGCGAGTTTGATATTGCTGCGCTCAATACGCTGCGCAATGCAAGCTGGCCGGGCAACCTGGTGCAGCTGGACAGTGTCATCCGCAATCTCATGCAAACCAGTCTTGGTGAGAAAATCACGCAGGAAGACGTGGAGCGGGTGCTGGGGCAATTTGAGGCATTCGAGCAGATGACGCCATCGCCGGCCAATGGCAAGGCATCGAATGGCGGTGCGCTGCCGGTAAATCTGGATCAGCCGCTGCGCGAGGCGCGCGATGATTTCGAGCGGCTATATTTCGATCATCACATCGCCAAGGTCGGCGGCAATATCAGCAGAGTGGCGGAAAATGTCCAGCTTGAGCGTACGCATTTATACCGCAAGCTCAAGCAGTTGGGCATGAAAACGAAGTAGGATTTTCTATGTTCGGCTACGGTCGGGCGGCGCTCCGGCGTCGCACTTCCGGCAATTCAGCTGCGTGCCGATAAACCCGGCGCGGCCTTCTGTCGTGGCAACCCACGGCCTGCTGGTCCAAGGCGGGTTGTGCCGCACATGTTGATTGTGACCGCAGGCAAGTTCGGCCACCCAATGCTGCTCATCATCCTGATGAAAGCCGGTAATTGGTTGTTTCATCCAGTTTCAGCCGCGCTGCTTGCGTGGCGTCACGATTTCCCAATCGGCAATACCGCCGGGCACGATGCGAAACAGCGGATGGGTTTCCGGTTGCGATAATGATGAGACACCGGCAAGCAGGTGCGGCGAGCGCAACTGCAGCTTGTTGCGCAAATGCGCCCACTCATAATCCAGCTGGCCTTCAGTCACGGTAAGTAGGTTGACTTCGTCACATGGCGATATTTTCGATGCATCGAAGTTATAACCTCGTTGGCACGCCTCTGCATGTACGATGTGCAGATAACGGGCAATCACCTGCAGAGGTGCGGGAGTCTCGCGAAAGCGGATGAGCTGGGGGTGCTTGGTGTAGCCCCGCGTCTGCCCCCTTAGAACGGCCTGGGCCAGCAGGCATTCACGCCACAATGCAGTCAAACCTTGGGTGTCGAGATATTGAGGGTGCAGTGACCAGATGCGCATGGTTATATCTTGTGAATCCGCTATTAAGAGCTACAAAGCGTTTCAGATAAATCTGAGTGGCAGTTATGCTGCCGAAAGCTCCAGCACAACTATCGTATGGTCCGAAGGCCGCTCAAGTTTGCGCGGCGCCACATCGATGGTGCACGCCATACAGCTCTGCCTGAGCGGTTCGCTGACCAGGATATGATCGATGCGAAGTCCCACATTCCGCCGGAAAGCGCCCATGCGGTAATCCCACCAGCTATAGGATTTCTCAGCTTGTTCGAACATCCGGAAGGCATCGTACAAACCGAGACCAACCAGTCTGCGGAAAGCTTCGCGCTCCGGTTCGCTGACATGCACCATGCCTTCCCAGGCCTTGGGGTCGTGCACGTCGCGATCTTCCGGCGCGATGTTGTAATCGCCCAGCAATACCAGTTTGGGGTATCGCACTAGCTCCGCTTCTAGCCATCTGGTAAAGGCCTCCAGCCAGCGCATCTTGTACAGGTATTTCTCGGAACCCACGGCTTGCCCATTGGGGAAATAAGCGCACACCACGCGAATATCGCCCACGCTGGCGGAGATAATCCGCTTTTGCGGGTCTTCAAAATCCGACATGCCCATGACTGGTTCAGTGAGCGGATGCCGGCTCACGATGGCAACGCCATTGTAGGTTTTTTGGCCGCTATGGATGGCTGAGTAGCCCGCTTCACGCAAGGCATCAAATGGAAACTTGCTGTCTTCGAGCTTGGTTTCCTGCAGGCACAGCACATCGGGCTGATTTAGGGCCAGCCAGTCAAGCACGTGCGGTAAGCGCACATTCAGGGAATTGACATTCCAGGTTGCGAGCTTCATGTGCTACGGGGCAGTGGTGTTGACAGGGATAAGGCCGGGTGCAGCCTGTGTTGCAACAGGCAGGGGCTTGGCAGGATTTTTGTGGAATTTTGCCAGTGGGTTAGTTTTCGGGTAGCCCGCCTGATCCAACGCGAGATTCCAAGTACCAGTATGAAAACCCTTGAGTATTGACCTCTTTCCTACCAGCAATACGGGCATCTGGGTATCGCCGGTCAACCTGATGATTTCGGTTACATGGTCTCTGCCGTTTTTGGTAATGTAAGGTGCTCCGCGTTTGTTGAGAAAATCCTGCGCGAGAGTGCAGGGTTCGCCGCATTTATCGTAGGTGTATAGCGTAATAGGATGTTTGCGAGCGACATCTTGCAGTTCATAAGGCATGGCATCCGACTGGATGACATTGACGGACAATTTGGCCTTCTCGACGCCCTTGGTGCTCGGCAATTGCGGCAAATCGCTGTAGTGTACGCGTCCTTCGCTGTCAGTCCATTTGTAAAGCTGAGCGCAGACCAGGCCGGTCCAGCCTGTCAACAGGATCATCACGAATAGACGCATGGCTTATCCCCTAGGTAATCATGCCATTGTGCCGCAAGAGCGCATCAATGGTAGGTTCCCGGCCGCGGAATGCAATGAATGATTCCAGCGCCGGGCGCGAGCCGCCCTGGGCCAGTATTTCGCTCCAGAACCGGCGGCCGGTTTCTTCGGACAGTACGCCGTTTTCTTCGAATAGGCTATAGGCATCCGCGGATAACACTTCCGCCCATTTGTAGCTGTAATAGCCTGCGGCATAACCGCCGGCGAAAATGTGCGAGAAATTGTTGGGAAAACGATTCCACCGGGGCGGACGGACCACCGCGACTTCGTCGCGTACCTGCTCGATGAGGTCAAGCGACGTGGCATTGCCATTGGGGTCGAAGTTGCTGTGCAGGCGCATGTCGAATAGCGAAAACTCGATCTGACGCACGGTCTGCATACCGGCCTGGAAATTCTTGGCGGCGACCATCTTGTCGAATAATTCCTTCGGCAGATGCGCGCCGGTATCCACATGTTTGGTCATGTGTCGCAGCACATCCCATTCCCAGCAGAAGTTCTCCATGAACTGGCTAGGCAGCTCGACAGCGTCCCACTCCACGCCCTTGATGCCAGAAACGCCATACTCGTCGACCTGGGTCAGCATATGGTGCAGACCATGGCCGAATTCATGGAACATGGTGATGACTTCGTCGTGCGTGAACAGTGCGGGCTTGTCACCAACCGGGGCTGAGAAATTGCAAGTGAGAAAGGCTACCGGTGTTTCAACAAAGTCCGATTTCCGGCGGCGCGTGATCGCCTCATCCATCCAGGCGCCGCCGCGCTTGTTATTGCGCGCGTAGAGATCCAGATAAAACTGGCCGATCAGCTTGCCGTCGGTATCCGTGATTTCATAGAAAGTCACATCGGGATGCCACACAGGTGCTTCGGTCTGACGCACGTGCACGCCGAAAATGGTTTCCGTGACCTTGAACAGGCCTTGCAATACCTGAGACTCGGGGAAGTATTGCTTCACTTCCTGATCGGAAAAAGCGTACTTTTCCTCGCGCAGTTTTTCCGAGACATAAGCCACATCCCAGGCCTGCAGGTCATCGAGATGCAGCTTTTGAGTTGCATACTTCAGCTCTTGCATATCACGTTCAGCAAAGGGTTTGGCGCGCGCGGCCAGTGTGTGCAGGAATTCGGTGACTTGTTGCGACGATTCTGCCATCTTGGTGGCTAGCGACATCTCTGCATAATTGGCATAACCCAGCATTTGGGCGGCTTCACGGCGCAGCCTGAGAATGTCGGCAATCAGTGCAGTATTGTCCCACTCGGGTTTGCCGAATTCTGATGCCCGCGTGGCATAGGCACGGTATAGCGTTTCACGCAGCGGTCGGTGATCCGCGTATTGCAGCACCGGCATGTAGGAAGGGAAATGCAGCGTGAATTTCCAGCCTGATTTGCCGTCGTCTTGTGCCGCTTCCTTTGCCGCTTGCAGCACATCAGCTGGAATGCCCTTGAGCTCGTCGACATGCTCGACGATCAGGGCGTAGTCATTGGTGGTATCGAGCAGGTTTTCTTCGAAGCGCGAGGATAGCCTGGAAAGCGCTTCCTGGATTTCCTTGAAGCGTGCTTTCTGCTCGGCCGGCAACTCGGCGCCGCCCAACCGAAAATCGCGCAGCTCGTTCTCGATGATTTTGCGCTGTGCGCTGTTGAGCGATGCATAAGCCGGGTTCACGCGTAATTCACGGAATTTTGCATAAAGCCGCTCATCCTGCGACAGGTCGGCATAAAAAGCCGTCAGCTTGGGCAGGTTTTCGTTATAAGCCTCGCGTAGCTCAGGGCTATTAACCACTGCATTCATGTGCGATACCTGCGACCACGCACGCGAAATGTGCTCCTCCATGTCTTCCAGCGCCCGGGCGAAGTTATCCCAGGTGGGAGCCTCCTGGCTAGTGGCCAGCTTCTCCACTAGCGCACGCCCATTCTGGAGCAATTGGTCCATGGCAGGCGTAACGTGATCGGCCTGCACCTTGTCGAAACGTGGCAGGCCGGAAAAATCGAGCAGCGGATTGGATGCAGCGAGAGTCAAGATGTCTTCCTAGTTGATGAGGCGCAGCGTGAACGGATAACGGTAGGTTTCACCCTTGCTGGCAGCCACCGCAGCCAGAATGCACAGGATGATATTGGCCAGCCAGACAATGCCGACCAGGAGGAAACCGATCAATATGAAGATGAGGATATAACTGACGACATAGGCGATCAGCAGCGTGATCTGAAAATTCAACGCCTCGCGCGCCTGGTCGCTAACGTATGCGTTGTCTTTCTTGAGCAGCCAGACAATCAGGCTGGGGATAAAGGAAAACAGAATGCCACCCAGATGCGTCAAAACAGCGAGGTTCTTGTCATTCGAGCTTACTTCAGAGGTAATTTCAGCCATGATTTCCTGCTCCTTGTTGTTTTAAAGATTGAGTTTTTGCAGCAAAGGTTCCATTTTATCGGTCTCCTGGTTGCGCAGAATGGTACGCGCGCCCGAGGTCAATTTTGGCAGATCGCTGCGCAGCACTTCACGTTTAACTGTGAGGATGTGCGAAGGATGCATGGAAAACTGGCGCAGGCCGAAACCTAGCAGCAGACGCGTCATGTACGTATCGCCAGCCATTTCGCCGCATATGCAGACATGTTTGCCCTGTTTCGCCCCTGCGCGGATAGTCATCTCCACCAGGTGCAGCACGGCCGGATGCAGCGGATTGTAAAGATGCGAAACCGCGTCGTCGGTGCGGTCGATGGCCAGCGTGTACTGGATGAGGTCGTTGGTACCAATGGATAGAAAATCCAGATGACGGGCAAAGGCATCCGCGCTCAAGGCCGCGGCCGGCACCTCAATCATGCCGCCGACTTCGATCTTGTCGTCGAAGGGAATGTCCTCGATGCGCAGGCTGATTTTGGCGCGTTCAATCAGCAGCAGCGACTGCCGCAATTCCGACAGGTTGGACAGCATGGGAATCAGGATGCGGATGTGACCGTAATGCGAGGCGCGCAGGATGGCCCGCAGCTGCACGTGGAACATCTGCGGCTCCGACAGGCACAGGCGGATCGCGCGCAGGCCCAGCGCGGGGTTGGCGCAACTGCGTACTGAATCGGGATTGATCTGCTTGTCGGCGCCGATATCCAGCGTACGGATGGTGACCGGACGGCCTTTCATGGCCTCCGCCACCTTGCGGTAAGCCTCGAACTGCTCTTCCTCGTTCGGCATTTCCTGCCGGTTCATGAACAGGAATTCAGTGCGGTACAAACCAATGCCGGCAGCCCCAGCCGCCTTGGCATGAATGACGTCTTCCGGCACTTCGATGTTGGCGTGGAGCTCGATCTTGGTACCGTCGAGCGTCATGGATTTCGTGAGGCGCAGGCGCTTGAGCTTCTGCTGCTCGATATCCCATTGTTCCTGACGCAGCTTGTATTCCGCCAGCGTGGCCTTGTCCGGATTGACGATGACCACACCCTGGCCGCCGTCAACAATGATCAGCTCATCATCCTGGATCAAATCACGTGCGCGCTGCAGGGCAACAATAGATGGAATATTCAGGCTGCGCGCCAGAATCGCCGTGTGCGAGGTGGCACCGCCGACATCCGTGATAAAGGCTGCAAAATGATGGTGCTTGAACTGGATGGCATCGGCCGGCGACAGGTCATGCGCCACAAGGATAATGCCGCTTTCCTGCGGCTTGATCGGCGTCTGGCTAGGGTGGCCCAGCAGGGCCTTGATGATGCGCTCGACGACCTGCACGACATCCTGCTTGCGCTCGCGCAGGTATTCATCCTCGATCTGCTCGAACTGCGCAACCACATCTTCCATCTGCTGCTTGACGGCCCATTCCGCATTGCACAGCTCACTGCGAATGATGTTCTTGGGCTCTTCGGAAAGCGTTTTGTCGGCCAGAATCATGAGGTGGGTGCTGACGAAGGCACCCAGTTCCGCCGGCGCTGAAACCGGCAGTTGTGAACGAATGTTTTCCAGATCCAGTTTGACGGTTTCGATCGCCTGCTCAAAACGCGTGATCTCGTGCGCGACGGCGCTCTTGGGAATCTGGTAATGAGCCACCTCGAGCAGGGCGTGCGAAACCAGATGCGCATGGCCGATGGCGATGCCGCTGGAGACGCCGACGCCGTGCATGGTGAAGCTCATGGAGCGTAACCTTCCAAAAAAGTGAAGCTTATGGAGCGCACCACGTGTACTGTCTTCATTGCCCTCTCGTTACCGCCTTGTCTCAGCGGCGAACTGGCATTGGAATAAAGCGCCGGAAGCCTCATCATTCAGGCTCCCCGAAGCGATCGTTGATCAAGGCAACCAGCGCTTCCATGGCAGACTGTTCATCCTTGCCGTCAGCTTCCAGCGTGATGACACTGCCCTTGCCGGCCGCCAGCATCATGACGCCCATAATGCTTTTGGCATTAACGCGCCGGCCGTTGCGCTCAATCCACACTTCGCTGGCATGCTGGCTGGCAGTCTGCGTGAGCTTGGTGGATGCGCGTGCATGCAGGCCCAGCTTGTTGATGATTTCGATATCCTGCTTGATCATTTCTGGCACGCTTCCTTGGTGAAGTGAAAGACCCCTTCGCGGCCACCGCTCAAGGCCTTTTCCACCAGCGGGGCAAGGCTGCCGTTGCGGTAGGTCAGCACGCGAACCAGCATGGGCAGGTTGACGCCGGCGACGCCTTCCACCCGGCCAGGGACCATCAGCTTGCTGACGATATTGCAGGGGGTGGCACCGTAGATATCGGAAAGAATGAGCACGCCTTCGCCCTGGTCAAGCTCTTTGACGATATTTTGCGCATACGGCAGCATGGTCACCGGATCGTCGTGCATGCCGATGGCAAGCTGAGTCAGTTGCGGCGGCCGGCAGCCCATGACGTGACTGGCACAGTGAATCAGGCTCTCCCCGAGCGTGCCGTGGGAAACAATAAGAATACCTATCATGCTAGATCCCAATCCAGTTCGCGTGAAGTTCACGCATTGTTGTTATTCGATTTCCCGGTGCCTGATCAGCACCTTTTGTTGTCCGTTAAGAAAATACTGCCCTAAATTCTCGACAAAATACACCGAACGGTGCTGGCCGCCCGTACAGCCGATGGCCACCGTCAGGTAGCTGCGGTTGTCGCGCACATAATGCGGCAGCCAGCGTTCGACGAAAGCGCGGATATCATCGTACATCGCGCAAACCGTTTCATCGTTGGCGAGGAATACCCTGACCGCTTCATCCCGCCCGGTCAGCGGACGCAGTTCCGGATCGTAATGCGGATTCGACAGGCAGCGGATGTCGAATACGAGATCAGCGTCCTGCGGAATGCCGTGCTTGAAACCGAAGGACACAAACAGCAGGGTAAGTTGGTCATTTTTCAGTGCGACAAAATCCTTGACCCAGTTGCGTAGCGTGTTGGCACGCAGGTCGCTGGTGTCGATGCGGTGACCGAGGCTGGCGAGCTGAGCCAGCATTTCCCGCTCGCGCATGATGCTTTCTTCCAGCGTGGTGTGTTCATCACTGAGCGGATGTCGCCTGCGCGTTTCGCTATAGCGCTTGACCAGGGTTTCCACATTCGATTCGAGGAACAGGACCTTGACATCAATGCCTTGCGCCTGCAGTTGCTGGATATTATCGGGCAGCGCCTCGAGCGCTGCACTGCGGGTATCGATGCTGATGGCAACCCGCGGATGGCCATGGTGATTTGCGTCGTGTACGCCCAGATGCTGGGACACCTGCGGCAGCAAGGTCGCAGGCAGGTTATCGATACAGTAATAGCCGCTGTCTTCCAGCGCCTTGAGCACGATACTTTTTCCGGAGCCGGAGAGGCCGGTGACAATAACAAGCTGCATATCAGCCGGTTTGCCCGGATTTCTTGGCATTGCGGCTCAGCTCACGCGTTTGCCGCTGCATGAACTGGCGCGTGCCATTGATGCCGCGCATGAGCAGGGTGTGATTGCGCACTGCGGCCTCGACCAGCACGGCAATATTGCGGCCAGCGGCCACAGGAATCATGACCTTGGGAATTTTGACGCCCAGGATCTTTTCCTGCTGGGATTTGATCTTGAGCCGGTCCAGCAGCTGCGGCGCCAGTGTTTCCGCCAGCTCAAGCTGGATGATGAGATCCAGCGGCTTGGTCGGCTTGACCGCATTGTCCCCGAACAGGGCGCGGATATTCAGGATGCCCAGTCCGCGAACTTCCAGGAAATCCTGCAGCAGGGCAGGGCAACGCCCTTCGATGCGGTCGGGCGCCACGCGGTAAAAATCGACAATGTCGTCCGCGATCAACCTGTGACCGCGCGAGATGAGTTCCAGTGCGAGCTCGCTTTTACCGATGGCAGGGCTGCCCTTGATGAGCACGCCAAAACCCTGCACCTCGATGAACACACCGTGTGCATGGGTGGATTCCGCCACGGCTTGCGCCAGGTAATGGCTTAACACATCCATCAGACCAGGACTTTGCAAGGGCGAGGTGAATAGGGGTGTCTGATACTGATTGGCGGATTCGATCAGCGTTTCAGGCGGGGTTTCGCCGTTGGCGACAATAACAGCCGCCAGATCGGTGGAGAACAGGTTTCTAATGGAGAGCCCGGCTTCAGCAGGCTTGAGGCTGCGCAGATAATCCATTTCGGCGCAGCCAAGAACCTGTACGCGATTGGGGTGTACGAAATTTAAATGGCCGATAAGTGCCAGTGATGGTTTGCTGACAGTTTCGCTGGTCAGTAGGTTGTCGCCGCCTTCGAGTCCTGCTACCCAAGTCAGACGCAGATTGCGACGGGTGTCCTTGTATAACTGCGCTACGCTGATCTCAGCCATATCTCTTCGCTCTCAATCGGCTGCATGGGCGCATCGCGTTGTCGCGTGCTCGCTCGCGAGTTCGTCTATCCATTTGATATGCCTCATCGCTCACTGTGCGGCTCCTAGCGCTGCATCCCATTGCTCGATTGATCAGAAAGTGGGTTGGTTATTCGGCGACCTGGTGCTTGACCGCCCCATTCGCCTGATGATGATCGACCAGTTTTTCCTTGTACTTGAGCACCTGGCGGTCCAATTTGTCGACCAGCAGGTCAATGGCGGTATACATGTCTGCGTCTTCGCATTCCACATGCAGGTCGCTACCTGGCACATGCAGGGTAGCGCCTACTCTCTGTGCAAGTTTCTCCACGCTCATGGTAACCCTGACGTCTATCACATGATCAAAATGGTTGCTGACACGGGTAAGCTTGGTCTGCACATAATCTTTCATGGCAGGGGTGATTTCCAGATGGTGGCCGGTCAGTTGCAGATTCATGATCATAGCTATCTCCTTGGTTGAGTCGTTAAAGCGTTTTGCGCTGATTTGCTGCGGGTATCTGAAGGGACTCCCGGTACTTGGCAATAGTTCTGCGGGCAACCACGATGCCCTGTTTGCTCAGGATGTCGGTAATCTGATTGTCGGACAACGGCTTTCTTGAGTTTTCTTCGTTGACCATCTGCTTGATGAGGGCGCGGATGGCGGTGGCGGAACAGGCGCCGCCAGATTCCGTGGCGACATGGCTGCCGAAGAAGTACTTGAGCTCGTAAACGCCGCGCGGAGTGAGCATGTACTTGCGTGTCGTGACACGTGAGACAGTGGATTCATGCAGGCCCAGCTCATCGGCGATTTCGCGCAGCACCAATGGCCGCATGGCGACTTCGCCATGTTCGAAGAAATTGCGCTGGCGGTCCACGATAGCCTGCGACACACGCAGGATGGTGGAAAACCGCTGCTGGATATTCTTGATCATCCATTTGGCTTCCTGCATCTGGCTCATGAGGTACTGGCTAGAGCTGTCGCGGTTGCGCTTGAGAATGCCGGCGTATAGCTGGTTGATACGCAGCTTGGGTACGACCTCGTCATTGAGGCTGGCAATCCATATGCCTTTGACTTTCTTGACGACGATTTCGTGCTGGATGTAGTGATCGGACGCAATGTGAATGAATTCACTGCCGGGTCGCGGATTCAGCTGGGTGATCATCTGCTGCACGGTGCGCAGCGTTTCATCATCGCAATGCAGCATTTTGCGCAGCTTGGCAAAATCTCGCGCTGCCAACAGCGGTAGATGCTGTTCGGCCAGTGCATGAGCGATGTCGAGATGCGGCGTATCCGGCGACAAGGCCTGCAATTGCAGGCACAGGCACTCGGCGAGGTTGCGTGCGCCAACGCCTGGTGGATCAAGATGCTGCACCAGCTTGAGCGCGGTCTGCAGCTCAAGGATATCGATTTCGGATTCCTCGGTCAGCAGGGCGGCCAGCTCTTCGAGCGATTGTTCGAGGTAGCCGTCCTCGTTGATGGCATCCACCAGAAAGAGTGCAATTTTCTGGTCGCGCTCCGACAGCGGCATCAGCGACAACTGTTCCATCAGGTGTTCGCGCAGCGTCGGCGCAGCAGCCTCCTGGAAGCTGTAATCGCCGTCGTCATCGCCACTGCCACTTTCCTCCCAGCGATTGCCGCCGCGGTCAAAGTATTCATCGCTGCTGAAATCTTCCTGCAGCGGTTTTTCTTCGGGCGCCGGCACACTGGTTTCCTGCGCTGATGGCGGAACAAATGACTCCGCCGGTTCTACATCGGTACCGTCGGGAGCTTTCTCGACCCGCTCAAGCAGCGGGTTCGCCTGCAGGATGGTTTCCAATTCCTGGTTGAGTTCCTGCGTCGAAAGCTGCAGCAGCCGGATGGACTGTTGCAGCTGCGGTGTCAGCGCCAGGTGTTGCGAAAATTTGAGTTGAAGGCTTTGTTTCATGGCTGAATTACTGTTGATGCATACATCCTAAAGCCGGAAATCCCTGCCCAGGTAGACTTCCCGTACACTTTCATTGTGAATGATTTCACTCGGCTTGCCGGCGGCGAATACGCGGCCTTCGTTCACGATATAGGCGCGATCGCAAATACCCAGGGTCTCTCTCACATTATGGTCGGTAATCAGCACGCCGATATTGCGTTCACTGAGGAAACGGATGATTTTCTGGATATCCAGCACAGCGATCGGGTCAATACCTGCGAATGGTTCATCGAGCAGAATGAAATTGGGGCTTGTAGCCAGGCAGCGCGCAATTTCCACGCGGCGGCGCTCACCGCCGGACAGGCTGACCGCCATGTTGTTACGGATATGCGTAATGTGCAGCTCCTGCAGCAATGATTCGAGCTGCTCTTCGATCTGGGCTGCAGTGAGCTTCTGCAGTTCCAGGATAGAGCGGATATTCTCGGCTACCGTCATCTTGCGAAAGATGGAAGGTTCCTGCGGCAGGTAGGAGATTCCCAGCCGTGCGCGCTGGTGGATGGGCAAATGGCTTAAGTCCTTGCCGTCCAGCAGAATCCTGCCGCCATCCAGCGGCACCAGGCCGACAATCATGTAGAAGCTGGTGGTTTTGCCAGCCCCGTTGGGCCCAAGCAGGCCGATGACTTCTCCGCTGTCGATTTCCAGAGAAATGTCCTGCACCACGATGCGGGCTTTGTATTTCTTGCGCAGATTTTCAACGACCAGTTTGCTCATTTACCATCAATCTCGATACGTAGCAGCTTGTTCTTATTCGGCAGCGGGCGGAGTTGCAGGGGCTGTCGCCGGATTTTTCTTAGGCTGGATGACGGCCCGCACACGGCCCTTGGGCGCGCCTTCCGCGGTCTTGTTGCCGCCGCCGATGACTTCGGCGTATTCGGCATTGGCGTCATAGGAAATATAGTCGCCGTGCACGATGTCATCGCCGCGTTTCACCCAGGCCTTGGTAAACAGCTGGACCTTGTCCATGCGTGCATCGTATTCAATGCGCTGGCCGCTGCCTTCTATATATTCGTTCTTGCCTTCGCGCTTCTGCTTGAAGGTGGTGGGGTTGCCGTAGGACGTGCTGTGCTGGAAGCCGTCGTTGTCTTCACGCACGATCAGCTTGTCGCCGCGGATGATCAGGGTGCCCTGCGTCAGAATGACATTGCCGGTGTAGATACTGGTCTTTTTGGCATCGTTGACCGTGACGGCATCCGCCTCAAGATTGATAGGCTTCTCGCGGTCAGCCTTTTCAGCGCTGGCGCCAAAAGCCGCAACCGACAACATGAGCAGCAGGCCGATACGATATGAATGACTCATTGGGGTCTCCGGGTAGCGTTTTTTTGTTTTGCAGCATCCATCGGCGCTGCAGTCTTCGGAACAATTCTGGTATTGCCGCCAGGCCTGGCATTTCCGCGTGAGGCCGGTGCCGCCACAGCCCTGCGTTTGCCCTTCGGGGGTTGCTCATAGTGGGCACGCACCCTGTTCAGCAGCTGGATCGTACGCTGCTTCTTGTCATATACCATGCCGACAGCATGCACCACCGACTTTGGGCCTTCGGTGATGATGACTGGGCGGTCCGTGGTAGCGATTTCGGTATCGGGCATCACCTTGAGATACTGCGTGCGCATGGTCATTTCGTCCTTGGCGGCAGTCGCCTGGCGCACCACCCTGACATTGCCAATGAACTGCACGATTTCGCCATCACTGGATACCAGGCCCTCCTGCGACTCGATCTGGGTATAGGGCTTGGCGGACGCATACTGCGTCAGGCGCGGCCGGGTCAGATGTGTCGAGTCGTCATCGGGATAATGTTTCATCTCGGCCGCCGCCAGCACGTACTGAATATTGCCGGTGACATCCGTTTTGGTGGAGACGAAATTGTTCACGATATAGTCCGGATCATGCCGCTTGCTACCGTTGGCCTTGTGCACCGGCGCCTGCACCGTGCGATCTATCCATAGCGTGATCGCCGCCAGCAGCACGAGCACGGCCAAGGGAAACATGATGGTGTGACGGCCATACATTCATCAAAACCCGGCACGTAAATATAAAAAAGCCGGCATTGCTAGTCCTGTAGGTAGCGGGCCATCTGTGCATCGAAAGTACCCTGCGCGCGCATGATGAATTCGCAGACCTCGCGTACGGCACCGCGGCCTGCCTGCATCGTCGTGATGTAGTGCGAATATTGTTTCACCAGCGGCATGGCGTGCGGCACGGTGATGGCAAAACCGCTCTTGCGCATGGGCGGCAGGTCCACCACATCGTCACCCATGAAAGCGCATTCCTCGGGGGAGATATTCAGCGATCGGGAGAGTTCGTTGAAAGCTTCAAGCTTGTCTTCGACGCCCTGATAGAAATGGGCGATGCCGGTATTCTCGGCGCGCTTGATAACCACCTTTGAAGTACGGCCGGTAATGATAGCCATTTGAACGCCGGTGTTCCTGAGCAGCTTCATGCCCAAGCCGTCCTGCGAATGGAACTGCTTGTATTCCAGGCCATCGTCGCCCAGGATGAGCCCTCCATCCGTCATGACGCCGTCCACATCGAATACGATGACCTTGATGCGGCGGGCCCGCTCTTCATTTTGCTTGCTTTGTGCGATGTTCTGTTCCACGGGTTTCACTAAACGACCTTTGCTACCAATAAATCATGCATGTTGAGGGCGCCAACCAACGCGCCCTGATGATCGACCACCAGCAGGGCGGTCACTTTTCTTTCTTCCATGAGCTCGACGGCGTCCACCGCGAGCCTATCGGGCGTGATGTTCAGGGGATCTCTGTGCATGACGTCCTGCATCAGCGTGTTGCTAATATCGATGCCTTTTTCAAAGGCGCGCCGCAGGTCGCCGTCCGTAAAAACGCCCAAGGGTTGGGCGTTATCGCCTACTACCGCCGTCATACCGAGGCCTTTGCGTGACATTTCCAGCAGGCCTGCAGACAGCGTGGCATCAGGCCGTATCTGTGGAATGGCATTGCCGGTGCGCATGATGTCGCGTACATGTACCAGCAGTTTGCGTCCCAGATGGCCGCCGGGATGGGATAGGGCAAAATCCTCGCGGGAAAAACCGCGCTGTTCAAGGGCCGCGACTGCCAAGGCATCACCCAGTGCCAGCATGGCAGTTGTGCTGGCGGTAGGCGACAGACCCAGGGGGCAGGCTTCCTGCGTGACATGCGTGTCGAGATGTACGTCCGATTGCAGGGCCAACGTCGATTTCGGATTGCCGGTCAGGCTGATGAGTCTGGCGCCCATGCGCTTGAGCAAGGGTAGGATCGCCAGCAGTTCGTCGTTTTCGCCTGAGTTCGAAAGCGCAATCATCACATCGCCGCTCGTGATCATGCCCAGGTCGCCATGGCTCGCTTCGGCCGGATGCATAAAAAATGCCGGCGTACCCGTACTGGCCAGGGTCGCGGCGATCTTGCAGCCGATGTGGCCGGATTTCCCCATGCCGCTGACCACAACCCTGCCTTGGCACTGTAAAATCAGCTCAACCGCGCGGGTAAAACTATCATCAAGACGCTGGGCCAGCGCTTCCACTTCACGGGCTTCAATAAGCAACACTTCACGAGCCAGATCCAGCGGTGTTTTTGGCAGGCTGGATTTTTGTAATTTGGAGATTCCCATATGACGCCAAGTATAAAAGGGAATGCCCTGCGAATAAAGGAATAAACCGGGCTTTTAACAAAGTCGGCACAAATTTTGCCTAAGGCCGTGGCGTAAGATTAACCTTACTTTTATTTTGCGTAATTAAAGCGTAGAGCCGAGCTCGATTTCAATTGGACCAATATTCATGAAACAGCATGTACTTGTAGTCGGCGGCGGCATTGCAGGCTGCATGACTGCACTGGAACTGCTCAAGTACGACTGTCGCGTCACCATCGTCGAGCGTAACGAAATCGCCAGCCAGAAATCAGGTGAATCTTCATGGGCGGGTGCGGGCATTTTGTTCCCTCTGTTGCCATGGATGTATTCGGAAGCCGTAAACCAGCTGACCATGGCGGGGGCTTCCTTATATCCTGAACTCTGTGGGCATCTGCAAGCAGAGACCGGGATTGATCCGGAATATCTGCAAAGCGGCATGTTGTTGCTGCCGAAATTCGACATGGCAAAAGCGCAGGCCTGGTGTGCCGCAAACAACCTGGCTGCCGAGCCTGTGTTACCTGACGAATTTACTCTGCAGTCATCAAGTGAAGGTGATGGTCTTTGGCTGCCGCAGGTCGCACAGGTGCGCCCTCCCAATCTCATGAAAGCGCTACGCAAATATCTTGAACTACAAGGGGTCGATCTCGTGGAGCGTACCCAGCTTTTGCCCTTGCCCATGATCGAGCAGTTGAGCACTTGGCAGGCAACGGATGGCCGCAAATTTCACGCTGACAAGTTCATTCTGACCTCGGGGGCGTGGAGCTTTGAACTGCTGAAGGAAAACGCGCTCAAGCTCAATATCAAGCCCATGCGCGGCCAGATACTACTGTACGAACAGCCGCCGGGTGGGCTGGCACATATGGTGTACCGCGAGGGGTTTTACCTGGTGCCACGGCAGGATGGTTTATTGCTGGCTGGTAGTACGCTGGAGGATGTAGGGTTTGACCAGTCAACAACCGAAGCTGCCAGAACTGCAATCGCTGCCAAGGCGGAAGCCATATTGCCGGCTCTCAAGGGCAAGCCCATTCTCAAGCACTGGAGCGGTTTGCGGCCCGGGACGCCGGAAAACCTGCCGACCATTAGCGAGCACCCCGCGATCAGGAACCTTTATCTGAACACCGGGCATTTTCGGTATGGGCTGACCATGGCGCCATGCAGCGCGCGCATGGTGGCTGCAATGACAAACGGCCAGGCATCTGTCATAGATGCCCGGCCGTTTGCTTTCCCCATTTAGCCGACTAATGACGTATCAGGTAGTCGAACGCACCTAACGCGGCCTTGGCGCCATCACCCAGTGCAATGACGATCTGCTTGTAGGGCGTTGTCGTCACATCACCGGCAGCAAATACCCCGGGCACCGAAGTCTGACCGTGATGGTCCACCTCGATTTCGCCGTATTTGGTCAGATCCACCGTATCCTTGAGCCAGTCGGTGTTGGGCACCAGACCGATCTGCACGAACACGCCGGCGACCTCAACATGGTGCGTGGCACCCGTGCTGCGGTCCTGGTAATTGAGCCCGTTGACCTTGCTGCCGTCACCCGTGATTTCAGTCGTCAACGCTTGCGTGATGACCTCCACGTTGGGCAGGCTGAACAGCTTTTTCTGCAATACGGCATCGGCACGTAATTCCGGATCGAACTGCAACAGCGTGACGTGATCCACGAAACCCGCAAGATCAATGGCTGCCTCCACGCCCGAGTTGCCGCCACCGATGACCGCTACGCGCTTGCCCTTGAATAATGGGCCATCGCAGTGCGGGCAATAGGCCACACCCTTGCCGCGGTATTCCTTCTCGCCAGATACGCCGAGCTCACGCCAGCGCGCACCGGTCGCCACGATCACTGATTTGCTCTTGAGCGTGGCTCCGCTTTCGAGGCGGATTTCAGTCAGCTCGCCTGGCACCAGTTTCTCCGCACGCTGCAGGTTGATGACGTCCACATCGTAACTCTTGACGTGTTCCTCCAGCGCCGAGACCAGCCGTGGTCCCTGCGTTTCCTGTACAGAGATGAAGTTCTCGATCGCCATGGTGTCCATGACCTGGCCGCCGAAACGCTCGGCAACGATGCCGGTGCGTATGCCCTTGCGAGCGGCATACACGGCCGCTGCAGCACCTGCCGGTCCGCCGCCGATGATCAACACATCAAACGGGTCGCGAGCATTGATCTCTTCTGCCTGGCGTTCGGCGCCTTTGGTATCGATGCGCGCGAGAATCTCGGCCAGCTCCATGCGTCCCTGGTCGAACAATTCGCCATTAAGGAATACGCTGGGCACGGCCATGATTTCGCGCTCGGTCACTTCATCCTGGAACAGCGCGCCGTCCACCATCACGTGCTGCACATTTGGGTTGTAGATGGCCATGAGATTGAGGGCCTGTACCACATCCGGGCAGTTATGACATGACAGTGAGATGTAGGTCTCGAAGCGGAACTGGCCTTGCAAGCCGCGAATCTGCTCGATGACTTCAGTGCCAACCTTGGGCGGATGACCGCCAGCCTGCAACAGGGCAAGCACCAGGGAGGTGAACTCGTGGCCTAGCGGAATACCGGCGAAATGCACGCGCGCAGTCTGGCCTTGCGCACCAATCGCAAAGGAAGGCTGACGCGGGTCGTTGCCATCTTCACGCAGGCTGATCATGGGCGACAATGCAGCGATCTCATGTAGCATTTCACGCATTTCCTGCGCCTTGGCGCTCGCGTCGAGACTGGCAACGATTTCAATCGGCTGCCGAAGCTTTTCGAGATAAGCCTTTAACTGGCCCTGTATATTTGCATCAAGCATGTTGTTCTCCTGTGATTCTCACTGCAAAGCGCCGAGCTGGCGCTTTACGCTGAAAACCATCCGGGCAAGGCCCGGACAGGTTGTGGGCTGGTTAGATCTTGCCGACGAGATCAAGCGATGGCGCCAGTGTGGCTTCGCCTTCTTTCCACTTGGCTGGGCAGACTTCGCCCGGGTGATTGCGGACATAGACGGCGGCCTTTACCTTGCGCAACAGGTCATTGGCGTCGCGGCCTATACCTTCCGCGGTAATTTCCAGTGCCTGGATCACGCCATCCGGATCGATCACGAAGGTGCCGCGGTCGGCCAGGCCCTGATCTTCGCGCATCACACCGAAATTGCGCGTGATGAGTCCGGTCGGATCACCAATCATCGGATACTTGATCTTGTTGATGGTGTCGGACGCGTCGTGCCATGCCTTGTGGGTGAAGTGGGTGTCTGTAGAGACAGAGTAGATTTCCACGCCCAGTTTCTGGAATTCGGCGTAATTGTCAGCCAGGTCGCCCAGTTCGGTCGGACAGACGAATGTGAAGTCAGCGGGGTAGAAAAATACGACAGACCATTTGCCCTTGAGGTCGGCTTCCGTGACTGGCACGAATTGCCCGTTATGGAATGCCGTCGCCTTGAAAGGCTGGATCTGGGTGTTGATGAGAGATGTTGCCATAACTCGCTCCTTTTGTTGATGATGAATACGTGAGGCGTATTCTAGAGAGCGAGGTTTAATTAATCCAATTGATAATTTAAAGAATTTACATTAGCAAAACTTATTACCTAATCCTGTGACCAGTGGCCCGATTTTCCGCCATCTTTCTCTATGAGCCGGATCGCGCCCATTGTCATGCCGCGATCCACAGATTTGCACATGTCGTAAATGGTGAGCAAGGCGACGCTCACGGCAGTTAAGGCTTCCATTTCGACACCAGTCCTGCCATAAGTTTCAGCTGTAACCGTACAGTGGATCTCGCTGACGTCCTCGTCAATCTCAAAGTTCACGCTCACGCGCGTGAGACTGATGGGATGGCACAGAGGGATAAGCTCCGCAGTTTTCTTGGAGCCCTGGATCGCTGCGATTCTGGCAATTCCCAGCACATCGCCTTTCTTCGCATCGCCTTGCTGAATCAGACGCAAAGTATCGGGCTGCATATAGATGCTGCCCATTGCCCGCGCCAGACGGTGGGTCTCCGGCTTGGCCCCGACGTCCACCATATGGGCCTGACCGCGTTTATCGAAATGTGAGAATTGGCTCATCAATACACCTTTGGCTTAAACTCATGAATATGCAATCGGCCTAATGAACTTGGATTGCGCATTGTTATCATATCAAACGATGAAAAAAGCTTATCTCCTCTTGCTGGCCTGCCTGGCGGTTTCACCTTCTGTAGCCAATGATCTTCCCGATTTAGGTGATGTTTCCGCAACAGTGCTGTCCCCGTTGGACGAGCAGCGCATCGCCGAGCAGATCATGAAGGATGTCATGTCCAGCGGACAGGTCGTTTCCGACGTGGAGGTCAACGATTATGTTTACAATCTAGGGTACCGCTTGGCTGCGAATGGTCCTGACAGGCGGCAGAAATTCTATTTTTTCGTAGTCAGGGATAATGCCATCAACGCCTTTGCCATGCCAGGCGGTGTGGTCGGCATCCATACCGGGCTGATCATCGCTTCCAACAGTGAGTCCGAAGTGGCCAGCGTGATGGGCCATGAAATCGGCCACGTCGTGCAGCGCCACCTGGCGCGCATGATTGCGCAGCAGAAGCAGGATTCCATTCTGAATTTGGCTACGCTGGCATTGGCTATTCTCGCTTCCCGATCTGACGGAGTGGGCGGAGGTGCCATGGCAGCGGCACAGGCGGGCGCCCTCCAGAGACAGCTGGATTACACGCGCGAACACGAACGCGAAGCCGACCGCGTGGGATTGCAGATCCTCGACAGCGCCGGATTCGATACGCGCGCAATGCCGGTGTTTTTTGAAACCCTACAGAAAAATACGCGCTTCGAAGGCAGTGCACCTTCCTTCCTGCGCACCCACCCGCTGACCGTTGAGCGTATTTCAGATGTGCGCAGCCGCGTAGAGCAGATGCCTTACCGCCAAGTGCAGGATAGCCCGGAATACCATTACGTCCGCGCCAAGCTGATGTCGGAACTGGGGTCAGCCAACAGCGCTGCGGATTATTTCATAGTCAACCTGCGCGACAGGAAGTACGCCAGCGAAGCAGCCCAACATTATGGCCTCGCACTTGCGCTCATGCGTAAGAATGACCATGCGGCGGCTGCCGAACAGGTGACCTGGCTCAAGGAAAATGCCCCGCGTCATGCGATGATCGAGACGCTGGCAGCGAGGCTCGAAACCGCACGCAATAATCCAGCGCGGGCCGGCAAACAGTATGAGAGCGCCTTGCGTGAGTTTCCAAGCCATCGCGCGCTGATTTATGGTTATGCAGAGCACTTGCTCGCTCTTGGCCAGCCGGATGCAGTGCTCAAGTTCATCGACGAAAAGCAGGGCCTTTTTCCCGATGATCCCTACTTTTATGAATTGAAATCGCGCGCTTATACCGCACAGGGCCAAACCCTGTTGCGCCATCAGGCGCAGGGTGAGGCCTATTACCGACGTTACGACCTGCAGCGTGCGATCGAGCAGATGGACCTGGCTGCAAAGGCGCCGGACGGCGATTTCTACCAGAAATCCATTGTGGAGGCGCGGCTCAGGCAATTGCAGCATATGGCGCTTGAACCCAAGAAAAAAGGCTTTTTCGATTAGGAGGTTTGATGCAGCGCAGAGCTTTCTTGCAAGGTCTCATGGCTTTAAGCGCAGCAGCGCTGCTGTTGCCCATTCGCGCCATCGCAGCCATATGGAACAAGGCAGCGTTTGAATCCAGGGATGTGCCAGGCGCGCTCGAAGGCCTGGAAGTGCCAGCGGAAATCCCCAGCGACGATATCGACATCATCGCGCCGCAGCGGGCTGAGAACGGCGCCGTGGTGCAGGTAGAGATCAGAAGCCGCATCCCCGAAACCGAAGCCATCGCCATCATCGCCGAGAAAAATCCCACGCCGTTGATCGCGAATTTCATGTTTTCCAACGGCGCAGAGCCGTTTGTCATCACGCGCATCAAGATGGCGGAGACGTCACATATTCAGGCCATCGTGAAATCGGGCGACAAATACTATGTGGCCAAGCGCTTGGTGAAAGTGCTTGAGAACGGGTGTAACTAATGGCCAGTGACATGAAAATGCGCGCCCAGCTCAAAGGTGATATCGCCGAGATCAAGATTCTCATGAGTCATCCGATGGAAACCGGTCGCCGCAAAAATCAGCTGGATGAAACAGTCCCTGCACATTTCATCCAGCTCGTCACTGTGACGCTCAATGGCAAGCCGGTGCTGGAAGCGCAATGGGGCACAGGGATATCGAAGAACCCTTACCTGACGTTTCATGTAAAGGGGGCGAAAGTCGGCCACAAGATTGGAATAACCTGGCATGACAACAAAGGGATGTCATCCAGTCATGAAGGCGAAGTTACAAAGTAGTTGGGCTTGCGACTTTCCTCGGTCGCCCTGCCTGACCTTTCTCTACCCGCCTATTGAGCATCATCGTCACCTCTTCTTTGAATCGGTTGTTATTTTCTGATCGAAAAATTACTCATGGTTAACTTCAAAACGGATATCAGCGTCAAATCGTAAGTCTGGAAGTATGCGTTTATAAGGTTTTGGTAAGGATGCCCGGTTATTCGACCTCTCCTTAGCATCAACCTTAAACAAAAAAGGCGATTCGACCGGCGGAAATTCAGTTGCCATATTAGTTTTATAAATCGTTTCGGGGATTTCGTTGAATGAAATTGGATGCCAGCCATTCACATTCCAGCGATAACTAATATAAGGTGGCTGCGGTTTTCCATATACCAGCCATTGCGTGCCATCAACAATGCCAACGATATAAAGTTGGCCTTTATATACGTTAAATACTAGCGGCAAAAACTGTTCATTCCATTCAATCTCGCGGTTGCTAATCTCGGGCAAACTGAAAGTCAACCACGATTCGCGCAGCGTGCTGCAATACTCTTTACCCGTGTTGTATTTACCGATGCGGGCACAACGCCATTTCTGATTAACTAAAATCACCCGTCCATCATTGAGCTTCACTTCTTCCTTCCATTCTCGAAAGCTTTCATGTTGAGAGGTTCCTGCAACACAGCCTGTAACACCACAACACACTGCTAACAGCATAATAGGGGGCTGTCCCCATCTAAATCTTGGATTCATGCTCATAGCCTTACCCTCCATCACTGTTTTAGTTAGCTTTCTCGGTACCGTGTCTGACCTCTTGCTCCTGCCACTACAGCACTCGAAATGAGAAAATACAACCCTAATACCTAATGATCACGAAACCTATCACGCACTCGGGTTATGCATGCTAGCCATGATGGCCATGTCTATCTGGGTGGTAACTGCAGCAGCTTCCGCAGTAAAGGCACGGTCACCGGTTTTTTCTGGCTCATAGACCACTCATCCAGCGCATCAATTGTTGCAATCAGCGTCGGCATATCCCTCCGCAAATAACGCAAGCAATAATCCAATACTTCATCCGGCAATTTCATGCCGCGTGCCTGCGCGTGGTTTTTCAGCGCCAGCGTCTTTTCCTCGTCGGTGAGTGGGTGCAGTTGATAAGTCAGCCCCCAGGCTAATCGTGTAGCCAGATCGTCCCGCAGGTTCATCTGCGAGGGCGCTGCGATGCCGGCAGTAATCAGTGTGCCGCCGGACTCCTTGAGATGGTTATAGGTATCGAACAATCGGATTTGCTCGTCCGGCAGCAGCAGGTGCACGTCATCCACGCAAACGATTTCACGGCTGTTGTCCTTGGCAGCGCCTCGGCAGGCATCAAGCAAATGTGTTTTGCCGCTACCTGTCTCTCCCCACAGGTAAATGAAGCGCGTGTCGGCGTCTCCGCTGAGGGCAAGCCTCAGGCTGTGCAGCGCTTCGGCGTTGCGGCCGGGGATGAAATTCTCCAGCGTCGGCTGCGCCGGCGGTTGGATATCCAGCAGGAGTTGTTTCAAGGTTATTTGCTTTAGAAAGATTATCTACTTCAGGTAAGTATCGCTGGCGAGATAACCACGTCTGACATGACGCAGGCCCACCACAATGGCAGCGCTGACAGGCAGCGCGAGCAGCATGCCGGTAAAGCCGAACAGCTGCCCGCCTGCCAGCAGGGCAAAGATCACTGCGACAGGATGCAAGCCGATGCGGTCGCCTACCAGCCATGGCGTCAGCAGGAAACTTTCCACCAGCTGCCCCAGGCCGAATACGACGACAATTGGAATCAGCTGGCTCAAATCCGCGAATTGCAAAGCAGCGGACAGCAGCGCCAGGATGATGGCGATTGTGGTACCGACGTAAGGAATGAAGCCCAGCATGCCGGCGATCAGGCCAATGGGCAGCGCAAGCTCAAGCCCGGCCATCCACAACCCGGTGGCGTAAAAGATGCTCATAAGCACCATGACAGAGAGCTGCCCGCGCAGGAATTCGGCAAGCACGAGATCGATTTCATGCGTGATCTGGGCGGCTTTTGCATACCAGCGACGCGGAATCAATTGCGAAATGTTGGCAATCAGCGCGTGCCAGTCGCGCAGCAGGAAAAACAATACAACCGGTACCAGCAGCAGGTTGATAAACCAGCCTATGAGCGCCAGGCCGCGGTTGCCCACAGTGAGTAGCAATGGCCCCAGATAGCCGCTTGCGGTGCGCCAGTGTTCCATGGCGAGTGCCTTGAGCTGTTCAATATCGAGTTCCAAGGTGAAGCCGAAGTTGTCCAGCAGCCAGGGCGCGAGACGATTACGGATCGCATCGAAATAGGCCGGTGTGCGCTCGGCAACCATCAGGATTTCCTTGTGCAACAGCGGCACGATTACCAGCACCAGGATAATCAGGACGCATGCCAGCAGCAGCATGACAAGCACGGTGCCGACTGTGCGCAGAAAGCTGGGGTTGAAGCGCGCAGATTTGATGCCGGCGAATTTATCAACCAGCGGACTGCAGATATAGGCCAGCACCGCGGCGAACAGGAATGGCGCGAGAATTCCGCGCAAAAAATAAATGAGCACGAGGAAGCCGGCGAACAGCAAAATCCAGCGCAGATCGGGCAAGACGTTTTCTTGTTTGGGAGGCATTTAAGTTAAAATTCGCGAAGTCATCCAGTAATTTATCTTGTAGAAAGCGAGAACTCAACTTGAACTCCAGCAATCCCCCCGGCGATACGGCTAAAACCTCCATGAGCTACCGCGATGCCGGCGTGGATATCGAGGCTGGGGACGCGCTGGTGGAGAGAATCAAACCGTTTGCCAAACGTACCATGCGTCCTGAAGTGCTGGGCGGCATTGGCGGTTTCGGCTCGCTGATCGAGATTCCAAAAAGATTCAACAATCCGGTGCTGGTTTCGGGCACCGATGGTGTGGGCACCAAGCTCAAGCTGGCGTTCCAGCTCGACAAGCATGATACCGTGGGCATCGACCTTGTCGCCATGAGCGTCAACGATATCCTGGTGCAGGGCGCGGAGCCGCTGTTTTTCCTCGATTACTTCGCATGCGGCAAGCTGGAAGTCAGCACTGCTGCCGATGTCATAAAAGGTATCGCCCAAGGCTGCGAACAGGCCGGCTGCGCACTGGTGGGCGGCGAAACTGCGGAAATGCCGGGCATGTACCCCGCGGGAGAATATGACCTGGCAGGATTTGCCGTGGGCGTGGTTGAAAAAGATGCCATCATCGACGGCTCTGCCATTGCGGAGGGCGATGTCGTACTAGGCCTTGCTTCCAGCGGCGCACATTCCAATGGCTATTCGCTGATCCGTAAACTCATCGAGCACTCCGGCGTTGATATAGATAGTGACGCCGATGGCTTTTTTGCAGGCGCGCCCATGCGCGATGTCGTCATGGCACCGACACGAATTTATGTAAAACCGCTGCTCAAGTTGATGCAGACATTGCAGGTAAAAGGCATGGCGCACATCACGGGCGGCGGGCTGACCGAGAATATTCCGCGCGTCTTGCCCGACGGCCTGACCGCCGAGCTCGACAAAAACAGCTGGCAGCTGCCGCCGCTTTTCCAGTGGCTGCAGCAGCAGGGAAATATCGCGCCGGACGAAATGTACCGCACCTTCAATTGCGGCATCGGCATGGCGGCAATTGTAGCGGCTGAACAGGCGGAAGCCGCTACTCAATTGCTACAGGCAGAAGGTGAGCAGGTATACACCATCGGCCGCATCCGCCGACAAAGCGCGGGCGAAGCGCCCACCGTCGTCGTCTGAGCGAACTTGTCGGGTGGTTCATTGCCAACCAGCTATTGGAGAATGGAATGATCATACTCAGGAATGTCATTACTCGAGCGCTGCTTTTCTTCTGCCTGTGGGGAATCGCAGCCGCAGCATCCGCAGCGCCAAAACAGATCAAGCTGGTATATGAGGCGACGCGCAACGGCCAGCCATTCGCCACCGTAACGGAAACCTTCAAACAGGAAAACGGCGGCTACCGCATTGAAAGCGTAACCCAGGGGCAGGGATTTTATGCCCTGTTCGGCAAGCGCATCCTGACCAGCGAAGGTGAAGTGACAACTGAGGGGCTCAAGCCCTCGCGCTTTGTGCTGGACCGTAGTGACAGTCCGAAGAAATCGTTATCCGCGCATTTCGACTGGGCAGCCAGCAAACTGACCATGATGGTCAAGGGCAAGCCGGTCATAGCCAAGCTGGAAACAGGGACGCAGGATCTGGCGAGCTTTGCTTATCAGTTCATGTTCAGGCAACCGCAGGAATCAGTCTTCAAGCTGCCGGTCACCACGGGCAAAAAAGTGCAGAAGTACCAGTACAAGGTGGCGGGGCGCGATGTCCAGGTCAACACACCTACCGGCCAGTACAAGGCCATCCATCTGATCAATGCAGACGTTCGCGAGCCGGAAGATGAAAAGGAACTCTGGTTGGCGCCGGCAAGCCATTATCTACCTGTACGCCTGGTCATGCATGATGATGAGGGCGGCGTGATAGAACAGGTATTAACCAGCCTGCATGTGGAGTAGGCTTTTCGAACATCAGGAAAATACTTTCTGGCGCACCCTGACGGCGCTTGCGCTGTCCATTCTGTTTCACGTGCTGGTATTTGGCGGCCTCACTTTCCGCCTGCCGCTGCCGGAATCTTCGCAAAGCACAATCAAGGTTGCACTGGCGCGGGCGGAGACACCGGAACCAGCACCAATCCTGCCGGAAAAAACAGACAAGCCAGAAACACCTAATGCCACTCCCGCGCCGGAACCCCAACCTCAGGCTGAAATTCCGGCTATGGAGACGCAGGAAATTTCACCCGTGGCGGAGCCCAGCCAGGCATTGTCCGAGCCGGAACTGCAGCCGGTCGCAGAGCCCGTCGCGCCGCCAGTCGAGGAGGAGATCGAGGCGCCAACCGCCGAGCAACAGGAAGAGCCAACGCCTTCTTCAAATCCGGTTACCGGCGTGTCCGCTTATATCGAGACGGGATTCGAGCTGAAGCAGAACGGGAAGTCAGTTGGTACCGCGCATATCAGTTTCAAGCAGTCCCCTGACGGTACTTATTCCCTGAGCAGTACCACAGAGGCTACCGGTGTACTGTCGCTATTCCTGCGTGGTCAGCTGATCCAGACCAGCACTGGTCTCGTCACCGAACAAGGGCTGATGCCTGTCGACTTCCATTACGAAATGACCAGCAAACAGGAGAAATCGCGTCGTGCCCGATTCGATTGGGAGTCCGGACAACTGACGCTGAAAACGGAAAAGCGCACAAAGTCAGTCGCATTGCAGGAAGGCGCGCAGGATTTGCTGAGCTTCATGTACCAGTTCGTGTTCGTGCCGCCCATGGAGCGCATGGAAATCCCTATCACCAATGGCAGAAAGCTGGATATCTACAGCTATACGTTTGAAGGTGAAGAGGAGTTCATGACTCCGGTGGGCAATCTGCGCACGGTGCATTTATCGCATCCGGGCGACGATGGCGAGAAAACGGAATTATGGCTGGCTGTCGATTACAGGTACATGCCGGTTAAAATACGCAAGACGGAAGAAGACGGTAGCGTCATCGAGCAGTTCGTCACCGATCTGAAAACCGACATTCTTAAATAGCATCAGCCAAGACAAAGATTCAATCACCATGAACGCAATCAATCCCAACCTGTTACGTCTTTCCGCCATGGCGCTGGCTGATGTGCTCGGTAAATCCGGCCCAGCCGATGTGAAGCTTGGCTGCTTCTTCAAGGATAATCGCGAGCTTGGGGTGAAAGACCGCGCATTCGTTGCCGAGTCGGTCTATGGCGTACTTCGTCGCAAATCGCTGCTGGCGTATCTGTCGGATGGCGAAGACCCGCGCAAGTTGGTGCTGGCATGGCTGCTGCGCGTGCAGGGCATGAGCCTGCGTGAGCTCGATAGCGCACTCAACAAGCAGCAGAAGGAATGGGCGCAGGCCATCAAGGCCAAATCAGTGGAAAACATCGATCTGGCCATGCAGGCAGATGTCCCGCAGTGGCTATGGCAATCGCTGGCAGAGCAGTACGGTGAGGAAGAGGCCCTGGCCATGGCGCGTAGCCTGCAGCAGCCAGCGCCGCTGGATTTGCGCGTCAATCTCCTCAAGACAACGCGGGAGGAAGTGGCACAGCGCTTTGCCAGCGAACGCGCCGAGATCGAGCCGACGCCTTTTTCTCCGATGGGCATACGCATGCCGCAGAAGATGAACATCAGCCGTCATCCCTTATTCGTTGACGGAAAAATTGAGGTACAGGATGAAGGCAGTCAGCTGTTGGCTCAGCTGGTAGCGCCGCGCCGCGGCGAGATGGTCGCCGATTTCTGCGCCGGCGCCGGCGGCAAAAGCCTGGCCATGGGTGCGCTCATGCGCAACACGGGCCGTATTTATGCTTTCGACGTGTCGGAAAAGCGCTTGCAGAACCTCGGTGTGCGGCTCAAGCGCTCAGGGCTTTCCAACCTGCACAGCCAGCTGATTACCAGCGAAAGCGACCCCAAGCTCAAGCGGCTGCAGGGGAAATTCGATCGTGTGCTGGTGGATGCGCCCTGTAGCGGTTTGGGTACCTTGCGGCGCAATCCGGACCTCAAGTGGCGGCAGACGCCGCAGGATATTGCCGAGCTGACAGCCAAGCAGCAGTCCATCTTGGGGCGCGCCGCGCGACTGGTCAAAACGGGGGGCAAGCTGGTGTATGCCACGTGTAGTTTGTTGAAGGAAGAGAACGAGCAGATTGTCGAGAATTTTCTCAATGAGCATGCGGAATTCCGACTGGCGAATGCATCCGAAATCCTGGCTCAGCAACAGATATCCCTGGATAGCGGCACTTATCTGAAACTGCTACCGCATATCCACCATACCGACGGCTTCTTCGCTGCGGTGCTCGAACGTACGGGACAGGAGTAAGGCATGCGCTGGCTCTCACTGAATTCGCAGATTTTCATGGGAGCAGCGCTGGGCCTGCTGATCGGGTGGGGAATGACTGACGCTCCGGATACGCCGGTGCGGGACGGCATTCTCTATACCAGTGACCTGGTAGGCGGCGTATTCATCGACCTGCTCAAGATGGTGCTGATTCCGCTGGTATTCACCTCGATCGCGGTCGGCATCGCCAATCTGCAGGCACACCGGCAGATCCATCGTGTGTGGATCACGACGTTGGTCTTTTTCATGATCACAACTTCACTGGCGATACTGCTGGCGCTGTTTGTAAGCAATGTTTTTCAGCCTGGCAAAGGCCTCAGCCTAGCTATGTTCCAAGGCGCGATGGAAGGCTTCAAGGCCAGCCAGCTGACCCTGCCTGAATTCTTCGCCGATTTCCTGCATGGTCTGTTCCAGAACCCGTTTGCCGCACTGGCTGAGGGCAATGTGTTAGCGGTGCTGATTTTTGCGATGCTGGTGGGGATCGCGCTAGTCATTGGCGGCGAGCGTTACCGCAACATTCTCCATTTGCTGCAGGAATTACTCGAACTGGTGCTGCGCATCGTTGGTTGGATCATGCGGCTGGCGCCTTTCGGCATCATGGCACTACTGATCAAGCTGGTGGCGACGCAGGATGCCGCCGTTCTGGGAAGCCTTGGCAGCTTCGTTACCGTGGTGGTCGGTGCGACGCTATTCCACGGCGTTATCGTGTTGCCGATGATTCTTTATGTCGTAACAGGGATGACGCCACTAAGATTCTGGCGCGGCGCACGCGAGGCGCTGATTACCGCTTTTGCTACCAGCTCAAGCTCGGCGACTCTGCCGGTGACACTGCGTTGCGTGGAACAGCATCTGCACGTCAAGCGCGAAGTAGCGGGCTTTGTAGTGCCACTGGGTGCCACCATCAACATGGACGGCACGGCGCTTTACGAGGCGGCTGCCGCGCTGTTCATCGCGAATCTGGTAGGTGTAGAGCTCAATCTGGTGCAGCAGCTGATTGTCTTCTTTACTGCCATGATTGCCGCCGTGGGTGCGCCTGGCATTCCCAGTGCGGGCATGGTGACCATGGTCATGGTGCTGCAGTCGGTCGGGCTTCCTGCCGAGGCCATCGCCATCCTGCTGCCGATAGACCGTATGCTGGATACACTGCGCACAGCGGTGAATGTCGAAGGCGACATGATCGGCAGCGCGGTGGTGCAGAAGCTGGTCAGGTAACCTGATTGCCAGCTGTACGCTGGCGGCCATGCTGGGTTAAGGAGTAGACAGCTGGTACTACCACCAGCGTCAACAGCGTCGAAGAAATCATGCCGCCAATGACCGCTACCGACAGCGGACCGTTGGTCTCGGAGCCCGCGCCAAAACCAAGTGCCGCGGGCAGCAGGGCAAGAATCACCGTCAGCGAGGTCATGAGTACAGGGCGCAACCGGATAGGGCATGCTTCCCGCAAGGCATCATTGATCGGCATGCCTTTTTCATGCAGCTGGTTAGTGAGGTCCACGAGCAGAATGGAATTCTTTGCTACCAGGCCAATCAGCAATACCAGGCCGATCATCGAGAAGATATTGAGCGAATCCCCTGCCAGCCACAGTGCAATAATGCCGCCGATGATAGCCAGCGGCTGCGCCAGCATGATGATGAATGGCTGCAGGAAGGAGTTGAACTGGCTGGCAAGCACCATGTAGAGCAGGATCAAGGCCAACGCAAATACAAAAGTGATGCTGCCGGTGGTTTTTTCCATCTCTTCTGCTTCCCCGGTTAGTCGTACGGCATAGCCCGGAGGCATGAGCTCGGCAGCAGCGGATTCTACAGCTGCCACGGCATCACCCAGCGGTATGGTGGGGCTGGCATACAACGTGGCAGCGTACTGCATGTCGAAGCGCCCGATGACTGCCGGCCCCAGCTTGCGTTCGAAACTTGCAACATTATCCAATCGTACCAGCGCGCCATCCGTGCTTCGCAAATAGATGCGAGACAGGTCGGCTGGCTGGGTAAAGTCGCCTTCCCCGGCCTTGACGCGGATGTTGTAGCGCTGGCCATCACCAGGATCGTCATTGAACTTGGCCACATCGATACCGCCGGTAAACATGCTCACAGCAGTAGCAATATCGCGTGCCGAAATGCCAAAACTCGCTGCGCGCACGCGGTCTACATGCAACACGAGTTCCGGCAGGTCAAGTTCGACATCGAGGTCAACCTTGCCCATGCCTGCAACGTCGCCCAGTCTGCTTTGTAATGTCTTTGCCAGGGTGCCGACCTGATTGAGGTCGGGCCCGGTCAGGTTGAACTGCAATTTTTCCGAGCGCTGGCCTCCTACCATGGATATCGCCGCTGGGAATGCACGTACACCGGGGATCTTGTCCAGATCATCGCGTAGCTGCGCGATGAGATGCTGCTGGCTTAAGTTGCGTTCGTGCCTCTCCTTGAGACGAACGTTGACTGCCCCCTTGTTGACTTGGCCCTGCGAGCCGAGGCCGATGTAGGAGAAGGTGCTGGCAATCTCGGCATTGTATGTCTGAACCGTTTTTTCGATGAGCTCGAGCCGACTGTTGGTGTACTCAATGCTGGAGCCCAGTGGCGTCTTGAACGAAATTGAGAAGCGGCCTTCATCTTCTTCAGGTACGAATTCCTTCTCTACCTTGCCGAAGAAGAACACGCTGGAAGCCACGACCAGCAGAGTTGCAATCACTACCAGCCAGCGATGATCGAGTACCCGGTCCAGCAATCTCCTGTAGGCATCATCCATGCCGTCGAAAAAGCGCGCAAGCCAGGCATACAGCCGGTTATTGTGGGTTTCCGGTCGAAGGTAGCGTGAGCACAGCATGGGGGTCAAAGTGAGTGACACCATGAGCGAAACCAGGATGCCAAAGGTGACTACCACGGCAAAAGACTTGAAAAACTTGCCGATGATGCCTTCCATGAAAATAACTGGCGCGAAGATACAGACTAGCGACAGAGTGGCGGCAATCACGGCGAAGACCACCTCACGGCTGCCTTCTATGGCCGCTGATGCTGCTTCTGCCGCATTACGGGGTTGGGCTTGTGACATATGCCGGTAAATGTTTTCCAGCACCACAATCGCATCATCCACCACGACGCCGATGAGTAGCAGCAAAGCCAGCAGGGTCATGGTATTGAAAGTAAAGCCAAAGAAATACATCACCGCAATCGCACCGAATAGCGAAACCGGGATGGCGGTGGCAATAATAAGTGTTGAGCGGAAAGAGCGCAGGAACAGCCAGACAATAAAAGCGGCCAGCAACGTGCCCTCAATCAGGTGCTCCTGCAATGCACGCACGATTTCCTTGATATACAGGGCGTCGTTGGTGGATACGTCAATGTACAAACCGGGCGGCAGGTTGGGCCGGATTTCTTCGTCCAGCCGGCGTTCCACCTCCTCGATGATGGCGACCGTATTGGCGTTGGCTACCTTGACGATACCCAGACCCACAGTCGGTTCGCCGTTGTAGTTTGCCAGCTCGCGATAATCTTCGAGCCCGTCTTCCAGTCCTGCAACGTCCTTGAGCCGGATGGGCGCGCCATCGCGGTAGGTGACGACGAGTTCGCCAAGTTCGCGCACATTGTGGAATTCGAGATCCAGCTTGACCATGTATTCGGATTTTTCCCCGACCAGGAAGCCGCCCGGCATCTGGATATGTTCGCGATTGAAGGCATCGATAATATCCGTGGCAACGATGTTGTAAGCTGCCATGCGCTCTGGTAGCACATTGACGCGAATATTGCGGTCGCGACGCCCGCCAAGCCGCACTTCACCAACACCCTCAATGGTTTCAAGCTGCTTCTTGACCACGTTATAACCGTGGAGATTGAGTTGCTGCAGTGTACGATCGCCGCGCAGGGCGAGCCACATGATGGGACGCGCGTTGGTTTCCACCTTGCGCACAATGGGCGGATCGATTTCCTCCGGCAGGCGCCGCAATACCTCGCTGACCTTGGACTGCACCTCATTGAAGGCGACGTCGATATCCTTCTCCAGTGTGAAGGTGATGGTCGTCACTGACACGCCGGGTGAGGAGCTGGACTGGATATGCTCAATGCCTGGTGTGGTATTGACCGATGACTCGAGGATGCTGGTGATGCTGGCGTCAATGACGTCGGGATTCGCCCCAGTCAGCGTTGTCGTCACTGAGATGACCGGAAACTCGATGTAGGGGAAGCGATCGACCCCGATGCGCTGGTAGCTGATGATGCCGAACAAGACCAGCAGGCCGGACACCATCCACGCCAGCACATGGCGTTTGATGGAAAGCTCGGGAAGTGTCATGCGTGTGCCTTAATCCTGATTTTGCTGGTCGGCAGGCGTTTGCTGCGTTGATGTGGGTGCTTGCTGCACTGTCACCTTGGCCTGATCCGTCAGGAATGCAGCGCCATCAACCGCGACCAGTTCGCCCGCCTGCAAACCGTCGACGATTTCCACCATACCGGATTGGCGTACACCGGTTTTCACCTTATGTTGAATTGCGACGCCATCCTTGATGACATAAACCACTTCTCCGGCTGGACGCAGGACCACACTTTGTTCAGGAACCACGACTGCACCAGGGCGTTCGCCAAGGATGACGGTGCCATTGACGCTGGCGCCCGACTGCCAGCCGGGCTGATTCACCACGTCTGCAATGACATCAACCGAGCGGTTGGTTTCGCCAATCATGGGTTTGAGTTCACGTATCGTGGTGATTACTTCATTAGGAGCGGTGGGCGTGGAAAGCCTGACCTTGAGCCCGGGCTGCAGTTTGGCGGCGATACTTTCAGGGTAAGGCAAGTGAGCGCGCAGGCGCTGGTTGCTGATAATCCGGATCAACGGATCTCCGACGTTGACGAAATCGCCGGGCGATACTATCTGAGTTTCTACCGTACCGTCGAGGGGCGACAACACCTGCGCCTTGGAGCCCGTATGCTCTATGCTGGCCAGTCGTGAACGTGCACCCGCCAGTTGCTGTTTCAGCGCGGCAAGCTGGGTGGTGGTGTCTTCCAGTGCATTCTGCGAAAGAAACTTTTTTTCCACCAATGCCTGATTACGTTCGACCATGCGCTGCTGATTCTCGAGCAGGGCCTGGATACGCGCTACCTCAGCTTGCGCTTCGCGGCGCTGCAGACTGAAATCGGTGGCATCAAGCTGCACGGTGGGATCGCCTTTTTTTACCTGCTGTCCCGGATGCACCAGTACCCGCACCACGCGTGCCGCGACTTCAGCCGCAATGGTCGGGTCTACCAGACCTTCAAGCGTGCCGATTGCCTCTTCGCGAAGTTCCAGGGTCAGGGTTTGTGCAGCTGTCGTGCTGATAATGGTGGCGGGTGAGGCCTTTTGTATGTTCTCTTCCTCCTTGCCGCAAGATGTCAGCGTGAGACCCAGACATAGAGCCAAAGTCAGGCAGAGAAAGCGATGAATCAGGTAAGGGCGTTGCGGCATGTGAACAATACTCGTGGACGCGAGCTCGGCAGTATAGCGTTTGAAGATGAACATGGATGGATAAGACGCAGTTTAGTTGGTTTTGATTTTTGCCCAGTCAAAGCATGGGCCGGGGTCAGTCTTGCGGCCCGGCGCAATGTCGGAGTGGCCCACCACATCCGTAATGGGATAAGTCCGCTGCAGCGCTGCAAGCAGCCTGTTCAGGAGATCATATTGCACATCCGTGAAGGCGTCGGTGTCGCAGCCTTCCAGCTCAATTCCGACAGAAAAATCATTGCAGCGTTCCCGTCCTAGCCAAAATGACTGGCCGGCGTGCCAGGCTCGCTGCTGGCAAGGAACGAACTGGATCAGTTCGCCATCGCGGCGGATGAAAAAATGGGCTGACACCTTGTTCTGGTGGATGCCGGCAAAATACGGATGTGCATTAGGATCCAGCCGATTTGTGAGTAGTGCAGCCACGTCGTCGCTGCCGTATTGCCCTGGTGGCAGGCTGATATTGTGGATGACCACCATGCTGATTTCGGCATCGCGCGGTCGCGCATCATGATTAGGAGAAGCGATGAAACGCGCAGCTGGAAGCAGGCCCTGAGGGTCTAACTCCCATGCATTCATGCGCGATATCCGCTAAAATCCGCCCATTCCAATGGAGAGCCGGTGATGATTTTCTTGCAGCTGTTTGTCATGTTGTTGGTCATTCTAGTCGCTGCAGAAGTCTTTACCAATGCCCTGGAGCACTTGGGCGAAAAGCTCAAGATATCCGAAGGTGTGACCGGGTCCCTGTTTGCAGCAGTCGGTACTGCATTGCCTGAAACTTCCGTCCCATTGCTTGCCTTGCTGGCTGGTACCCAGAATGTGCAGACTAATGAAGAGATCGGCGTAGGCGCCATCCTGGGAGCGCCGCTCATGCTGGCTACCCTGTCCATTTCCCTGATGGCATTCGCCGTGCTGGCAAAGCGCGGATGGAAGGGCAAATTCCATCCTGAACGCACTGGTCTGACCCGCGATCTGGATTTTTTCATCGTGGCTTTTGCTTTCGCCACCATCGCGCTGTATGTACCGCATACCCAGGCCGCAGTACGCGCAGGCATCGGGTTTTGCCTGGTACTCGTGTATTTTGTCTATATCATGCTGACCATTCGGGCTTCAAAGGGTCTGGTAGGTGAGGGTCACGCCACTGCGGCCGGCAGTCACATGTATCTGTGCAGGATCGGCCTGCCCAATAACATGACTATCATTTTCCTGCAGTTGCTGCTGGGACTTGCGCTACTAATTGGCGGTGCCAAGGGGTTCATACACGGGGTTGAAGAGGCAGCGCAGTTGATCGGCATGTCAACCTTGCTGCTATCCCTGCTGATCATCCCGATTGCGACGGAGCTGCCGGAGAAGGTCAACAGCTTTCTGTGGGTACGCAGACGCAAGGACACGCTGGCTTTCGGCAACATCACGGGTGCAATGGTGTTTCAGGGCACGCTGCTGCCCGCCATCGGCATCATGCTGACGCCATGGGAGCCTCGCAAGGAAGTCGTGGCAGGTATCATCATCACCCTGCTGGCTGCCATCTGGCTGCGGATACTCGTGAAGCGGGGCGGCATCAAAGTCTGGCACTTGTGGATCAACGGCGGCCTGTACCTGACCTATCTGACAATTGCCCTGAGCTAGCTGCTACCTTCGTCCGCATCCTTGCTCAGCCCGAGCTTGGAGAGACGGTAACGCAGCGTACGGAAACTTACGCCCAATAGTTTTGCTGCGGCAGTCTTGTTGTTGCCGGCTTTTTCCAGTGCGTCGAGAATGAGCTGTTTTTCGACCTGGTCCAGATAATCTGGCAGCGGCATGCTCCCGAGCGCATAGGTAGCACTCGGCTCTTTCGCTTCCTTCTCCAGCAGTAGATCATCAGCACTGATTGCCTGGCCGTTGCACAAAGCCAATGCACGTTCCAGTACATTTTCCAGCTCGCGGACATTGCCGGGGAAAGCATGCTGCCTCAGTATCCGGAGTACTTCATCATCGAGCCGGGGTGCGGAAATGCCCAGCAGCCGGCATTGTTTTTCCAGCAGCATCTGTGCCAGCTGTGGAATGTCATCCGGCATTTCGCGCAGTGCCGGCATCTTGAGTTCGATGACATTCAGACGGTAATAAAGATCCTGCCGGAAGTTGCCGTTGTCCATCATGAGCCCGAGATTGCGATGGGTGGCGCTGATGATGCGGACGTCAACGCTTTCTTCCTGCGTATCACCCACCATGCGGACCTTTTTCTCCTGGATGGCGCGCAACAGCTTGACCTGCATGGCCAACGGCAGATCGGCAACTTCGTCCAGGAATAGCGTCCCGCCGTTTGCCGCGTGAAACATGCCTTCCTTGTCCTGATTGGCACCCGTAAACGCCCCTTTTCTGTAACCGAAGAACTCGCTTTCCATGAGATTTTCGGGAATGGCGCCACAGTTCACTGCAATAAAAGGTCCATCGCGTCGCGAGCTGTTGGCGTGGATGAGGCGCGCAGCCAGCTCCTTGCCGCTACCCGATTCACCGCTGATATAAACCGGTGCCTGACTGCGCGCCAGTTTTTCGATCATGCTGCGCACCTGCCTGATAGGTTCGGCGTCGCCAATGAGCTGATGGCCGATGACCGGTGACGATGCATCTGACGCGGGCAGACGCAGCGCCGAATGCACCAGGGGGCGCAGCTGCTTGAGGGAGATAGGCTTGGTCAGGTAGTCAAAAGCCCCTGCCTTCAAGGCGGAGACTGCATTTTCTGCGCTGCCGTAAGCCGTGATCACAGCCACGGGCAGGCCTGGATGATGCTGGGTGATGTGCCTGACCAGATCGAGGCCGTTGCCATCAGGTAGGCGCATGTCGGTGAGACAGAGCGCATAGGGGCGTTGCCTGAGCATGGCGCAGGCTTCCTCCATCGTACCGGCACTGTCGGTTGCAATGTCCATGCGTTCCAGCGTAATCACCAGCAATTCGCGAATATCGATTTCGTCATCGACGACGAGACAGGTCAGTTTTGCGCTCATCAGATGGGTGCTTTTTTGAGATGGATCAGAAACAGGCCGCCGCGGTCCTGCGCTACATACTGGATATTGGCGTCGTTAGCTTCACACAGTTCACGCGCAATATACAGCCCCAGTCCGGTGCCCGTACTTTCCGTGGTGAAAAATGGCTCAAACAGGTGGGGGCGGTCTTCAGCGCTGACGCCGGGGCCATCGTCGGCAATCGACAGTCGGGCATTGCGGCTATTGTCCGAAACCTGCAGCGAGAGAACAAGGCTACCCGTTTTTTTCTTGCCATGGTGCCAGCCATTGCGGCATACATTCCACAATATCTGGTTCAGATGCCGGCGATCGAAGATGACTTTTGCCTGGTGGTCGCCAACATCCAGCTTGAAACATACTGGCAGGATCTTCTCGGTCTGGCAGAACTGTTCATGGAATTCGGCCAGGAAATTCTCGAGGTCGATCATCTCCTGTAACGTGCGGTCGCGGCGGTTCAGCTCCAGCACCTCCTTAACCATCTGGTCCAGGCGTTGCACGTTGTCGCCGACAATGTGCAGCAGATGCTGGGAGTGATCGTCGTGTATTTCCTCCTGCAGCAACTGATTTGCGTGGCTGATGGCACTCAACGGGTTACGTATTTCATGTGCGATGTTGGCGGTAAGACGCCCAAGGGCTGCCAGCTTCATTTGCTGGGCCTGGATTTGCATCTGGCTCCAATCCTCTATGAAAATGACAGCACCCTGCTTGCGGTCGCTGCCCACCGGCATGAAACGCAGCCTGAGCTCACGATCCTCTACGGCGAACTTGATGGCGCCTGTTGCAGTTTCCTCTTCATCCATCCATCGGCGGACCAGCACGGCCAGCCCAGGCACCCAATCCTGCAGAAATTTGGCATCCCACTGGGGCTTGCTGCTGCCTAGAAGGCCTTCGGCCTGAATATTGTGGTGCCGCAGCTGTAGATTCTTGTCAACTACCAACACGCCATCCTGCATTTCCTGGATGATGAGCTCATTGACTTGGGCCAGATTCTGCAGATCAATACCACGCTGCGATGCCAGTTCCTCGCTCTGCAGCGTGCGCTTGCCGAAGCTGTAAGCGAGCCACGCGGTTGCAAAGCAGCTCAGACTCAGCATGACCGCATGCGAATAGTCGCTATAGCGCTCGTTACCAATCAATAGCTGATAAGACTGCTCCAGCAGCAGGGCTATCGTGGCAAGCGCCGCGTAGAACAGGGCCAGCCGTCCCTGACTGATCAGGCTCGCCGCGGCAATCGCTACGACCAGCAGTAAGCCCATGCCGCTCTTGATACCTCCAGCGGCATGCATAAGCACAACAATAAAAAGAATGTCGGCGATGGTCTGCAGGGTCAGCAGACGATTGAACCTGGGCCAGTTGACCCAAGTGAAGGCCAGCGCTACCAACCCTACCAGCAGGTATCCTACAGACAGGCGCAGATACAACGGACTGTCGCTTTCAGTCCACCAGCTGTTGTCGCCGACGAAGAAGTACAAGCCAATCAATATGCTGGCGACAACAATGCGGTAGAAATTGAGCAGCCGCATGGAGCGCCAGTAGTTATTCTGCTGCGCGGCCGAGAAATAGCGTTCAAGCATCAGGATCGGATTGCTTGCGGTGCTCTTCAGAACAGAAATACTGCCCCTGATCTGCGACACTGTCTTCTCTGGGAATATGCAGACCGCAATGGCGGCATTGCACCATCACAGCCTCATCAGTGCGCTTTTTGGCTTCGGTTCGCGTTTGCAGACTGCGGCTGTAGCGCTTGATAATCTTGAATAGCAGCCAGACGATGATTGCGAGTAAGAGAATTTTCACCATATGCCTTGCACCGCCCTTTGACTGATGGCCTGATTGTAGCTAAAACGCGGGCGGGGGCAAAATTCAAACCTGATATACTCCTGAGCCTGTTGCAGCTCGTTGTCGAGCGCAAACCAAACCATACGGAACAAGTCATATTCAGGAATGGCGACAGCACAAGAACTCTCAGATTTTCTGACTCAGGTCGAGCGGCGCGCATTCAAGCAGACTGTGTATGCGGTCCGCGATGACCATGCTGCGCTGGATATTGTGCAGGATGCCATGCTCAAGCTGGCGGAGAAATACCCGGATCGTCCGGCTAATGAATATCCAATGCTGTTCCAGCGCATCTTGCAAAACACCATGCGCGACTACTGGCGCAGGCAGAAGACGCGCAATCTGTGGACCACGCTGTTTTCTTCCTTCGGCTCCAACGACGACGATGACGATGAACGCGATCCTCTTGAGATTCTGAGTTCGAAAGATACGCAGGACACGCCGGATACCCAGGTTGAGCGCAGTCAGACCATTGCTATAATCGAAAATGCCTTGCAGGCATTGCCCGCCCGTCAACGAGAAGCCTTCGTTCTGCGTTACTGGGAGGATATGGATGTAGCTGAAACCGCCGCGGCGATGGGATGCTCGCAAGGCAGCGTCAAGACGCATTGCTCGCGCGCAGTACGGTCGCTGGTGGTGATACTCGAAAAAAATGGCATAAGCAAAGAGGAGCTCGGCAAATCTGGAGTTGAGCGATGATGAACGAAAAAGATACTGCAAAAGCGATTGTCAGCCTGCTGGATGAAAGCACATCCAGGCTGGATCAGAACATTACGTCCCGTCTGGCCGAGGCCAGAGTGCAGGCGGTCAGCCGGATGGGCCAGTCCCGGCATCCTGCTCGCATGGGCCTGGGAGCCACGTTCATGGACTACATGTATCACCATCGTGCGGTTTCTTCGGCGGCACTCGCTTTCAGCGCGCTACTTGTCGCCTTTGTCACCACCCAGCAATTGAACCATGAAGCGGAAGGACAGGGCGATGCATTCCTGCTGGCATCTGAGTTGCCGCCAGAGGCTTTTCTGGATAAGGAATTTCATACATGGCTAGAAGAAAGCTCGCAGCGATAATCCTGTTGACGGGCCTGTTGTGCGGCATCTCCCATGCGGAAGATGCCCGCAGGCCTCTTCCGCCATGGTCGGATCTCAGCGATGCCCAACGTCAGGTCTTAAGTCCCTTGGGTAATGAATGGGATAATCTGCGTCCATGGCAGCGCGAAAAGATGCTGGATATCGCACGCGATTACCACAAGATGAGCCCCGAGCAGCAGCAACGCGTACAGAAGCGACTTACGCACTGGAGCCGCATGACGCCGTATGAGCGCGAGAAAGCTCGTGAGCGGTATCAGAAATTCAAATCGCTACCGCCTGAGCAGAAGGAAGAGCTGAAGAAAAAGTGGAGTCATTATAAGAGTCTGTCCCCGGCTGAGCGCGAGGTGTATCGCCGGCAGAACGGCGATTCTTTCGGCGAAGATTTTCCGGACTGAATCCCGAGGTTTTCTGCACTCCCCGGGCTATTTTCGGCTGCTGGCAAGCTTGTTCTACGAAGCACTGTTGCTATCAGCAGTGTTGTTCATTGCCACGTTCCTGTTCGTCGTGTTGTTTGGTGAAGCAATCCATCCCCCTTTGCGCTATATCCTGCAGCTCTATCTGTGGGTGGTAGCCGGTCTATATCTCTGCTGGTGCTGGTCATGCGGAAGAACGCTGGCCATGCAAGCCTGGAAACTCCGCCTGGTGAATGCGAATGGCGGATTGATCACGTTTGGGTTGGTCTTGCAGCGCTATCTGCTGGCCACTGCCGGGCTTGTGCTTGGCGGTATAGGCTTCTGGTGGGCGCTACTGGATCGTGAACATCGGTTCCTGCACGACCGACTTATCGGCACGCGCCTGATCATGGAAAACAGAGCGGCAGGGCGCTAGCGCCGTTCAGTCCAGAACAGCATCAACAGGCCCGCCATCAGGAACAATAAGGTGGGCATCACCGCACTCCAGAATGCGGACCAGTCATTGAGCAGTCCAAGATGCACGAATACGCGATTCAGCACCTGGTAAACCACGCCCAGCATGATGCCCGCGAAGATCTTTGCGCTGGCGCCGCCCGCGCGCTGCTGCAGGAAGCCGAAGGGCAGCGCCAGAATGACCATAACCATGCAGGCCAGCGGGTAAACCATCTTGGCCCACAGTGCGACTTCATGCCGCGAGGTTTTCTGCTTGTTGGCCTCAAGGTGATGAATGTAGAAATACAGATTCCAGGCAGACATCTTTTCCGGTACAACCAGCAGCACATTGAGCAGTTCGGGTCGGATCAGTGACTCCCAGCGCGCTTCAGAAAAAAAGCTCGAGCTGACATTGCCTTCATTGAAGCGTATCTGCGAAACCCCGGTGAGATTCCAGTCCTCCCCTTCGAAACGGCCGCTTTTAGCATTGCTGATGGTGCGCAGGCGGAACTCCGGGTCGAACTCATATACGTGAATGTTGAGCAGCTCGGCATCCGGCAGCACATCTTCCACATTGACGAAGCTGTTGCCATCCTTGACCCAGAAGCCAGAACGGAAGTCCTGCGCCACCACTGAATCTGTGGCTTTGATACGGATCCGCTGTGCGGTTTTTTCGCTGAACGGCGTGACCAGTTCACCCACTACAAACGTCAGCAAGGTGAACATCAGGCCGATGCGCAGCAGGGAAAACGTCAAGCTCGCGATGGAAATACCACTGACGCGTAGCACGATGAGTTCCGAATAGCGCGCGAATTGCGCCAGTGCGTACATGGTGCCGACCAAGACGGCCACCGGAACCACCTGATAGACATGTCCCGGCGCGCTCAGGAGCACGAACAGCAGTACCTTGTCGATGCCGTAACTGCCCTTGCCGATATCTTCGAGTTCCTGGATGAGGTCGAAAAACGAAAACATGGCCAGCAAAGCAATCATGACCAGCAGGATGCTGGAAGTGATCTCCTGCGCCAGGTAACGATGGACGATTTTCATGCTTTAAGTCTGCGCCACAGGCTGGATAGCAGAGGCGCCTGGAAAATCCGCCGGTAGAAGAAATACAGGGTCAGCAGCAGGAACAGGATATGTACCGGCCACAGGCCAATGATGGGGCTGAGCTTACCCTGTGCAAGCCAAGCCTGAGTGATGCTCAGCAGGTTGTTGTAAATAATGTATATCAGTAGCGCCATCATGAGGTTGGCCGAGCGACCGGATCGTGGATCGACAAAGCTCAGCGGCACCGCGAGCAGTACGAGAACAAAGGCTGAAATGGGGATCGCCAGCCGCCATTGCAGCTCGGCATTGCTACGTGGATCCTTTTCCTGCAGCAGTTCCATATTGCCTTTGGCCTGAATGCCCGGGGGCTCCTGCTCAACCTCGGTGGGTTCGATGCGGATGGCATAGCGCTCGAAATTGGTGATGGTGAATTCCCGAGTATCCGGATTGCCTTCATGACGGCGGCCGTTCTGCATGACCAGGAAATCATCACCGTTGGCTGCCTTTTCCCTTTGTCCTTCAGCCGCAACGATAATGCCGAGCTTCTGGTGTTGGCGCGATTGAACGAAAATGTTTTTGACGATGTTGCCCAGCTCGTCAAAGCTTTCGACAAAATACACGCGATCGGCGTGGCGCGATTCCTTGAAAACTCCGGGGCTGATGGTGGCCAACTCGTCGCGGCTTTGCAGCTGATCCTTGAAGTCCGACCCCTTATGCGTGGCCCATGGCGTGACAAACAGGCTCAGCAGGGCGATCATGATGATGATGGGCAAGGCAAACATCAAAACCGGGCGTATCCAGTTGGTGATGCTCATGCCGGAACTGAACCAGACCACCATTTCACTGTCACGATGCCATCGGGAAAGCGTCAGCAGCACGGCCAGAAACAGCGTCAGCGACAGCAGCATCGGCAGGTACTTCAGCATGGTGAAACCCAGCAGCGTATTGATGGCATCACTCGCCAGGCTGCCCTTGGCAGCCACACCTATGTAATAGGCAACGCGCTGCGCCAGCACAATCCCGAGCAGTACGACGAACGCGCCAATGGCGGTCGTCACCAGTTCGTGCTGCAGTGATTTTTTAAACAGCATATCGGGTTGAGCGACGGACAGCGATTTTGAATTGGGATAAAAACACAGGATAATTCGAAAGACTTATTGAAAGGGCACGGTTGATGGAATTTAGCATAAAAAATACGCAGGCGGAAAAGCAACGTAACGATTGTGTAGTGGTGGGTGTTTACGAGCCCAGGAAACTGTCCGCGGCCGCGACAGCCATTGATCAGGCGTCCGGCGGTTATATTGCATCCATTCTCAAGCGCGGCGACATGAAGGGCAAGCCCGGCAATACGCTGATGCTCTACAGCGTGCCCGGTACGGCATCCTCTCGTGTGCTGCTGGTAGGTCTCGGCAAGGAGCGCGAACTGCAGGAGAAGGAATACCGGCAGGCATTGCGCGCGGCGGCCAAGGCCCTCGTGAATAACACAGTTGGCAATGTGACCAGCTTTCTCGCTGATGTCCCTGTCGGCAAACGTAATATTGCATGGCGTGTAGCGCAACTGGTGGAAGTAACCAGCGATGCGACTTACCGGTTTGAGCGCATGAAAAGCAAACCGGCCGATCCGTATACCTTTTCCAGCCTGGTCATCAATGTTCCTGCCAAGGATGATGTAACCCAAGGGGAGGCCGGGCTCAAACAAGGCCTGGCGGTTGCTGCCGGTATGGAGCTTGCCAAAGATCTGGGCAACCTGCCGCCCAATGTATGTACTCCCACATATCTCGCAGAACAGGCCGCTGAACTCGCGAGAAGTTACGGCTACCAGCTGGAAGTGCTGGAACGCGAGGATATGGAAAAGCTGAACATGGGTGCCTTGCTCGGTGTAGCAAAAGGCAGCCGCCAGCCACCGAAGCTGATTGCGCTTCAGCACAACAAGGGGCCCAAGGGTCAGAAACCCATCGTACTGGTGGGCAAGGGTATCACTTTTGACGCTGGCGGCATTTCCATCAAGCCAGCCGCCGAGATGGACGAAATGAAGTACGACATGTGCGGTGCTGCCAGCGTGCTGGGAACCTTTAAGGCCATCGGGGAATTGGTATTGCCTTTGAACGTGGTCGGCGTGATACCCACCTGCGAAAATCTGCCTGACGGTGATGCTGTCAAGCCGGGAGACGTGCTGACCAGCATGTCCGGTCAGACCATCGAAGTGCTCAATACTGATGCAGAAGGCCGCCTGATCCTGTGTGATGCCATCACCTATGCCCAGCGCTTCCAGCCTGCTGCAATGATAGATATCGCCACGCTTACCGGCGCTTGTGTCATAGCCCTGGGACATCATGCAACGGGGCTTTTCAGCAATAACCATAATCTCGCCAGGGAGTTGCTCAAGGCGGGCGATGCGACGTTCGACCGTGCCTGGCACATGCCTTTATGGGATGACTACCAGGAACAGCTTTCCAGCAATTTTGCCGATATAGCAAATATCGGCGGGCGCGCTGCAGGCAGTATCACTGCAGCATGCTTCCTGTCGCGGTTTGCCAAGGAAATTGACTGGGCACATCTGGATATTGCCGGTACTGCATGGAAATCAGGCAAGGAGAAGGGCTCCACCGGCCGCCCTGTACCGCTGCTGACGCAATTCTTGGTGCAAAGGTCGAGCAGCGGGCAGTAATCCTATATGACGCGAGTTGAATTCCATGTCAATGCGCCTGACAAACTGCGCATGGTCGCCGAGCTGGGAGAGCAGCTCGTAAGTCGCGGCCGCAAGCTCATGGTTTTCCTGCCGGACGTGGAAGCTGTGTCCACACTCGAAAGCTTATTGTGGACACATCCGCCTACCGGCTTCCTGCCGCATTGTCGCGCTGACGACCCGCTGGCTGCCGATACGCCGCTTATCCTAGACTGGCGCAGTGACTTGTTGATTCACGACGATGTGCTGATCAATCTGCGAAATGAGCATCCGCCGTTCTTCAGCCGTTTCCAACGCCTGATTGAGGTTGTCGGAACAGACGAAACCGACAAGGCAGAGGCTCGCAACCGCTACAGGTTCTACCGTGACCGCGGATATGAAATCAAATCCATCAATGTCCTTGAGGCTGAGACGCCATGAGAAAGCCACGCGAAGAAAATCCCGAACTGGCACGTGTTCTTAGTCGTGTGAATGCGCTCATGAAACACGACCTGGAGCCCGCCACTAGTGAGCTTTCCGGGGAAGAGGTGGCGGAGCGGCCCGTTGAGCTTACGCAGGGAAGTATTGAGCCTGAAGACGAAGTCCCTGTACTCACCGAGGTGTACGAAGGTGAGCTGGCAATATCCGCCTCCACTGACGTTGACGCGCTGAGCGGTGCTGAAGCTCCCGCAGTAGAGCCGCAGGATGCTGATGATGCGGCTCTGGATGCTATCGTTGCGGAACTGATGCCATTAATTCGTGCGCAAGTAAAGAAAGCTGTCCGGCAGGAGCTGGTCAATATGGAAAAAATTGTCATTCACCAGCTGGAGACTGAGTTTTTACAGACCCTGATGCAACGCCTGCGTTCAGACTCTGCTGACTAGTTATCGGGTTTAGCCCAGCAACTTCTGATATTCATCGGCATTCAGCAAGGCCTCCACTTGCGAATCTTCCGACCGGAAACTGAAAATCCAGGCGCCATAAGGGTCGTCATTGATCTGTTCCGGCTGCTGCTGCAATGCGACATTGACTGCTTCCACAGTACCCTTCAGCGGCGCATGCAGATCGGAGCCCGTCTTGACGGATTCCACCAGTCCGCAAGGCATGCCAGCCTCAAGATTGCTTCCGATTGCAGGCATTTCCACATATACGATGTCGCCCAGCAGATCCTGTGCATAGTCAGTAATGCCGGCATAATATAAACCATTTTCGGCGTTGCGTACCCATAGATGCTCGGCGGTATATTTTAGGTCTTCAGGAAGTTTCATGGCTTCATCGCAAAGAGATTATTTTCGCACAGACTCGGTTGTATCTTTCACAAGACAATGTGTCGGTGTTAAGCAACACTTAGAAAGTTTTTAAAAAACTTCTGTATGTTGATGACACATAGACATATTTTGTTCTATTATGTCCTCGTAAATCGGAGAGGCTACATGCTGCGCTATCTATTCTTGCTTTTTGTCACGCTGGGTCTGGTCATGCAGCCTGTCGTGGTTGCTGCTGCCGATAAAAAGCCGGCGAAGCGCGTTGTTCACAAATACAAAGCTTCCAAGGCCAAGATTGCACGCGCAAGCAAGGCTGAGCTCAAAAAGGTCAACTACAATCCGGGCGGCCTTGAAAATGACAGCACTGATTCCAATATCGCCATCTTGCAGCTTGCTTCCTCCAAGGCGCTTATTGTCAATCAGCTCACAGGCGAAAAGATCTACAGCAAGGGTGAGGAAGAGCTTGCCCCTATCGCTTCACTGACGAAACTGATGACGGCCATGGTGGTGCTTGATGCCAGATTGCCCATGGATGAAATCATCACCATCAATAGCGAAGACGTAGACACACTCAAGAATACGCACTCTCGTCTGCGAATTGGCACGCAGCTCACGCGCGCTGAACTGCTTCAGCTGGCGATCATGGCTTCTGAAAACCGTGCAGCCTCGGCACTTGGGCGTTCCTATCCGGGCGGCTTGCCCGCTTTCATCAATGCCATGCATGCCAAGGCCACCATGCTGGGCATGACGCATACGCAATTTTTGGACGCCACCGGTCTTAACAGCGGCAATGTGTCCACAGCTGCCGATTTGGTCAGGATGGTGCAGGCGGCCTACGAGTACCCAGAAATCCGCGAGGCCAGTACCGCGCCATCGCATCAGGTGCCGGTATTCGGTTCCAGCAAGCAGATCAATTATGTCAATACCAATGCTCTGGTGCGTAAGAGCGACTGGATCATTGGGCTGTCGAAAACCGGTTTCATCAATGAGGCTGGCAGGTGCCTGGTCATGCAGGCCGAAATTGCAGGTCAGCCCATGATCATCGTGCTGCTCAATTCCTGGGGAAAATACTCACGGATCGGAGATGCAAACCGTATCCGGAAATGGATCGAAAGCAGCACATCATTCAAGAACATGAGCTAGGCTGAACTGCCTAGCTCATAGGAAACGAAAGCGGCTCAGGCCGCTTTTTTCTTGGGCGCAGCTTTCTTGCCTGCAGATTTCTTGGCAGTGGTTGCAGTGGTTTTCTTTTTGACAGGGGTCTTGCTGGTTTTAGCTGCTGTTTTTGCTGTAGCCCTGGCCGCAGTTTTTTTGCCGGCAGGCTTGGCAGGTAACTCCTTGGCAGCCTTCTGCGCGAGCAATTCCAGCGCTTCTTCCAGCGTCAATGCTTCCGGCGTCTGGCTGCGGGGCAGAGTGGCGCGCAGCTTGCCGTGCTGCACATAAGGCCCGTAACGACCCGAATATATGGCAACACCACCGCCTTCGGGGTGCTCGCCAAGTTCACGCAATGCCGCTGGTCCGGAATTGGCTTGGGCTAGCAGTTCCACAGCACGATCCAGATCGATATCAAACACACTGTCGGACCGCGGGATGGACTTGAATTTTCCGTCATGGTTGACGTAGGGTCCGAAGCGGCCGATGTTGGCGACGATCTTTTTGCCTGTTTCGGGATGCATGCCAACCTCACGCGGCAAGGCTAGAAGTTTCAGGGCAATTTCTGTATTCACATCTGCCAGCGGGATTTCCTTGGGGATGCTGACGCGCTTGGGCTTCTTCTTCGGATCGTCAGCACTTTGGCCGATCTGCAGGTAAGGGCCGTAAGGGCCGTTCATGAGCAAGATGTCCTTGCCGCTGGCTGGGTCGCTACCGATGACCGCCGGTTCGTTGCTCATGGCCTCGCCGTTGACGTTGCGCGTGTAATCACAATCAGGGAAGCCGGAGCAGCCGATGAAGCGTCCGCGTTTACCCAGGCGTGAATGCAATGGCTTGCCGCATTTGGGGCAATCTTCGCCTATGGCTTCCTGCGTGATTTCGGCGCGGTCGATATTGGCCTTGTCATTGACCTGCTGATTGAAGCCTTTCCAGAATTCGTCGAGTACCGGAATCCAGTCGCGCCCGCCTTCGGCGATATCGTCGAGCTCGTTTTCCAGGTTGGCTGTGAAGTCGTAATCCACATATCGCGTAAAGTGCTCAGTCAGGAACTTATTGACCACGCGGCCGACGTCGGTCGGCATGAAGCGTTTCTTGTCGAGAATGACGTACTCGCGATCCTGCAGGGTCGAGATGATGCTGGCATAGGTAGAAGGGCGGCCGATGCCGAATTCTTCCAGCGCCTTGACCAGGCTGGCTTCGGAATATCGCGGCGGCGGTTCGGTGAAATGCTGCTCACCGAAAATCTTTTCGACATCAAGCACTTCCCCCGTCTCGAGATTCGGCAGTTTGCTTTCGCCTTCCTCCTCTGAATCGTCTTGGCTTTCCATATAAACCGCAATAAAGCCTGGAAAAATCATGGTCTGGCCCGTGGCGCGGAACAGGTTGGATTCTGAGCCCACGGCCAGATCCACGCTGACGGCATCGAATCTGGCAGGCGACATCTGGCAGGCCAGCGCCCGCTTCCAGATCATTTCGTAAAGGCGAAACTGTTCCGGCGTCAAGTACTGGCGAAGGCTGTTGGGCGTGCGGCCGATATCCGTAGGACGGATCGCCTCATGTGCTTCTTGGGCGTTCTTGGCCTTGGTCTTGTACATGATGGGCGATTTAGGCAGGTAGTCGCCTTCGAAATTTTTCTTGATGTAATCGCGAATCTGCATCACTGCCTCGGCCGCCATGCTGAACGAGTCGGTTCGCATGTAGGTGATCAGACCAACGGTACCGCTGCCGACATCGATACCCTCATACAGCTGCTGCGCGATGCGCATGGCGCGACTGGTCGTGAAACCCAGTTTACGTACGGCTTCCTGTTGCAGCGTAGAGGTCGTGAACGGCGCCGCTGGGCTGCGATTTTTCTGTTTCTTCTCTACGCGCAGCACGGTCGTCTTGCCGGCGCTGGCTACTAGCAGCCTGCCTACAATGTCTTCCTGCTGGTCCTTGTTGGTGACGGTAAATTGCTCGACCTTCTTGCCGTCCAGCTGGATCAACCTGGCGTCGAACCGGTGCTGATGTTTGCGCGAGTCCAGATGGATGGTCCAGTATTCCTGGCTTTGGAATGCCTCAATCTGCTGCTCGCGCTCGACGATCAGTCGCAATGCCGGACTTTGTACGCGTCCGGCAGAGAGCCCGCGCCGAATTTTCTTCCACAACAAGGGAGAAAGATTGAAGCCCACCAGATAATCCAGCGCGCGGCGCGCCTGCTGGGCATTGACCAGCGGCATGGAAATATCGCGCGGCGACGCGATTGCTTCGTTCACCGCGTTCTTGGTGATTTCGTGGAACACCACGCGTTTGATGAGCTTGTTCTTGTCGATCTTCTTGCTCTTGAGAATCTCGGCGATGTGCCAGGAAATCGCCTCGCCTTCGCGGTCCGGGTCAGTCGCCAGATAAACAGCATCCGCTGCTTTGACGGCCTTGGCAATGGCATCTACATGTTTCGAATTGCGTTCAATAATCTCGTATTTCATGGCGAAATCATGCTCGGTGTCGACGGCACCGCTCTTGGGCACGAGGTCGCGCACATGGCCATAAGAGGCCAGCACTTCAAAACCGCTGCCCAGGTATTTTTTCAGGGTCTTGGCTTTGGAGGGCGATTCGACGATCAGCAGTTTCGACATGCGGAGGGCTTGCATTCAAATGTAAAGATGCGGCAGATAATAAGAGCAAATGCCATGCAAAGGGAAGAGCAGAATCCCAAACACCTGAATGTTCCACCTGCATCGGTTTGGGAACGCCGTTGGTTAATCCTTAATATGCACTATCCCATGCTTTGATGAATTGCCTGCCCAACCCGACATTATTGTCGCTTACGGTAGCCGGTTTCCTGCACTGGAATTGAGATATCTGGATAGCACTTCAGCCTCAGCCCTCTGCTAGAGGGCTCAAGCAATCTTTCGCTTGAACTCGATCTTGTTACCGTCACTGGTAGCTAGCGTCAGCGCCGCCTTGCCTTCCTGCGCTATATCCCCGAACAATGGGTCTTCATCTTCGGCTTTTGCACTGGAAAGGCCCTTGAAGTCATAGAGTCCGAAGTCGGCCAAGTGCGAAGGCTCGACATTGCCAATGGCGCGGAAGATGTTGTTGACGCGTCCCGGCTGTTCGCGTTCCCAAGCGTGCAACATGTCCTTGACCTTCTGTCTCTGTAAATTCTCTTGAGAGCCGCAAAGATCGCAGGGGATGATGGGGAATTCCATAGCGCGGGCGTAACTCGCAATATCTTTCTCCGTGCAATAGGCCAGCGGGCGGATGACGATGTGCTTGCCGTCGTTGGTGGCGAGTTTGGGCGGCATGGCCTTGAGCTTGGCGCCGAAAAACATGTTGAGAAACAGGGTTTCCACGATGTCGTCGCGATGATGTCCCAGCGCAATCTTGTTGGCACCCAGCTCTTCCGCTGTGCGATAGATGATGCCGCGACGCAGGCGGGAGCATAGCGAGCAGGTGGTTTTGCCCTCGGGTATCTTTTCCTTGACGATGGAGTAGGTGTCGGCTTCGACGATGCGATACTCAATGCCCAGTTTTTCGAGATATTCCGGCAGCACGTGCGCAGGGAAACCCGGCTGCTTCTGGTCCAGGTTCATGGCGATCAATTTGAAGTCCACCGGCGCGCGTTCCTGCAACGCGAGCAACAGCATGAGCATGGCGTGTGAATCCTTGCCGCCGCTCATGCACACCAGAACGGTGTCGCCGTCTTCGATCATGTTGTAATCGCCGATGGCTTTACCAGTCGCGCTGATCAGGCTATTGCGCAGGCGCTGGAAGCTGGCGGAGGCGTTATCGGGAAGATGCTTGATCATGGTTATTGGCTACAAGTTGAGTGAGCGTCCGCCATCCACGGCGATGACCTGGCCCGTAATGAATGGTGCATCCTGGATCAGGAAGCGCACAGCCTTTGCCACATCGTCGGCTTCGCCGATGCGCTTCAGTAAAGTCTGTGAAATCACGCGCTGGCGATAAACGGCATCGAATTGCGGATTGTCTTCCGGCCACATGACCGGGCCTGGCGCTACGGCATTGACCCGCACTTCGGGCCCCAGTTCCTGCGCCAGCGACCGGGTCAGGGTCACCAGGCCAGCCTTGGCTACGCTGTAGACGATATAGCCTTTCTTGGGCCGTTCCACGTGCATGTCCGTGATATTGATGATGCAGCCGTGCTGTTTGCGCAGCTCTGGCGCGGCAGCCTGCGATAGAAAAATGGGTGCCTTGAGGTTGGAGCCGATGAGGTCTTCCCACTGCTCTTCGCCGATCTCACCTAATTCAGTTGCGTAATAAGTCGAGGCATTGTTGATCAGCACATCCAGGCGACCAAAGTGTGAAATGGTTTCGTACACCAGATTGGGTAGCATAGCCAGGTTCAGCAGGTCGCCCTGGATAATCGCAGCAGAATTCTTGCGCTGCAGGTTGAGCTCGGATTGCAGCGAGCGCGCTTCGCCGGCCGAACTGCGGTAGTGAATCATCAGGTTGGCGCCAGCCGCGTGGAGCATGCGGCAGATGGAAGCGCCCACGCGTTTGGCACCGCCGGTGATCAGTACGACCTTGTTGTTGAGGTTGGTATCCAAGCTGAAATCCGTTGTTGATGGCCGTGAAATGGCTGCAGCCATTATAATCCAGACTGACCATGGCCGCCCCTTTACCCACGCCCGACAGCGAAGCCCTATCTCATAGCCGCCACCTCCAGCAGCTGATTTGCGCAGAGATCGAAGCCTCCGGCGGCTGGATGGATTTCGCTTGTTACATGCACCTCGCCCTCTATAGTCCAGGCCTTGGGTACTATTCGGGCGGCGCCAGCAAGTTTGGCGCCGCCGGCGATTTTGTGACCGCGCCGGAGATATCGGCCTTGTTCGGCCGCACGCTGGCACGGCAGATGACGCAGGTCCTGCAGACGACAGGCGGCAGCGTATTGGAACTTGGCGCCGGGACAGGAAAACTTTGCGGACAATTGCTGCTGGAATTGCAGCGGCTGCAAAGTTTGCCCCAGCAGTACCTAATCCTGGAAGTGAGCGCTCATTTGCGTGAGATGCAGCAGCACACCTTGCACCGGATGTTGCCACCAGAACTGATGGAACGGGTACGGTGGCTGGACGCTCTGCCCGAAAGTTTCACCGGTGTGGTGGTGGCTAACGAGGTGCTGGATGTGCTGCCGGTGCATATCGTCAAAAGTGACGGCGAGGCGTTGCATGAGCTCGGCGTAACCTGCAAAGACGAGGCATTCGGCTGTCAGGCAAAGCCTTTGGCAGCAGGGGAGCTGCATGACGCAGCAGCTCGGCTTGCGCTTCCTGCCGGATATCAGACCGAACTCTGCCCGGCTGCTTCAGGCCTGGTGGCAAGTCTGGGCGATATGCTGCAGTACGGGGTGATATTGCTGATCGATTATGGTTTTCCGCGCCATGAGTATTATCATGCGCAGCGCAGCGCGGGCACCCTGATGTGCCATTATCGCCACCATGCGCACAGCGACCCATTTCTTTATCCGGGCTTGCAGGACATCACGTCGCATGTGGACTTTACAGCAGTGGCAGAGGCAGGCGTTGCGAATGGCTTGCAGCTGCTGGGTTTTTGCAGCCAGGCCCAGTTCCTGATCAACTGCGGCATTGCCGATTTGCTGCAGCAAGCTTCGCCTGCTGATTTGGAGGTTTACGTCCCCTTGGCTGCACAAGCGCAGAAATTACTTTCGCCGGCCGAAATGGGCGAATTATTCAAGGTCATAGCCTTGGGCCGCGGATTTGCAGACCCGCTCATCGGATTTTCACAGGGCGACAAACGCCATAAGCTTTAAAACCAATATGACAACAGAAAACGAAGACATCAAGAAACGGCCCATCCGTAGCTTTGTATTGCGACAGGGGCGTTTGACCGCTGCACAGGAACGGGCGCTGGAAACTGGTATGCCGCTATTTGGTATTCCTTTTGTGCAACAGCCGATAGGCCTGGATGAGGTGTTCGGTGGCGCTGTCAGCCGCAAGATTCTCGAAATCGGGTTCGGCATGGGGGAGACTACCGCCCATATCGCAGAGAATCACCCGGACTGGGATATCCTTGGCATAGAGGTTCACACGCCTGGCGTTGGCAGTCTGCTCAAGCAGGTGAGTGAGCGTGGACTGACCAATGTGCGGATTATCCAGCATGACGCCGTGGAGGTGCTCAAGCACATGGTGGCGGACGGTAGCCTGGACGGCGTACATATTTTCTTCCCTGATCCCTGGCACAAGAAAAGGCATCACAAGCGTAGGCTGATCCAGCGGGAATTTGTAAAACTGCTGAGCAGCAAGCTCAAGCCGGGCGGGTATCTGCACGTCGCTACCGATTGGCAGGAATACGCTGAATGGATTCTGGAAATACTTCAGGCTGAGCCGCAGCTTGAAAATACTGCAACGGATTACGCGCCCAAGCCGGATTATCGGCCGCTGACTAAGTTCGAAAAGCGCGGCTTGAACTTAGGGCACGGCGTCTGGGACATCATCTTCACCCGCAAATAGCCATGCGCCGATTACCTTCTCGGCCTCTTCCACGCCCTGTTTTTTGAGGCTGGAGAAAAGCTGGACTGTGCAGTTGCCCCAGTTTTGTTCCAGCTCCTTGCGTACCGCTGCAAGCGTCTTGTTGGCCTCGCTGCGTGAGAGCTTGTCAGACTTAGTGAGCAGTACATGGATAGGTCGTCCTGCAGGAGAGAACCAGTCGAGCATTCGGCGATCCAGTGGCGTCAGCGGGTGACGACAGTCCATCACCAGTACCAATCCGCCCAATGCAGAGCGGTGACTCAGATAATTGGAAAGTGTCATTTGCCAGTGCTGGCGCAGGGCTTCGGGTACCTTGGCGTAGCCATAGCCCGGCAGGTCAACGAGATACCGGTCATTACCCAAGCTGAAGAAGTTGATGAGCTGCGTACGCCCGGGCTGCTTGCTGACGAATGCAAGACGGTTGTGATTCGCCATGGTATTCAGTGCGCTGGACTTGCCCGCATTAGAGCGGCCAGCGAAAGCGACTTCAATTCCCGTAGGCGGCGGCAGGTCCTGCAGATTGTGAGCTGAAATATAAAAGGTAGCGTTCTGAAACAGGGGCATTGGCAGCTTCGGGGAATCAGGTTGGTGGGCGAAAATGCTACCATGATATGACCAGTTTTCTATAAAATGACCGGCTTTAAGCGCACTCGGCTGCAGATCAGGCTGAATGAAACGCATAGGCGCAGCAACAAAAGGATGGGTATGAGTCTTCGCAGTATCATGATGGTGATGGCAGCGCTGGCAGCAGCAGTTTCCGTGCATGCGGCAGAAGAGCAGGCTGCTGTGCCCAAGCTCGCCACACAGGTATGTGCTGCCTGCCATGGCTCTGACGGCAATAGCGCAGTGGCCATGTATCCCAAGCTGGCTGGCCAATTCAAGCCCTATACCGCCAAGCAGCTCACCGAGTTCAAGTCCGGAGTGCGTAAATCCCCGGTGATGACGCCTATCGCCGCCACGCTGAGCACCGAAGATATTGCAACGCTGAGCACCTATTTCGCCGCCCAACAACAAAAGCCGGGTAAGGCCAAGACGAATGGCGCGGGTTCGCAAGGGGCAAAAATCTACCAGGCTGGCATTCCCGGCTTGAATGTGCCCGCCTGCGCTTCCTGTCACGGGCCTGCAGGCGCTGGTATCCCGGCACAGTTCCCACGCCTGGCCGGCCAGCATGCGGAATACACCGTGGGTCAGCTCAAGCTGTTCCGCTCCGGTGAGCGTGAAAATGATTCCGCCAAGATGATGCGCATGATAGCCGCCCGCATGACGGATCAGGACATGACGGCTGTGGCCGACTATATCCAAGGCCTACAATAATACGCAGAAGGAGGGCGGCGACCTTGCCCTCCAGCCTCCGCAACTTGAGCGGCCTTCCCCGGTCTCACAGCTGACTTGAAAACATCCTCCACCATTTCTTCACGCCTGTATGAGCTCCTGAGCTCGATGCGTTTTGCCGTCAGCATGCTGACGATCGTCGGCATTGCCTCCATTATCGGTACCGTACTTAAGCAGAACGAGCCGTATTCCAACTACATGGTGCAGTTTGGGCAATTCTGGTTCGAGTTCTTCGAGAAGCTGGGTTTGTACGATGTCTACCACAGCATCTGGTTTCTGGTCATCCTGCTGTTCCTGGTGATTTCCACCAGCCTCTGCATTTATCGCAACACGCCGCTCATGCTGCGCGAACTCAAGGCTTTTCGCGAAAATGCCACTGAGAAATCGCTGCGCAGTTTCAGCCACCAAAACGAATATACATTCACTGGTACCGATGAAGATGTCGAATCCCGGCTGACGCAATTTTTGACGGCGCGCGGGTTCCGTTCCAAGCAGGTGACGCATCAGGACGGCAGCCGGCTGATCGCAGCCAAGGCTGGCAGCTATCAACGCCTAGGATATATTTTTACGCATGCCGCCATTGTCATCATCTGCGTAGGCGGATTGCTGGATGGTAATGTGCCGCTCAAGGTGCAGGAGATGCTGGGTCAGAAGAAAATCGAGACGCTGGATATCCCACCTTCACAGGTGCCGGACGAAAGCCGACTTTCATCCCGCAACCTTTCATTCCGCGGCAATATGAGCCTGCCGGAAGGCGGGCAGGCCAACGTGGCTTACCTGCGTGTGCGTGATGGCTATCTGGTACAGGAGCTGCCGTTCACCGTCGAGCTCAAGGAATTCCGCATTGAGCACTACGCCACCGGCCAGCCTAAATCCTTTGAGAGCGACCTGGTGATTATCGATCGCCAGCTCAACAAGACTTTCGAACACACGATCAAGGTCAATCATCCGCTGACTTACAAGGGCATTACCATGTACCAGTCGGACTTCCAGGACGGCGGTTCAGGCCTGGAATTTAATGTGTGGAATCTGCTTGGCAATGAGCCGAAACCCTCAAGCCTGGCCGGGACGATTTTCGACAGTGCTGCCGTAGGTAAGGGTGATGATGCGCTCAAGATCGAGTTCAACGATTTCCGCATGTTCAACATCCTCAACCTGTCTACCGACGGCAAAGGAAAGCCGCGCAACGTCGGGCCCAACGTCACTTTCAAGGTGCGCGATACGGCGGGGCAGGCGCGCGAATACACCAATTACATGCAGCCCCTGCAACTGGACGGCAGGGCTTATTTCGTTTCCGGCATGCGCACGACGCCACAAGAGGATTTCAAATACTTGCGCATTCCGGTTGATGCCGATTTCGGTATCGAAGGCTTCATGGCCTTGCGTGCGGTCATGTTCGATAGTCAGACCTATCCTGAAATCGCCCGCAGGATGACAGCAGAGACGCTGAAGAACCCTGCGGACAAAGACATTAGGGAAAACTTCGAGCGTAGCGTCATCCGTCTGCTGGAGCTTTTCAGCCAGGGGGGCTATACCGCCATTGCGACTGAAATTGAGCAAGCCATCCCTCAGCCAGAGCGGCAAAAGGCTGCAGAGACTTATATCAAGATCATTCATGCTGCGGCATTCGAGGCCTACAAGATGAGTCTGCAGCGTACCGGGCGCGAGTTGGTGCTGGACGAGTCTTCGGAAGCTTTCCTACAGGATAGCCTCAACGCCATCAGCGACCTCTTTTTCTACGAAGCGCCGATTTACTTGCAGCTGACGAATTTCGAGCATCGCGAAGCCAGCGGCCTGCAGCTCACGCGTTCGCCAGGCAAGAATCTGGTGTATTCGGGTTCGCTGTTGCTGGTGTTGGGTATCTTTGCCATGATTTATATTCGTGAACGCCGTATCTGGTTGCTAATCAAACCCAATGAGGGCAAGGTACTGTTCGCGATGTCGGCGAACCGCAAGAACCGCGATTTTGATCTGGAATTCGGCAGGTATTCCGAACAGCTGCATCATGCGTTGGATACTGAAACCCAAGTGAGAACAACATGAAATCGAGCATAGCATTGGATAACCCCGAGCCGCTGTTCAGGCGACTGAGCTGGCAGGACTGGCTATACGCAATCGCATTGATGGCTGGCGCCATCTTTGCCTATCAGCAATACGGAAGCTACATGGATGCCTACGAAACCGGTTTCCTGTTCGGCGCTGCCATCGGGTTCAGCTGGCTGGGCTGGTATTGGAAACCCGTGCGGTTACTGATCATGGGCGTGGCGGTCATCAGCATATTTGCCATCAATTTGTACAGCGGGAGTCAGAGCCGCGCAGAAGAGGTTTTCCTGCTCAAGTATCTGATTTCAAGCCAGTCGGCGGTCATGTGGATGAATGTCATGTTCATGCTGGCCATGCTGACTTACTGGCTATCGCTTTTTTCCAGATCCGAATTTGCCGGGAAAGTTGCCTCCAGTTTTACCTGGATTGCAGTGCTGATGGGCTTTGTTGGCCTCATGGTCCGCTGGTACGAAACCTATCTGGTGGCGCCGGATGTGGGCTACATCCCCATCAGCAACCTCTATGAAGTATTTATCCTGTTCTGCCTGATCACGGCACTGCTGTATCTCTACTACGAAGATCGCTATGAAACCCACCAGCTCGGCGGATTTGTCCTGCTGATCATTAACGCCGGTGTGGGTTTCATCTTATGGTACACATTTGACCGCGAGGCGCACGTCATTCAGCCACTGGTGCCGGCGTTGCAGTCCTATTGGATGAAGGTGCATGTACCGGCCAACTTCATCGGATATGGCGCTTTTTCATTGGCAGCGATGGTGGCGTCGGCGTATCTGCTAGTCAATCGTGGCATTCTGGCTTCGCGTCTGCCGTCACTAGAGGTGCTCGATGATGTGATGTACAAGGCGATTGCGATCGGCTTTGCCTTCTTTACTATCGCTACCATTCTTGGCGCCATGTGGGCGGCGGAGGCTTGGGGCGGGTACTGGTCGTGGGATCCCAAGGAAACCTGGGCGCTGATCGTCTGGCTCAACTACGCAGCCTGGCTGCATTTGCGGCTGGTCAAGGGATTACGCGGGCCTGTGCTGGCATGGTGGGCGCTGGTGGGGTTGCTGGTGACAACCTTTGCCTTCCTGGGCGTGAACATGTTCCTCTCCGGCCTGCATTCTTACGGTGAGCTCTAGCCGGCGAGCTTTGATTGGAACGGCTCAGTTCAAGCGGTTGGTCAGGGCTTCAGGTTCAGGAAAAAACACACGGCGCCGTCACGGTTCTCGGCCAGCTCCAGCGCATAACCTGCCTGGGCTGCCTGACGGCCCGCATGATACAGCCCGATACCCAAACCGTTTTCTGACGGTACATGCTTCTTGAACAGCACGTCCGCTATGGCTTCCGGCACTGCTTTGCCAGTGTCCCTGACCTCGATGCCGTTTCTGTCGCCTGAAACCAGGCTGATCTCAAGTACGCAAGACGGTTCATTCTTGCCTTTTTCAAGCGCATTCTGGATAAGGTTGTCTACAACACTGTCCACCACCTCTGTATCAACCTGCATGCCGGGAATGTCACGTGCCGAGAATTTGATCTCGGCATGCGCATAACGGATTTTCAGCGCATTCCACCAGTTGCCCAGCTTGAGAAAGTGCTTCTGCTCGGTTTTGGGCGCTTCCAATTTGTCTAGCGTGGATATCATTCGCTGATTCAGGATGGGAAGTTGTCGGCGTAAAAGCGCCAACAGTCGCTCATTGTCGGTATCGCTGGTCTGCTCTGCGGCAGCACACAAGGCGCCCAGCGACTGCAGCAGGTTCTTGATGTCATGCGTCAGGCGCGCGCCGGTTTCATATACCGCCTGCATATAAACATTCTGCCGTAGCGTTTCTTCCCGTCGTTTCGCCTCGTAGAATTCACCCAGGATGCGCGCGAGTAATTTGACATGCAGCATGAGGGCAGGCGTCAGTGGTGAGCGCGCATAAACCGTCAGGTGGAATTCATTAAAGGAAAGCGTCGCTTCATGTTTCCCGCGTGAGCCGATTTCACCGCGCGAATCATAAGTATCCCAGGTTACACCGCTGACCCATGGCAGCTTGGCCAGCTCCTGCATGGCAGCCACGGTATAGTCCTTGGGGTTGGGCTCCCGCTCCGCGATTTCAGCGATATGCTGGATCCACTCCTCAAAAGGCAGGCCGACGCTGGACAGATAGCGCGACAGCAACTGCCCGATACCGGTATGACCTGCCCGCGGGTTCCATAGCCAGCTCATGCCGACGAGGGCGATCGCCATCCCGAACAGTGCCTTGAGTATGACTTCTGCGTAATTCGCCTGGCTGGTGGCTTCGATGGCAAAGCTGCCAAGCACCAGGATTACGGCTAGAAAAAGCAGCAGCAGTGTATAGAACAGATCGAGTACGGGCGGATTCCCGCGTTCGTCGATCTCGGCATGCGTGAACAATATGGAAAGCGGCAATAATGGAATCAGGTACTGAATCATGAGTTCGGCCGCCGCCAGGTCGGACGAGGCATTCAGCAGCTTGGGCACAACCCACAGCAGCAGCATGGAAAGCAAGTAGCTGCCCGCGAGCAGATACCCAAGGCGCGAGCTTTTTTCCTGAGAGGAAAATACGCGGCCGCCCAATAGCCCGAATAGGCCGCATAGCCAGAAAGCCATAAGCCACCAGTTCGCGAATACGACCAGCAAAGCGCCAATGCAGAGGAAGAGAGCGGAGGTGGAAAAAGAAAGCTTTTGCTCATTTCGCCATATAGGCTGCCATATCAGAAAGAAGCCGTAATGACACAGCAGAAGGCCCTTCTGCAAAGGATCGTCGAACCCCCACATGAGGACGGCGTGTAGCGAAAGAAGCATGAGGCCCAAAGGCCAGTGCAGTTGCGTCAGTTTCTTTTTGGTGGCGCTTTTGGAGAGCTTCTTACTGAGAAGCCGGGATGAGAATGTCATTTAATTGTCAACTATGATGATTTTTCGACATTGAGAGCGCCGGATTACATCCGACAATTGTTAATATTCGCCCTGAATCTGCATTCTAGTCCCCGCGCTTATTGGCACGGCAATTGCATGCGTACTTTCGACTCAACTTTGGCTATGCCATATAGCAGGATTTACTAAGGATAACATGATGAAAAACCAGCGCGGCTTTACGCTCATAGAACTGGCAATCGTATTGGTGATTATTGGTCTGTTGCTCGGGGGCGTCCTGAAGGGGCAGGAGCTGATCAATAATGCACGTGTAAAAAACTTGGCTGCAGATTTCAGAAACATCCCAGTTTATATTTATGGATACCAAGATCGATATAGGGCTCTCCCCGGAGATGATGCCGCAGCAGAAGCACATCTTGGTAATGCTGCCGATCCAGCCACAACAGGTGGCACAATTGGAAATGGCGCGATAGAGGGTGCCTGGGATTCTGTGGTCGCTACGGACGAATCTATTCTTTTTTGGCAGCATGTTAGATTAGCCAGATTGGCGCCGGGTCCTACTGTGGCTCCAGCCAATGCGGCGGCAATCCCGGCGTTTGTCCAAACTAACTCGCTAGGCGGAAGAATGGGGGTTTCAAGTACCCCACCAATAGATGATATGGTAGGCTCCTATTTCGTATGTTCGGCAGGTATCGATGCACAGTTTGCCTTACAAATAGATACCACACTTGATGATGGTGTTACTACTACAGGATCGGTGCAAGCAGTGGTTAGTGCCGCTGCTCCTGCAGCTCCAGCTGCGGCTGTTGCTATAACAGCAGCTACCACAGGGCAGCATACCGTGTGTATGTCCTTCTAAGATTTAACTATAAAAGCCCGCTTCGGCGGGCTTTTTTATTTGTGGTATGCCTTCGCTGGCGAATTGAATTAAAATGGGCCGCTCATAAAAGAACTATCCGACCGACTCATGTCCGACAACATCGTCGAAATCAATAATCTGTCCTTTGGCTATCCGGGGCGCATGCTGCACAAAGGCATCAATATGTCTTTCCCGCGAGGGAAGGTGGTTGCTATCATGGGCGGCAGCGGCAGCGGCAAGACCACCTTGCTGCGCCTGATTGGCGGGCAGCTCAAGCCTACCAAAGGCAAGGTTGTCGTGGATGGCGCGGTTGTGCATGAGCAGGACAGGCAGGGCCTTTATCAGCTGCGTCGCAAGATGGGCATGCTTTTTCAGCAGGGCGCCTTGTTTACCGATTTGACCGTATTCGAAAACGTGGCTTTCCCCATGCGCGAGCACACGGATCTGCCGGAATCCATGATCCGCGACCTGGTGCTGCTGAAGCTGAACGCAGTTGGCTTGCGCGGTGCAAGAGATCTGAAGCCTACGCAGCTTTCCGGCGGTATGGCGCGACGCGTGGCATTGGCGCGTGCCGTGGCATTGGACCCCGATATCATCATGTACGACGAGCCGTTTGCCGGCCTGGACCCGATTTCCATGGGTGTCATTTGCAACCTGATTCGCACCTTGAACGACGCGCTTGGCGCGACTTCGATCGTGGTAACGCACGATGTGCATGAATCCTTTCAGCTTGTGGATTATGTTTATTTCGTGTCAGAGGGTGTCGTGGTGGCAGAAGGCACGCCGGACGAGCTGCGCAAGTCCACCATGCCGTTCGTACACCAGTTCGTGCTGGGCGAGGTCGACGGTCCTGTGCCATTCCACTATGCAGCCCCCGATTACAAGCAGGATATGCTGCGGGGCAATAATGTTTAACCAGCTGGCGGAAGTTCTGCGCAGTCTCGGCCATCGCATTATTGACCGTGTGTGGCGGCTGGGTGCGGGTGCCCGCTTCTTTATTTATACCCTGATCTATTCGGGCGAGAGTTTCAAGCGCATCCATCTGACCATCAGGGAAATCTATTTCACTGGCGTGCTGTCACTCATCATTGTCCTGGTGTCGGCATTCTTTGTCGGCATGGTGCTGGCATTGCAGGGCTATAACACTTTGCAGAAATATGGTTCATCAGAGGCCATCGGTGTGCTGGTGGCGCTGTCGCTGGTGCGAGAGCTAGGACCTGTCGTTACGGCGCTGCTTTTTGCCGGCCGCGCAGGTACCGCCATTACAGCCGAGATCGGCCTGATGAAAGCGACCGAACAGCTTTCCGCCATGGAGATGATGGCAGTCAGCCCGATTGCCCGCGTTGTTGCACCACGTTTCTGGGCTGGCGTGATCTCCATGCCTCTCCTGGCAGCACTGTTTTCGATGGTGGGCATCCTGGGCGGCTATCTGGTGGCTGTGCCTTTGATCGGTGTAGATGAAGGCGCTTTCTGGTCACAGATGCAGGCTAGCGTGGATTTCCGGGAAGATATTGTGAATGGTGTCATCAAAAGTACTGTTTTCGGCGTTGCATGTACCATGATTGCATTGTTCGAAGGCTTCGATGCGCCGCCAACGGCTGAGGGCGTGAGTCGCGCAACAACCCGTACTGTAGTCAACTCTTCGCTGGCAGTGCTGGGTCTGGATTTTGTATTAACTTCGTTCATGATAAGCGCGTAGAGCTGGTGAGATTGGAGAAAACATGGAACGCAGGACATTAGATTTGTGGGTAGGCGTCTTCGCGGCTGCGGGTATTGCGGCACTGCTGGGCCTGGCGATGAAAGTGGGGAACCTAACAGCCAGCGATATCGGGGAGACGTATACTGTAACGGCTGCCTTTGAGAATATCGGAGGCCTCAAGCCGCGTGCTCCAATCAAGAGCGCTGGTGTGGTAGTCGGACGGATCAAGCACATCACATTCGATACCTCGCGCTATGAAGCATTGGTCACAATGGAACTCGACAAGCGATATGCTTTTCCAAAGGACACGTTTGCCAATATTTACACGGCAGGCCTGCTGGGTGAGCAATACATCGGGCTTGAAGCGGGCGGCGAAGAAGACGTGCTGAAGAATGGCGACGAAATTACGCAAACCCAGGATGCCGTGGTGCTGGAAAAGATGATCAGCCAGTTCCTGTACAACAAGGCATCCGAGACTCCGACCGAGACCAAGAAAGAATAGGTAAACATGTTGATGAAAAAAATGCTGCAGTTGTTCGCTGGCTTTCTGATGGCTGGCTTTATGCAAGCCGCTCTGGCCGAGGTTGCCCCTGATGAGCTGGTGAAGAAAACTGCTGATGAGGTGCTCACCATCATCAAGCAAGACAAGGATATCCAGGCCGGCAACATCGCCAAGATTACGCAGGTCGCAGAAGAAAAGATCCTGCCTAACTTCAATTTCGACCGTACCAGCCGCATGGTCCTAGGCAAGCATTGGAGAGCAGCAAGTCCGGAACAGAAGGAAGCCTTCAAACTGCAGTTCCGCGATCTGCTGATCCGCACATACGCCAGCGCCCTGTCCAAATACCAGAACCAGACCATCTCGTTCAAGCCTATGCGCATGCAGCCAGACGACAAGGAAGTGGTCGTACGTTCCGAAATCCTTCAACCAGGCGGCCAGCCGATCGCCGTGGACTATAGCCTGGAAAAAGCCGGCGACAGCTGGAAGGTCTATGACATCGTGATCGAGGGTGTCAGTCTCGTGACTAATTATCGCGGGCAATTCAGCGACGAAATCAAGCGCACCGGCCTGGAAGGTTTGATTCAGAAGCTTAGCGAGAAGAACAAGACTACCTGATCAGATGGCGCAAATTACCCAACAAGATAACCGCTGGCTCATCTCCGGGCCGATGACGGTAGTCCAGGTGAATGCCCTGCTTGCTGAAAGCAGGGCATTGCCCATGCCCGATGAAATCGATTTAAGTCAGGTGTCGGATGTAGATACTACAGCAGTCAGCCTGCTATTCGAATGGCAACGCCAGGCGCGCAATCAACACTCAAAAATTTCATTTTCCAATTTGCCGGACAATCTCGCGAGTCTTGCCATGCTATATGGCGTCTCTGAGCTGGTCCCGCAGGCCGCTTCCCATTAAGTGCAGGCGTAGCCTGTTTTCTGCATGACTCCCGCTATCAAGATTGAGCAGGTTCACAAGCATTTCGGTGCCCTTCAGGCATTGAAAGGCATCAACCTGAGCATAGAGCAGGGCGAATTCTTCGCCCTGCTGGGCCCGAATGGTGCAGGTAAATCCACACTGATCAATTTGCTGGCAGGTTTGCTCAAACCTACCAGTGGCAAGATATCCGTGCTGGGTTTCGATGTGCAGAAGCAATACCAGGAGGCGCGCCGGGCGCTGGGGGTCGTACCTCAGGAGCTGGTGTTCGATCCTTTCTTCAATGTGCGTGAAATGTTGCGCTTTCAGGCCGGATATTTCGGACGCGGGCGCGAAAATGATGCTTGGATAGACGAGGTCATAGAAGGTCTGGGCCTGACAGACAAGGCGCATACCAATATGCGGCGCTTGTCCGGCGGCATGAAGCGGCGTGCATTAATCGCGCAGGCACTCGCCCACAAGCCGCCAGTCGTCATTCTGGATGAACCGACTGCGGGTGTGGATGTTGAATTGAGGCAACAGCTGTGGGACTTCATCAAACGACTCAATCGGGAAGGCCATACCATCATCCTGACCACGCACTATCTTGAGGAAGCGGAAATTCTGTGTTCGCGTGTGGCGATGATGAAACAGGGCGAGATCATCGCCCTGGACAGTACAGCCAATCTGCTGAATCGCGTCCCCGGGAAAAATCTGCGCCTCAAGTTGGGTGGTGCAATGCTCCCGCATGGTTTGGAACCGCTGGTGCGCAGCATGGACGATGATATCTATACGCTGGCGCTCAGCGAAATTGCGCAGATAGAGCAGGTGCTGGCAGAGCTGCGCAACGCCAATGTGAATGTGGAAGACTTGCAGGTGATCGAGACGGATCTTGAAGATGTATTCGTTGAACTGATGGGCAGAAAATGACACAACCCCAGCCAACGACTGAAGCTTTGGCAGCACAACCCGCGTCGAATTGGCGCGGCCCCTGGACATTGTTCAAGAAGGAACTGCTGCGTTTCTGGCGCGTAAGTTTTCAGACGGTCGCGGCGCCAGTCATGACGGCCTTGCTGTACCTGCTGATTTTTTCGCACGTGCTGGAAGGCCGTGTACAGGTGTACCCGGGCGTGGAGTACACAGCATTCCTTATCCCAGGGCTCATCATGATGTCTTTGCTGCAGAACGCTTTTGCCAACAGCTCATCCAGCCTGATTCAATCAAAGGTCATGGGCAGTATCATTTTTGTGCTGTTGACACCCATATCCTATCTGGGATTTTTCATCGCCTTCCTCGCAGCATCCGTCATCCGTGGGCTGGTAGTCGGCCTCGGCATTTATTTGGTAGCGATTTTCTTTGTGGATCTGCCGGTCGTGCATCCCTGGTTCATTCTGGCATTTGCCGTACTGGGAAGCGCTCTGCTGGGTGCCTTGGGCATTATCGCCGGCATCTGGTCGGAGAAGTTCGACCAGATGGCTGCATTCCAGAACTTCATCATCATGCCCCTGTCATTCCTGTCCGGCGTGTTTTATTCGATTCATTCGCTGCCGCCTTTCTGGCAAAAAGTTTCGCACCTGAATCCGTTTTTCTACATGATTGACGGGTTCCGTTACGGTTTCTTTGGTGTCGGCGACATATCTCCGTGGGTCAGTCTCGGCATTGTCGCCCTGAGCCTGATTGTCCTATCATGGGGCACATTGAGAATGCTGAAATCAGGCTACAAGCTTAGAGGATGAGGTCATGTTGAGCGCGCAGGAAGTGGAAGGCTACATCAGGCAAGGCCTGCGGTGTGATCATGTGCGGGTGCAGGGCAACGACGGACAGCATTTTGAGGCGGTGATTGTGAGCCCCGAATTCACCGGCAAGAATATGGTGCAGCAGCATCAGCTCGTATATAAGGCACTGGGCGACCGCATGCGTTCGGAAATTCATGCCCTGTCCATCCGGACAATGACGCCGGAAGTCTGGGCTCAGACCAACCAGGCTGTTTAAGCATATTGGATTAATGGAGAGTAAAAATGGATACGCAGGAAGTCATTAAACAACAGGTCACAAGCAATCCGGTTGTGTTGTATATGAAGGGTAGCCCGAAATTCCCGCAATGCGGCTTTTCCGGATTGGCGATTCAAATCCTGCAAGCCTGTGGCGTGCAAAACCTGACGACAGTCGACGTATTGCAGGATCAGGATATCCGCGAGGGCATCAAGATTTATTCGAACTGGCCGACGATCCCCCAGCTTTATATCAATGGCGAATTTGTCGGCGGTGCAGATATCATGCGCGATCTGTATACGCAGGGCGAACTGCAGAAGATGCTGCAGACAGAAGCTCAAGAATAAAAAATTGGATAAATTAGTCATTCAGGGGGGCACACCGCTCAGCGGTGAGGTGCGTATTTCCGGTGCGAAAAACGCAGCTTTGCCTATTCTTTGCGCGGCATTACTGACAGACCAGCCGCTCAGGCTTTCCAGTGTGCCGCATCTGCGCGATGTCAATACCACACTTGCATTGCTCAAGCACATGGGCATGCAAGGGACCCTGGGCGATGACAACACGGTTACGCTGGATGCCGGTAACGTGCACACCAAGGAGGCGCCATATGAGATGGTCAAGACCATGCGGGCTTCCATTCTGGTGCTCGGGCCGTTGCTTGCTCGCTTTGGTGCTGCGCGGGTTTCACTGCCCGGCGGCTGTGCCATCGGGTCACGTCCAGTGGATCTGCATATCAAAGGCCTGCAAGCCATGGGCGCGGAAATACATATCGAGCACGGCTACATAGAAGCTCGGGCACAACGCTTGAAGGGCGCCCGTATTTTTATGGATCAGGTTACCGTCACCGGTACCGAGAACCTCATGATGGCGGCGACGCTGGCGGATGGCGTTACAATGCTGGAAAACGCTGCCCGCGAGCCGGAAGTCGTTGATATGGCTGAGTGCCTGATCAAGATGGGCGCCAGCATTGAGGGCGCAGGTACCGATGTCATCAGGATTACCGGTATTGAGCGGCTGCAAGGTGCCGACCATGCCATTGTCTGCGACCGCATCGAAGCCGGAACTTATCTTGTGGCTGCGGCCATGGCGGGTGGCAATGTCAGGCTCAGTAACGCACGGGCTGACTTGCTGGAAGCGGTCATTGAAAAATTGCGCGATGCGGGTGCGCAAATCGAATCTGATGCAAACACTATCTCGATCACAAGCAATGGCAAGCTGAAGTCAGTGAACTTGCGTACGGCGCCGCATCCGGCCTTTCCGACAGACATGCAGGCGCAGTTCATGGCGATGAATACCATTGCCGATGGTGTGGCGAGCGTAACCGAGACCATTTTCGAAAACCGGTTCATGCACGTGCAGGAAATGCGCAGGCTGGGTGCCAACATTGAGGTGGAAGGTAACACTGCTATTGTTCGAGGCGTTCCCTACTTGGACGGTGCGACTGTGATGGCAACGGACCTGCGTGCGTCTGCGAGCCTCGTACTGGCTGGACTGGTGGCACGGGGTGAGACCACCATAGAACGCATTTACCATATTGACCGCGGTTATGAACGTATTGAAGAAAAACTGACCCAGCTCGGCGCGCGCATATGCCGGGTGAACTAACTTAAAACATATAAAAATGATTACTATCGCCTTATCCAAAGGTCGAATTTTTGAAGAGAGCATTCCGCTGTTGGCGGCAGCCGGCATAACTGCGCTCGAAGATCCAGAATCCTCCCGCAAGCTGATCCTGCCGACCAATCGTGAGGATGTGCGGCTGATTATCGTTCGTGCATCGGATGTGCCGACCTATGTGCAATATGGCGCAGCCGACCTGGGTATCGCAGGCAAGGATGTGCTCTATGAGCAGGGTGGCGTCGGCCTATACCAGCCGCTCGATCTCAAGATTGCGCGCTGCAAGATGATGGTGGCAGTGCGTGACGATTTCGATTATTTCGGCTCTATTCGCCGCGGTGCACGCCTCAAGGTGGTGACCAAGTATGTAAAGGCCGCGCGCGAGCATTTTGCCGACAAGGGCATGCATGTTGACCTCATCAAGCTCTACGGCTCGATGGAGCTTGGCCCTTTGGTGGGGCTGGCAGATGCCATCGTGGATCTCGTGAGCACGGGGAACACCCTGCGTGCCAATCATTTGAAAGCGGTGGAAGAGATTGCTGAAATCAGCTCGCGCCTGGTAGTCAACCAAGCCTCCTTCAAACTCAAGCGTGAACTGCTGCAACCGGTGATGGATGGCTTTGCCCGTGCTGTAAGTGAGAAAGAGTGATATGAATATCAGACGTTTTTCCTCTGGCGATACAGATTTCCGCCAGAACCTGGAACAGCTGCTGGCTTTTGAGACGGCACAGGATGACCAGATAGACAAGGTGGTCGCGGATATCCTGCGCGATGTAAAAATGCGCGGTGATGATGCGGTGCTGGACTACACCCGCAGATTCGATCGTGTGAATGTTGGAGGCATGAGCGAGCTGGAGCTTTCCAAGGCCGAGCTGGCATCTGCTCTGGAGAGTCTGCCCAAGTCGCAGCGCGACGCACTGGAATCAGCGGCATTGCGCGTACGCACTTATCATGAGAAACAGCTGCTTTCCTCGTGGACCTATACCGAGGATGACGGTACGCTACTGGGGCAACAGGTTACCGCGCTGGATCGTGTTGGTCTCTATGTGCCAGGCGGCAAGGCGGCATATCCCTCTTCCGTGCTTATGAACGCCATTCCTGCCAAGGTGGCTGGCGTCGAAGAGCTCATCATGGTGGTGCCCACGCCGGGCGGCGAAAAGAATGCGCTGGTGCTTGCTGCGGCTGCGGTATGCGGTGTGGACCGTGTTTTCTGTATTGGAGGCGCTCAGGCTGTAGGCGCATTGGCTTACGGTACGCTGACTGTGCCCAAGGTGGACAAGGTTGTAGGACCAGGCAATGCCTATGTGGCAGCGGCCAAGCGCCGGGTATTCGGCGTGGTCGGTATCGACATGGTGGCGGGACCATCTGAGATTCTGGTGATCTGTGACGGCAAGACTAATCCGGACTGGGTGGCCATGGACTTGTTTTCGCAGGCTGAACACGACGAGCTGGCGCAGGCCATCCTGTTATCACCGGATGCCGGATTCATTGAACAGGTATCAGCCAGCATTGATCGGCTGGTCGATGAAATGCCGCGCAAAGACATCATCACGACCTCGCTGCAAAACCGCGGCGCGCTCATTCATGTGCGTGACTTGGGAGAGGCAGCTGACATCGCTAATTACATAGCCCCGGAACACCTGGAACTTTCCATGGATGATGCACTGGATTTCAGCAAAAAGATCAGGCATGCGGGCGCTATTTTCATTGGTCGCAACAGCTGCGAAGCGCTGGGGGATTACTGTGCCGGCCCCAACCACGTGCTGCCGACATCGCGGACCGCAAGGTTTTCGTCACCCTTGGGTGTCTATGATTTCCAGAAGCGTTCCAGCCTGATCATGGTGTCGCCAGAAGGGGCGCAGACTCTGGGCCGTGTTGCCTCGGCGCTTGCCCATGGCGAAGGGCTGCAAGCCCACGCGCGTTCCGCCGAATACCGCCTGAAAGACTAGCTTGAGCAAATACTGGAGCGAGGTTGTGCATACGCTGACGCCGTATGTGCCCGGTGAGCAGCCCAAGATCAGTAATCTTATCAAGCTCAATACCAACGAAAATCCTTACGGACCCAGCCCTAGGGTGCTCTCTGCAATCCAAGCTGAAGTGGCTGATGGTTTGAAGCTTTATCCGGATCCCAACTCAGACCAGCTAAAAGGCGCAATTGCCCGCTATCATGGAGTGACGTCTGCCAATGTTTTTGTCGGCAACGGCTCGGACGAAGTCCTGGCACATGTGTTTCAGGCGCTGCTCAAACATGAAAAACCGCTTTTGTTTCCGGATATCACCTACAGCTTCTATCCGGTTTACTGCAAGCTCTATGGAATCCAATTTGAAACGGTTCCCTTAACTGATAGTTTCGAGATCGCGGTTTCTGATTATCTGCGGCCCAACGGCGGCATCATTTTCCCAAACCCCAATGCACCTACCGGACGTCTGCTGGAACTGGCGAAATTAGAACAGCTGCTACAAGGAAATACGGACTCAGTCGTAGTCATAGACGAGGCTTATATCGATTTCGGCGGTGAATCTGCAGTTGGCCTCGTTCAGCGATACCCGCAGCTGCTGGTTATCCATACCCTGTCCAAATCAAGATCCCTGGCCGGGTTGCGCGTTGGATATGCAATTGGGCATCCTGATCTCATTCAGGCGCTTGTACGGGTAAAAGACAGCTTCAACTCTTATCCGCTGGATCGCCTTGCCATGGCTGGAGCGATTGCCGCGATGGAGGATCAGGAGTATTTCGAGCAAACCCGTCACAAGGTGATGGCCAGTCGCGGCTGGCTGGTAGAGCAGATGCAGAATTTGCAATTCGATGTGATGCCATCGGGCGCCAATTTTATTTTTGCGCGACATCAGCGGAAGGACGGAGCTGAAATTGCATCCAGGCTGCGAGAGCGCAGCATCATCGTGCGCCATTTTAGCCAGCCGACGCGCATTGCACCCTATCTCAGGATTACTGTGGGGACCGATATGCAATGTCGAGCATTGATTGAAGCTCTGCGGGAAATTTCCTAGTAGTCTAGAAGTAGTTTCAAAAACTCATTCTAAGCCAAGGAATTTATGGGAACTTGCTGAGTAAAGCACTGAAAGTGAATGCAATTTCCACAAATTTCAGAAAAAAATGTATTATAGCGCGGTTAATAACAATAAATTCGCACAACCCCAAACCAAGTGGAGGAAGTATCGTGGCAAAACCGTTAGTTCAAATGGCACTAGATTCTCTGGATTTCGACCAAACCGTAGCGCTGGCTACCAAGGTTGCCCCGCACGTTGACATTCTCGAAATCGGCACTCCATGCATCAAGCACAACGGCATCAAGCTGCTGGAAACCCTGCGCGCCAAGTTCCCGAACAACAAGATCCTGGTTGACCTGAAGACCATGGACGCTGGTTACTACGAAGCTGAGCCTTTCTACAAGGCCGGTGCTGACATCTGTACCGTTCTGGGCACTGCTGACCTGGGCACCATCAAGGGTGTTATCGACGTTGCCAACAAGTACGGCAAGGAAGCCCAGGTTGACCTGATCAATGTGAACGACAAGGCCAAGCGCACGCAAGAAGCTGCCAAGATGGGCGCGCACATCATCGGCGTTCACACCGGTCTGGACCAACAAGCTGCTGGCCAAACCCCATTTACCGACCTCAAGCTGGTGACCGGCCTCGGTCTTGGCGTCAAGGTTTCGGTCGCTGGCGGCATCAAGCCCGCTACAGTGCAGCAAGTGGTTGATGCGGGCGCGAATATTGTCGTTGCTGGCGCAGCCATTTACGGCGCACCTGATCCTGCAGTTGCAGCGGCTGAAATTACCGGTTTGGCACGTGGTCAATCCGGTAACGGTGGCGGCGGTGTTTTCGGCTGGCTGAAAAAACTGTTCAGCTAAACCGTCAATCGCAAGAGCCAGAAACCGCTGCAAACCAGCCAGTTTGCAGCGGTTTTAGTTTTATAGTCACCCACTGATAGTAATTAAATTTGGCCCGGTCTTGGGCTATTTCAATACAGGCAGTAAAATACCTCTATGCGTACAGCCGAAGTCAGCCGTAATACTCTCGAAACTCAAATCACGGTCTCCATTAATCTGGACGGCAACGGAACTTCCTCACTGAACAGCGGTTTGGGTTTCCTGGATCACATGCTCGATCAGATTGCCCGCCACGGCATGATGGATATCAGCCTGGAAGCCAAAGGCGACTTGCATATTGATGCACATCACACTGTTGAAGATATTGGCATCACGCTGGGTCAGGCATTCACCAAGGCGTTGGGAGATAAAAAAGGCCTGCGTCGTTACGGACATGCCTATGTCCCGCTGGACGAGGCATTGTCACGCGTGGTGCTGGATGTTTCCGGCCGCCCGGGGCTGGAATTCAACGTCGAATTTTCCAGAGCTCGCATCGGCGAGTTTGATGTCGATCTCATTCACGAATTTTTCCAAGGATTTACCAACCATGCTTTGGTAACCTTGCACGTGGACAACTTGCGCGGCGATAACGCCCACCATCAAGCCGAAACGGTCTTCAAGGCATTTGGTCGCGCCTTGCGCATGGCGGTAGAGATTGATTCGCGGATGGCAGGTATCATGCCGTCCACCAAGGGAACGCTATAGTCCCTTCCTGATTCATCATGATTGATATTGCAGTCGTTGATTACGGTATGGGCAACCTGCGTTCGGTTGCCAAAGCGCTCGAGCATGTAGCTCCGGGCAAGACCGTGATTGTCACCAGTGACCCTGCCGAGATTCACGACGCCGAACGCGTGGTATTTCCCGGGCAAGGCGCCATGCCTGACTGTATGCGCGAACTGGAGAGCCGGGGGCTACGCGAAGCCATTATTTCCGCAGCGGGGACTAAACCATTTCTGGGTGTCTGTATCGGCCTGCAGTTGCTATTCGAACATAGCGAAGAAGGCGATGCTACGGGCTTGGGCATTCTCAAGGGGAAAGTACGCCGTTTCGCCAGGGATATGCAGGACGACCAGGGCCGCAAGCTCAAGGTGCCGCATATGGGCTGGAACCAGGTTTACCGCGACGATGCCGAAGCTGGGCGCATGCACCCGATGTGGCGGGATATAGCTAACGGTGAACGTTTCTATTATGTGCACAGCTATTATATTGACCCCGAAGACAAGAGTTTGGCTTCCGGGTACAGCAATTATCCTGCGCGCTTTACCAGCTGCATCGCGCGCGATAATATTTTTGCTGTGCAATTCCACCCGGAAAAAAGTCAGCACGCTGGACTCCAGCTTTTATCCAATTTCGTCCAATGGAATGGACTTCCTTAAACAACAACGGTTAAAAAAATGCTGATTATCCCTGCCATTGATTTAAAAGACGGCCATTGCGTACGCCTGAAACAGGGCGCCATGGAAGACGCAACAGTTTTTTCCGAAGACCCCGCTGCCATGGCTCGCCATTGGCTGGATCAAGGCTGCAAGCGTCTCCACTTGGTCGACCTTAACGGCGCGTTTGCCGGAAAACCGGTTAACGAGAGTGCGATCAAAGCCATCGTCAGCGAAGTCGGAAGCGACATCCCCATTCAGCTAGGCGGTGGCATACGCGATCTAGAAACGATAGAACGTTATCTGGATGACGGTATCGGCTACGTCATTATCGGCACTGCCGCAGTCAAAAATCCAGGTTTCCTGCATGAAGCCTGTTACGCTTTTCCAGGACAGATCATCGTGGGTCTGGATGCCAGGGATGGCAAGGTTGCAGTGGACGGCTGGTCGAAATTGACTGGCCACGATGTTGTCGATCTGGCCAAGAAATTCGAGGATTACGGCGTGGAAGCCATTGTCTATACCGATATCGGCCGTGATGGCATGCTGAACGGCGTCAACATCGAGGCAACTGTCAAGCTCGCCCAGGAGCTGCTGATCCCTGTGATAGCCAGTGGCGGCATCACCGATCTCGAATGTGTGCGACGCCTGTGCGAAGTCGAGGGTGAAGGCATCATGGGGGCTATCACCGGTCGCGCCATATATGAAGGCTCACTGGATTTTGCTTCAGCACAGGCGCTGGCAGATCAACTGCAGAACAACAATTAACGAAAGTCTCTCGTGGGCTTAGCAAAAAGGATTATTCCCTGCCTGGATGTGACAGACGGGCGGGTGGTAAAAGGCGTCAATTTTCTCGAATTGCGCGATGCCGGCGACCCGGTTGAGATCGCCCGCCGCTACGATGAACAAGGTGCCGATGAGCTGACCTTCCTTGACATCACGGCCAGCTCGGATAATCGCGGGCTTATACTGCATATCATTGAGCAGGTGGCCTCCCAGGTTTTTATCCCACTGACTGTGGGAGGCGGCATTCGGCAGGTTGAAGATGTGCGGCATCTGCTGAATGCAGGCGCGGACAAGGTCAGCATCAATACTTCTGCAGTACTCAACCCGCAACTGGTCGCGGATGCTGCAGGACGTTTCGGCTCACAATGTATCGTGGTGGCCATTGATGGCAAACGTGTCGGCGATCATTGGGAAGTCTTCACCCACGGCGGTCGTAAACCGACGGGTCTGGATGCGGTGGAATGGGCGCAACGCATGGTTGCACTGGGCGCTGGCGAATTGCTGCTGACCAGTATGGATCGCGATGGCACCAAAATCGGCTTTGATATCGAATTCACCAGAGCCATCAGCGATGCGGTCGAGGTGCCTATCATCGCTTCCGGCGGTGTGGGCAACCTGGATCATCTGGTACAAGGCGTACAGCAGGGCGGCGCCGATGCAGTGTTGGCTGCGAGCATATTCCACTTTGGCGAATATACTGTGCGTGAGGCCAAGGATTACATGAATGCCCATGACATCGAGGTAAGGCTCTGACACCCGATATGGGAGGAAGCATGAATAACACGTGGCTGGATCAGATAAGTTGGACAGCTGACGGTCTGGTGCCTGTGATAGTGCAGGAATCAACGACAGGAGACATCCTGATGTTTGCCTGGATGAATCAGGAAGCTCTGGAATTAACCGCCACCACCGGTAACGCTGTTTATTGGTCGCGTTCGCGAAGCAGGCTGTGGCATAAGGGCGAGGAGTCCGGCCATGTGCAGAAGGTCAAGGAAATCCGCATGGACTGCGATGCGGATGTCATATTAATCAGTGTGGAACAGGTGGGCGGCATCGCCTGTCATACAGGCCGGCATAGCTGTTTTTTCAGAAAGCTGGATAAAGACACGTGGATCACCGATCAGCCTGTGCTGAAGTCTCCGGAGGAGATTTATCATGAGTGATGTGTTGACTCGGCTGGCCGATCTGCTCGAGCAGCGTAAGCAGGCTGATCCGCAGTCCTCTTATGTCGCCAAGCTCTATGCCAAGGGCATGGACACCATCCTGAAAAAAGTGGGCGAGGAGGCGACAGAAACAATTCTCGCCGCCAAGGAAGGCGATCGGGCCAAGATTATTTATGAAACGGCGGACTTGTGGTTCCACTGTCTTGTGATGCTCGCCCAGGCAGGATTGAAGCCACAGGATGTGCTCGATGAGCTCGCGCGTCGTGAAGGATTATCTGGCCTGGAAGAAAAGGCCGGCAGGCAGGAGTCGTAGCATGACGGATTGTATTTTCTGCAAAATTATCAACGGTGAGATCAAGTCATCCCTGATTTATGAAGATGAAGATGTCATTGCATTCAACGACATTCGGCCGATTGCGCCTGTACACTTTCTGATCGTGCCGAGGAATCACATAGTAAGCCTGGCCGAATGCAGCACTTCCGAACAGAGCTTGCTTGGCAAGATATTGTTGCTGGCGCCGCAACTGGCCGGTAAGCAGGGCTTGAAAGGGTTTCGTACCATGATCAACACTGGGCGTGAAGGCGGGCAGGAGATTTTCCATTTACACGTACATGTGTTTGGCGGCGGCGAGACCTTGCCCAAAACCTAATCAGGAGACCGACATGGGATCATTCAGTATCTGGCATTGGCTGGTAGTGTTGCTGATAGTGGTGCTGGTGTTTGGCACCAAAAAACTGCGCAACATGGGCAGTGATGTGGGGGGTGCGGTGAAAAGCTTCAAGGATGCCATGAAGGACGAAAGCAACCCGCAACCCCTCGACCACACCTCTACCGACAATACGGTGGAAGGCGAGGTCACCCACAAGACCAAACAGTAGCTTGCCTTGTTTGATGTCGCATTTTCGGAACTGCTGGTTATCGCGATTATCGCGCTGGTGATTATCGGTCCGGAAAAGCTGCCGCGGGTTGCCCGTACCTTGGGAACGATCACCGGTCGCCTGCGACGGTATGTCACAACCATCAAGGCGGACATCGAACGTGAAATGCAGATGGAAGAACTGCAAAAGATGCAGCAGGACATCCGTCGTTCAGCTCATCAAATCCAGTCCGAATTAAATCTGGATACGCAGCAGTCGCAGCCTGGCGACCCAAAACCTGAACCGCCTCCTCACAGTGAAGCCCGCTGAAGGCCTGCTTTCTCACCTGATTGAATTGCGTAACCGGTTGTTGCGCATCCTGGTAATTTTCCTGCTGGTCTTCATTGGCCTGTTCCCATTTGCCAACGAGCTTTACACACTGCTTGCTGCCCCCATGCTGTCCAAGCTGCCAGCCGGGGGGCAGATGATTGCCACTGCGGTCACCACACCGTTCTTTATACCGATGAAGGTGGCCATGCTGGCGGCCTTCATCGTTTCCCTGCCGCACACGCTGTATCAGATATGGGCGTTTGTGGCGCCTGGTCTATATGCGCACGAGCGCCGTCTGGTCGCACCATTGGTAGTATCGAGCAGCCTGCTTTTTATGATCGGAATGGCTTTCTGCTATTTCCTGGTATTCCCCGTGGTGTTTGGTTTCATCACAAGTGTGGCGCCGCAAGGCGTTGCTGTAATGACTGATATCGGCAATTACCTCGATTTCGTCATCACGTTGTTCATGGCGTTTGGCGTTGCGTTCGAAGTGCCGATTGCGGTCGTGCTGGTGGTGTATCTAGACATGGTCAATATCCAGACGCTCAGGGAAATCAGGTCTTATGTGATCGTGGGCGCATTTGTGCTGGGCGCCATTTTTACGCCGCCCGATGTCATTTCGCAGTTCATGCTGGCGATGCCTTTATGGCTGTTGTATGAACTGGGCATCGTAGCAGCAGGTTTTATCAGGACCCGAAAAGTCCCGCGCCTGGAATCCTGAGCGGATTACTCCTCGAAGGGATTGGCCATCATTCGTGGCATTGGCCGCTTACCCGCAATAATCGTGATATTGAGCTTCTGCTGCGCGCGGATGATGGTAAGTACTGCGCGGTTGTCCGGCTTGAGGCTGGATACCAGATTGAGCATGTCAGAGCTGTCCGTGATTTCGCGCCCATCGACTGCAATCAGAATATCACCCGGCTTTAAGCCCGCACGTTCAGCCGGACTGTTACGGATAACACCCGCTATCAGCGCGCCATGCACATTCTCAAGCCTGAAGGAATCGGCCAGCTCCGGTGTAATATCCTGCGCTTCTATCCCGATCCAGCCGCGCACCACACTGCCCTGACGGATAATCTGCTCCATGACCTGTTTGGCCAGGCTGACTGGAATAGCAAAGCCGATACCCATCGAGCCGCCGCTACGCGAATAGATGGCGCTGTTGATGCCGACCAGGTTTCCTTCGGTGTCGATCAGCGCGCCGCCAGAATTGCCGGGGTTGATGGAAGCATCGGTCTGGATAAAGTTCTCGAAAGTGTTGATGCCCAGATGGCTGCGGCCCAGCGCACTGATGATGCCCTGCGTGACGGTCTGGCCTACGCCAAACGGATTGCCGATGGCCAGAACGACATCCCCGACATTGCTTTTTTCAGAGGTGGCGAAGGTAATCGCAGGCAGATTCTTGATATCCACCTTGAGAACTGCAAGATCGGTTTCCGGATCTGTGCCGACAATACGTGCAGGCATTGTGCGTCCATCCGCCAGCGCAACCTCGATCTCGTCAGCAGCCTCGATGACGTGATGATTGGTCAGGATGAAACCTTCACTACTGACGATGACGCCTGAACCGAGACTATTTTCGCGTTGCGGCTGATCCTCAAGCTGGTCGCCGAAAAAATGGCGGAACAGCGGATCGTCCATGAATGGATGACGGCTCTGGACATTCTTGCTGGTAAAGATATTGACGACAGAGGGCATGGCCTTCTTGGCCGCGGCGCTATATGAATAAGGACTGATCGTCTGCGGGACTGACGATTTCGCTTGCTCAGGTGCCGGGGCGCTGTGGTTCACGCTAAGCAATTGGGGATAAAACTGTTGAATGACAAATAGCACTGCAAGACTCACAGTGACCGTTTGTGCAAAAATGAGCCAGAGTTTACGCATGGGATGAAGGCCGACTAAGGGCGCGGAAGGTGAAACATGGAAATTAAGAAGTTGATGGATTATACCGGAGAATTCCTGCAGGTTGAGCGCTTCCGAGACTACTGCCCCAATGGGCTGCAGGTCGAAGGACGGAGCGAAATCCGGACCATAGTCAGCGGCGTAACAGCCAGCATGGCACTGCTTGAAGCTGCCGCACATGCGAGTGCGGATCTGATCCTGGTGCACCACGGATATTTCTGGCGCAATGAAGATCCTCGCATCATCGGCATGAAACGCGGGCGCCTGAAATTCCTGCTGGAACATGATATCAATCTGGCTGCTTACCATCTGCCGCTGGATGCGCATTCCCAGGTCGGCAACAACGTGCAGTTGGGCAATGTCATGGGTGTGTCCATTGAGGGCATGGCCGGAGATCCGGCGCTGATAGCTTATGGGCGGCTGGCAGAGCCGCGGAGTTTGGCATCGTTCAGTACCCATTTACACCAGTGCCTGAGTCGCGAATCTATTGTGATCGGAGAGATGGATAATCCAGTCGCGCGCATCGCCTGGTGCACCGGTGCAGCCCAAAGCCATTTTGAACAGGCCATCGCACTGGGGGTGGATGTGTTCATCAGCGGCGAAATCTCCGAGCAGACCGTGCATCAGGCACGTGAGTCGGGAGTCGCTTATATTGCAGCCGGACATCACGCGACAGAGCGCTACGGTATCCAGGCGCTAGGCCGTCATCTGGCAGACAAGTTCGATCTTCAGCATTTTTTCATCGATATCGAAAACCCCGTCTGAACTGGCTCAGACAGATGTTTCTCATGCATTTTCTCCGCTTCCATTTAAGTTTTGGTTGCGAAGCTGTAAAATGCCGGGCTGCACATTTCACGTGTTAGAGAAGCCTGATGGCAAAACAAGAAGTGGATCAAAGTAAACGGCGATTTCTCATTGCGGCCACCTCGGCTGCTGGCGGGATTGCGGTAGCTGCAACCGCTGTGCCCTTTGTCGCCAGTATGCTGCCCAGTGAAAGAGCCAAAGCTGCCGGCGCACCCGTGGAAGTGGATATCAGCAAGATCGAACCTGGTGCCATGGTGACAGTGGAATGGCGCGGTCGCCCCGTATGGATTATCAACCGTACCGATGAAATGCTCGCGACATTGCCAGAGCTGCAGGATGAGCTGTCTGATCCCGCACTCAAGGTTGCGCAACAGCCCGCCTATTGTGAAAATGCCACGCGCTCTATCAAGCCAAATTTAATGATTCTGGTGGGCATTTGTACCCATCTTGGCTGCTCACCATCGCCCAAGCTGGAAGCCAATGGCGATATGGGCACGGATTGGAAGGGCGGCTTTTTCTGCCCCTGTCACGGCTCCAAGTTTGACCTGGCCGGCCGCGTATTCACCGGGTCACCGGCACCTACCAATCTGATTGTGCCATTGCATCAATACATCAATGATTCGGTACTGCTGATCGGCGCTGATGAAACCGGGGTGGCCGCATGATGAAGCCAGTGACCAATCTGTTGAATTGGGTAGATGCGCGTTTTCCGTTGACTGCCAACTGGAAAGCCCACCTGTCAGAATATTACGCTCCGAAGAATTTCAACTTCTGGTATTTCTTCGGCTCCCTGGCCTTGCTGGTGCTGGTGCTGCAAATCGTGACCGGCATCTTCCTGACCATGCACTACAAGCCCTCCGCCGAACACGCGTTTGCTTCGGTTGAGTACATCATGCGAGATGTTCCATGGGGATGGCTCATACGCTACATGCACTCTACAGGCGCATCGATGTTTTTCGTGGTGGTCTACCTGCATATGTTCCGTGCGCTGATCTATGGTTCCTACCGTAACCCGCGCGAGCTCATCTGGTTATTCGGCGTAGCCATTTTCTTGTGCCTCATGGGCGAGGCGTTCTTCGGCTATCTGCTGCCGTGGGGCCAGATGTCCTACTGGGGCGCGCAGGTTATCATCAATCTATTCACATCGATTCCTTTCATCGGGCCGGATATTTCTCTTTGGCTGCGCGGCGATTACATGGTGTCGGATGCCACTCTCAACCGCTTCTTTGCCTTCCATGTGATTGCACTGCCGCTTGTGTTGGTCGGCCTGGTGGTCGCGCATCTGGTTGCGCTGCATGAAGTAGGTTCCAGCAATCCTGACGGTATCGAAATCAAGGAGAACAAGGACAAGGTCACGGGTATCCCGCTCGATGGAGTGCCATTCCATCCGTATTACACGGTCAAGGATCTTGTCGGGGTTTCGGTATTCCTCATCGTATTCGCCGCGATCCTGTTCTACGCGCCGGAGATGGGCGGATACTTCCTGGAAGCCAATAACTTCATCCCGGCCGATCCGCTGAAAACGCCGTCGCACATTGCGCCTGTCTGGTATTTCACGCCTTATTATTCGATATTGCGCGCGGTGCCGCCCATCATGAATTCGCAGTTTCCTGGTGTCGCAGCGATGGGGTTGTCCGTCATGATATTTGCGCTGATACCCTGGCTGGACAAGAGTCCGGTCAGATCCATCCGTTATCGCGGACGTATTTACAAGACATGGCTCACGCTGTTCGTTGTCAGTTTCCTGGTTCTGGGTTATCTGGGCACTGAAGTGACGACGGTGTGGGGACAGTTCAGCGGCTCATGGGCAGGGATTCTTGATACCAAGGATAGGGCAACCTGGGCAGCGCGATTGCTGACCATTGTTTACTTCCTGTTTTTTATCCTGATGCCTTGGTATACGCGTATCGATAAGACCAAGCCTGTTCCGACGAGGCTGACCAAATGAGCATGATCGCGATGCGTAGCTTTTTGTTAGGTCTTTTACTCTCCTTGCCATTGGCAATACAGGCTGAGGAATCCGTACATCTGGACAAGGCGCCCATCAATCCAAATAACAAAGCATCTTTGCAGCGCGGTGCCAAGATATTTGTGAACTATTGTCTCAATTGCCACAGCGCTGCCTATATGCGCTACAACCGCCTGACCGAGATTGGCCTGAGCGAGGTGCAGATCGCTGACAACTTGATGCTCGCCGGGGAAAAGATTGGCGATACCATGAAGGTGAACATGGCCAAACCCGATGGCAATACGTGGTTTGGCGCAGCACCGCCGGATTTGTCGGTAGAGGCGCGCGCTCGCAGTGCTGACTGGTTGTATAGCTATATGCGTGGGTTCTATCGTGATGAATCGCGTCCGACCGGCTGGAACAACGTGGTTTTTGACAAGGTAGCCATGCCGCATGTGCTGTGGCAGCTGCAGGGCGTGCAGGTACTCGATGCCAATCTCCAGCCAGATCAGCACGCAGGTAGCGCCACATCCAGACTGGTGCTGGATGAGTCGGGCCGGTTATCACCCAGGGAATACAATGCGCTGGTGGCAGATCTCGTCAATTACATGGTCTTCATGAGTGAGCCCGCAAAGCACACGCGCTTGCATACCGGTATTTATGTGCTGTTGTTCCTGGGTCTGTTATTGGTGTTGACCTATTTCCTGAAAAAGGAATTTTGGAAGGACGTTGAATAGAATTATTTGTTGCGCTGATTGTCAGTTCAGACGCACTTTACTAGCTAGCAGGAAACTAAAAATATGATGACACTGTATTCAGGCACCACTTGCCCCTATAGCCACCGTTGCCGCATCGTGCTGTTCGAAAAGGGCATGGACTTTAACGTGATTGACGTTGATATGACCAACAAGCACGAAGACCTTGCTGTCATCAATCCGCACAATCAGGTGCCCGTACTGGTCGAGCGCGACCTGGTCCTGCAACAGGCGAATATCATCAATGAATATATCGATGAGCGTTTTCCGCATCCCCAGCTTATGCCGGCTGACCCTGTGATGCGCTCAAAGGCCAGACTTGGTTTGTATGAGTTCGAGCGGGATTTGTATGCCTATGTCGCTGATCTGGAATCTTCCAACCAGAAGGTGGCTGAAAAGGCCCGCGCAACCATTCGCGATAACCTGACGCAAATCGTGCCACTGTTTTCCAAACAGCAATATATCCTGGGCGATGAGTTTTCCATGCTGGACGTGGCGCTGGCGCCCTTGTTATGGCGTCTGGGCCACTACGGTATTGAATTGCCCAAACAGGCTGCCCCCTTGCTCAAGTATGCCGAACGGATCTTTTCGCGCCCGGCTTATATAGAAGCGATGACGCCTTCTGAAAAGGCCATGCGCAAATAATTTCCTGATGAGCAAGCTAACTTCCACAAAACCTTACCTTGTCCGAGCCTTGCATGAGTGGTGCACGGACAATGGCCTGACGCCACATTTGCTGGTCGCGGTGGATGCGCAGACGCGTGTGCCTATGGCTTATGTGAAGGATGGGGAAATCGTGCTTAACGTGAATTATTCGGCAACAAAGGATTTGCAGCTGGGCAACGATGCAATTACATTTTCAGCACGTTTTAATGGCGCAGCCACCAACCTTTATATTCCAATGACTTCGGTGCGTGGATTATTTGCGCGGGAAAATGGCCAGGGCATGTTCTTTGAAATAGGAGCAGAAGAAAGCCAGCACACTGCAGAAGTCGGCGCTGACACCGAAGAAATTAATAATGAAGCCGAGGCGTCTTCAGACAAAAAACAGGCCAAACAGCAAAAACCTTCACTAAAACTCGTAAAATAGCGGCCGCGGCATTTGCCGGGGCTGTGCATCATAGGCCGGATTAGCTCAGTTGGTAGAGCAGCTGATTTGTAATCAGAAGGTCGTTGGTTCGATTCCGACATCCGGCACCATCCCCCTCCCTGAAGAGGTTTGACACGCTGCGGCAAAATCAGCATAATCCCGGGTTCGTTTGGAGGGGTGGCCGAGTGGTTAAAGGCGACAGACTGTAAATCTGTTCTCACTGAGTACGCTGGTTCGAATCCAGCCCCCTCCACCAAAAGCAGTTTGGTAGTAGTAATTGGAGCCATGTGAAGGCTTGCTGGCCGGGCTGGCCCATTGCGGGTGTAGCTCAATGGTAGAGCAGAAGTTTTCCAAACTTATGACGAGGGTTCGATTCCCTTCACCCGCTCCAGGATTAGATTTTGGCACTGGGCAATGGTGCAATAGATTTAAGTGATAAGCGCCCATGTGGCTCAGTGGTAGAGCACTCCCTTGGTAAGGGAGAGGTCGCGGGTCCGATTCCCGCCATGGGCACCATTTATGGTGACGGTTTTTTTAAATTGAAAAGCGCACCAGTTTTAACTTGATGTGGTTTAAACAGGGCCTATTTAACAACTAAGTTAAAGGAAAAACGGTTATGGCAAAAGGCAAATTTGAGCGGACGAAGCCGCACGTGAATGTAGGCACGATTGGACACGTAGACCATGGCAAGACGACGCTGACGGCGGCGATCACCACGATCCTGTCCAAGAAGTTTGGTGGCG
>Ga0196976_1000035_pt1 | contig 103308 bp, 87 predicted proteins | sample S3v_513CmetaG_FD_148644 | JGI IMG/M metagenome (GOLD analysis project Ga0196976, IMG submission 148644) | Soil microbial communities from Anza Borrego desert, Southern California, United States - S3+v_5-13C | ecosystem: Environmental > Terrestrial > Soil > Desert | place: USA: California...
CCGAAGGCCCCGCGCTGGGATCGCGACCCGGACTTTGACTCGCGCGTCAACGCGCTGAAGAGCGCGCGTGACGACGTGGCGCAGAAGCTCGATCTCGACTCCGGTGTGCTCGCCTCACGTGAGCGGCTCGAGGCAGTTGCGCGGAAGAACCCCAGGTCGCGCGAAGAGCTTCAGGAAGTGGACGAGCTCCGTGGCTGGCAGAAAGAGGTGCTCGGCGAGGGCTTCCTCAAAGCGCTGCGGAAATAGGCTCTCGCTTCGCGGCTCTCCGCCCTAGATGCCCATGTAGGCTCGCACCTTCGGCTCGATCCGGTCGGGAGTCCAGAAAGGCTCCCAGACCAGGTTGATCACGACCTTACCGGTGCCTGGCATCGCCTGAATGGTCCGCTCGACGTCATGCATGATCTGCGGGCCCGCCGGGCATCCCGGGGACGTCAGCGACATGTCCACGATGACCTTGTTCCCCTCGTCGACGGTGATGTTGTAGACGAGTCCGAGGTCGATGATGTTCAGATTGAGCTCGGGATCCTTGACCTTCCTGAGGGCCATGCGCACCGAGTCTTCGGTGATGTCGCTGGCAGGATCGGGGAGCGGCGTATCGGGTGAGTCAGGCATCACCTCTAAGAGCTTAACAGGTTGTCGGCTTGTCGGCTTGTCGGTCGCCCGACGCTCAGTTCCCGGCTGACGCGACCTTCTTGACTGGCTTTGCTGCCGGCTTCTTGGTCGTGGTCTTCTTCGCCGACGCCTTTCGCGAGCGGGACGAGCGGGAGCGGACCGGGCGGTTCCAGCCGGACTTCTTGTCCGCACGGAAGGACGCCGGCATCGCGGCGAGCTCGCCGTTCGATTTCCGGACCGACAGCGCCGCAGCATCGGCAACGTCAGCGCGGATGTCAGCGATGACCTTGGCGGGACGACCGGCGCGCGCCGCGTGCACGCGGTTGGTCAGCAGGATCACGAACAGGTCGCGATCGGGATCGATCCAGAGCGATGTGCCCGTGAACCCGGTGTGGCCATAGGCGCGCTCGCTCAGGTACTTACCGCAGCTGCCGTCGTGGCCGCAGGTATCCCAGCCGAGGGCACGCGTCCCACGCGATTCCGTGCGTGCCGTAAAGAGCGCGACGGCGGTGTCGGAAACGATGCGCACGCCATTGAGCTCGCCGCCGTTCAGCATCATCTGCGCGAACATCGCGAGGTCGCTGGCGGTGGAGAACATGCCCGCGTGACCGGCGACGCCGCCCAGGGCGAACGCGTTCTCGTCGTGCACTTCGCCGCGGAGTGGATATCCACGCGGCGGCGTCAGCTCCGTGGGCGCGATGCGATCGCGCAGCGTCCAGTGCGGGCGGAAATATGAGTCCAACATTCCGAGCGGTCCGAACACCCGCTCCTGCATGAAGACGTCGAGCCGCTTTCCAGACACTTCTTCGGCGATGAAGCCGAGCATGTCGGCGCCGAGGTCGGAGTAGATGTAGCACTTGCCGGGCAGGCACTCGAGCGGCGTGTTGATGGCCGCCGCGCGTGCTTCATCGGGCGTAAGTGCGATGCGCCAGAGGTCGCGGCCGGCCGGGAGGCCGGAGCGATGCTCGAGCAGGTGATAGACCGTGATGTCGTCCTTGGGGCCGCCGCCAAAGCCAGGGAGATACTTGGAGACGGGATCGTCGAGCTTGATCTTCCCCTCGTCGAAGAGGACCATGATCGCGGTTGTCGTTGCGACAACCTTCGTCAACGACGCGAGATCATAGATCGTCCGTGACGCGACAACGGGCGTCTTGCTGCTCCAGCTGAGGGTGCCGTAGCCTTTCTCGAAGACAGTCGCGCCTTTGCGGCCGATGACGACAGATCCGCCAGGGAACCCGCCCGCCTTGATGGCGCTGTTCAGGACGCGATCGATGCGCTGAAGACGGACTGCGGACATGCCGACTTCGGACGGCGCCTTTGTAGGCAAGCCGCCACCCTCACCCCCGGCAGCAGAGCCGGCGGCGAAAAACAGCGAGGTGAGCAGCGAAGTCAGCAAGGGTAATGGCTGTCTAGTAGGTGTCGCCGTGCCGTCCGTCAGCCTAGGTGGCTGGCGCTAAAGAAGATACGCCGAGCGAGCACAGTTGTTCCTGCCGGCCCAGCGGTGGGATTGCCATTATGGCGACCCATGGAGCGACGAGCAAGCACAAACCGCGCAACTGGTAGCAAACCCATGCGTTTACGAGGGTTAGTAACTCGGGGTAAACAAATGCCGTATAGGGGAAGGCTTACGGCCAAGAGCTAACTGCCAAGGGCTAAGGGCCAAAGGCTAACGGCCAAGAGCTGACGGCCAAGAGCTGACGGCCAAGAGCTGACGGCCAAGAGCGCATTTGGCAGTATGCGGTTGGCCGTAAGCCGTTTGCAGCAAACACTTGGCCGTAAGCCGTTGGCAGCAAGTCCTCCCATAGCGTAAACCATTATGCCAGCTCGTCGTGACCAATCCAGCGACGTCATGGAGAACGACAAGGTCATCATCCAGCGCGCCATGCAGGGGGACGAAGCGGCCATGCGGTCGCTCTGGACCCGCCATGCGCCGCACATCGATGCAGTTGTCCGCCGGCTGGTGGGCAACGACCTCGACCTGGCTGCCGATGTCGCCCAGGAGGTCTGGATTCAGATCTTCCGCGCGCTGCCGCAGTACCGGGGTGATTCGCAGTTCGGAACCTGGGCCCACCGCATCGCGGTGAACCGGACGCTGAATGCGCTTCGCAAGACGCGACGGCTGGCGAAGATTGAAACCGACGTGGAAGAAGATTCCGCGCTGGTGGAGCCTGAGCCCGAGCGCGCACTGATGCTGGCCACGATCGAGAACGCCGCGAACCGGCTTTCACCCGGCGCGCGGGCGGTGTTCATGCTGCATGACGTCGAGGGGTACACGCACGAGGAGATCGCCGAACGACTGGGAATCACCGCGGGCGGGTCCAAATCACAGCTGTTCAAGGCGCGAGCGAAGCTCCGCATCATGCTCGCGCATCTCGTTGATACACCCATGCGGAAGGACATGCAAAATGTCGCACCTGTCTATTGAACGACTGGCGGCGCTCGCGGATGAGTCGCCGACCAGTATCGAACACATGCACCTCGAGAGCTGCGCCGAGTGCGCGCGCGAGGTGGACGCACACCGGTCACTGCTCGTGATGGCGCATGGTGAACGGGACGCGATGGGCCTGCCGCTCTCGCGCTGGGAGTCGCTCTCGGAGAAACTCAGAGACGATGGCTTGATCGCGACGCCAGGCCGTTCGCGCTCGGGCGGCCGTGGTATGGCAGCGTCGAACCCCTATCTGCGGTACGCGGCTGCCCTGCTGCTTGTGGCCGGGGGCGCGCTGCTCGGTCGTGCGAGCGCTGGCGCTTCCCTCATGCCCGGGGATGGAGTTCGCGCGACGGCGAGCATTCCGTCGCTCGATTCCGTGCCCACCGACTTCGCGTCGGTCGAGCATGCAAGGCAATTCAAGGATTTTTACCGACTCGGGTACCAGCGCGCCGTGTCGTACATCGCCGAGCAGGACACCTCGATGCTCGCGGAAACTCCGGCGGTGATGCGCGCCCGGCTCTCCGCGCTCGATCGCGTTTCCCGGATCACGCGTGAGGCGCTGAACGACGCGCCCTTCGATCCGGTCATCAACGATTTTTACCTGAATTCGTACGGACAACGTGAAGCAACGCTACGCGCGCTGAATACTGCGCTCCCGCCAAGTGTCCGTCTTAACAGTTTCTGAGAACCGCGATGTATAAAGGCATGACCCTGGAAGACCATTCAGCCGCCGCGAGGATGCGGTGGACCCTCGCGGCCGCCGTGCTTGCGACGCTGCTGGCGGCGCAGACAGCACTGGCGTCGACGCCACTGCAGACAGGCGGCGGTGCGACGGCGGTGACGACGCGGCGCCAGTGTGCGGAATGCGCGATGACCGATGCGCAGAAACGCGCCCGTGAAGCGCTTGTCGAACGGCTCGATTCGCTGCGCTGGGAGATCGAGAACCGGCGCCTCAGCGACGCCGACCGCGAAGTGGTCGCCAAGGCGATGGCGCGCACGGTAAAGGAGCTCGATGCCGCGTATGCGGAAGCGGTGCGTCAGAATGCGGTGGCCGCGGGCCAGCGAGAAACCACGGTCCAGCGGCGGACGCCGCAAGCGCAGGCATTCGCATACTCGTATGAAACAGCGGTACGGACCCGCGGATATATCGGGGTGACGTTTGACGGCGCGATGGCCGAAGCCTCGCCGCCGAACCCCGATCGGATCATCCGCTTCTTCCAGTATCCGAAGATCGCGTTGGTCGAAGGCAACTCACCGGCGGAACGAGCCGGTGTCATGGTAGGCGATACTGTGCTGGCGCTGAATGGAGACGACCTGCGCGAGCGCGAATTTGCCTTCGCCAAGCTGCTGGTCCCGAACGCCATCGTCACCATGCGAGTGCGGCGGGCTGGAAACGCACGTGATCTCAAGGTAAAGGTTGGGGAAACACCGGAATACTACGTGCGCCGACTCGACCCGCGTCCGCCGACGACTCCAAGTGAGGCGCCGCTGCCGCGTTCCAGCGGCCAGGTTACCGTGCTCTCCGAGTCGCCGCGAGCTCCGGGGGCTGTCGCCATCTATTCCTTCGGCAACGAAGGGATGATGGGACTGCGGCTCGAGACGGTCACCGAAGGACTCGGGAAGCCGTTCGGTGTAAGAAACGGCGTTCTCGTGCTGCGCGCCGCTCCGGCGACGCCTGCCTACACCTCCGGGCTTCGTGACGGCGACGTGGTCATCCGCGTCGGCAGCCACGATGTCGCGACCGTTCGCGAGTTCCGGAATGCGTTGTCCGAATACCACGGCGAAGCGAAGCTCTCCATCGTTCGTGACCGCAAGCGTCAGGACGTCACGCTACGCTGGTAGGAGTTTCCGTCCCGCGGGGACCAGCGATTTGTGAATCGCGAGGGCGGCGATAGCGCCATCGGCGGCCGCTGCAATCGCGAGTTGCGACCCGGGGACAATGTCCCCGGCCGCGAAGACGTTCCGCACCGACGTGTGGTAGTGCTTGTCGACGACGATGTGGCCCCCCTCGTCGCGCTGGCAGCCAAGCTTCGCACCCAGGTCGTCAGCCGGATACTGGCCGATGGCGAAGAAGATCTTCTCCACGTCCAGCTCCATGCCACTCCCGAGCTCGAGATACAGCACGTCGCGATCGTGGACGCGGATCCGATTCACGCGGTCGGTGAGCACCGGGATGTTCAGCGCGTCGAGCTTGCTGCAATACTCTGGTTCGTCGAGCTGCGGCGGCAGGCCGTTGGTGCAGATGACGATGTCCTGCGTCCAGGTCGTGAGGTTGAGCGCCATGCCAACGGCCTTCCGTCCGCGTCCGATGACAACGGTCTTCTTTCCGCGGGCCTCATAGCCGTCGCAGTCGGGGCAGACGTGCGCGGTTGCGCCGTACGCGCGTTCCAGCCCAGGGATCTCTGGCCACACGTCCTTGAGCCCGATGGCGAGGAGCACGCGCGGCACGCGGAATTCGTCGCCTGAGTGGGTGATGAGCCAGAACTCGTCATCGCTTACGCGCACGGCTTCGTCGACGCAATCGTCCACGAAATGGACGCCATACTTGCGAGCTTCGTCGCGTCCGCGGGCGCGCAGCTCCGCTGGCTTGACGCTGGGAAGACCCAGGTATGCGTTGACGCCACGCGTTTCCCAGTTGCGAGGGTCGCCGCTGTCGATGAGCACGACGGAGTGCAGGTACCGGGCGAGGAAGATGCTCGCAGACAAGCCCGCGGGGCCGCCACCCACGATACCGACGTCGAACTGGTCACTCATTGCCGCGATGTAATCGGCAAGAAATGGCCCGCTATTTCATCGATCCCGGCGGCAGGATGTAGAGCAGATGCAACGTTGCGCGATCGGCAGCGCTGATCACCGTCGTGCGTGACTCGGGAAACATCACGTCCCCCGGGTTCGGTGAATGGCCGAGCCCGAGCGCATGACCAATCTCATGGCGAACAGTGCCAGAGATGGTGCCGTCGGGAAGCGGCTCGCCGATGCGGTCCGTCATGGCGACGGTAATCTCGGCGGCACGAATCCATCCGTGCTGGTCGCGCGTCTTGCGCGCCATGCCGAGCTTCTCACGTGCATCCGCGGGAAAAGCAGCAATCCACCTGATGTGAATCTCCGCACCCGCAGAATCGCGGACGATGTCGAACCGCAGCGGGAATCCCGCACGCTGCCATTCATCGAACGCGGCTTCGGCGGCGACGGCATGGCGCACGTCCCAACCGGGCAAAGTCGGGTGCCTCTCGATCCAGACACGCAGCGGCTCCAGCCGGCGCTCCGGCCAGCGCATGATGAGCTGGTCCTGGTCGACGAGCATGGATTCGAAGTAGGTGCCCGGTGCGCCATCCTTGATGAGCGCGCGCACGGTCTCGAGGTCCCGCGCCGGCGTCGTGACTGGCGTCGACGAGTCCGGCAGCAGGGCGCTGCTGTCAGCAGAAACCGCGGAGGGGGTGGACGACGCGCTGCCTGTGTTCCTTGCAGTGCCTTGGGGCGTGACAGGCGCCGTTTGTGTCGGCGCCATCATAGTACCTGCCGGTGGCGCGGCAGGCGATCGCGTTACGACCTGATACGCCACAAAAGCGCCAGCTACAGCGAGCAGTCCCAGGGGGAGGTAGTCGCTGCCCTTCACGGAGGAACGGGGTTAGCGAACCGCGTAGCGGATGGAACCCGCGGGCAGCTTGTAGAGCAGCCGCGCGGTCTCACGATCCGCCTTGGACAAGCTCCTGACCCGGACCTTCGGCGCCATCACGCTGGATGGGTCGAGGGTGTGGTCGAGGCCGAGGAGATGCCCGATCTCGTGCAGCGCCATGGCATGCATCGAGTCGTCTTCGAGGACTTCGCCAGTACGGTGGTGGACCGCGAGCATGATGCTGGCGTCCGTGATCCAGTAATTCTCGTCGCGAGCCCACCGGGTACGGCCGCTGATCGGCTCAGCGAAGCGATCGATGAAGTTCACGTGCACGTGGGCCGTGGCGGAGTCGGCGACGATCTGGAAGCGCACGGGAAGGTTCAGCGTGTCCCAGGCGACAAATGCGTTATGCACTTCGATGACAAAACGCTCGCGCCAGTCATCGAGATCCGAGGACGCCTGAATCCACACGCGCAGTGGCTTTCCTTTGCGATCCGGCCAACGCGCGAGCGCGGAATCGCGTGCCCGCAGGATTTCGGAGATGTAGGTGCTCGATTCGCCATTGCGGAGCGCGCGGCGAATCTCTTCGCGCTCATCGTCCCGCGTGACCAACCCACCGGAGGTCAGCTCCAGCGCGCCGGAAGCGAAGCGCTGTGCCTGCGGCGCGTCCGCCTGCATGCCTGCACCGGCGAGGCCGATGCCAGCCGCGGCAATCGAGATTGCGAGTATTGAACGTCGCAATGCACTTCGGGAAGGAGGTCCGGCTTCGTGCTGGCGAACGAACTGTTCTGGGCGGGTTCGCGAGGAGGAAGGGCCTCGCGAATGAACAGGCGTTCGTCAAAGGGATGACGAACAGCGCCACTATAAAGCTACGCGCCTGTGTCCGCCAGAGTTTCGTGAAAGCCGGTCCCAAACTGGCTTGAAACCGCGATATCGCGGCTTGAGCGTCAGGCTCGCGGAAGCGTGACCGTGAACGTTGCGCCGCCCTCGGCGCCGCTGGCGACAGTGACATCACCATCCATCGCCCGGGCCAGGTCCCGGCTGATCGAGAGACCCAGACCGGTGCCCTCCTGGATCTGCGTCAGGGAGCGGCCGAGCTGCACGAAGGGCTCGAAGATCGCATCCTGCTTGTCCGGCGGGATGCCCGGGCCGCTGTCCGCGACGGTGATGAACACCCGTTTCGCGCGCGCTGAGCAGGCCACGTTGATGAAGCCTCCCGGGGGCGTGAATTTCACGGCATTGGAGACCAGGTTCACGACGATCTGTTCGACCTTCGTCCGATCGGCGAACGCGATCAGCTCCTCGTCGCAGGGCAGCGCATTCAATTCAATGTCACGCGCGGCCGCCTGCGCGCTGAGGAGGGTGAGGACGCGATTCACCACGGAACTCACCTGTACCGGGCCGAGGTCATAGGAAATCTTGCCCGACTCGATCTTGTTGTAGTTCAGCAGGTCGTTGATGAGGGCGAGCAGATGTTGCTGCGCAATCCGGATGCGCTCCAGGTAATCGCGCTGCCGGCCGCTAATCGCGCCGCCGACCCCCATCTCGATCAATTCCGTGTAGCCGCCGATGGCGTTCAGGGGCGTCCGGAGCTCGTGGGACATCGTCGCGAGGAATTCGTTCTTCGCGCGATTGGCACTTTCCACCTCGGCGATCTTGCGGGCGTCTGAAATGGCGCGTTGTTCGGCGGCGCGGCGCTCGGTGAGGTCGCGGGTAACCTTGGCGAAACCGATCAGGGTATTGTCGGCAGTCCGGAGCGCGGTGATGACGACATTTGCCCAGAACAGCGTACCATCCTGGCGGACGCGCCAGCCTTCGTCTTCGAAGCGCCCGACTCTTGCCGCAACGCGCAGCTCCATCGCGGGCTTGTCGCGCTCGAGATCCTCGGGGGGATAGAAGATCGAAAAATGTTTCCCGATGATCTCGTCGTACGTGTAGCCCTTGATTCGCTCGGCGCCCTCGTTCCAGCTGGCGATGTGGCCCGTCGGGTCCAGCATGAAGATGCCATAATCCTTCACGCTCTGGACGAGCAGTCGAAAGCGTTCTTCGCTGGCGCGGAGCGCGTCCTCGGCGGCGCGACGCTCACTGAGGTCGCGGGTGACTTTCGCAAAGCCGACGTGTTGTCCGTCCTCGTCGAACAGGGCGGTGATGACGACGTCTGCCCAGAATCGCGATCCGTCCTTTCGCAGACGCCAGCCTTCGTCTTCGACGCGTCCATCGCGGAGCGCGGTATCGAGCAGCATGCGGGGGCGGCCTGCCTTCGCGTCCTCGGGCAAGTAGAACCGCGCGTGCGATTCGCCGATGATTTCGTCGCTGGAGTATCCCTTGATGCGCTGCGCGCCGACGTTCCAGCTCATGACCCGTCCGTCGCGATCGAGTGCAAAGATCGCGTAATCGCGGACACTCTCCACCAGGAGCCCTGGGGAGATGCTCGCCACCTGATCGACGGGGGAGGCCTTCTTCATTCAGTGGGTGGGAGGTGCAAGATGGTTAGCATCATGCCAGACCCGTGCCACGGCGGAGGTCGCTGTAAACTGCGCGGAGTTAAGGGGATCTTCCACGACGTCGGTTTGCCAGAACGATCGCGGCGTTCCGAGCCAGCCCCTGTCGCTTCGCCCGCTTGATCGGCGACTTCCTGAAGCGCGCGCGGAACTCGTCGTCGGACAGCGCAGCAACCGCCTCGATATCCGGAGCCACGTTTTCGTCGCGTGCGGCGAGAGCGGGATCGCCGATGTCCGTCGCAAAGCGCACGTTCCAGGGACACACCTCCTGGCAGACGTCGCATCCGTAAAGCATCTCGCCAATCAGCGGGTGCAAGTCAGCAGGGATCTCCGACCGGTGCTCGATCGTAAGGTAGGAAATGCATCGCCGGGCATCCATCACCCGCGGAGCGACGAAGGCGCCGGTGGGACAAGCATCCAGGCATCGCGTACAAGTTCCGCAACGATCGGCATCGAACGGCGCATCGGGGCGCAGGTCGAGGTCGAGGAGGAGCGCGCCAAGGAAGAAGTAGGACCCGCGTTGCGGATTCACGAGCATCGTGTTCTTGCCGATCCATCCCAGGCCCGCTCGTCGCGCCAGGTCGCGCTCGAGGATGGGGCCCGTGTCGACATACGCCTTGCCCCGCACCGGCGAACCGTGCTCGCGCTCAATCCAGCGATGCAGCTCGTTGAGCCGCTCGACCATGATGTCGTGGTAGTCGTCGCCGCGGGCATAGCGCGCAATCGGGCCAGCGGGCTGCTTGCCGCCGTAGTTCAGGCCAACGACGATCGCCGATCTCACACCTTCGAATGGGAGTCGTGTATCCGCGCGTTTGTCCGCACCGCGCTCGAGGTATCCCATCTCACCGGCATATCCACGCGACACCCACTCGAGGAATTGCGCGTGCGTTCCGACCCGGCCAAGCGACGTGATCCCTGTTGGGTCGAAGCCCAGCGCCAAGGCTTGCTGCCGGATGCGATCCTCGATGGAGACGCTGACGGTGATCACTGCCGGGTGGCCCAGCGCGCGTACCGCACGACATCGCGCGCGGGAGGAACGGCGTCGTCGCTGCCGTAGGCGGTGTGCATCCGCCAGCGCACGTAGTCCGCCGCGGGCAAGGGGAGGAAGGGAAAGCGCCGGAACCAGCCTCGTCGACGGAAGCGCCATGCGACACGCAGCAGCGCCACGCCAGTCGCGGGATTCGTGACGGCGTGGCCGAGCAGCGACAGCGTGAGACGGCTCCAACCCATGGATCGGAATCTACAGGTTCAGAGGAAGCTCTCACCATCCAGGCCAGGCGGAGCCGCCACCCGCAGCGCAGCAAGTGCACTCGGCATTACATCGGCGGTACGGCGGGGTGGACGCGACGGCGGTCGATCGAGAAGCAATGGGACCGTCATATGATCGCGATGCAGCGCACCATGCGAGCTCGCATGCGGAATCGGTTCATACCGCTCACGAAAATCCCAGCCACGCGTCGCGGACAGCACGATATCACCGCACCGCGAGCCACCCGCAATGCTCCCGATCTGCACGATGCCATCCGGGTAATCGGTGTGGCTCGTTGCCTCCCAGGCGACGACGCGATCCACGGCATCCAGGTCACGTCCGAGGCCGAGCGGGTCGCCATCCTGCCGTTGGTAGGAGAAACGGCTGTCACTTGTCGAGATGAGGGCTTCGCCACGGGCGCGCGACTTCACAATGCAGGTGTGCGCGTCGAGAGGGAGCAGCAACAGATCAACTGATTCCCGTACGAGGAGCATCTCCATGAACGAACGCCACCGGTGAGCCAGGGCGGTCCAGTATGGACGCAGGCGATGCGCGAGCTCGAGATAGACATGCGCCATCGCATTGCCACTTACCATGACGGCCACATCCGGATTGCGCTTGTACACCCATGGATGCGCGATGACGCGGTGACCCAGTGCCGCGATGAGAGAATGCAAGTCGTCGTGATGACGCACGGACGAATGGCCATGATCGCTCGCGATCCAGATTCGCGGAATTGCGGCGCCATTGCCGGGCTGACGCAGTTCAGCGACCGTGTCGTCGACGATGCGCAACGCCGGCGTCACAACAGACGCCTGCTGTCCGTGCGCATGCGAGAGCTTGTCCGTGGCCAGGAAGGCCGCAAAGACGAACCTTGTATCCCGGCGTCGAGCGCGGCGAATGACTTTTTCCGACGTCTCCCGGTCGACAACGAGCCATTCGTCCAGCTTTCCGCCGAAATGCGTCCGGATGGCGCGAGCGGCCGACCGCAGGTTGAGCACCGCGAGCTGACCGTGGGGGAGCAGGCCCCTGCTGATCATGCTGAGAGCCGCCGCGCTCTCCGGGACGAGATCGAATATGGTCGGCGCCTCGGCATCCAGGTCGCGATTCAGCGCGTTCATCTGATAGCCGACATAACTCCGCGTGTGGTCGGGAAACCCGGTCGCGTCACGCGCGCGATCAAACCATCGCAACCCTGGAATCCCTGCGCCGCCCGGAAAACGGCCGAGGAGGAACGGGACGTAGGCCGGGCCGGTGACGGAGGGAAACACGGAGGTCACCTCACACAGGGCGCCTGCCTCGCGTAGCGCCGCCATGGCCGGCAGCTCGCCCGAATCGATCGCCTGGCGCAGCGTGTCCGGACGCAAACCGTCGGCGAGCAGGACAATCACTGGCGTGTGCACGTCGCTCCAAAGCTACTCGTCGCTTTCCCGCAGTGGCCTGCACGTCTAGAATCCCCGCATGCCTCCAAAGAAGAAGGCGAAAGCTCCGGCGCCGCGCCCGGCGATGCGCAGCAAGCGCGGCTCAGAGCCGCGCACCGCATCAGGGAAGCGCGCCAGCACCCAGTTGATGGCCATCGCGGAGCAGGATGCGCAGGAAGGGTTGCGCGAGCGCACCGAGGCGGGGCATCTCGCCGCGGGTCGCACCCCTCCGTCGCAGGAATCGAACGCGCGGCGCGCGGGAGCCGTCAAGAAGGTCGATCACGACATTCGCACCTTTGCGCAGCCCGTCACCGAGGACCAGAAGTTCCTGCAGGGCTCAACCGGTGATCCAACCGACTTCACGCGCCAGGACACGTGGCGGGTGATGCGCATCATGTCGGAGTTCATCGAGGGCTTCGACAATCTCGCGGACGTCACGAAAGGGGTGACGATCTTCGGCTCAGCGCGCACCCATCCGGAAGATCCGCAGTATCTCGCCGCGCAGGAGACCGCGCGGCTGCTGGCGCTGGAAGGGTTCGCGATCATCACCGGCGCGGGGCCCGGGATCATGGAAGCCGCAAACCGCGGCGCGAAGGAGGCAGGTGGCCGGTCGATTGGGTGCAACATCGAGCTCCCGTTCGAACAGGGGGCCAACCCGTATGTCGACACGCTCATCAATTTCCGGTACTTCTTCGTCCGGAAGACGATGTTCATCAAGTACTCGAATGCCTTTGTGATCTTTCCCGGCGGATTCGGAACCCTCGATGAAGCCTTCGAGGCGCTGACGCTCATCCAGACCGGCAAGATCAACCAGTTTCCCGTGATCCTGTTTGGCCGGCACTATTGGGCGGGACTCATCCGCTGGATCCAGTCGCGGGTTCTGGGTGAGAAGAAAATCTCACCGGGGGACATGGACCTGATGATCATGACCGACGACCCCGCGGAAGCGGTGAAGGTCATCGTCGGTGCATACGAGAGCCAGATGTCGCCGTACTCGGCGCAAGGAGACGTAGGCTAGTGGCGAAGAAGAAAGGGACCAGCAAGGCCTCGCCTGCCGGTCCGAAAGGGGAGCAGAAGCGCGCGGCGGAGGAGCGGGAACGGCTCTCGGCTGACGGCATCGGCTCACAGCCCCGGCGAAACAACGGTCAGGCCAGCTCAGGTAACCGCTTCCTGCGCGGAGAGGCAATTGCGCCGAGGGGCATCGACGGCCGCGAGACCGCGGCGGACTTGATCGACAGCGCGTTTCTCGCCTACAACGCCGCGCGCCTGCGGGAAGCCTGCCAGCTGTTCACGAAAAAAATGCTAGAGCCGGATGTCACCGTCGGGATGACACTCACCGGTGCGTTGACGCCGGCGGGACTCGGGATGGCTGCGATCATTCCGTTAATCGAAGCCGGTTTCGTGGATTGGATCATTTCCACGGGCGCGAACCTGTATCACGACACGCACTTCGGTCTGGGGCTCGCGATGCACCGCGGCAATCCGCAGGAGAGCGACGTCGTGCTGCGCGAAGAAGGGATCGTGCGCATCTACGACGTGTTCTTCGATTACGACGTGCTGCTGTCGACAGATGCGTTCTTCCGCGCGATCATCCAGGCGCCGGAGTTCCAGCGCCCGATGTCCAGCGCGGAATTCCACAATCTTTGCGGGAAATACATCCGCGAGCGGGAGAAGAAGCTCGGCATTGGCAGGAAGTCGCTGCTGGGTGCGGCATACGACGCGGGGGTGCCGATCTACACCTCGTCCCCCGGCGATTCCTCCATCGGGATGAACATCGCAGCGCTCGCGCTCGACGGGAACAAGTGCACGATCGACCCGAATGCGGACGTCAACGAAACCGCGTCCATCGTGCTGGAAGCGAAACGGAGCAATGGAAAATCCGCGGTCCTCATCTGCGGCGGGGGCAGCCCGAAGAACTTTGCGCTCCAGACGGAGCCGCAGATCCAGGAAGTCCTGGGCATCGACGAAAAAGGACACGACTACTTCCTGCAGATGACGGACGCGCGCCCCGATACGGGCGGGCTGTCCGGGGCGACTCCGGCAGAAGCGGTGAGCTGGGGGAAGATCGATCCGGACCGGTTGCCCGACGCGGTGGTCTGCTACCTCGATAACACCGTCGCGCTGCCGCTCCTGACTGCATACGCGCAGGCGCGGCACAAACCGCGAAGACTCAGGCGGCTTTACGATCGGCGCGCAGCAATGATGAAGCGTCTCGTGGATGAATACCGTGCGTCAGGGGGCGAGCCGGTTGCCTCGGAGGCTACGGATTCGAAGTTGCCGCGGCATCGATAGAGAGGTCTCAGGGTTTCAGGGTTTGAGGGTTTCATGGTAGGCGGCTTGTCGGGTTGTCGGGTTGTCGGGTTGTCGGCTTGTCAAACGTTCAAACTCTCAAACCCCGGACAGCCCTTACAAGGTTGCGCCGGGAGTACTCGCCCTGGCTCAGATACGCGGTTGCCTCCTCGCCGCCGAGGACTTCGTCCAGGATCTGGGAATCACTTTGCCCGGCCTCGAGTCGGCGTTCGATGTTCCCTACGATGTCCTGCAGCCAGCCTTTCTTCGCACGCAGCGCGAGCACCGGTGTGTTGACGAGCCCTCGATGTGCGTCGAACATGCGCTCGGGTTGGAGCGCGATCGCGCGATCGAGGCTGTCGATGATCTGATACGGATTTTCGTCACGGCCGACGACGCGGACGCGTACGCCGAGCCAGAGGTCGCCGGAAAAGAGCGTCCCGCTGTGCGGCTCGAAGACGACGTGATGGTCAGGTGAGTGGCCGGGCGTGGCGATGCACTCGAGTCGTCCAGTGTCAAACGATCGCGGCTCAACGGTGAGCGCCGGCGGTCGCCCCCAGGTGAAATGCCGGTACAGCTTCACCTGCTGTCGCTCCCGCAGCTTTTCCTCGGTGTGCGATGGCAACCACAATGGCAGCGAGGGCGCGAGCGCCGGCGCGTTGCCCGCATGATCCTCGTGCCAGTGCGTCACAATGGCGCCCCGGGGTCGAAGCTCCGCGACCGCCTTGTCCAGGTTCGGGAGCACACGCGGGAAGCCGGTGTCGATGAGCACGCCGTCCATGAGGTACGCGCTGACGTCGTAGCCGACCATCGCGCTGCGTCGCGTCCACATGCGCAGCCGCGTGACGTTGCCGTATCGCGTCGCTTCGATCATGCTGCGCGCTGCAGGTCTGGACGCCCCCGGTGCCGGGGGGTATGATGAAGGAGCACTTGCCGGCGCCCGGTGTTGAACCGGGCGCTGCCCTTTTTATGTACCGGTGATCTTGAAATGATTGAAGAACTGAAGCGCAAGATGGCTGCCGAGGTCGAGAAGCTGCAGCACGAGCTGAACGTGACGCTCCCGAACGAGATCCGGAAAGCGGTGGAGCACGGCGACCTGCGCGAGAACAGTGAATACAAGGCCGCGTTGGAGCGACAGCAGTTTGTGCAGGCGCGACTGGGGCAGCTGCACACGCGCCTCAGCAAGCTCGCGTCCATCGACATGGCGCAGATTCCACCCGACAAGGTGGGGCTCGGTTCACGCGTCGTTGTGGAAGATGAGAAGACCAAGGAACGCGAGGAGTACCACCTGGTCTTTGGGGACGCGGTGGAGTTCGAAGAGGGACAGGTCACGATGTCATCGCCGATCGGGCGCACGTTGCTCGGCAAGGCAGTTGGCGAGTCATTCGTGCTGCGGCTGCCGAACAGCACGCGCAAGCTGAAGCTCGTCGAGCTGCATACCATCCACGACGACGTCACAGCGTAGGGCTCAGGGGTCGATCCGGAAAATCCGGTCGACCTCGGCGTCGTAGCGCGCCAGCTCGCGGGTGCGGGCGGCCGCGTCCCACTGGAGCAGCGGCGCAATCGCGTCCGCTACTCGTCGAGCTGCGGCGCGACCATTGTCGCGCGTCTCGTAGGCGACATGGGTGCGTCGGATGAGCAGATCCCCAAGTGTACGCGCGAACTCGTGGGTGACCGCGTGGTGCATGGCGCTCATCCGGTAGGGGAGCCCAACCTCGATCTCGCGACCTTCCTCGCGAGCGTTCGGTGCCGGGAGTGGTCGGTTCTTCGTGGTTCCGGTCGCGCGCGGCATCTGCAACGCAACGCGCACCGCGTCGACGACTTCACTCGCCATCACGCGATAGGTAGTGAGCTTTCCGCCGGTGACGGTGACGATCCCTCCCGCGCGGGTAATGGCATGTTCCCGGGATGCCTGCACCGCCGATCCGCGGCTCGGCATGAGCGGCCGGATTCCCGCCCAGCCAGCGATGACGTCGTCGCGTGTGAGTCTCGCATCAGGGAAGAAGGCGTTCGCCGCGTCGAGCAGATAGGCAACGTCGGTCTCGCTGGCGCGGATCTCGTCCGGTGATACGTCCGTGAAGGAGTCCGTGGTGCCGATGATGGCGTGCGTGCCCGAGGGCAGCGCGAACATGACGCGCCCGTCGCGCGGATGCACGAGGGTGATGGCTTCCTGGTTGCCGACGCGGTCGCGCTTCACGGCGATGTGCGCGCCCTTGCTCCCCTGGACCTTGCTCGCCGTCGCCTGCCCCGCGAGGCTCGCGACGCTGTCACTCCATGGACCGCCGGCGTTCACGAGGACGCGGGCGCGGACCTCGAAGCGGTCGCCGGTGAGCGCGTCTTCCATGATGGCGACGTGAATGCCGTTCGCACCGAAGCTGCTGCCCGCGAACGTCACGTGATTGGCGACTGCTGCTCCCAGGTCCGCGGCGTCGATGACATTGGCCAGCGTGAGCCGCGCATCGTCGGTGGCCGCGTCGAAGTAGCGGACACCGCCGCGAAGCCCTTCACTCCGCAACCGCGGCTCGGCGTCGAGCACGTCACCGCGGGTGAAGCGGCGATGGCGCTCTACGTTCTGGAAGAGCGCCAGGGCATCGTACAGCGTGAGGCCCGCGACAAGCTTCCACAGCGGCAAACGTTGCCCCTCGTACACGGGCCAGACGAAGGGGAGCGGGCGTACGAGCCCTGGCGCAAGCCGAAGCAGACGCCGCCGTTCCGTGCTGGCTTCGAACACAAGGTGCAGGTGACCATGTTCGAGATACCGTACGCCTCCGTGTACCAGACGCGAAGACCGGCTCGATGTCCCGCTGCCGAAATCAGATTTCTCGACGAGCGCGACCGATAGCCCACGCGTTGCCGCGTCGCGGGCGATGCCGGCGCCAGTGATTCCGCCGCCGATCACGAGCGCGTCAAACACCCGCGTGGCCAGCTCGTTCAGATGAAGCGCGCGGTCGCGCATGGCGGGATACTAACGGCTAATTTCATCCTATGGCGCCATTCGGAACCAACGGCCGTCGCATTGCTATCGTCGCGGGTGTGCGCACCCCGTTTGCGCGGGCGGGTACCGCACTCAAGCGGCTGACCGCCATCGAGCTTGGCAAGCTGTGCGTCACGGAGCTGATCCAACGCACGGAGCTGGACGGGCATGACGTGGACGCGCTCGTTTACGGGACGGTCGTCCCTTCCGTCATCGCGCCGAATATCGCACGAGAGGTTTCGCTGCTTCCCATCCTCCCGAAAGGAGTGGAAGCATTCACGGTGAGCCGTGCATGCGCGTCCGCCAACCAGGCGATCACTGACGCAGCAGACCAGATCGCCCTCGGCCATCATGACGTGGTCATTGCGGGTGGCGCTGAATCGCTCTCGAATGTTCCGATCCTGCATTCGCGGTCGATGTCGGAGAAGCTGGTGCAGCTGTCGAAGGCGAAGTCCATCGGCAAGCGCCTGGGCATCGTAAGCTCCATCCGGATGAAGGATCTCGTGCCGATTGCCCCCGCGATCGCGGAGCCGTCCACGGGCGAAACGATGGGGCAGAGCGCGGAGAAGATGGCCAAGATCAACGCCATCCAGCGCGAAGAGCAGGACCAGTTCGCGTTGCGGTCACACCGCCTCGCGGCTGTCGGCCTGGAAGATGGGCGCCTCACCGCGGAAATGGAGCCGGTGTGGGTGCCGCCGAAGTACGACGAATCGCTGGTGACCGACAACGGCGTTCGCACCGATACGAGCATCGAGGCGCTGCGCGCACTGAAGCCGGTGTTCGACCGGAAGTACGGCACGGTGACGGCGGGGAATTCGTCTCCCCTCACGGATGGCGCGAGCGCAGTGCTGCTCATGAGCGAAGAGAAGGCACGCGTCCTTGGCTACAAGCCACTTGCCTACATCCGCTCATATGCCTACTCGGCGCTGGATCCGGGTGAGCAATTACTCATGGGACCCGTGCTGGCGGCACCGGTCGCCCTCGACCGCGCGGGGCTGGACCTCAAGGAGATCGATCTCGTGGAGATGCACGAGGCGTTTGCCGCGCAGGTGCTCAGCAACCTCAAGGGACTTGAATCGAAAGCGTGGGCCGAGCGCGCCGGATACACGAAGCCTGTCGGGGAAGTGGACCGATCGAAGCTGAACGTGATGGGCGGTTCGATTTCCATCGGCCATCCTTTCGGGGCCACGGGCGGACGCATCCTGACGACGCTGTGTCATGAGCTCATTCGTCGCGATGGTCAGTTTGGCCTGATGACCGTATGCGCCGCCGGCGGGATGGGGCACGCGATGGTAGTGGAGCGGGCGTCATGACGACGGCTGCCCAGGCGATGCGTCCGCAGAGCGGCGCGGTCCGCACAGAGAATCGTGGCGGCGTCCTCATCGTCACACTCGACCAGCCGGGCGACGCGGTGAACAAGGTGGATCGCGACCTGGGCGGCGCGCTCGAGGGAATACTCCAAGAGGTCGAGCGCGATCGCACGGTGTACTCGGTGGTGATCTCCAGCGGAAAACCGGACATCTTCATCGCGGGCGCGGACATCGAGCAGTTCCTCGATTTCCGCTCGGAGCAGGATGCGGAGAACGCGGCGCGTTTTGGCCAGCGGTTGCTCACCATGCTGGAGAAGACCCGCGTCCCCGTCGTCGCCGCGATCAACGGCGCATGCCTGGGCGGAGGACTGGAGCTGGCGCTCGCCTGCACGTATCGCATCTGTACGGACCACCCGAAAACGGTGTTTGCACTCCCGGAAGTCCAGTTGGGTCTCATCCCGGGCATGGGTGGGACGCAGCGACTGCCGCGACTCATCGGCGTGCGGAATGCGCTCGACATGATCCTCACGGGGAAGAACATCCGCGCGAAGAAGGCGCTGCAGATGGGACTCGTGGATGAGATGGTGCATCCGGCCATCCTCCTCGACGTCGCCACGCGACGGGCGATGGAACTCGCGGATCGGTCGCTGAAGCCACAACGCAAAGGCGCGAAGGGACTCGCCGGTGCAGCGCTCGACGGCAATCCGCTTGGACGCGCGGTCGTGTACCGCAAGGCGCGCGAAGGGGTCATCGAGAAGACGCATGGCAACTATCCGGCGCCCCTGGCCGCGATCGAAGTCGTGAAGTACGGCCTCTCCAATGGCGTGGAGAAGGGACTCCAGGAAGAGGCACGCGTGTTCGGCCAGATGGCGCGGACGCCCGAGTCGCGGCAGCTCATCTTCCTTTTTTTCGCCACGACCTCACTCAAGAAGGATCCTGGTGTCGCCGCACCGGCGCCAACTCCGAAGGACGTTGAGAAGATCGGCGTGCTGGGTGCAGGCTTCATGGGGGCCGGAATCACCGCGGTCGCAGTGCAGCAGGGCACGCTGGTCCGGCTGAAGGACACGGATGCCGCGCGCGTCGGAAAGGGGCTCGCCGCGGTACGCGACGTCCTCAAGGAGCGGCTCGACCGGAAGCAGATCACGCGTCCGAAGTTCGAGGACATGATGTCACTCGCCGGCGGCACGATGCAGTACACGGGTTTCGGCAACGTCGACATGGTCATCGAGGCCGTCTTCGAGGACCTGGCGGTCAAGCACAGCGTGCTCCAGGTGGTGGAGCAGCTGGCCCCGGGAGACGCGGTGATTGCGTCGAACACCAGCACCATCCCCATCTCGCAGATCGCCGCCGGTCTCCGGCGCCCCGATCGCGTGCTCGGAATGCATTTCTTCTCCCCCGTGCACAAGATGCCGCTGCTGGAAGTGATCGTGACGCCGCGGACCGCGAAGGACGCGACGGTCACGGCGGTGAGCTACGGACGCAAGCTGGGGAAGACCGTCATCGTCGTGAACGACGGTCCGGGGTTCTACACGACGCGCATCCTTGCCGCGTACATGAACGAGGCCGGCAGGCTGCTGGACGAAGGCGTCGCCATCGATACCCTGGACAAGGCGCTGGTGGACTTCGGATTTCCCGTCGGGCCCATCACGCTGATGGACGAGGTCGGCCTCGACGTCGGTGGCAAGGTCGGTCTTGTCATGGCGGAAGCATTCGGCGCCCGGATGATGCCTGGCGAAGGGGTGCGACGCGTGGTGGAATCCGGACGTACGGGCCGCAAAGGTCGCAGCGGGTTCTACCTGTATGACGAAAACGGCAAGAAGGGAGGCGTCGATCCTTCCGTCTACCAGCTCATACACGAAGGCGACAGGCGCGCTGCACCGGCGGGGGCGATGGGGCCGGTCGTTGGGATCGATCGCGATGAGATCGTCACGCGATGCGTGCTGGCCATGGTCAACGAAGCCATGCGCTGCCTGGAGGAAGGAATCCTCCGCTCGCCGCGCGATGGCGACATCGGCGCGGTGTTCGGCCTCGGGTTTCCACCATTTCGCGGCGGCCCATTCCGCTATGTGGACACACTGGGCGCGGAAGAGGTACTCAGCCAGCTGGACACGCTCGACGGGCGGTTTCCCGAGCGGTTCAGGCCTGCGAGCATCCTGATCGAGATGGCGAAGGCGGGACACCAGTTCTATCCGGCAGAAGGCCGGCCGGTCAAGTAGAATTCCACCCGTGACCATGGCACGAAGCATTGCGCTCGTCGCGGGCGCAGCGATCATTGCCGCCTGTGCGTCGTCGGGACCGCGCGCACCGAATACCGGTACCAGACCGGTCAGCTCGTATCCGCCGCGCAACCTGGCGGACCTCCGGCCCCAGACACGCGCGGAACGCACCGGCTTCAGCGAGACGTCGCGCCACGCGGACGTCATGGTGTTCATCGATTCACTCAAGGCGATGAGCAACCATGTGCACGTCGCGACCCTCGGGCGCTCGACCGGCGGCCGGGAAATTCCGATGGTGGTGGCGTCACGCCCACTGGTGCGCTCTGCCGTGGATGCCAAGCGGTTGAACCGGCCCATCGTCTACGTGCAGGGCAACATTCATGGCGGCGAAGTCGAGGGGAAGGAAGCATCCCTGTCGCTGCTCCGTGACCTGGTGTTCGACCGCTACGCGAACGTCCTCGACTCGATCGTGCTGGTGGTCGTGCCGATCTACAACGCCGACGGCAACGATTCCCTTGGACCGCAGCTGCGCAATCGTGGTGCGCAGAATGGCCCCGAGATGATCGGCCTGCGGCCGAATGGTCAGGGCCTGGACCTGAACCGTGACTACATCAAGGCGGAGGCGCCGGAAACGCGCGCATCGCTCGATTTCTTCCGGGAATGGGACCCGGACGTCTTCGTGGATCTTCATACCACGAATGGCAGCTACCACGGCTACGCGCTCACCTGGGCGCCGCCGCTGAACCCCGCCGCGTTGTTCACGGGACCGTTCACTCGCGATACGGTGCTTCCTGCGCTTCGGGACATCCTGCGCACGCGCCTCCGGATCCAGACCTTCCCGTACGGCAACTTCGCTTCGCAGGACTCCGTCCAGCGTGGATGGTTCAGCTACGACCATCGCCCCCGGTTCGGGACGAACTACTACGGACTGCGCGGGCGGATCGGCATCCTGTCCGAGGCCTACTCGCATGATCCGTTCGCGAAGCGCGTCGCGAGCACCTACTCGTTCGTGTACGAGCTGCTGTCGATCATCGCGAACAATCGCGATGACTTCCTGGAAAGCGGACGTGTCGCCGACCTGCGGACCACGGGTTTCGCCGCGGTCACGCCCGCGAATTCGCCGCGCATCGCGATCCGTTCGCGCCTGACCCAGACGCCAAGAATGGACGACGTGCTCGTGGAAGACCTGGTTCGGACGGGTGATTCGGTCCGGACCGAACCCGGCCTGCGTCCGGGCATCCGACGCACGGGGAACATCCGCACGGTGCGCATCCCGATCTACGATCGCTTCGATCCCGTGCTGGAGCAGACGCTTCCCTTCGCCTGGGTGGTTCCGACCGCGCAGGCAGCCCTGCTCGAACCGCTGCGCCGCAATGGCGTATTCATCGAGCAGCTGGCGCAATCCGCGAGCGCGCGTGTCGAATGGTTCGTCATCGATTCCATCGCGCGCGGACGCGCGTTCCAGGGACATCAGGAGACGTCGCTGTCCGGCCGCTGGGAGGCTCCAGGCGAGATCACACTCGACAGCGGCACGTACATCATTCGCGCGGGGCAGCCACTTGGGATCCTCGCGTTGTACCTCCTGGAGCCGCAGAGCGACGACGGCCTCGTGACCTGGAACTTCGTTGATCCCTGGCTGCAACCGGGCAATCGGTATCCGATCATGAGGGTGGTGGACCGGACCGACCTGCCCCTGCGACCCGCGCGCTGACGCCCGCACAGGTGATGTTGTAATGTTGCGATCGACGTTGCTGTATCTCTCGAATCAACCACACATCTTCAGGTTCGTTCGCAACAACCGGCTCGCGAAATCATTCGCACGGCGCTTTGTCGCCGGCGAGACACTCGACGACGCACTCGGCGTCGTCCGCGCGCTCAATGCCAAGGGCATTTCAGCCTCGCTCGACGAGCTGGGGGAGAGCGTCCACAACGAGCGCGAAGCGCGCGCCACGCGCGACAGCTACCTGACGATCCTCGATCGCATCGCCCATGAGCGGCTGAATGCCAATGTCAGCGTGAAGCTGACCGCGCTTGGGCTGGACATTTCCGAGGAGTTGTGCGTTTCCCACATGCAGGACCTGCTGGAGCGGGCACGCCAGCATCGCACGTTCGTGCGCATCGATATGGAGTCGAGTGCGTATACCGAGCGCACATTGCGCCTGTTCGAGGAGCGGTTCTATCCCTCGTACCGGGAGCAGGTGGGAATCGTGCTCCAGAGCTGCCTCCTCCGCACGTGGACCGACACGCAGCGCGCCATCGAGATCAAGTGCCGCGTGCGGCTCTGCAAGGGCGCGTACAAGGAGCCGCCGTCGGTGGCCTTCCCGGACAAGAAGGACGTGGACGCGAACTACCTGAAGTGCATGCATGCCCTCCTGTCCAACGGCAACTATCCGGGGATCGCAACGCACGACCAGAAGATCATCGACGAGGCCCGACGATTGGCCCGTGCCAACGGCGTGGATGCGAAGCGCTTCGAGTTCCAGATGCTGTACGGCGTCCGGCGCGACCTGCAGGAATCGCTGCACGCCGAAGGCTGGGGGATGCGGGTGTACGTGCCGTTCGGCACGCAGTGGTATCCGTATCTCATGCGCCGGCTCGCGGAGCGTCCGGCGAACATGATGTTCCTCACCGGCAACGTGGTTCGCGAAGCATTCTCGCGTCGAAGCTGATGGCGCAGTTCCGTCAGCCGGATTTCTCGAAAGGTGATCCGAATACGCTGGGCGGATACATGGCGGCGCACGACCGGCCCGCGGCATTCGAGGGGGCTGACGGTTTCTCGTACAGCGTGGAAATCCTGGCGGACGAGGCACCAGGGGAGCGTGAGCCGTGGGGTGCCTACCTGTTTTTCGTCCGCTGGGCGCGCATCGGCGCAAGCGCGCCCGAGGGACATCTCGAATCCGCCGTCCTCCAGCGCGGTGGATCGGAGGCGGAGGCGCGTGACCGCGTCGGCGCCATGCGTCTCAACGAAGTGAAGCGAGTGCTCGACGATCTCATCGCGCAGGCTCCCACGGGCGCGCCGAAGCGGAAGTGGTGGGACGCGATGAATGCAGATGCCGACGACGCGCACGGTGGGTCGCACTGATGACTGCCGAGACCATGCGAGCGGTCGTGGCGAGCGGCACCGGCGGTGTCTGGCGTGTGTTGGCGGATAATGGCGAGCAGCACGACGCGGTCATGCGCGGCCGCCTCAAGAAGGTGGATACCGGCCGTCGTGCCGATGGCAGCATCCGCCGCGACACCGTGGCTGCCGCCGCCGAACGGATCAAGCTCGCCGTGGGCGACAACGTGATGCTGGAGCGCGAGCAGACGGACCACGCATGGGCCATCGCCCAGATCCTGCCGAGAACATCGCGATTGGCGCGTCGTGCACCCGGGGGCGGACGGGGTGAGCGGATCATCGTCGCCAACGTCGACCAGGTCATCGTGATGTTCGCTGCGGCAAAGCCGGAACCGCATCCGCGAATGCTCGACCGGTTCCTGGTCATCGCAGGCGCGAACGATCTCGCGGCGCGCATCATCATCAACAAAGTGGAGCTCGTCGGCGAGGACGCTGCCCGATCGCGATTCGCTCCGTACGAGAAGGCCGGATATCCCGTGCACTACACCAGCGTGAAGCAGCACCTGGGAATCGAGGCCGTCGCCGCCGAACTGCATGGCAGGAATTCGGTGGTCACCGGGCCGTCAGGCGTAGGGAAGTCGTCGCTGCTCAACGAACTCTTTCCCGGGCTTGGCCTGCGCGTCGCCGAGGTCAGCGAATCGGTGAACAAGGGACGTCACACGACCGTCGGCGCGTTCCTGCATCGGCTTCCGGGCCCGGGCGGCGGTGCGGTGCTCGACACGCCAGGGTTGCGGGAGATCGGCCTCTGGGAATTTCCCATCGAGGAACTCGATGCCTGTTATCCCGAACTACGAGGGTTCCGGGAAGAGTGCCGCTTCGCCGACTGTGCCCACACCGTGGAGCCGGGGTGCGCGGTGCGTGAGGCGGTGAAGGACGGCCAGGTCAGCGAAACGCGATATGACAGCTATCTCAGGTTGCGCGCGGAGATCGAGGCCGAGGAGCGCTACGACTAGTCCGTTGCGCCGCCCCGTTCACCCGCGACGTCGATGACGCGCGCGAGCCGATCTGCGGCGTGTCGCCAGTTGACCTCGATGGCCTGCTGTGCGTCCGCGGCGCGCCCTTCGTCGATGGCGTCGATCATCGTCTCGTGCTCGTCCACCGACGCCTTGATGTCGCCCGTGAGCAGGTTGATGTACATCCGGATGTAGCGCTCCGCCTGCGGTTTTACGGCCTGGTGCAGGGCAAGGAGGCGGGGCCCGACTCCGGCTTCGACGATGCGGCGATGGAGGCGTTCGTCGGCCTCGTAGAGACGACCATGATCCACCGGCGAACGCGCCGCTTTCGCAAACTCCTGGTTCAGCGCGCGTAGTTCCTTGGCCAGTGTGCGGCGTGTCGCATGGTCATTTGCGGCGGCCCGACGCGCCCCGAGCCCTTCCAGTGCGCCGACGATGTCGAGCAGCTCGTGGACGTCATCGCGGGTCAGTGGCGTCACGGTGAGGCGCGATTGCTGCGCGCCGGGTGCACCCATGACGTACCCCTCCTGCTGCAACCGCTGCAAGGCCTCGCGCACGGGCGTGCGACTCACGCCAAGGCGTGCCGAGATCTCCGTCTCCACGATGCGGCTGCCCGGCTGCACCGCTCCCTGGACGATGAGGTCACGGAGCCGCGCATACACCTGGTCCGGCCGCGACCCGTGCGGCGCAGCCGCGAGGGACCCGGCGGGGCGCGGCGCTGCTTTCTTCCTGGGTCGGGCGGGCATAGCGCGAATATAATTCCACACGTGGCCCGACGACTAATTCTGTTGCTTGCCGCATTTACGACAACCGCCTGTAACGAGACGCCAAAACAACAGCCGGCGCCGCGTCCCTACGGAATACAGATCTTCGCCGAAGATACGGTGAGTGCACGCATTTCCGTCGAGACGTCCGGTGACATGCAGCTCGACCTGAAGGGAGACGACTTCCGCGTGCTGCCAAACCGCTCCTTCACGGTGTCAACGCCTGCGACATTGATCATTGTGCGCGGGATGGGTACTGCGACGATCACGTCGGTGGACAGTACGAGCCGTCTCGCGGTAATCCCGGCGGCTACTCCTCAGGATTCAATTGATGCGGCGACCATTACTGGCACCGTGATCAGCTTCACTCGCTCGAGTGGTGACGGCGTGCTCCAACCGAAAGTGGTGCGACCATAACAGGCGCTCTCGGCTCTCGGCTTTCGGCCCTCGGCGGCGCTACTTGCCGAGCAGTGCGGGCGATAAGCGGCCGCTCTCGGACTCGCCACTCGCCGCGGGGCTCGCGGATCCGCTGGATGCCTCGCCACCGATAGGATGGATGTAGAGCCGACCCTGCACGACACCCCCTTCCTGAACGAGAATCGCCGCCGAGCGGATGTCGCCCGCGACGATACCGCTGGACAGGAGCTCGGTTCGCTGCGCGGCGAAGATGTTGCCGGTCACGGCGCCACCGACGATGACTTCGCGGGCGGTAATGTCGCCCACGACCGATGCTCCTTCGCCGACCACGATGAGGTCAGCGCGGTGGATCGATCCCTCGAGTCGGCCATCGATGCGGAGCGCGCCGTCGGTCTCGACGTCGCCCGTGATGGTCATGTGCGAGTCGTAGACCGAAAAATTCGTGGTCGGTATTGGCGACGTCTCACGCCGGCTGAACAGGCCCATGTTTCCTCGTTCCCATGGCGTAACCCGCAACTGCGCTTGCGAAGGATCGCTCAACCCACGCCGTTGCGCCAGAAGCACTTCCTTGCCTTAGACGTGCCAACACCCAGCGAGGTAAACAGGAGACCGTTTGACCGTTTGCCGGTAAGTCCTACCGGCTCGCCGTCAGCCGGTCGAAGTAAATCTTCCGCACCTTCGAGACTTTCGGTGCGACGACCGCTGAACAGTACGGCTGCGTTGGGTTCTTGTTGAAATAATCCTGATGGTAGTCCTCGGCGGGATAAAACACCGAGAAGGGCACGACTTCGGTCACAATCGGGGTGTCCCAGACGCCATCGCGTCCCAGTTCGGCGATCACCTCGCGGGCATCGCGCTCCTGCTCGGGCGAGTGAAAGAAAATCACCGATCGGTACTGGGTGCCGACATCGTTGCCCTGGCGGTTGAGGGTTGTGGGATCGTGAATGGTGAAGAGCACGCCCAGCAGATCGCGATAGCTGATGATGCCGGGATCAAACGTGATCTGCACCACCTCCGCATGGCCGGTGACACCGGCGCATACCTGCTCGTAGGTCGGGTTCGGACGCCGGCCGCCGGAATATCCGTTGACCACGCTTTCCACCCCACGGAGCTGCCGGAAGGCGCCATCAAGGCACCAGAAGCATCCTCCGCCGAACGTTGCGACGTTGTTCACTTCTTCTCCTCGAAGTTCAGGGAGCAGGAGTTGATGCAGTAGCGCTGGCCCGTGGGTCCCGGTCCGTCCGGGAAGACATGCCCCAGGTGGGCGCCGCAGTTCTTGCAGTGGACCTCGATGCGGCGCATGCCGTGGCTGCGATCCTCCTGTGTTTCGACGTTCGCGCCGGGCATCGGCTCGGTGAAGCTGGGCCAGCCCGAACCCGACTCGAATTTGGTATCCGAGGCGAAGAGTGGCTCGCCGCAACCGATGCAGCGGTAAACGCCGGCCTTCTTGTTATCCAGGTAGGCGCCGGTAAAGGCGCGCTCAGTGCCCTTTTCACGCGTGACGTGAAACTGCTCGGGAGTCAGCTTCATGCGCCACTCCTCGTCCGATTTGGGAAGCTTGTCCGTCATGATTGTAGTCTAGTCAGTTTGTAAAGCATGTTGCCCCGCAACGACTTGTGAGCCGAACGGAACCGTATCACCCAAGGGCGTTTTACGTTGGACGGAGGAATGGACGTGTGAAGTTCAAGTAGTTCGTACCCTGAACTTCAGGCTTTTCCTCGTCCAGCGCAGTGCAGTTCCTTTCGGCACCCTCATTGCGAGTACTCCAGCCCGCCAATGTCCACTCCCGCTCCATCCTCACCGGTAACCGGCGCGTCCGCCACTTCGCTCCGGGAACGACTTGAAGCGCTCGAGGAACGTTCGAAGACACGTGCCCTTGCAGTCGCCTTATATGACCTCGAAACGCAGACCGAGTTCCGCTATCGGGCCGACCGGTGGTTTCACGCCGCGAGCACCATCAAGCTTGCCGTATTGCTCGGCACGTTCGGGGCGATTCACCGCGGCCAGCTCGTCCCGCAATCCAGGCTCCATGTACGCAACCGTTTTCGCAGTGCCCATGACGGCAGCTCCTTCAGGATACTGTCGGAGCGTGACGCAGATTCCGAAGTGCAGTCGGCGATTGGCAAAACGATGCGGGTGAGTGAGCTGGCGCGGAACATGATCATCCGCAGCAGCAACCTCGCGACGAATCTGCTCCTCGACCTGCTGGGGATTGAATTTCTCCAGCGCGTCTTGGACGATCAGGACATTCCGGGAATCGATCTCCGCCGCGGGGTGGAGGACGAGCTCGCCTTCGAGCATGGAATCAACAATCGCGTGACCGCGGATGGGCTGGTGCAACTGCTCCGGCTCATCGCGGAAGAGCGCGCATTTTCGCCAGAGCTATCACGCAGCATGCTGGACATTCTGCACGACCAGGAATTCCGGAGCGGCATCCCCGCGGGGCTGCCGGCGCATGCGCGCGTCGCACACAAGACCGGCGAGATCTCGACGATCGCGCACGATGCAGGGATCGTGTATCTGCCGAAACGCAAACCCTACGTGGTTGCGATCCTCACCGAGTGGGAGCCGGAGACGTCGGGACGCTCGCCGACCATCGCGGCTGCGTCCTACATGGTCTACGAGCATGTCATGGGTGGCAGGGATGAAGACGATGACTGAAGCCGCCCGGCAGGCCAGCTACGGCGCCCTCGGAACGTCGAGCATCCCACTGCGAATTGTCGACGGGCGTCGCCTGGAGAAGCGCGTGCGTGATGCCCTCAAGCCGGGCGGATTCCTCAGCGATGCGCACGGCCAGGCGCACGTGCTGCCGCGGTACTTCTACGAAGTGCCGTCCTGGGAAACGGCGCTCAAGCTGCAGCTCTCGGAGCACTTTGCGCTGTGGGAATTCATCCACACGGACGTGCATGAAGCGCTGGCGCTGCGAAGCTTCCCGCGCTATGTGCCCTGCGCGATCACCCTGATGGCGCTGGGACTCGAGCAGTTCCGGGATACCGCCCGGGCGTACGTGCACATCGCGGCCAACGGCGGGTACCGGTCTCCCGGTCACGCGCTCACGACGCACGCCACACCGCATGCGTGGGGCACGGCCGTGAACATCTACAAGGTCGGCGACACGATGCTGGACGAGCGCGAAGCGCTCGAGCACTACGCCGAGCTCGCGTACAAGTCGATGCCCGGCGTGTATGTGCGACCGTTCGGCACGAAGCCGGGCTTCACCGACGACCATCTCCACCTCGATTTCGGGTATGTCCTCGCGGTTCCCCGCGGCGCGCCGTTCGAGACATACAATCCGAAAGTCGATGTCGAGCCGCTATGAGTAAGACGACCAGGAAACGTCCACGCCCCGAGGAGCGAGCTGACGTCGCCCCGCAGCCGGTGTCGCTCGGCGCAATGGGGATGGAAGCCGAATTCACCGTGATGCTGGACGGGCAGCCGGTGAAGCCGGAGGACGTCTTCAAGTCGCCCACGAACATCATCCGCGCGCCGATGATGCACCGCATGGGACGGTCGTATCATCTCCCCACCGGAGGGGCGCTGTACTTCGACACCGGTGTCATCGAGATCGCGACGGGGATGATCGAGATCGACAAGGGATGCGCCGCGCGGGCGGGACGGTCGCTCTGGGAAAACCTGCGCTACCTCCGTTCCGAGCTGGATGAATGGGAGCGGACCCACGGCCACGACGTGGAGCTCGCCGGTTTCAGCACCCACTACAACGTGTCGTTCACGCCGGGCCGGCGCGAACGCACCGGCAGCTGCACGGTGCAGAAGCTCGCGCTGCTGCTCACGTACGTCCTGCACGCACCAGTGATGTTGCTGGCCGCCAACCGTCGCTCCACGGGAATCGGAGTGCGCCCACGGGGCAACCGGGTGGAAGTCACGGCGGACTTCACGCCGGACGCATCGCTCATGATCGCGACGGCGACGCTGTGCGTTGGCATCATCAAGGCGGTGATGAGCTGGCCGACGTATGAGCTGGAAGAACTGTCGCAGTTCACGCGGGACCTGCCGATGATCCGCGATGTGCGTCCCGTGCCGCACAGCTCCCGGAAGGGTTGGTCCATGAAGTACACCTGCTATCCCGAGAATCCGTTCATCCAGGACATCGATGAGCCGATGTGGAAGACGACCGGTGGCGAGACGTTGTCGCTGCGGGAAATGGCGGGCCGGATCACAAAGTTCTTCTGGCCGTCGATCCAGCGCTTTTCAGATCCATTCACGCTGCGGCTCATCGGCAGCGTGATGAAGGGACGCGCACCGTCGCTGCTCGAGCTCGAGGATCGGCCGCCGGAGTATGAGAGCGTGGGGCGGCTGTGCCAGTGGGACGACCTCTTCCCCGAGCGCGTCCTTCCGCGGTCGCGCTATGAGCGGGTGCTGGGCCATGCGATCAAGGGCGAGCGGCTACAGATGGATCGCGAGGTGTACACTCCCGTCGGGATGCAGGGGTGGGGACACGTGGTCTTCCGCCGCGACCGCGACAAGTCCCGGCATGTGATGTCGCTCGACTACCTGCTCGACCATCTGGACGATTGGGGGGCGAGGAGTCGATGAAGGCTTGAAGGTTTCAAGGTTTCAAGGTTTCAAGGTTTCAAGGTTTCAAGGTTTCAAGGTTTCAAGGTTTGAGAGGTGAAGCCCGAACCCCGAAACGCTCAATCCTGGAACCCTGAAACCCTGAAACCCTGAAACCCTGAAACCCTGAATCCTTCTACAAGTCCAGCTGCTCCGCCGCATAGCTCAACTTACCGTTGCGCAGGTGTGCGGGGGGCATGAGCCGGTGAGGTGGAGCGCTCGTGGCCGACTGGATGTGAACGACAGAATGTCCTTCGGCGACCACGCAGTCTGAGATGAGGCGGCGATGGCACTGCCACCACAGTGCCTCTGCGCACATGACCGTGGTCGGCCGGACACGGGCCAGTGCGAGCAGCACCGCGATTGCCGCCGCTGCCTCGGGGGTTTCCATGTAGTCGGCGTAGCCGCGGAACGCGTCGACGCGCCACCCGGTATTCACGGAATCCTTGCGAGGGGAGCGGCGGCCGCCCAGCTCCGGCATCCAGTGATACGCGATGTCGTGCGCCTGGAGGAACGCGCTGAGTTGCTCGCGCGCAAAGTGGGGATGCCGGCGCGAGCCGGGGAAACGCCGCACATCCACCACGGCTTCGATGCCGTGGGCGCGCAGCAACGACAGAAATTCGTCGGCCGAACGGGTGGAGTGCCCGACGGTCCAGAGGATAACTTGGGAGCTCAGAACTCCCGCTTCTTCATTTCCTTGAAGAAGTGCGTCCGCTCGATGTCGGAATCCTCGTCCGCGGGCTTCGGCAGCGTCTTGTCGAACTGCCGGCCGTCGCGGGCTTTGGACAGCTTCGCGGCCTTTTCAGCATTCTTGCGGATGAGCTTCTGCAGCTGTTTCTCGTCCATCGTCCTGTGAGGAGAGCGTGAAAGGTTCAGTCTGGGCGGTGCGCCCGTTCATTATATACGCGTGTCACACTGCCGACGTTACGAACCTGCCGCCCCGCACCGAAATGTCCCGGATTACCGCCAGTTGCACCACGCTTTGGTGCCCAGGGCAGTCTCCCTGAACTTCTTTTCGGTCACGACGCAGCTGCTGCGGTCGGCGGCGATCAGCGTCGCAGGCTCTTCCTTGGCACTCACGACCTTCTGCGCCAGCGCACTCGCATCGCCGATGTTGGGGGCGGCTTTCGGGGGTTCCCGGTCGCCAATTCGGGGGCGGGGAGGCCATTGCTTCTCCGCGTGGGGCAGTCCGCAGCCTGTGAGGATTGCGAGGGCAACGAGCACCAGAGATGGCTTCCGCATGGACGCGCTCCTGTCTGACCGGCGACGGTACCCCCGGCCCAGCATTCAGGTTCCTTATGGGCTGACCATACGGGCGAGCAGCAGCCCGATCGCAATGGCCAGGACGACGTAGATCGCCACTTTCTTGCCCCGGCTTTCCACGGGCTTCGTCGTGGCGAGCATCACCAGCGCCACGATCAGGGCGATGCGACTCGAGAGCTTGAGGTAATCGACTTCCTTCCTCAGCTCGAGGGCGGCCGCTATTGCCATGGCGATCGCTGCGATCCAATAGAGGGGCTTGATGTTGCGCGGAGTGCCGGTCGCTGGGGCGTTCTGTTGTTCCATCAAGGGCTCCCTCCGGAGTGTGTGACGGGCAATCATCCTTTCGTGCATCCAGGAACGACAACTGCTCAACACGGACGACACGGACGACATGGACCCGTTATGCCAGCTCAGGCAATCTACACTGTGGCAACCGCGCCCTTCCGGTCATTGGTGAACACCTTACGGCGGAATTGAGGCGTGGGACCAAAGTGGAGGATGTATCCAATCTCTATTCGTGTTCCCTTCAGATAGTTCATGAGCTGCTTGTCGTCGGCATCCGTCAGGAACTTGGTTGCCTTGACTTCAATCATGATGCGGTCGTTGACGAGGATGTCGGCGCGAAATCTCCCAACAACTACCCCTTCAAAGACGACTTCGATGGGGACTTCTCTTTCCACCTTCAGTCCGGAGCGCTGAAGCTGGACACACAGTGCGTTGCAGTAGACCGATTCAAGAAATCCAAAGCCAAGCGCCCGATAGACGTAATAGAAAGCGGCGAGGATCTGTTCGCTGAGTACCGATTCGAGAAGGGGCATTGACGGGTCCGTGTCGTCCGTGTGGTCCGTGTTGAGCAGTTGCTGTTGCCCAACCTGACACAGAACCCGAATCCACGCGGATCAATCGAACGCCGTTCCGCCTAAGGATTTCGCGAAGCCGAATCCGGCGCGCCGTACCGGACCGTTGCCATCACGAGGCCCAGTGTATCCACATTGATCTCCGATCCCCGCGCCGCCCACACCAGCGAGCAGCCATCCGGGGCGCGAACGGTGGCGAGTAAGGGACGCGCTGCAGTGCGCCCGTACAGCAACAGCCAGCCCTCCCCCCGACGCACGATGGTCGTATCCCCTGGCTGCTGTCCGTGTGCGGCGATGTCGGTCGAGTCGAGAGTGAAGCCATTGGCGCGCGCGATCTGCGCCAGGTCTCCGCGACGCATGGCCAGTGTGAGAGGCCACCGCTCGGCGAGCTCGGTGCGCAGGACACTGCTGTCCCCCGGAAGGGTCCTTGCGTCGCACACGATGGCCGGCCCGTTGACGATCGTGAATCCGGGCGGCTGACTGAACTCGAGGCCTGTCGGCAGTTTCACCCGTTCCCACGATGACGGCGGCTCGAAGGCGACCTTCACGTCCATGGGGAGGGACGTGTCCGTGCGATCCACGGTCTTGGCCGCGCGGCGGCGCGACGACGGACCTTCGGGACGCGGCTCGTTACAAGCCAGCACGAGAGCCATCGTTACGGCCAGCGTCAGGCGATTCATGCGTGCAAAGCTACTCATGACGGAGCGCGTCGACGGGATCGATCCGGGTGGCGCGCAACGCCGGGATGAATGCCGCCACAGTCGCTATGAAAAAGAGCCCGGCGGCGATGAAGGCAAACAGGATGGAGTTATTCCCGTCGTATTCACCAAAAAAGAAACTCTGCAGCCATCCCACGGTGAAATACGTGAATCCGAGGCCGACGGCGATTCCGCTGAGCACGATCGCGTTCCCTTCGCGGAGCACCGAATGCAGGATGTCGCGCAGGGTCGCGCCCAACGAGATGCGCACGGCGAGCTCGCGTCGTCGCTCGGCCACGGAATGCGACACGATGCCGTAGACGCCGAGGGCCACCAGGCTCACCCCGAGGAGCGCGAAGGTGCTGAAGAGAGACGTAACAAAATCCTGACGGATGCGGCGCTGGGAGATTCCGCCCTGGTCGAGCACAGGGACCGCTGTCGGCGACTCGCTCCCCGACCGCCAGCTCCGAAGCTCACGCTGCAATCGTATGGCCGCGAGCTCGGCGTTCCCGCCATCCGCACGCGCAATCACAGTGACGTTCAGCGACGCGGGCCTCCAGCGCTGCTGCGTGACGACGCTGGTCAGGCGAGCGGGCCACAACTGGGCCCGTAACACGACCGAGTCGCTTGGCTGTATCACCCGCGCGACTTGCTGCAGCCGGAAATTGGCATCGGGATTCCGGCGGCGAATCGTGGCGGTGTCGCGCAGGTCACCAACAATTCCGACGACGCGATGAAAGGGAAGTTTGGCGGTGTCGTTGCCGAACTTGATCGCACGGCCGAGCGGCGGCTTCGCCTGCCAGAGGAATCGCGCCGTTGGCGCATCCATGATCACGGCCTGTCCGTCAAACTCCGTATCACGGAAATCGCGACCGCCCTCCATCGCGCGGCCCATCGTCCGGAAATACGACGGCGAGACCAGCATGTAGCTCCAGAGGTGCGCCATCTCCTGCCGCAGATAGCCGTTCTCGTCATCCACGGTGACCGATTTTCCGCGCGGCTCCTGCCGGAACGCCACGGCTGCGTCGAGAATGCCTGGAATCGATCGGGCCCGGGTGGTGAGCTCGGACGCGACATCGGCCATGCGCACGACGACGTCATTGCCAGGCTGCGCCACGATCGGAACGTTCGCGACGATCAGCGGCGTCGGGTCGTAGCCGTACAGCTCGCGGATCAACCAGTTGCGGCTGTGCATCCGCCAACTGGCGTTGAACACCACGATTGCCCCGATCAGGATTGGTAATGCGAAACCGATCTGTGCCACGACCATCATCCCGTACCGCCGCCGATGCTTCTTGTTGGCGCCGGTGCCGCTGCCCGATTTCAGCAGCGTGTCGGGATCCACTCTCGAGATGTGCAGCGCGGGGATGAGTCCCACGAGAAAGACGCAGAGCAGGGCGGCACTCGCCGCAAAGGCGAACATCTTCCAGCTCGTCTGCGGCTCGATGATGTAATCCTCGATCGCCGGAGGGATTGCCGTCTTCACGAGGTGCACGCCCCAGATGGTCAGCACCACCCCGACCGCCAGTCCGAGGAGTGCCAGCAGCGCACTCTCCAGAACCAGGTGCTGCACGAGCTGCCGACGCGACGCGCCCACCGCGGAGCGCAGGGCAAGTTCCCGTGTGCGAGCCAGCCCGCGTGCCAGCTGCAGGTTCGCGAGGTTCGCGCAGGCAACGAGCAATACTGCCACCACCGCACCAATGAGCGCGTAATGAAAGCTCGTCAGGACGTAGTGCCGCGAAACGAATGCCCGACCGCGAAACGACGTCTCGCCCGGCTGCAGCCCAACAGACAGCGCCAGCTGAGCCGCCACATCCTTCAACTGATCGCCGATGGAATGCGGATCGACCTTCTCGCGAAATCGCATCAGGCTGATCCCGACGGGCGCGGCGCGTGCTTCGCGCAACCTCCAGACGTCGTTGACGAGTGGCCCGAAGGTGCTGTTGCGCTTCACCACACCGATCACCGTCAGTCCTTCACCATCGAGCGTGAATGACTTGCCAATCGGCGACTCATCCGGGAAGATCTTCCGCGCCAGGCGGTCGCTGATCACCGCCACCGGTGCATTTTCGTCGCGCGCGACGAACGTGCGCCCCTCAACGGGTTGTGTGCCGAGGAATTCGAAGTAGTTCGGCTGCACCACAACGGCGTCCACGCGCATGTAGCGACGGCCGTTCTCCGCGACCGGCTCGGCGCGCCAGCTGGAGGTGTAGCGTCTGCTACCGGTCAGTCCTTCGAAAGCGGACAGGCGGGCCGCAACTGCCCTGGCGACGTCGCCCGGCGGGTTGGGTCGTTCGCGAGAGCCAAAATACGCAATTGAGTAGATCAGCTCGGGGTTCCGCGCGCTGACCTGCGGGTCGAGCATCGCGTCCATCAAGCTGTACATCACCGTATTGAGCGCGATGGCCACAGCGATGGAGAGCACGGCGACCGTCGTGAACCCCTTATGTCGCTTCAGGGTTCGAATGGCGATCCGAAGGGTCGAACGGTCGATCACGCGGGTGTGCGACCCGAACCGGGAAACTTGCCTCGCGGGCCATCCGTTAGGACCATGAACCCCTTGGGGACTTGTGCTGTCTCTATAGTATTGCCGCGCCCGACCTATCCGCCATCCCGAACCGCAGAACATGAGAAATCTGAAGCTCGCACTTCGTACACTCTTCAAGACGCCATTCGTCACCACCGTCGCCGCCTTGTCGCTGGCGCTCGGAATCGGCGCAAATGCCGCGATTTTCTCGCTGTTCGACGAGATGCTGCGCCGGCCGCTTCCGGTGTTCGAACCTGAGCGGCTGGTGAACATTTCGGCGCCGGGCGTCATGTCGGGTTCGAACTCGTGCAACCAGGCGGGGAGTTGTCAGGAAATCTGGAGCTATCCGATGTTCAGGGACCTGGAGAAATCACCGGGCCAGTTCGTTGGCGTCGCAGGTCACCTGCTGTTCGGGGTGAATCTCTCCTACGAGGGGCAGACACTGAATTCCGATGGCCTGCTTGTGTCCGGCCAGTATTTCCCCCTCCTGGGGTTGCAGCCGGTGCTGGGACGCCTGATTGGGCCTCGCGATGACGAGACGATCGCCGCGAATTTCGTCGTCGTCCTGAGCCATTCGTTCTGGGAGGCGCGGCTGGGGAAGGACCCGGCCGTCCTGAACAAGACGATGCTGGTCAACGGCCAGCGGATGACGATCGTCGGCGTCGCGCCCGAAGGCTTCGAAGGCACTACCGCCGGCGCGCGTCCCACGGTCTTCGTCCCCCTCTCGATGCGCACCGCGATGCAGCCGGGATTTCGCGGCTTCGAGAATCGACGGTCGTATTGGGTGTACTCGTTCGCGCGGCTCAAGGATGGCGTGACCATGGAGCAGGCGAAATCCGCGATCAACGCCGTCTACAAGCCGATCCTCCTCACCGTGGAAGTGCCGCTGCAGGAAGGGATGAGCGACCAGACGCTGAACCGCTTCAAGACGAAGGAAGTGGTGCTTGCGGACGGACGACGCGGCCAGAGCTCGATGCACCGCGAGGCAAGCACGCCAATCCTGCTGTTGTTCGCGGTGACCGGAATCGTGCTGCTCATCGCGTGCGCCAACATCGCCAACCTGCTGCTTGCGCGCGCCGCGAACCGCTCCATGGAAATGGCGGTGCGGTTGTCGCTGGGCGCCTCCCGTCGTCAGCTCCTCGGCCAGCTGCTCACCGAATCGGTGGTACTGGCAGCGATCGGTGGCGTCGTCAGCATCCTTGTGGCGTACTGGACCCTGAACGGAATCGCGTCGTTGCTGCCCGATGAAGCCGCGGCCACGATGGAATTCAAGCTGAACTGGATGACCGTTGCCTTCGCGGCCGGGACCTCCGTAATCACCGGCGTGCTGTTCGGTCTCTTCCCGGCACTCCACAGCACGCGTCCTGATCTGGTCACGGCGCTGCGCAACAACTCGGGCAAGCTGTCGGGGGGACGGGGCGCGACGCGGTTCCGCACGTCACTCGTGACGACGCAGATCGCCCTCTCGATGGCGCTGCTGATGTTTGCGGGGCTGTTCATCAAGAGCCTCACGAATGTCAGCCGGGTCGACCTGGGGCTGACGGTGGACCAGGTGGTGACCTTCTCCGTGTCTCCGGTCCGCAACGGCTACGACTCCACACGCAGCCGCAACCTGTATGTGCGCATGGAAGAGGAGCTCCGCGCGATTCCCGGCGTCGATCAGGTGACGGCGGGGACGGTTCCAGTCCTTGCGGGAAGCAACTGGGGAAACAGCGTCCGCGTGCAGGGATTCCAGCACGGGCCGGACATCGACAACGAATCGCGGTTCAACATCATCGGGCCGGATTACCTGAAGACGTTCGGCATGAAGCTGCTTTCGGGGCGCGAATTCACGACGGCCGACGAGCGCGGGCGGCCACTCGTCGCGATCGTCAACGAGTCGTTCGCGAAGAAGTTCGGCCTCGGTCGAGATGCGGTTGGAATGCGGATGTCGCAGCGGGATACCGGCGCACTGGACATCGAGATTATCGGCCTCATGGCTGACGCGAAGTACAGCGATGTGAAGGATTCGGTGCCGCCGCAGTTCTTCATTCCGTGGCGCCAGGAGGCGAGCGTGGGCCGGATCAACTTCTACGTGAAATCTGCCGGCGACCCCGTACAGCTGTTGCGGTCGATCCCACCGCTCGTGAAGCGTCTCGATCCTGACCTGCCGGTCGAGGACCTGAAGACGATGCCGCAGCAGGTGAAGGAGAACGTCTTCATGGATCGCATGATCAGCATCCTGTCCACCGCGTTTGCCCTGATCGCCACGTTGCTTGCAGCGGTGGGGTTGTACGGTGTGCTTGCCTACTCCGTGAGCCAACGGACGCGGGAGATCGGCGTTCGGATGGCACTTGGCGCCAGTCGTGGGAACGTCCAGAAGATGGTGCTGCGCCAGGTGGCACTCATGACCATCATCGGCGGTACGATCGGGTTGCTGGCCGCGGTCGGCCTGGGGCGCGGTGCGCGATCGCTGCTCTATCAGCTACAGACCCACGACCCCTTAGTGATGGCCGCGGCTGCGTTCACCCTCGCCATGGTCGCGCTTGGTGCAGGGTACATCCCGGCGCTGCGTGCGTCGAAGGTTGATCCGATGAATGCGTTGAGGTACGAGTAACGGCCCTCGGCTTTCGGCTCGCGTTTAGAGCTTAGAGCCGAGAGCTCTTTTTCATGGTGATGAACACCACGCCGTTGCGGGCGTCAGCGCCGTAGCGGTCGAGGGCGGTTTTTCCCTTGATGACCTCGATGGATTCGATGTCGCCCGGAACGAGGTCCGGGCTTCCAACCCAGTCGGTGCGCTTTCCATCCACGAACAGCAGCGGCTTGTCGCACTTCTCCACCTGCTGATCACAACGCAGGAGGGCGGTTTTCTGCGGTTGCGGTGCTGCCGCAACGCCCTGCTCGGCTGAGCAGGCGGCGACCGCGAATAACGCCAATGCGGGAATGAGCTTTCGCACGGTAAAGCCTCTGGAGTTCGTTGTATGCATTTAACTCCGCCATGGTGCTCCAGCGTCACCGCGGTCTACCAGCTAAATTGCATACTCCCACCCCATGCTGAGGCTGTAGGCGCATGAATCAGTTCACGTTCGAGGATGAAGGCCGCACGTTTACCTGCGAGGCGGCTGCCTCGATGGCGACCCCAGACACCGTGTGGTGGTGGGTGAAGGTTTCCGGCGACGGACAGAAGTACGCTGCGTTTCACAAGGCAAAGGGTGACAACGCCGCGAACCTGAAGCCGCGCGTCATCGCCTACTACGAGAAGGTGCTTGCGGATCGCGCCCGCCCACCCCTTCCGCGCCCGACATTCGGTCGTCCGCCCGCGAAGCCGGCGGAAAAGGCCGCAGACTAGACGTCAGTATTTCCCTCTGGCAATTGCGTCATCCGCACGGCATAATCGGCCTGTCGATCGACTCAATTCACTTCCGGAGGGCGGATGTCAAAGTTCAGGCTCCTCGGTGCAGCCCTGCTGTCGTGCGCGCTCGCGTCGTTTGCCGATTCTGCGCAGGCCCAGGGCACCGGGAGAATCACGGGAACCGTCAGTGACTCGGCGCTTGGCCGCGGACTAAGCAACGCACAGATCTCTGTCGTCGGTTCGCGCCTGCGCGCGGAGACCGACGATCAGGGTCGTTATACGATCAGCGGTGTCGCGCCCGGCACGTATACGCTGGAAGCCAGGCGCATCGGATATCGTCGCGGGAGCGTCGCGAACGTCTCAGTCACGGATGGCGGCACGACGACGGCGGACATCGCCCTCGCGACCGCGCCCCTGACGCTCGAGGCGGTGGTCACGACCGGTGTAGTGGATCCCACCAGCGGCACGCGTGTGCCGTTCACGGTGGGTCGCGTGGATGCGGCGAATGCGCCGGTCCCCGCGACGAATGCCATCGAGACCATCCAGGGGAAGGTCGCGGGGGTCACGATGGTGCCGACCGGCCAGGCGGGCGGTGGCACGAACATCCTCCTGCGTACACCGACGTCGATCAACAAGTCAAACGCGCCACTCATCGTCGTCGACGGCGTCATCCAGAGCACGTCGTTCGATGGCGCGACCGCGGATCTCGAATCGCTGAATATCGAGAGCATCGAGGTGGTGAAGGGCGCGGCGGCTGCGTCGCTCTACGGGTCGCGCGCCCAGGCTGGTGTCATCCAGATTCGCACCCGGCGCGGTGAGAGCGAGACCGAGGGTCCCACGCGTGTCACGGCGCGCAGCGAGATCGGCACGAACCAGCTTGGCGGAAAGATCGACTGGGCGCGGTACCATCACTACGCGGTGAACGCGCAGGGCGAATACATCGACACGGTGACGAACACCCCGGTCACGCGGGCCGCGCGGCAGGATCGCCAGCCCTGGGAGCGCTTCCAGGATGTCGCGTATCGCGATCCCATCTATGACCAGGTGGACCTGTTCTTCAATCCCGGACAGTTCTTCAAGAACTCGGTGAACGTCGCGCAGAATGCCGGGCGGACGAACTGGTTCCTTTCGTACGTGAATTCGAAGGAAGACGGGGTGGTGCTCAACGCTGGAGCATATTCGCAGAACGACCTGCGGCTCAATCTCGACCATCGCCTGCGGGACGACTTCCTGATGCGATTCAGCGGGTACCACAGCCGTTCGAACCGCCAGAACCTCTACGGCGACACCTTCTTCGACCTGATCAACCAGGCGCCGGACATCAACCTGCTGACGCCGGATGCGGATGGCGTCCCTTACGCCTATCAGCTGGACCCCGAAGGACGTGAGGAGAATCCGCTCTACGTGTTGTCCACCGAGGAGAACACGCGGAAGCGCAACCGCACCCAGGGAAGCATCGAAGGCCGGTACACGCCGTTCTCGTGGATGAACTTCGACGCGAACATCAGCTACGATCGCTCCGATCGGCGCAACGACTTCTTCCTCGACGCCGGGTACAAGACAGAATCCAATCCGCTCGGCGGAATTGGCGAGATCGAGCAGTTCACGGGGACGACTGACGCGATCAACAGCGCGGCCAGCGCCAACTTCATCGGCCGTCGCGGATTGCTGACGATGCGCAGCACCCTCCGCGCCGTAATGGAGCGTGAGCGGAATCAGACGACCACGGCCTCCGGCGAGCGCCTCGCGGCGCCGGGCGTCAGAAGCCTGGACAACGCGCAGGATCAGTTCACGGAGTCGATTCTCGAGGAGATTCGCGCCAACGGCTACTTCGCGACGCTCGGCGCAGAGTATGATGGCCGGTACATTTTCGATGGCCTCGTCCGTCGCGACGGGAGCTCGCTGTTCGGCTCCGAGGAGAAGTGGAACACCTACCATCGCGTTTCCGCGGCGTACCGCATGGCGAATGAACGGTGGTGGCCCTTCCCGATGTTTTCGGAGTTCAAGCTTCGCGCGTCACAAGGCACCGCAGGTGGACGTCCGGATTTCTCCGACCAGTTCGAGACCTTCGGTTTTCTGTCTGGCGGTGGCCTCGAAAAAGTGACCCTCGGCAACCGCTTCCTGAAGCCCGAGCACGCGACGGAGACGGAAGTCGGGTTCGACGCGATCCTCCGCGACCGGTATTCCTTCCAGTTCTCGTGGGTCCAGAACAAGGTCGTCGACCAGCTGATCCAGATTCCGCTGGCCGGCTTCTACGGCTATGAATTTCAGTGGCAGAACGCCGGCACGGTCGAAGGGCGCACCTTCGAGGCAACGTTCGAAGCCGATGTCGTCCAGCGTCGCGACCTGCGGTGGCGACTCGGCGTCGTGGCCGACAAGGGGAGCCACAAGATCACGTCGTTCGACGCACCCTGCTTCCAGCGCAACAACATCCAGTATATCTGCGCCGGTGAGAACCTGCGCGCGATGTATGGCTTCCGGTTCATTCAGTCTGCCGCGGAGCTTCCAGCCGACGCGCAGCCGTTTGCGGACCAGTTCCAGGTGAACGACGAAGGGCTGCTCGTCTGGGTCGGCACCGGCAACACCTTTACGGAAGGCGAGACGAGCCAGTTGTGGGGCACGACGAGCCCAACGCTTGGCAACGCCACGTATGCGTGGGGAATGCCGGTGACGCTGAAGGACGCCGGTGGAAGCTCCGCGGTGGTAAAGATCGGCGACGGCAATCCCGATTTCCGCTTCGGCGTCTCCAATTCCGTCAACTGGCGCAACTTCAGCCTGTACGGCCTCGTGGACGTGCAGCGCGGTGGGCAGATCTACAACCAGACCAACCAGCGCATGTATCAGTGGGGCCGCAGCGCCGACGTTGACCAGGCCGGCAAGGCGCAGGAGCTCAAGAAGCCGGTGGAGTATTACATCGCCTTGTACGCCGCCAACGATCCCACGGATTACTTCGTGGAGGACGCGGGGTACGTGAAGCTGCGTGAGATGTCACTGCGCTACCGCTTCGGCGGTGCCGTCCAGCGTGCGCTTTCGCGCGTCGGGGCGTCGAACGCCTCCGTGTCGGTCATTGGGCGCAACCTGCTGACCTTCACCGGCTACAAGGGCTACGACCCGGATGTCGGCGGCACGATCGTCCGGCAGGACAGCTTCGACTATCCACGCTACCGCACGTTCACGGGTAGCTTCGAAATCACCTTCTGAGCCGGGGAACCACACATGAAGAAGATTCTTCCCGCGCTCGCGCTGCTCCTGGTTGGCTGTCAGGATCTCGATGTTACCAACCCGAACGAGCCCGATCGCGATCGCGCGACCCGGCAACCGGCGGCGACGGAGACATTCGTGGCCTCGGCGTTCCGTCCATGGTGGCGCAGAGCAGGGCATGACGATTATCCGTCGTGGGCGTTCTCCACGATGGCGAACGAAATCACGTCGGGGTTTGCCGACTTCGGCCAGCTCGAGCTGTCGGCCGAACCACGCTCGTCGTGGAACAACAGCCCCGTCAACGCGCGGAACCAGGTCTCGGAAGGCCCGTGGTACGACCTGTACGCCGCGATCTCCTCGGCGACCGACGGCGCGGCTGCGATCGAGAACGGCCTCGTGATCACGGATGCGACCACCACCGCGCGGACTCATGCCTTTGCGAAATTCATGCAGGGCATATCCCACGGATACCTCGGCCTGTATTTCGATTCTGCCTTCGTGGTGGACGAAAGCCTCCAGCTCGATACCATCACGGAGCCGCAGCTCCGGCCGTACCCGGAAGTCATCACCGAGGCGATCGCCATGCTCGATTCGGCGATCAGCATCGCGCAGGGAAACAGCTTCACCTTCCCCGATGACAACTTCATGTTCGTCAGCATGAACAGCACTCAGTTCATCCAGCTGGCGAATTCCTTCGCGGCCCGGCTCATGGTGTACTCGGCGCGCACGCCGGCCGAACGCGCCCTGGTGAACTGGACGGAGGTGATTGCGCGCATCGATGCCGGCATCACCACCGACTTCGCGCCGATCGCGCAACCGGACATCCTCTGGGATGACTGGAAGCGGCTCGTGGCACGCGTGCGCCAGACAGCGCGTCCCAGCGACTTCGGTCGCCCGAGCTATTGGCTCATCGGCCCCGCCGATTCGACCAACGGTTTTGTGAACTGGGTTGCAACCCCGGTTGCAGATCGCGTCGCGTTCCAGTTGCGCACGAGGGACCGGCGCATCCAGGGAACCACCGGGCCGGCGAGCGCGGGCACGTATGTCGGGTACAACCAGAACAACATCTTCACCGCCAGCCGCGGCACCTACCGGTTCTCGTGGTACTTCTTCCGCCGGTATGGCCTCGGTGAGACGTGGCAGAACGGCCCGCAGCCAGCGATGCTGGTCTCGGAGATGAACCTCCTGAAGGCGGAAGGACTCATGCGCCTTGGCCAGGCAGATCAGGCAGTGCCGCTGATCAACCTGACGCGGCAGACGAATGGCCAGCTGCCAGCGGTGACGGTCGACGGTCCGCCGGATGAGGTGGGCTGCGTTCCGCGCAAGATGAACGGCGCGTGCGGCAGCCTCTGGGATGCGCTGCGGTACGAGAAGCGCATCGAGGGACTCGGCGTCAGCGGCGTCATCGCATTTTTCGACGCGCGCGGCTGGCAGATGCTGCCGGAGCACACGGTCCTCCACCTGCCTGTTCCAGGCGCGGAGCTCGGCGTGCTTCAGCGAGATCTCTACACCTACGGCGGGCCTGGTGGCTCATTCGCCGCAGCAGCACCGAACCCGGAAGCTTGCCCGGCAGGCTATACCTCGGCGAGATGCCCCTGACTTTGAGTAAACCCAGTTCCGAGCACTGAGTACTCAGGACCGCCAAGTTTTCTGTTGGCAGCGGTTGAGCATAAGAGATATGAGATAGGTGTAGGGCTGGTGAGCTCTGCACCTATCTCTTTTCTGAGCTCTGACAACAGAGAACTAGGAGGTCCTCGACACTGACAGCTCAGATCTCGTTGTTCGAGCAACCTTGATCATGGCCTGTACCGAGCGATCCACGTCCGCGTCCGTGGTCGCCCAGGAGATGACGGAGATGCGCATTGCCGTCTTTCCCTGCCACACCGTTTCTCCGGCCCAGCAGGTGCCTTCCTCCTGGACGCCGGCAATGACGCGTCGCGTTTCCTCCGGTGTGCCGAACGACACCAGCACCTGGTTGAGCACAACCTCATTCAGGATGTCAAAGCCAGCGGCCGAGAGCTTTGCGGCGAACATGCGTGCCTGCCGGCAGTGACGCTCCACCATTTCCTCGAGGCCTGAGCGTCCGAGCGCGCGCATCGCTGCCCAGACATCCACGCCACGGGCGCGACGCGATAGCTCGGGAGTGAAATCCGACGGATTGCGGTTCGGGCTTTGCGTCGGCAGGTATTCCGCGCTGATCGCCATCGATTTCCGCAAGGCATCACCATCGCGCACGAACGCCACACCGCTGTCGTACGGGACGTTCAGCCATTTGTGCGCATCGGTCGCCCATGAGTCCGCGTGCTCCACGCTCTCCGCGAGATGAGCACGGGTCGGCGCGACGCGGGCCCAGAGGCCGAACGCACCGTCGATGTGCACCCACGCGCCGGCATCGCGTGCCGCCGGGGCAATCGTGGCGATCGGGTCGAAGGCACCGGTATTCACGTTGCCCGCCTGCAGGCAGACGATGGTCGGCCCGGATATCCGCGGCATCTTGTCCGCCCGCGCGCGCCCCTGAGAATCGGTGGGAATTTTCACCACGCGGTTGCGGCCGAGGCCAACCACGCCGAGGGCTTTGAAGAGCGTGGGATGTGCCTCGGCGCTGGTGATCACCGTAATGGGTGGTGCGCCAAACAGGCCGTCGGCTTCGACGTTCCAGCCGACCCGCGCGAGCACCGCATGACGTGCCGCCGCGAGGGACGTGATGTGCGCAACTGTCGTCCCGGTGACGAACGCGCCGGCGCATTCGCGGGGCAGATCGAGCACGTCCAGCAGCCACGTCAGCGCGACCTGCTCGATGTGCGACGTTCCGGGAGTGGAATTGTACAGTCCCGTATTCTGGTCCCACGCCGACGCAAGCCAGTTAGCGGCGAGTGCGGCCGGCAACGAAGCGCCGATAACGAACCCGAAGAACCGCGGGCCGGCCATTGCCATCGTCGCGGGAGACCCAAGCGCGTCCAGCTCCTGCAGCACGTCTTCGGCGCGCAACGGGTCGCGCTGCAGGGGAATATCGAATCCGCGCAATGCAGCCACGGCCTGTGGTGCGGGTGACACGCGGCGTCCGTCGAGGCTGGCGAGGTATCGGAGCGAGCGCTCGGTCGTGGACTTCAGCAGCTGATTGATGTCGTCGGTGGACATGCGGCCGAAGTTAAGGCCCGCCGGGTTCCTTGCCCAACACGTGCCGCCGACGTGGCCGAAAACCGCTAGGGCAGTTCAAGGTTCACCGTCAGCGTGTCCGGCGGTGCATCCTCCTTGAAGGTCGCAAATAGCCCGGTCTTGAAGCTGCTGTCGGAGACGCCTGGCTGCCCCGCGTAGGCAACGACACGCACGCAGCGTGGACCAGCGGCCGTCGATGGCACCACGAACTGAAAGGCTCCGGTGGCGCTGCTCTGGGATTCCGCGAAGGCGTTCAGGTACGGGTTTCCGCCACTGCAATCCGACGCTGGCGAGGAACGCGCCCGAACGAGCGCGGCAGGTTGTGCGCTGCCGCCCTGGGTGATGCTGCCGCGTACCACCAGAACTGCCGACGATGTCGGCGCCACCACCTTTCCGGAGCACGCAGCGAGGAGCGCGAGCCCCACGCACGAGAAACGACGCATGCCAGGATAACCGCGCACCGCCGCGTCATGGTCACCTGTCGTCGCGAGCGTCAGAGCAAAATGTCCGACGCAGAGCGAGATTCCAGTGTGCCACACAACACCGCCGAATACGCCGTCGCGCGCGCCGGTACACCCATGCGGTTCCGCGCTGCCAAGGCGTATTGGCTCACGGTGCGCATTCTGTCGGGATATCTCTGGCTGCGACTCTGGCGCCCTGTATTCGGGCCCAGCCTGTATAGCGACCGTCTCATTCAGCGGCATCGGCGCACGTCCAGGCGGCTTGTGTCAGCAATCCTCGAGCTGAAGGGGCTGTACATCAAGGTCGGCCAGCTGATCAGCATCCTTACCAACTTCCTTCCGCCGGAGTTTCGTGCGGAGCTGGAACAGCTTCAGGACGCAGTGCCTGCACGGCCACTGGACGAGGTCGTCGCCCGCATCCGGAAGGAACTCGGGAAAGCTCCCGATGAGATCTTCGCCGAGTTCGATCCCATCCCCATCGCCAGCGCCTCGCTCGCCCAGGTGCATGAGGCGCGGCTGCACGATGGCCGGCGCGTCGCGGTCAAGGTGCAGCACGCGGACATCGAGCTGATCTCGCAGCTCGACCTCGAGTCCATCCGCCGCATCCTGAATCTCATCCAGTGGGTGGTGCGACTGCGCGGGATGGAGTCGTATCACAGGGACATCGCGGAGCTCATCCGGCAGGAGCTCGACTTCGTCCAGGAAGCACGGAACATTGGCGTGCTCGCGGCGAACTTTGACGGCAACACCAGCGTGCATTTCCCGGTGGTCGTGCACGAGCTCTCGACGGCGCGGGTGCTCACGACGGAATTCGTCGAGGGTGCGAAGGTCACGGACTTCGCGCGTCTGGAGGCGATGGGCATCGATCGTCGTGCCCTGGCGCAGCGCATCCTGCGCGTCATGTGCCAGATGGTGTTCGTGGATGGCGTCTATCATGCCGACCCGCATCCCGGGAACATCATCGTGCACGACGATGGCACATTCACACTCGTGGACTTCGGCGCGGTGGGACGGCTCGCGCCGAGCATGAAAGCCGGCGTGCCGATGTTCTGGGATGGCGTCATCAAGCGCGATCCCGGCCGCATCACGGCCGCCCTCCAGCAGATGGGGATGATTGCGCGCGATCAGGAGGGGGGCGAGGAAGCGGTTGCCGAGCGGGCGATTACCTACTTCCAGCAGCGGTTCCTCGAACAGATGACCTCGGAGTCGTTCGCGCTCAAGGACATCCAGGTCGACATGAAGGTGAAGCTCGAGGCGCTGGCGGATCTGAAGAAGCTCGACGTCTCATTCCGGCAGCTGTCGAGCGCATTCCAGGTACCGAAGGAGTGGGTCATCTTCGAGCGTGCGTCGATTCTCACCCTCGGGTTGTGCACCGAGCTCGATCCGGACATGAACCCTATCCAGACCGTCGGTCCGTACTTGCAGGAATTCGTGCTCGGGAAAGACGTGGACTGGAAGGACCAGGTGCGTGGCGCCGTTCGCGAGATGGCGTTGTCTGCGGTGGCCATCCCCGACCGGATGAACCGGTTCCTCGAGCGAACCAATCGCGGTGACACGCAGATCCATGTGGCGGGACTGCGAGAGAGTGCACTGCTCCTGTACGCGGCGGCGCAGCAGTTGATCTTCACACTTCTGGCTACCGCCATCGGTGCGCTTGGCTACTTCCTTGACGCGCGTGGCCAGGATGAACTGGCGATCGTGTCCTGGACGGTGTCGGCGCTGTGCTTGGTCGTCGTCGTCCTCTCGATGCTCCGCGCCCGGACTTTGCGCAAGCCACTGTCCCGCGGCCGTTCGTAGGGTCGGCCGCGACAGCGAGGTGCCGGCGCTACTGGAGCGGCCGGAGCTCCGCGTCGCGCAGTCCGACGAGCACTGAACCGCCCGAGGCATCCACTCGCAGCTCGCCGTAGCGAGCATCGGCATACCGGGACGCGTGTCCTTCCTGGAAAAAGAACGCATCGCTGCCGACCCGCACGCGACCGGAGCGCCGGCGATACTGCACCAGCCGTTCTCCGGCAGCGAGCGACTCTCCCTCATGCCGGCGCACGAAGCGGGCGATGTTGCGCTCATCCAATCGGACGACCATCCGGCCATTGCGCGGCCACGACGCATCCGCGCTGCGGGCCAGGGCGTAGTCGAGGCGCATGTAGTCGCCCTGGATGAGTGACCGCGGGTCCACGGGCGCGAGCTCCACAAGGACAACGCCGCCGTTACGGAGCAGCGCCTCCTTGCGCACCACGGAAACGTTGACCGCTGCAAGGACCAGCGCAAGTCCGCCGAACAGCAGCGCGTTTCTCATGCGCGGGTCAACCGATGACGGATGGCAAGGAGCAGCATGCCGCTGCCCACAAGGACCCCGGATTTCTCGAGCAGGGTGAGGTTCAGGCTGTAGTAGTACACCGACCCGAACACCAGCAGGAAGATCACGCCCATGCCGAGAAGAACGCGGTCGCGGCGGTCGAAGGCGAGGGCAAGCACCGCGGCGCCACCAAGGATGCCCGGCGTCGACAGCGTCGCGAGTCCCAGCACGATCACGCCCGTGATGGCGGCAAACGCGGCCGGACGGTCAGCGCTGTGTTCGTCAACGACAGCCCATGCGAGCCACGAGAGGCCGAGCATCAACACCACCGTCGCCACCCTCGAAAGGCGAAGCATGTCATCGGTGTCGATGGCAAACTCCCGATAGTGCGTGACCGTGTCCGCGAGCAGCGCCGCGAAGAACGCCACCACCAGCGCGTAGCCGACGGGACGCAGGACGTCCGCCAGCGCCTCCGAGCGCGAGGACAGTCGGTAACGCCACACCACCGCTGCGGCGATGATGATCCCGATCGTGATGATCTCGAATCCGCGCATGCCACGCTCGTCCGTAAAGGCGACATACGCAGCGCCACAGGCAGCCAGGGTGGACAGGAATCGATGCAATCCGTCGCGAAAGACCGCGATCAACCCGAGTGACAGCGCGAACAACGCGACTGACGAGATGAGCAGGGAATCCGTGAATTCGTGGATGCCAGCGATGATCAGTGCCTGGCCCGCGAGGCTTCCCGCAACTGCCGCATGCTTCCGGAACTCCGAGACGCTCGTGTGGCGGACGTAGACACCACCCGCCACCAGTGCCGCGCCGACGACGATGCGAACGATGGGATTGTCGAGCTGCGCGAGCGCGACGAAAAAGCCCAGCAGGAAGCCGGTCGCGACCCATGCGCCCAGACCAACAGCGACGCGAAGGAACCAGGGGAGATGTGATTCCAGTTCGGGCCGGAGTGCGGCGCGCGCGGGTTCGTAGGCTGCGTCAGTGGCCATCCCCTCGGACTTGAGGCGGTCGAGGACCTGCGCGACGCTACGATGCACGCGTCTCCCGGTACAGCTTCAATCCGAAACCAATCTGCCAGATGATGAAGATCGCCATCACAATGGCGCCGAACGTCCCCAGCTGCAGCCATTTAAAGACGACGCGCGCACCGATGACCGTGATGCCGGCCATGGCCGCAACTCCCGCCAGCGCGAGCATGAACCGGTCGTTCCGGCGATCCCGGTAATAGCGCAGCGCCGCGACCACGAGCAGCGCGTACGTCAGCGCCCCGATGATCCCCGACACGCCCGCATCCGACCCGCCAATAACGAATGCCACCCACGGGATGAACAAGGCGGCGAAGCCGCCGGTGGCGACGGCGCGCGCTGCCCACTCTTCACGCAGGAATGGACGATCCCGGCGGAGCTGCCACTCCCAGACGAGCAAGGCGATCAGGTGCAGGACGCCGATCGAAATCGGGACGAGCAGCGCATGACTGGTGCTTCGTGGCGTCCACACCTGCGTGTAGAACAGCATGAGCGTCGTGTCGAGCAGCAGCAGGATGAGCACCCACGTCGCGGCGAAGTGCGCCAACAGCGCCCAGGGAACAACCAGCGCCGCCCACACCAGGAACAGCCCATAGGGATCCGCCCCCGTCTGATACGTCTGCCCGTACACGGCCAACAGCGGCCCGACCAGAACCGCTGCGCCGAAGAGTGCCATCTGCCCCGAGAGCTTTGGCAGCTTTTTCCATGCGATCACCACGGCCGCGACGATCGCGAGCTCGACGAGCGCGAACTTGCCGTACCGGCCGATGCGCGACCAGTTGAACGCCACGAAGCAGACCACCCCTGCGAGAACCAGCGCGCCACCGAAGAGGGCGAGCGTCGTCGCAAGGAACCCGCGCCACTCGTGAGAAGCCGGAGTGGCAACAGCGAGCTGCACACCGCGTGCGGTGGCGGCGTCGCCGAGCTCCGCCGCCGTTGTCGCTACCCGGACGCGCTGCGCCGTGGCCCGCAGCTCGAGCGGGTCACCTGTCACGAATGTCCGACGGGGTGGGTCGTCTCGCGCTCAGTCCACCAGGCGCGGGCTTCACGCTGCGTCCACGCACTACGGTCGGGTGCTGTCCATTCTTCGAGCTCACGCTGCAATGTACGCACGTCGGGATAACGTTCCGATGGCTTCTTTGCGAGACAGCGTCGCACGATCTCGTCGAGCGCCGCGCCGGCTTCCGGCCGGTACGCGATCACCGGCGGCGGCGTCTCGTACATGTGAGCCGCCATGATCTGCATCGCCGAGCGGTTCGTGAATGGCGGGTGGCCGGTGAGCAGGAAATACGCGACGGCGCCCAGGCTATAGATATCGGTCCGCGCGTCCGTGGTATCGCCGCCGGCGGCCTGCTCGGGAGACATGTACGCGGGCGTGCCCGCGACAGTTCCCTCGAGCGTAAGATCCGCGTCCCCCTGCAGCCCGACGTGCTTGACGAGCCCGAAATCCAGGAGCTTGGCCACGTCGAAGATCCCCGCGCGCTCACAGACGATGATGTTGCCAGGCTTGATGTCCCGGTGCATCAACCCCATGTCGTGCGCTTCCGCGAGGGCACGACACACCTGCCGCAGAAAGTGCACGGCGCGCGCGGGCGGGAGCGGCCCGTATTCTGCCACGAGCTGCTCGAGCGTCAGCCCGGGCAGGTATTCCATGACGTAATAGAAGGACCCATCCGCGCCATGGCCGTAATCGTAGATCTCGACGGTATTCCAGTGCTCGAGTCGCGCCATCGCCTGCACCTCGCGCTCGAAGCGCTGCAGGATCTTCGGGTCGCTCACGCGGTCGGGGCTCAGCATCTTCACCGCAAACGGCTGCTTTAGCAGCACATGCTCGGCGAGGTACACCTCACCCATCCCCCCGGTGCCGAGATGACGCGTGAGCCGGTACTGCCCCAGGCGCTCGGCATCCTGGACCCGACGTTCAAGAAGACTCACACGGTACGAGCCAAAGATGGCGACAACGGTACCAACCGTCATCCAGACGACGGGATACACCATCAACGCGGTCATCTCCCCGAGTGAGACACCGGCACCGATGGCCTGGATGACCAGCTGCAGCAGGTGGATGCCGACCATCGAGAAGACCACGATCGCGCATCGTCTCCAGGTGTTGGGGATCAGCGTCCCATATCCGACAATCACCACGAGCCAGCGGAGCGTGACCGGGTCCAGCCGCGTCGCGCCCTGCGACACGAGCGGATGAACGAGCGCTTCGATCGGCGGCGCCATGATGCCGTAGCGATCGACGAAGTAGCCGTTGCTGACCATCAGATACGCCACGATGACAGCGAAGACCACCAGCTCCAGCTCCCGCAGGTGCCGCAGTCGCTTCGGCGGCCGCTTCCAGATGACCGCGCCGAGGACGGCGATGGTGACGGCTACGACGGCCTGGCCGAGGAGCACAAGGCGAGCGCCGCTCGGCACCCACGGCTCATACAACTGGATGACGCTGCGGATGGGAAGGATCCCGAAGAATCCCACGCTGACCGCGACGGTGATGAGAAGCCGTCGGCGCAGGAGCGCGTGCAGCTCCTTGGCTTGCCGCGCGATGACATTCGCGCCGGTCGTCGAGCTGCGACGTCCTGCAGGCCTCCCCGCTTCGGGAGACGGCTCGACGTGGGGGCTATACGGCTGGAATTGCGACGTGGGGGACATCCTGGAAAGACCGGCTTCGGCAGGGAACTAATCTCGGGCCGGTGTCCCGCCTACGCCAGAGAAATCAGGGAGGGCAGTTCAGCGCGTCCGTGTTGCTGTTCACGCGGCCATCTGCCGCGGCGCGCAGGAAACCGGCCATGGGACACAATGACTGGGTTTCCCCGGTATCCGGCCACGCGCGGATCGGCCCCCGGCCCCAGCGTCGCAGCGAATACGGCCGAATGAAGACACTGCGGGCGTCCACGGGAAGTGTAGTGGCGTTGGCGTAGAATTCCTTGTTCACGCCATCACTGAAGAGGTACTGCTCCACGTTCGAGACGTAGAAGGCACGAACGACCGCGTTGTGGTCCTTGAGGTAGCTCCCGATGGCGCGCAGCGCTTTCGGGCCGGCGAAGTCCCCGGAGACCGGGACGATGAGGTTCCGGTCATGGAGCGACTTCACGTAGCGGAAGTCGTCCTCGGTCGCGAGGAAGCTCTGGGGCACTCCCGTCGAATCTTCCGAAAAGGCGGTCAGCGTCATGAAATCGCCACCGCGTCCCGATGGCGGTCCGCGCGTCGTGATCGATGGCCCGTAGTAGTAGAACGCGTTGTAGACGCCGCGAAGCTGCATCTGTTCGTTCTCATTGAAGACGAACTTCTTCCGCGCGGTGAGCAGGTCCACGATCCGCTCAAAGTTCGCTGCCGAGTATGCGGAATCCGAGCGTACGAGCCGATAGGCATTCCAGATGTTCTGGATGGACATCGCGGTGTCGATCCCGGCCGGGCGCGGTTTGCCGAAGAGAAGGGAAATGAAGTCGGCCCGGTCGTTCGCCAGCTCGAACATCGCCTTGAACATCAGGTGCTGCATCACGGCCTGGCGGCGGATGTCGATGAGGAACGCCATGCGCGGCCGGATGGCGGCGATGTACGTATAGTTTTGCTCCGGCCCCACGCCGATGAACACATCGCCGCCGATGCCGCGTCCGCGAAGCATGGAATACAACTGGCCGACCTCCATCTCGTTGGAGGTGTAGTTGTCCTCGATGCGGAAATATCCGCCGGGCTCGGAGATGCGGTTGGACAATGCCCAGAAGTCGCCGTCACTCAGCCACTGGGGCAGCACTCCCTGAGGCTGGTCGCGCCCGGAAACCGCGGCCGAGGCGAGTCCCGCGCAGGCGACGACCACGCCGGCAACTGCTGGGAGCAGGATACGTCGTGACGATGCGGGCAGACGTTGTAAGAGCTGCTTGAATCCTCGCACGCCAACCTCCAGGTCGAAGCTGCTGGTCCTGCTGGAATTACGCCCCCGACCGACCAACGTTGCAAGGCCGTAAATTCGGGCTATGTACTCCCACTGCCTCTTCTGCAAGGCAGGCCTCGGCAGCAACGAGTCCGTCGAGCATTTCCCCGTGGGGAAACGGCTGGCCTTCGATCCCGCGAAGGGGCGGCTGTGGGTGGTATGTCCGGTATGCGCCCGGTGGAACCTGACGCCTATCGAGGAGCGTTGGGAAGCCATCGAGGAATGCGAGCGCCACTACCGCGGCCAGCGGTTGCGCGCGCAGACGGACAACATCGGCATCGCGAAGTTGAACAGCGGGCTGGAGCTTGTGCGAATCGGCCCGGCGCTGCGTCCCGAATTCGCGGCGTGGCGCTATGGCCGGATGTTCAGCGCGCGCTTCCGCCGGCGCATGGTTACCGTCGGCGCGGGCACGGCGGTGGCGGGAACTGGCATCGTGTTGTTCGGGGCGCCCGTGATGGCCGCGATCGCCGCACTTGGCCCGATCACCGTGATCGGGGCGCATTTCATCCTGCCGATCATCGCGACCCGCGGCCACCTCAAGTCCACCAGGATCGCCGGTCAGGATGGCAAGCTGCTGCGCGTGACGCGCGCGAACCTCGAGCATGCACAGCTTCAGGCGGCAGACGGCGACGACCCGTGGCGCCTGCAAGTGCGCCACTCATACGGGAAGCAGGAGCTCACGGGCGAAGTGGCGCGGCGCGCCTTGGGCGCGCTGCTCGCGAACGTGAATCGTGGTGGCGCGACGCAGGGAACCGTGCAGGACGCGACGACGATCATCGCGGATGCCGGCAGCCCTGCGGCGGTATCGCGCATGGTGGCGGGCGAGTCGCGCAAGCGCAGTGGAGACTTCGCCGAGCGATGGAAGGCGTATGAGCGCGGTGACTGGATGCGCGAGCCCTGGAAGGCGGCGATGGAGCCCATCAACTGGCGCGAGTTCTACAAGACAGGACAACTGAACCTGGCGAATTCCAACCAGATGCCGTCGAATCCCGGCGCGCTGCCACGGTTGCCGCGCGCGCAGCGGCTCGCACTCGAAATGGCCTTGCACGAAGACACCGAGCAGACGGCACTCGAAGGGGAGCTGGCGCTCCTCGAAGCCGCGTGGCGCGAGGCGGAAGAGATCGCGGCGATCGCCGACAATTTCTTTGCGCCGAAAATCGAGCGAGTGAAGTGAACTGAACTGCTTGTCGGCTTGTCGGCTTGTCGGCTTGTCGGCTTGTCGCCGAGAGCCGAGAGCTGACCACTATTTCTCGAACACCACCCGGCCTCCCACGATCGTCAGCATCACCTTGGCGTCCTTGATCTGCGTCGCGGGAATGGTGAAGAGATCGCGGTCGATCATCACGAGATCCGCGAGCTTTCCGACGGCGAGGCTTCCCTTGCTCCGCTCCTCGCCTTCCGCCCACGCGTTGTTCACGGTGTAACTGCGCAGGCTCGTCTCGAGATCGAGGCGTTGTTCAGGGAACCAGCCGCCCGCAGGCTTGCCATCCACCGTCTGCCGGGTCATGGAGGCGTAGATGATGGTCATGGGGTTCGCGGTGTACCAGCTCGCGTTCGTGCCCGGCCAATCGGAGCCGAAGAGCAGGGGAACGCCCGCGTCATGAAAGGTCTTGAAGGCATACGCCCATTTCGACCGCGCGCCAATCCGCTCCTCCATCCATCGCATGTCGTCGATGGCATGATACGGCTGCACCTCGGCGATGATCCCAAGGCGCTTGTACCGCTGTGCCACGCTGGCATCCCGGATGACCTGCGAATGGATGATGCGCCACCGCCGCTCCTTCGGGCCGTTGACGCGAATGACCTTCTCCATGATCGTCAGCACGGAGTCGATGGCGTGATCGCCGATCGCGTGCACGTTCGCCCACCATCCGGCAGAGTCGAGCCCGAACAACAGCCGTTCCATGTTGCCGGAGGGTTCCATTCCTGAGCCGGGACCGTCCGTGGCTGCGGTGTTCGTGCTGTCGCGCCACTCGCCGCGGCGCCCGGAATGCAGTTGTGGCTCATAGAAGCGCGCGGTGGAATTCCCCTGAATCCCGTCGACGAAACCCTTGAGCGCACGGATGCGGATCCAGTCGTCGCCGAAGCCCGGCGAGATTCCCGCGTACGAGAGCTCATCCCACTTGTCGAGCGTGGGGCGGGCGAACACGCGCACGGTGAGCTCGCCGCGACGCTTGAGCTCCGTGTAGACGGGGAGCTGGTTCGGCGGCGTGTTGTCATGAATCGTGGTGACGCCGAGCTCCGCCAGATGCTGCTGGCCTGCCCGCGCCTCGCGCAGTCGCTGATCGAACGTTTTCGGCGCTATCGCGCGCCGCACCCTGGCGAGCGCTGAATCGGCGACGCGCCCTGTCGCTCGCCCATTCACGCATTCCAGCCCGCGCACGGGACGACTGCAGGACAGTCCGGCGCGCTCGAGCGCGATTCCATTCGCGACATACGCACTGCGGTCCCAGCGATTGAGCAGGACCGGGGTCGTGCCGCTGACGCTGTCGATGATCGAGCGATCGGGAGAGAAGCGCTGGCGCGGCGCACCCGTCGCCGGGCCTGTGCTGTTCGCATTCCAGTCTTCATAGGCGCCCCAGTCGCCGCCCGTCAGCCATGCGCCCGGGCTCATTCGCGCGACGGCAGCCTTCACGCGTTCAGCGAACGGCGGCGCCGACGAAACGTCCAGGAGGTTCGCACCGATGAGGAGCGCTCCCGCCTGGCCGAAGTGGGTGTGATCGTCGATGAAGCCCGGGGTCACCATCCGGCCGGCGGCATCGACAACACGCGTTCGCGCCGTGCGATGCACATCCGCGTCCGCATTGGTCCCGACCGCGATGATCCGCTCGCCGCGGATTGCGACCGCTTCGGCGCGCGGTCGGGCGCTGTCGCCGGTCCATACGCGCGCGTTGCGAATGATGATGTCGGCCTCCTGTGCGGACAGCAGGGTCGGCGCTGCGGCAGCGACGACGAGAATCGCGAGTCTGTTCATGAGGTGCGCGTGGGTAAGGCAGCGGCCTGCAATATCGTTCCTCGCGGGCGATGTTAGCTCCTCGCTTGGTCCACCCGCCAGCCCTGTCGGCACCGCCTGTTGGTACCTCGCGATCATTGCGATTGCAAGAAAACGCATATATCCTTGCAATTGATGACTATTCCGCTCCAGCCGGCAACCGCGGCGGGACCCGTGCTGACGAAGGCGCTGCTCTCTGCGGCCGAGCGCCTCGGGATACGCAACCGCCATCTCGCCACGGTGCTCGGGACGAGTGAAGCAAGCGTGTCGCGGCTGCAATCCGGGCGCGCTCTCGATCCGGATAGCAAGGAAGGGGAGCTCACCCTTCTCTTCCTGCGGTTGTACCGGTCGCTCGACGCGCTCGTGGGGGGTGACGACGAAAAGGCGCGCACGTGGCTTCGCGCCGAAAACCATCACCTGCGCGGCATTCCTGCGGAGCGCATCCGGACCGTCGAGGGACTCGTCGATGTCGTCCAGTATCTGGACGCGATGCGCGGGCGACTCTGAGATCCGGGCGCTGCGGCTGATGCCGTGGCGCGTGGTCGAGGCGCAGCACCAGGTGTCCACGCGCAAACTCGTGGACAGTAATGAGGAACAGGAGCTGCTCGAGCAGCTCATCGATCGCGCCAAGCCACCCGCAGTGGCAGACGCGAAACAGCATTACCTCCTCACCACACCCTTCCGGTACCCGCCGCTCCGATACGGTTCGCGATTCGGCAGCCGGCACGAGCGCGGCATCTGGTATGGGTCGGAGACGCTTCCCACCGCGTTCGCCGAAGTCGCGTACTATCGCTTCGTGTTTCTCGAGGGGACAACTGCGGATCTTGGCGAACTCACATCGGAGCTCACCGCGTTTCGTGTGAACGCGCGCAGCCGGCGCGGCGTGGATCTCGTGCACGCGCCCTTCAACGCCAGCAGGAAAGTCATCGCCTCGCCAATCAGATACACGGAGACCCAGGCGCTCGGCGCCGCGATGCGCGAGGCTGGCGTCGAACTGTTCCGCTACCCGTCCGCGCGTGACTCACGTGGTGGCGTGAACGTGGGCGTATTCACGCCCGCGGTGTTCGGGAAATCGCGGCCGCGCGATCTCGAGCCCTGGCACTGCAGTGCCACCCGCGAGACGGTGGAGCTGGCGAAGCGCGACTACTTCGGCCGGGACCTGCATGTGTTTCCGCGCTCGAAGTTTCTGGTGCGGAATGCGTTGCCGTTGCCTGCACTTTGAGCGGGGCGTTGGGCGAAGAGCTAACTGCCAAGGGCTTACGGCCAAGGGCTTACGGCCAAGGGCTTACTGCCAAGGGCTGACGGCCAAGAGCTTACGTCCAAGAGCTTAGGGCCAAGAGCTTAGGGCCAAGAGCTTAGGGCCAAGAGCTTAGGGCCAAGAGCTTACGGCCAAGAGCTTACGGCCTAGGGCTTACGACCAAGGGCGTCCCAAGAGATCACGGCCCAGTGCTGTGGCCAACGCCGAGCGCAATCATCCTTGGCCGTTAGCGGTTGGTAGTCAGCGGTTGGTAGTCAGCTGTTGGTAGTTAGCTCTTGGTAGTTAGCTCTTGGCAGTTAGCTCTTGGCAGTTAGCTCTTGGCAGTTAGCCCTTGGCAGTTAGCCCTTGGCAGTTAGCTCTTGGTAGTTAGCCCTTGGCAGTTAGCTCTTGGTAGTTAGCTGTTGGTCGTTAGCGGTTGGCCGTAAGCAGTTGGTAGTAAGCTCTTGGCATTCAGCAGTCGGCTTCACGGCCACAGCCAGACGAACACCGCGCCCATGGCCGCTCCATAGATGACCGCATCGAGCAGGTTCTTGAGCGCGGTGCTCCAGGGCCGCTCGTACCAGATGGCCTCGCCGGCATACGCCATTCCGTAGGCCAGGAACCCGACGGTCGTGGTGAACCGGAAGATCTCGCCGCCAGGAGCGCCAGAGGGCAGCGCACGGCCCGCGAGGTACGCCGCGAAGATGCTGATCACCAGCTGATAGAGGAACCATTTGCCGAAGAGCGGACCCATGCCCGGCATTCCGGGCCGGAAAACCCGGACCCAGCCTGCGGGACCGCGGGTGCGCTTTTCGACGAATGCCGGATCCTTCATCGCGGCTTCGCCGCCGTGCGGGTAAGGAAAGATGTAATCGCCCGGCGCGAGCGCCTGGGATCCGAGCGAGCGCATGACGTCATCCTCGCCGGGGATTCGACCAAAGTCCGTATTGTGGTATCGCAGAACCATGTGGACGACCGCGCTGGCGATGAATGCGGCAACGGCGGACACCAGGATGGGCAGCCACAGCGACGTCAGGGAAACCATTAGCTCCTCCGAAGTGATTGCGAGCGGTGGATGCTGCGGGAGGGAAGAACGTGACGCGCATCACGCACCGCGCGCGCGGCCCCGATTCTGCTCGCAAAGTTGTGGCTGGTCGCGGCTCGACGATAGAGCGCGAGGCCCGATCGTTTCCGCCGCTTTGGAGTATCACAGCCGTGACCGTTCGCCGCACGCCTTATACGACCACGACGGCGGAGCCCGCAACCGATCCACGCTCACTGCGCTGGTGGTGGGTACCGGATGTCGCCTTTGCCGCGTTTCGCATCAGCATCGGAGCGCTGCTGATCTGGCATGGCGTGCAGGAGCTGTTTGGCGAGCTGCTCCTTCCTGGACAGCGATGGAGTGGCGCGCTCACACCGCTCACTGATCCCTGGATCATGGCGACAGTCAAGCTCGTCGGAGGCACCTTGCTGGCTGTCGGCCTCTTCACCCAGGCGGCGGCAGTCGTGCTCGCGGCACTCGTCGCGCTCACCCACCTGTCAGTGAACGGCGTTCGAAACCACTGGATGCTGAACGGGGGCGAGCTCGCGACGCTGTACGCGATCGTTCTGCTTGCGTTCGCATTCGTCGGCCCGGGTTGGTTCAGCTTCGATGGACTCCTGCGCGGCCGCCGCTCGCGAAAGCGGACACCGGGAATGACGGTGCCGATCTCCCCATGGGTGCGGCGCCAGGCGCGGAGACGGGAGCTGGCGAGGTAGGAGCCGGCTTGTCGGCTTGTCGGCGAAATTGAGAACATGTACAAGTCCCTCGCGGTAGTAGCCGTTTTTGCAACAGCGATCCTTCTCCGCACCCCGACAAGCGGTGAAGCCGTCAAGCTGACAAGCAGGGCCTTGCACGTCGTCCGTCTCCAGTCCAATCGCTTCGTGCCCGCAGAGACGCGCGTGGCCGCCGGTGACACCATCCGGTTCATCAATGGCCAGGGCGGGCCGCACAACGTGGAATTCATCAGCGACTCGATCTCGGCGTCCGCACGCAAGATCATCGATTCGGCGATGCCGGCTCCGAAGATCCGCGAGCTGTCGAGTGGCATGCTGATCCTCACCAACGAGGCGTATTCGATGGTCATGCCGGCACTCCCGGCAGGGCGCTACTCCTTCCTGTGCTCCCCGCACGCAGCGAGCATGCGGGGAGCACTCATCGTTCCGTAATCAGGCCATCGACGCCAGGACGCGATCGAGCGCGGCGTAGCTCGCGTTCATCCCGGATTCCATCCCGCTCTGCGCCATGCCATCGCGTTCCTCCTTCGTATAGAATTGCGAAACGACATTCAGGCGCGTGCGACCATCGCCAAGATCGGTTAGCGTCATGGTTTCGCGGATCGGATGCGCGGGCATTCCATCCCATTCGAAGGTCTGGACAATCCGTTCCGGCGCATTGATGTCGCCGTAACGACCTTCGAAGCCGTGCTCTCCGCCGTCGCTATGCTCGACGAAGCGCCAGTGTCCGCCGCGTTCCACCTCAAATTTTTCCACGACAAGCTTGTTCCCGCGGCCCCACCACTGGGCGACGAGCTTGGCGTCGGTCATCGCACGCCACACGCGGTCTCGCGGGGCGTCGAACATGCGCTCCACGTGCATCTCGCGGTCTCCCGCCATCGTCAACATTGCGGGACGGTCGAACTTCGGGGACTTTGCTGCTGCTGCTGCGTTCATTGGTCTTCTCCTTTGGTGCGCTCGAGGAATGCCTCGAGGCGGTCGAGACGGGCGTCCACCATGTCCGCGTAACTCCGGATCCACTCCGCTTCGGCGTCCAGCCGCTGCTTGCCCAGGCGGCAGAAGCGAACGCGTCCGACCTTTTCGGTCTGCACCATCCCCGCATCCTCGAGCACCTGCACGTGCTTCTTCATCCCCGTGAGGGTCATCTCGAACGTGATCGCGAGGTCGGTGATGGACGCGTCGCCGTCGCCCAGCCGACGGAGGATGCCGCGGCGGGTGGAATCCGAGATTGCCGCGAACGCCCTGTCCATGTGAGGTGAATACTGAACCATATGGTTCAGTATACTGGTATCGCTAACCCCAAACAAGCCCCCACTTACAAGCTCCGGAAACCCCGCCATTTCGCATATCGCAACTCCTGTGATGCGGACTGCAAGATGGCTGCGACAGACGGTACAGGCAGGCCGCGCGCGATGTCGTATCTACAAGGCGCTCGGCCGGGCGACGCCGCTCGCTTTCTGCGCTGGAGGGGAGATGAGTACCCACAGCGCGAACGCTTCAATGGAGCTCCAATGGCTGTCGCCGTGAATGCTCAACGGCCGCTCAAGCTTATGCGGACCGGCCGCGATGTGCGTTCCCTGGAACCACCGACGTTGGGACGCGTCCAACCTGTGTGCAGCTTCGTCAACGCCGAAGTCGCGCGGCTGCGCAACATGAGCATCGCGATCGGCGCGGCGTGCGCGATCGGCGCGATCCTTTTTCCGCTCCTGACACGCATCGGCGACGTCCGCATCCCGCTCGTCCTGGCAGGGGGCATCTTTGCGGTCTGGTTCGTTCGCGCGCGACGCGAGCTCGTGTCGCACTGCACCAATCTCGCGGCCAAGCGCTTCGTCGCTGCCATGAACCGCGGGTTGTCCTACAAGGCGGGTTCCTCCCTGACCCAGCAGCAGTTCCAGGCATCGGATCTCTTCCGCGAGTCCGTGCATCGCTGGAGCAGTCACGACGAAATCGCCGGACGAGCGGACGGCGTGCGGTTTACCCTGCACCGCGTCCGCGCGACCGCGAAGGCCCGCGGCGAGATGGTGTTCGACGGCGTCGTCATCAAGATCGACTTCGCGAGCGGATTCCCAGGGCACACGGTCGTCGTTCCTGATGGCGACGCTGGACCCATCGGGAATCGCGTGAAGAAGGATCTCGTGATGCTGAAGCATCCCACCTTCGAAAAACACTTCAGCGTCTTCGCGAGTGACTACTACGAAGCGCGCCGGCTGGTGTCCCCGCATCTCATGGAAGTCGTCCTCGCCGCGGCGCCCAGTTTTCCGGACGGGATTCGCATGGCCTTCGTCGCGCGGTCGCTGTTCGTCGCGGTACGCACCGAAGGGCTGCGTGTGGATGCGCCCCTCTTCGGTGCTCCGTTGACGCCGGAGACGGCCGTGGGGCCGCTCATGCGGATGGTGACGTTCGCGGAGGCGCTGGCCGCGTCTCTAGACGTCGTCGGGGTGCACGCCTAGAAGTTGCCGGCTCGCACGTCGGCGGCGGCCTCGAGCACCGCGCCAATCTCGCGCGACAGGATTCGCGCTTCCTGCGTCGCGTTCGACAGATCCGACAGGGCGGACTGCAGCCCCGAGGAGCGAAGGCGCATCAGGTCGAGCTTCAGATTGCCCAGCGCCAATCCGGCATTGTCCATCTGCCGGGACAACGCCATTCGACGCTGCGCCAGCGACTCGAGACTCCCGCGCTGCCGCTGCAGCAGCGCGAGACGGCGCTCGCCCTCCGGAGTTGGTCGTTCTGACTGGACCTCGGCGATCCGCGAGTCGAGGTCACGCAGCAGCCGCGGATCGAAGTCGCGCTGCAGGTCGTGGATGGATGTCGCAAGCTGGACGATGCGGTCGACTAACCCGTTCGCGGTGGGACCGAGATCAGGAAGCATCTCGCGATCTTCACGCGACAGTGAGGCGGCGATCGTGACGATGGCGTCCCGATCCTCGACGGCGCGCCGAATCGCGACCCCTTCCGTGCTGTCCAGAATGGCGCGCGGTGCGAGCTTCTCGAGTGCGTCGGCCGCGGGCTTCGGCGGCTTCGGCAGTACCCACTTTGCGCGGGGCATCAGGATCACGCGCCGGACCCGCAGTCCGCTCGCCCGCAGTGATCTCGCGCGATGCATCCACTTCTTCGACATGAACCAGGGAATGACCGGGAGCGCGAGCACAGGGATTATCCCCTCGCCGAGCGCTGCCTGCGCGGCGAGCGCGCCCACCCATGTGGCGAATGTGAGCCACGTATAACCACGCATCGCCTTGACGCGATCATACAGGTTGATTCGCCCATGCCAGATGCGATTGTCGTGACGTTGTTCAGGAGTGAACGCCGCGAACTCCGGGCGCTCCATGACGATCGATCCGTGCAGCAAGGGAGGCGCGGGCGGAGCTCCAGGTACGACGGACGCCGGCGCTGGCGCTTCGTTGCGGCGGCCACCAAGTGCGCTGCCGCCGCCTGCCGCAACGACACTGCTCCGCGGGATCGGCGATGCGTACCGCACCGGCTCGCGATGCTCCGCGCGCCACGGTGCACCGGACGTCTGATCAGACATCAGCGTATCGCGTAGCGCCGATGCCGTCGGCCACCGGTCCTCCGGCGACTTCATCAGGGAGCGCTCTACGGCGTCGCGCAGCACGCGCGGCGTATCCGGCCGCAATTCGGCAATTGCACGTGGACGCTCCGTGACGTGCTTGAGCAGCAACGCCATGGAACTCGCGGCGGTGAAGGGGACGCGTCCCGTGAGCATCTGGTAGCCGACGACGCCGAGGGAGTAGATGTCGCTGCGGCCATCAACCTCGCGACCTTCCGCCTGCTCCGGGGACATGTACGTCGGCGTGCCAACGGCGATTCCCGTCTGCGTCAGCCGCGTCCCTCCTTCCATGGCTCGCGCGATTCCGAAGTCGGTCACCATCGCGCGCCCGGTATCGCGGTCGAGCAGGATATTGTCGGGCTTGATATCCCGGTGAATGACGCCGCGCGTGTGCGCGTAGGCGAGCGCGTCAGCCACTTCACAAATGATGCGTCGCGTCTCGTCCAGGGGCTGGCGCGGTTCACGCGCCAGCAACGCCGCCAGGTTTCCTCCGGTGACGTAGCCCATCACGAAATAGGCGATCCCTTCCGTTTCGCCCACATCGTAGATCGGCACGATGTGAGAATGGGACAGCTGCGCGGAGGTCTGCGCTTCGCGCGTAAAGCGGGTGCGGACCGCGGGGTCGTACGCCAACTCAGGCGGGAGCACCTTGATGGCAACCAACCGGTTCAGGCGTACGTCGCGGGCGCGATAGACGACCGACATGCCGCCACGGCCAATCTCGCACTCCACCTCGTACTGACGCCCCAGCGCCGCCACGACCCGGTCCAGTAGCTCGCTCATCGTGGCGTCAAAGATACCTCTCACAGCGGTCACGTACGCACGGAACGGGGGACGGTTTCAGGGGCAGCGTTCTTGCACCCAATCTGGCGAAATGGCCGAGTCCCGTTCTCCCTCCGGAACCGCCACAGCGCCGGAAGTCTTCCCGGGTTCCAGCGAGATGGCGCGACGTTGCCGCGAATTCTACTGGGCGGGAACCTCGCTTGGGTCACCCGACGAATGGCCGGACGCTCTTCGCATCGCGGTGCGAATGGCGCTGGAGACGCCATTCCCGATCAATCTCTGGTGCGGGCCGGAGATGCGACTCATCTACAACGATGCGTACCGATCCGTCCTCGGTGCCAAGCACCCTGACGCACTCGGGCGCCCTGGAGCCGATGTATGGTCCGAGATCTGGAGCGACATCGAAGGAATTTTTGATCGCATCCGGAGGGGTGGCCCCGCCGAATACGCCGAAGATGCGCGCTTCGAGATGGAACGGGATCACGGACCGCCCGGAGAGGCCTGGTTCACCTACTCCGTGAGCGCGATCCGCTCCGATGACGGACAGATCGTCGCGTTCCTCAACATCGCATCCGAGACCACCAGGCGCCTCATGGCCGAGCGCGCGGCGCAACGGGATCGCGCCGCGGCCGAACATGCCGAGCGGCAACTGCGCGAGGTCTTCGCGCAGGCGCCCGCGTTTCTGGCGGTGCTGCGGGGGACGGAGCATCGCTTCGAGTTCGTGAACGATGCATACCGCCGGCTCATCGGCAATCGCGACGTCGAAGGGAAGCGGGTCGTCGACGCGCTGCCGGAAGTCGTGTCGCAGGGTTTCATCGAGATTCTCGACAAGGTGCTGCGTAACAACGAGCCATTCGTCGGACGCGCGCTCCCCGTCCAGCTGCAACGCTCGACGGGTGGGGCATTGGAAGACCGGTATGTGGATTTCGTGTACCAGCCACTCTGCGACGCGCACGGTACCCCGACAGGCATAGTCGCGCACGGCGTCGACGTTACGGATCAGGTATTGGCGCGCCAGGTCATGGAAGAGAGCGAATCCCGGTACCGGTTCCTCGCGAACTCCATTCCCGTCCAGGTCTGGACCGCAACGGCGGAGGGAGCGCTCGACTACGTCAGCGATCGTGGCGCCGAGTATTTCGGACGATCAGCCGCCGAAGTTGTGGGAGACCAGTGGCTGTCGGTGCTGCATCCCGACGACGTCGAAGGCACGCTCACGCGATGGCGGCACTCGCTGGAGACGGGCAAGCCATATGAGGTGGAGTTCCGGCTGTTCAGTGCTCGGCACAATGAGTATCGGTGGCACCTGTCGCGCGCGAACGCGCAGTGCGAGGGCGGCAGGATCCTGCGCTGGGTCGGGACGAATACCGAAATCGAGGACCGGAAGCGGTTCGAAGCGGAGCTGCAGCGGCTGACCGCGGAGGCGACTGAGGCAGACAAGGCGAAAAGCGCCTTCCTGGCGTCGATGAGCCACGAGTTGCGCACACCGCTCAACGCAATCGGGGGCTACGCGCAGCTCATCGAAATGGGAGTGCGCGGTCCGGTCAACGACGCGCAGCGCCAGGACCTGCTCAAGATACAGCGCAGCAAGAACCACCTCGACACCCTCGTGAGCGACGTGCTGAACTTCGCGAAGCTCGGCGCCGGGCGCATGGAATATCGTGTCGACAAGGTGAATGTCCGGCTCGCGGTGAGCACCGTCGCGGACATGGTCGCGCCGCAGATGGCCGAGAAGAAGCTGGAGCTCCGCATCGACCCGATGGCGCGGGAGGTCTTCGTCCGTGCCGACGAGGACAAGGTCCGGCAGATCCTGCTGAACCTGCTGGGGAATGCGCTGAAGTTCACCGCCGAGCATGGCGTGATCACCGTCTCGCTGCACGAAGAGCCGACGACCGTGACGGTGGAGGTCACCGATACCGGCATTGGCGTGCCCGAAGAACATCTGGATCGGATCTTCGAGCCGTTCGTACAGAGCAAGCGCGCGCTCAACTCCAAGGATCAGGGGGTGGGGCTGGGACTGGCGATCAGCCGGCAGTACGCGCGTGCAATGGGCGGCGACCTGAAGGTGCGCAGCAAACCGGGACTGGGGTCGACGTTCTCGATGTCGCTGCCGCGTTACTGAGTCCTGGCGATGCGGGCCTCGAGCCGGGCGCGGATCGGCGGCCACTCTTCGTCGAGCATGCTGAGAAAGGTCACGTCCCGGAAGGAGCCGTCGCGATAGGGCAGCCGCTTTCGCAGCACCCCTTCCTGCGTGGCGCCGATGTTCGTGATGGACTTGAGCGATCGCTCATTGCCGACGAGCACCTTGAACTCGACGCGCACGCATTGCCATACCTCAAACGCATGGCGGAGCATCAGGTACTTGGCTTCGGTATTGATGGGCGACCGCCAGTGGCTGGGAGCCAGCCACGACCATCCGATCTCGACGCGTCGCTCCGCGAGCTCCATGTTCTCGAATCGCGTACTGCCGACCGGCTCACCAGACCTCCGGTCGAGAGTGATGAACGGGTACGCTGTGCCAGCGTCGCGGCTGGCCAACGCCTTCGCGATGTAGCGATCTACGTCCGCGCGGTTCTCGAGTAGCGTGCGGCTGAACGCCCAGATGCGCGGATCGCATCCGATGCGCGCGAGGCTTTCCGCGTGGTCGGCCAGCAGCGGCTCGAGGCGGACATGCCGCCCCTCGAGAATGAGCGGCTCGGTCATGAGCAGGAAGCTGCGCTTCCGTCTGCGTCGGGACCAGTGCATGGCACGATAGCTTTCCGCGATGGCTCGGCTCGCGCTCATGCGAGGCGCCCTGCGCGTCCTCTCAGTCCTTTCGCCAGTGCTGGCGGCGCACATCGCCGCTCGTTTCTGGTTCCGGATCCCGAAGCCGCGAATCAAGGAAGCGACACGCGAGTTTCTCGCGACGGGTACGCGTTTCGAGGTGATCGTCGCCGGTCGGCCCATCGCGGCGTGGCGGTGGGGTTCGGGCCCAACCGTGGTCCTCGTGCACGGGTGGGGCGGATTCGGTGGTCAACTGCAGGGCTTCGTCGAGCCGCTGGTGACCAGTGGTCATGCGGTGATCGCGTTCGACGCACCATCGCACGGATTCTCCGCGGGTGGGCAGCTGGGACCGTCGCACGCGACGCTGTTCGAGTTTGCCGACGCGCTGGTCGAAGTTGCATCGGGAGCGGGCGACATCGCGGCGGTCATCGCGCATTCCGGCGGGTGCGCCGCGGTTGGCTGGGCCATGTGGAAGCATCCCACGCTGCGTCCGGAGCGCCTGGTGTTCCTTGCGCCGTTCGGGAAGCCGCTGCGCTACATGGGCCTCTTCCAGAGCACGCTCGGGCTGAGCGACGGCGTGATGGAGCGGTTCCGCGCCAGCACCGAAAAGCAATTCGACTTCCGCTGGGAGCAGCTGGATGTCCCGTCGATGGCAGCGCAGATGCCGACACCGCCCCTGCTCGTAATTCACGATCGTGAAGACCGCGAGACGTCATGGCAGGACGGTGTCGAGATCGCGGATGCGTGGCCGCAGGCCGAGACGATGTGGACCACGGGGCTCGGACACGTGCGACTCCTCCGCGACCCGGGCGTGATCGAGCGCGTGTGTCAGTTCATTCAGACACGCCCCGGCTGATCGCACCGCGCACCGAGGCGGTCTCGAGAACGCGTACATCACCAATCCCGCGTGTGCGTGCACACGAACGCGGGGAACGTTTCTCGCGGGCGCAATCACGGTTCACACCGTCATTTCCCCAGCATGGAGTAGCGATGTCTCGCAGCATGTCACGTTTCGCTCTGGTCCTCCTTTCGCCGGTCGCGTTGCAGGCGTGCGCCACGAAGGGTTTCGTCCGCAATGAAGTCGCGATCTCACGCGCCGCGATGGATTCGGCCATGGTCGCGGAGCGTGACGCACGCATCACTGCCGACAACGACCTGGCCGCACGCATCGCCGGCCTGCGCACGGAGCTCGATACGCTGCGGACGCAGTTCGGTGCCCGCATTGCGGCGATGGAAGATGGACTCCGCTTCGCGATGCCGGTGACCTTCGCATTCGACGATGCCAGTGTCCGCGCGCAGCACCAGCCGCTGCTGGAGCGCTTCGTTCGCGTCGCCGAGAAGTACTATCCCGGCTCGACGATCACGATCGAGGGCTTTGCGGATCCCGCCGGCAGCCAGTCGTACAACCTGGCGCTGTCACGCCAGCGGGCCATGAATGTCATGGAGACGCTGCAGTCACTCGGTCTCGACCAGAATCCCCTGCGTCCCATCGGGTACGGTGAGTCACGCGCAGTGGTGCCGGGTGCCGAGAAGTTCGAGTCCGGCGCGGAGTCCAACCGGCGCGTGGTGTTCGTGATCGAGAATGCCGGTCCGGATGCGGCGATCGCATTGGGGCCGACGATCCGCTGAGCGCTGGCTTGTCAGCTTGTCAGCTTGTCAGCTTGTCGCTTCAACTGACAAGCCAACAAGCCGACAAGCCGATAGGCTTTTCTTCAGAACACCCTTATCGTCACCGGCTGTGGCAGGTCGACGATCTGTTTCTCCGATCGATTCTGCTGGACGCGGGTGTACCATGCTTCGTCCTTCGGCGCGCCGCCGGCTTCCATGACCTCGCGCGCCAGCTTCGTCGCGACGTCGTTGGTCACCCGGATGGAGCCATGTGACACCGCCTTGCCGATGGACGACCGATCGTTGGTGCCGTGGATCGACCGCGGGGGGTCGTAAACGAGCTGGGCGCGTCCCAGCGGATTCTTCGGATCACCGGGCTTCCGGGGCTCACGCTCCTCTGCCCACGACTCGTCGGGTGGCACCCACTCCGGATTCCAGACGGCCTGGGTGATCTTCCATTCACCGGTCTGCGTCGGCCATTTCTCGGACCCGACCGCCACCGGGTAGGTGGCTGAGGTGGTGCCGCCCGTGATCACGCGCAGCTCGCGCGCGGCGAGGTCGACTTCGATGCGCATGTCCGCCGTCGGCATCGGCTGGGGCGTCGCGATCGCAGCGGTCGTCGCGCCCATGGGGGCGGCGGCCGCGGCCGACGTATCCGTCGCGACGTCGTTCCCCGTCGGCCAACATGCACCAAGACCGCCGAGGAATGCGATCGGTGCAACTACACTTCGCAGTCTCATCATCGCGTTCTCTGTTGAGGTTGAACGCGCCTGAAGGGCAAGGGCCATGCTCACTGGCTACATCGACGACCGCTCAGCGGCTGCGTGCCTCCGCCGCGACGTCCCGCTCCCACTCGGCGAGCAGTTCGCGCAACCGCCGCGCAATGGTCGTCTGTGAGGCAATGACGTTCGACCGCTCCCCGATGTCCTCGCGAAGATTGAAGAGATGCGCGCGCCGGGCGCCTTCGACGATGAGCTTCCAGTCCCCCGAGCGCACGGCGAGGTGCGGTTGTGCCGGATGGCCGCGCCAGAAGAGCGTCCGCTCCACGACCGGCGCGCGTCCGCTCAGGATGGGGAAGAGGTTGATTCCCTCGAGCTTCAGGTCCGCCGGAATCGGCGCATTCGCGGCGGCCAGGATGGAGGCAGTGAGATCCATCGTAATGCCAACTTGACTGCTGACGGTCCCCGCGGGAATGTGTCCGGGCCAGCGGATGATCGCCGGGACGCGGATGCCCCCTTCCCACACGCTCAACTTGTTGTGAAACAGGGGGCCGTTGCGCGATAACCACTCGCCGCCGTTGTCATTTGTGAAGATGACGATGGTATTCTGGTGCAGTCCCAGGCGATCCAGCGTTTCCAGGATGCGACCCACGCCCTGATCGACGCGTTCGACCATCGCGACGTATTCGGCACGCGTGCTGGTCGAGTCGGAGAAGGGGCCGAGGTGCGCAGCACTGTCGCGCGCGACGGTCGGCTTGCCGGGAACCTGGTAGGGCCAGTGCGGCGCGTTGTACGCGACGTCAATGAAGAATGGCCGTCTGCCATTCTGCTCGATGAAGCGTATGGATCGCTCGGTGATCAGGTCGGTCATGTAGCCATCGACCTTTACCGGCGTGTCATTCTCGTACAGGTCGTCGTACTCCGGTGAATCCGGCGAGGTATGGGTGTAGAAGTCGATGAAACCGCTCTTGAAGCCGAAGAAATAGTCGAAGCCGTGCCTCGTCGGGCTGTACTGCGGCCTCCAGCCCAGGTGCCACTTACCAATGAGTGCGGTAGCGTAGCCCCCGTTCTTCATGAGCTGCGGGAACGTTCGCCCCGTGACGGGCAAACCGCGTTCATAGTCGGCAGGGCGCTGCATCCCCAGGGGATATTCCAGCCGTACCCGCTGCTGGTAGCGTCCGGTGATGAGCCCCGCACGTGTCGGAGTGCACGACGGCGCGTTCGCGTAGAAATCCGTGAAGCGCACTCCTTCACGTGCGAGGCGATCGATGTTCGGTGTGCGCACGTCCGTCGCACCATAGCTGCCGAGATCACCGTAGCCTGCGTCGTCGGTCATGATGAGCACGACATTCGGCTGCGCGGGTGCCTGCGCGAGGATGGCAACGGGAGCGAGGAAGGCACAAGCAAGAGCAAGTACGCGCATGATGTCAGGGATATTGGTAAGTCATGTGGACCTCAATCAACGCTCATTACGCGCCGTGTTGGCCCGCGTGGTCATCCCGATCAGTCGGGATACCACGAGCGCGATGTACATGATGCCGACGATCGATGCGAGCATCACCAGCGCCCGCGCCATCGGCTTCACCGGGTAGATGTCGCTCAGCCCGACACTCGAGAGCACCGCCACACTGAGATACAGCAGCTCCATCCAGCTGCGTGGCGCCATGGTCCCTTCGGCATGCCCGAACGCGCCGGGGCTCAGCGCCTGGCATACGACGAACGCGTACGCGAACGCCCACGCCAGCAGCGTAAAGGTCGCGCCGGCGGCGAACAGTTCGTCCAGCTGGACATGCCAGTCCTGGAGCATGTACGCGATGAGGCTTCCCGCTGCGTAGAAGTAGAACACCGTCTCGAGCGCCGCCGTCGCCACGCTGAGCGCCGGACGCGGCGAGATCACGTTGATCAGCGAGAGCACCACGACTGGCATGGCGAAGAGCAGGCCGAGCCAGGTGAGCCAGGGGCCGCTGCGTACCACCCACAGTGCGAGTCCCAGCACGAGTAACCCGAACATGCCGAACAGGGCTCGCCCCCTCGGCGACGACTCCATCATCGGGTAGAGCACGATGCCAAGCAGCTGTACCAGCAACAACCCCGCCGACGGGTTGCGCATGAGAAAGCGCACGGTCGCCTGCGCCAGCGATGGCCGTCGGCCGAGCGCGTTCGGTTCCATGGATCAGGTATGGTACACGCGTGCACGCGTCAACGCGCGCTCCGCATGCGCACGACTACACGTACCGCATCCACGCCGCGCGCTTCGTCCGCTTGATGTTCGCGTACCACCGACACGCGCAATACAACAACGCCACGTTCACTGCGAACGCCGCAAACAGCATCGCCAGCGTCCAGCGCTGCTCCGGCGGCACCTGTGCGAACGGCGCCGAGTCGTACCACTCGCCGTGCGCGGCGCCGGTCCTGAGCGTGTTGACGATCAGCGCCGACACATGGATGAGCGGGATGTGAAGCAGGTAATAGAACATCGGAACCCGGCCGATCACGTCGAATGCATTGGCCACCGACCCGCGCCAGCGGTCGGCCGCCGGGAGCAGGGCGATCATCGGGCCAAGGGTCATCAGCAGGAACAGCTGCGATGCCGGGTATTTCTGCTGGTCGAGCATCCGGAACAGCGCGGGTCGCGTGTCGTCCCCGGGGTCCTGCAGCAGCACCAGGGCAGTCGCCGCCGCGATGAACGCCGCCGTCATCCCCAGACCAATGCGCAGCGACAGAGGGTCTCGCGTGGCTGGTTCGCGCACCATCAGCGCGCCGAAGCCATAGCCCACGGCCATCACGCCGATCCAGGGCACGATCACGTACAGCACGGCAATGCCGGGTGTGCCATCGAGTCCCGCGGGATACACAAACTCCCATATGCGGCCGAAGCCGCCGCGCGCGCCGGCCGGAATGACATTGGGCACGAGCGCAAAGGCCTGCTGAAAACACACGATCGCGCCGCCAAGCCAGCCGACGGTGCGCGGACGCAGGCGCACGAGTGCAGCGAGGAGGATCATGCACCAGCCGAGCATCCAGATCACGCCCGCGAGCGTGAACTGGTCATACGCAAAGTTGAAAGTCCAGCTGAAGCGGATCAGCGTGAGCTCGAGCACCACCAGCATGACGCCTCGCGTCAGCAGGAAGCGGCTCAGCTGCGCAGCGTCGCCAAGCGTGCGTCCGTGGAGGAAGGCTGCCGTGCCGGCCAGGAAGACAAATCCGGGGGCGCAGAAGTGCGTCACCCATCGTGTGAAGAAGATCCCGGCTGTTGCGCCACCGGCAGGGATCCCTGAATAAACGCGAACGTGATCGATGGCCATGAGGACCATGATCACGCCGCGGATGATGTCGATGGATCGGATGCGTTCTGTCGTGCCTGCCTGCGACGACGTCGGTGGCTGGTAGGAGCTTGTTTGCGATGACGTCGTGCCAATCGTCGCGGACATCCGGGTCTCCAGGTCGCGGATGCCGCGAATGTACCACTTTCCTCAGCCCCTCGCACGTGCTACGGACGGAGAGTCGCGCCGTACGACACCAGCAGGTCTCGCAGCAGCGAGCGATGGCAGTGTGACTCATTCTCGCAATAGCAACCGACCGAAAAGTTGGTCTCGTGTGACAGCGTCGCGAGGAGCATGAGAAGCCGCTGCGCTTCCGGCTTCTTCATCTCGGTGTGATAGCGACGCGCGAACCGCTTCCAGCGGGCAGCTGTCCACGGCTCGACGAGCGCCCACGAGACGAGCTGCGCGGATGGCGCGAGGTCAGGCAACCACACGTCGTAGAAATTCAGCCGCGCGTGATCCTGCTTTTTCACGCCGCGGGGTGGACGGCGGACCGTGCCGAGTCGCGGTCCTTCGTCCCGCGCGCGCGGTGTGCCCAGCCTCACGATGCGAATGGCCACGAGAGCAGCTCGCTGGTTCGTCGTTCGGAACGCGGTGTGCAACACTCGTTTGCATCACCAGATGGAGGAGAATATGACGAATCGTGACGTGAATCCTTCACAGGGCTTCCGTGCCACGGAGCGCCAGCTCGATTGGGCTCAGGAAGAGAGCTATTGGCGCGACAACTGGCACACGCGTCCGTACGCGTCAGCCGATCGCGGCTTCGACTACTATCGCCCCGGATATCGCTACGGTGTCGAATCGGCCACCCGGTTCAACGGGCGCCAGTGGAATGATGTCGAGCCGGACCTTCGCACAGGCTGGGACCGGTATGAACATCGCGCCCAGAGCACGTGGGAGAATGTGAAGGACGCGGTGCGTGACGGCTGGGATCGCGTGACCAGGCACTAAGAGCTCTCGGCTCTCGGCTCTCGGCTCTCGGCTCTCGGCTCTCGGCCTCGGCTCTCGGCTCTCGGCTCTCGGCCGAGGGCCGTTGCTCTAACAGATCGCGACGAGCTCGAAGGCTTGCTGGGTGCGCCAGCCCGTGGCGCTCGCCGAATCCGGCGCCTCGAACACGCCGCCGATGCGCTCAACCTGTTCCGGCTCGGCTTTGTATGTCGACACGTTGCCGGAAGCGGTGCGTGATTCCATCGGCACCCCCGCACGGAGAGGGCGCGACTGACGTAGAAGTATGGATACTGGTTTTGCGTCCCGCGCTGCGGATGGCGCGGCCAGTCCACAACAGCGGCGACGAACACAGAATGGTTTTCACGACGAATCAACCTCGGCCCGTTCGCCCACTGTCACTTCGCTCCACCAGGAGGCGCGCGACGATCCCTCAATTCGCGACGCGACACAGTGTCCGGTCATGGGACACCGATCTCGATTCCGGACATTCCGTCCGCCCGCCACATCGCACTAACTCGTTGCACGCAGCACTCTTACGGCTAGAAATGGTCGGCACTGCGCTTGCCCGATCGTCACGCCATGGACTCCCTCCCAGGTGCACTCCGGTTCGCGTTCCGGTCATTGCGACGCAGTCCCGCGTTCGCCGCCGTCGTCATCATTACCATCGCCGTCGCGATTGGCGCGACAGCCACCATGATGAGCGTCGTCAACGCGGCGCTGGTGCGCGCGCTTCCATTTCCAGACGCCCGACAACTTGTCATCGCGCAGGGATGGGTGGGTCGGGAGCAGGCGCCGCGCGGAGTTTCCTATCCGGAAGCGATGGATTGGCGCGAGCGCAGCCGGTTGTTCGACGGCCTCGCTGCCTACGACCAGATCTCCCTGAACCTGGCCGACGCCGCCGCTGAGCCGGTGCGCGCCGACGCCGAGATTGTCACCGACGACTTCTTCCGCGTGCTCGGCGCGAATGCCGCACGCGGACGAATCTTCGGTGCCGAAGAACATCGCACGCCCGACGCGCTCCCCGTCGCGGTCATCAGCCATTCGCTCTGGCAGACGCGCTTCGGGTCAAGCGACGCGATTGTCGGCCGCGATGTCACGATCAATGCGCGTCCCTTCACGATCATCGGCGTGATGCCGGAGGGATTTCGCGGCGTGTCATTCGACGCGGACCTCTGGATCCCGATGATGATGGTCTCCGTCGTGCGTCCGGTAAGCATTCTCGATTCGCGGCCGAATCGCTGGCTCGGCATCGTGGGTCGCATGAAGCCCGGCGTCACGATCGATGACGCGCGCCGCGATCTCGACCGCGTGGCGCTGACACTTGCCACGGAGTATCCCGAGACGAACACCGACCGCGGCGCGAACGTCCAGCCGCTGCGCGACTACTACCTCGGCGACACAAAGCGACTGCTCCTCGCACTGTTCGGCGCCGTCGGATTCCTGCTGCTGATCGCGTGCGCCAATGTCATGAGTCTCCAGCTGGTGCGCGCGGCGACGCGTCGTCGGGAGATGGCGCTCCGTATGGCGCTCGGGGCGGGCCGTCATCGCCTGGTACGACAGCTGCTCGTCGAGGCACTGGTGCTCGCGTCTGTGGGTGCGGCGTGCGGCGTGCTGCTCGCCCTGTGGGGCGTGGACATCCTGAGCGCGCTCGCGCCGGCCGGACTGCTTCCGCCATTCGCGCAGCCGTCAATCGATGGCTGGGTGCTCGGCGCGATCGCCGTCATCGCGCTGATCGCCGGCGCGGCATTCGGGCTTGTCCCAGCATGGGCGAGCTCACGATCGGAGCTGGTGCCGCACCTGAAGGATGGCGCACCGTCCGCGTCCGCGGGGCTCGGCACGATGCGTCGCCTGCGCGGCCAGCAACTGTTCGTCATCGGTGAAGTGGCGCTTGCCCTCGTGCTGCTCAGCGGTGCGACGCTCATGATCCGGAGCTTCCAGCGACAACTGCTGGTGGATCCGGGCTTCCGTGCCGAGGGGGTGCTTGCGGGTCGTGTGATGTTGCCGCGCGGGACATATCCGCCTCAGGCGCGTGTGCGATTCGCGGAGCAGGTCGTCGACCGGTTACAGGCGACGCCCGGCGTGGAGGCGGCCACGATCAGCAGCGACCTTCCACTGCGGGGAATCGAGAGCGGCGGGTATCTGAGAGTCGAAAACGGTCCGGAAGACGTCCCGTACATGCGGCATCGCGTGTCCCCGGAATACTTCGAGACACTTGGGGTACAGCTGCGCGACGGTCGTGTCTTCACGCGGACCGACGGTCCCGACGCACCGCGCGTCGCGATCGTAAGTGCATTGATGGCCCGGAGGCTCTGGCCGGAGGGAAGCGCGGTCGGGAAGCGCATCAGTCTCGCCGGGACCAGTGGGGCGTTGCCATGGGTTGAAGTCGTTGGTGTCGTCGACAATGTCCGCCACAGCGATCTTACGTCCGACATGACCGCAGCGCAGGCGCGGGTGGACATCTATTTCCCCTTCGCGCAGTCGACGGACGAAACCGTGGAGATCGCGGTGCGCGGTGCATCGAGTCCGGAAGCGCTGACCGGGGAGCTGCGTCGCGCGGTGGCGGCGATCGATCCCGCGTTACCCCTGTTCGACGTGGCGGCGATGACAACGGCCGTTCAGCAACAGACAATGTCCGCCCGTTTCGGTTCGCTCATGCTTGGGCTGTTCGCCGGCCTCGCGATCATCCTTGCCGGCGTGGGCATCTACGGCCTGCTCGCCTTCATGGTCGGCACCAGCCGGCGTGAGATCGCCATCCGCATGGCCCTCGGCGCGGCGTCATCGAGCGTCGTCGCGCTCGTCGTGAAGAAGGGAATGTCGCTGGTGATTGCCGGCGGCCTGCTGGGCGCGGTGCTGGCAGTGCCAAGCATGCAGGTGCTGACAAACCTGTTGTACACCGTGAAGACGAATGATCCGGTGATGATGGCAAGCGTCGCGCTCGTCCTGTTCGTCGCGTCGCTCCTGGCGTGTTGGCTGCCGGCGGTGCGCGCGAGTCGCATCGCGCCGCAAGCAGCCCTCAAGTCAGACTAGTCACGCGTTCGCGGCAGCTGAACGCCGAAGCATCCAGCCGTAGAGCCATACGATCGCGCCAACGAAGCCGAAGAGTCCGAGCCAGGGCGAGAACGCGGAGTCCGCGGGAAGGAGCCCGATGGGGGCATCGTTTGCCAGCGCGACGATGAGTCCCGCGTTGAGCACGCCCCATAAGCTTTCACCCACGATCAACCCCGACGCCACGAGCGTTCCCAGTCGTTCGGCGCGCTCCGGATTCCGCGTGCGACGCGCGCGTCCGTCATACCAGTGCGAGATGACGGCGCCGACAACCACGGCGAAGGTCGCGGACATCGGCAGGTAGATGCCGATGCCGACGGCGAGTGGCGGGACGCGCAGTTTCTTCATCGCGCCAAGCGCCGCGTCCAGCAGAATGAGTCCAACACCGACGAGCGCGCCGATGCCGATCATGTCCCATTCGAGCGCACCCCCGATCACACCCTGCGCCAGCGCGGAGATGAGCGTCGCCTGCGGGGCAGGGAGCGGATTCGGTGACACGACGTCGATGTTCGGCGCGCCAGCAAATCCGTAGGCCTTCGCCAGCAGGTTGAGGACGAAGGGAATGACGGCCGCGCCTGCAATGACACCGACGATCAGCGCGACCTGCTGACGCATCGGTGACGCGCCGACGAGCTGTCCGGTCTTCAGGTCCTGCAGGTTGTCGTTCGAGATCGTCGCGCAGGCGAAGACGATCGCCGTGATGAACAGCGCGAACGCGACGAGCGGCCGGCTTGTTTCCGGGGACGGCGCGATAGCCATCGCTACGAGCGACGCGGCGACAACGATCGAGAGGATGCCCACGCCCGAGATCGGGCTGTTCGACGCGCCAATGAGTCCCGCCATGTAGCCGCACACGCCGGCAATGAGGAAGCCGACGAGAAAAACGAACGGCACGGCGATGAGCGTCAGGGTCAGCGCGTGCGGCTCGAGCGCGGTACCACGGGTGAAGGTCCAGGCGAGGACCCCGGAGACGATCAGGCAGGCGATGGTGAGACCAACGATCCATGACGCGGAGATGTCGCGATCGAGCTCGTCGCTGATCACCGCGCTCCGGGACGCGCGCAACGTGCTTGCGAGCCCACCGAGCACGGGCTTCGCCAGCCGTGCGAGGGTGTAGAGGGCGGCGACGCCGATGGCACCCGCGCCGATGAAGCGCACCTGGGTGCGCCAGATGGTCATGGTATGCGTCGCGAGGTCAGCGCCATCAGGCGCGGGATTCATGGCGGTGAGTACGGGCACGCCGATGGCCCACGCGATGATGAGCCCCACGAGCATGGCCATGCCCACGGAGAGTCCCACGAGATGCCCCGCACCGAGCAGCGCGAGGGACCACGCGACGTTGTACCCACTGGAGGCCGTGGCACCGAGACGGAAGAAACCGGCGACTTCGGCGCTGGCGAGTCGCGTTGCAGCGACAATCGCGAGTCCCGCCGAGGCGACCGCGCCGAAGAGCACCGCGCGCAGTCCCTCGCGCGCCTCGCCGGTGTCGTCCTTCGTCTCGCCCCGCGTGCCGGAACCCACCTTCAGGACCTCAGCGGCCGCGACGCCTTCCGGGTACGGCAGGTCCGACGTCGTGACGAGCGCGCGTCGCAGCGGGATGGTAAAGAGCACACCGAGCACGCCCCCGGACACACATATCAGGAAAGACTCCCAGAAGGGAAAACCCGTCCACCAGCCGACGATGACGAGTCCGGGGAGGACGAAGATGATCGCGGACAGCGTGCCGGCCGCCGACGCGACGGTCTGCACGATGTTGTTCTCGAGGATGGACGAGTCGCGGACGCGCGCGAGGATGGCCATCGAAATGACCGCCGCGGGGATGGATGACGCGAAGGTCAGCCCGACCCGGAGGCCGAGATACACGTTGGCGGCGGTGAAGACAAATGTGAGCAGGACGCCAAGGAGGAGCCCCCGCAGCGTCAGTTCTTTGGGTCGCATGGGCCAATGTTACCGCGCCGGCGGCGGCCGTACAGAGTCAGCGCGTCAGGGAACCGGGCGGAATGACGCGACGAGCTCCTGTCCCGCCCACTGCAGCCGGAGCATTCCGGACGGCTCGATCCGGATGGTGAACTGCTCGACGTGCGACGCCAACGCGCGCGCGGTCAGTGGCACCCGAAGCACGGGCGTGTCACGCTCGTAGAAGATCAACTGATAGCGGCCCGGCACCGCCAACGTCATGAGCATGTAGGTGTTCGGTGCCAGCACACCGCTCTCGAACTGGAGTGGCGCGGTCGTCGTGAACCGCGTCGACTGATTCGCCCCCGTGCGCCAGAGGGTGTCACCGAGCACGCCATTCTCGCTCCACACGCGCCGACCGCGCGCGGAAGGACGTCCATATCCGATGGACAGTTGCGCGTTGCCAACTGAAGCGCTCACTGAGTCGCGCGGCGATAGTGCCAATGGTCCTGCCACGCGCTCACGTTCGGCGAACGCTGCGGCGAGCGCGGTCAGGTCGATGTAGTCCTCGCGCTGCGCCTTCACCCGGAATGTCGTGCGACTGCCGTCCAGGCTGATCAGCCGATCGGCCGCATCGGTCATGATCTCGTTCGGATTGTCGAATGAGTAGATCCACCAGCGGTTGTCATCGCGTCGCGCGACCGGGCTGCCACTCGGCTGCGTCGCGCCCGGCGGGTAGATGGTGAAGTGAGCACTGTCATGGTTCATCGCGCGCAGCGCAGCGATGGGACGCGTGAAGTGGAAGACGCCACCGTCGAGCTCCGGATACGCGTTGGCCGCCGCAACGCGACGCACCGTGGGAGGATCCCGGTCGATCTCCGTGATCGCGCTGTCGCCGGTGAACGTCACCGTCACAGAGCGGGAGCCATTCGGCGGGATGCTGCCGTCGGGGAGTCGTGTGTTGTACACGACACGTGAGACCAGGCCGCTGGGCGCGAGGGTCATCACGTACCGCACGACGGTTGCGCGCGGGACGCGTCGAACGATCATCCCTTCCACGCGATCGCCGGTGCGCCGGTACGACTCGGCGGACACCGTGTCGTTGCCCAGGGTCACGAAGAATGTCGCAGCGTCATCGCCGCCCGGCGCCGCGCCGCGAGGGGCAGTGGCACATCCCGTGATGGCGGCAACAGCGAGAATGACCAGTGCTGCGCGCGTCTTGAGCGAACCGTGCATGTAGATGCTCTCCGTAAATGGCACAAGCGGTGCTGGAGCTGACGTTCCCGAAGTATATCGCGCGGCCGGAGAGCGGTTGGTCAGTCCCGAAGCACCGCAGAGAGATCGCGTTGCCAGGTGGCTCGCAGTGGGCCCAATGCGGCAATGAACATTACCATGCCGAGCATCGTTCAATACTCCTCATGCCGAGGGAGGAATCTGCCAGACGAGACCTAGTCCGGGAAGCATGGAGCGCGATTGCCGTGCACAGCCGCGCTTGCCTGGCCCATGGTTGTCGCCGTTCCGGAAAGTGTCACGCCGTCTTCATGCGCCATCACAGTCACGTTCTGGCGCTCGCTCTCGTTCCCCGGCGAGGTGAAGTCCATCTGGATGTTGTCGGGAGAAATCGGACGCCAGCTGCTCGCGATGTCGCTGCGCCCACCCTGCAGGGTGTTGACGCGCAGGCCGAGCGCGGGCGTGCGTGGATCGATCAGGACCGCGTCCAGCTCTACACCGCGAGGGAGAAAGTCCATGTCCATTCGCACCGTCGGACCGTCGGATTGCCACTCGGCGAAGCGCAGGGTGTAGCAGCGGTAGGGGCGCCTGTCCGGTGGCCGCGTCGTCGCGTCCGTATCGGGTGAACCACACGCGGCGAATATTCCAACGAGGAGTGCCATGCGTGGCCACGCGATCTGGCGAGGTGTAGCTCTCATCCGTACGTTCGCTCCATGAGAAGCGCAGGGTCGTGTCAGTTCGCGCTCGTGGTTCTCGTACTTGGTGTCCGGCCCGTTGCCGCCCAGGGAACGGGCCGTGGCGCGGTCGAGCTACACGTCGTCGCGGCAGAGACGTCGCAACCGCTCTCCTTCGCCGACGTCAGCATCCCCGCACAGCAATTCTCGGCGTTCACGGACTCCGCCGGTACACTTGTGGTTCGCCTCCTCCCCGCCGGATCGCATGCCATCCGCGTGCGTCGCGTCGGCTTTCGTCCCTCGGTCGTCCAGGTTGCGGTAGTTGCAAACGAAACGAGCCGAGTTCGGGTTGCACTGCCCGTGATCGCGCTTCGGCTCGCGAGTGTGAAAGTAAGTGAGAGTCTCTGCCCGGGAGACGCGGCAGCGGATACGGCAGTCGTCACGATCCTTCAGCAGGCGCGCCTCAATGGCGAGCGCTATGCAATGCTCGCCGAACGATATCCGTTCGCAGTGAGCATGGAACGCGTGTTCGCGCAACAAGGGAAGGTTCCCATTCACTGGAGCGGTCGTGCGCGTGCGCGACGGGGCATGAAGGTCGTGCAGCGCCAGGACACCGTCCAGGTAACCGGCCGATCCGAGTGGCGCTACTCTCCCGGGAAGCTGATTGAGGGTGTCTATGTGCAGTACGACGACATCGACGCCCACGAGAAGATGACCGTGCCGCACCTCATGGATCTCGCCGACGAGGCCTTCGTGTCCACGCACTGCTTCCGGTATGCGGGGATCGTTGACGCCGTGAGGCCACGGAAGGTCGCCCGCGTGGACTTCCATCCCACCCGCGACATCAAGGATCATGATGTCCGCGGCAGCATGTACTTCGACACGGCGACCTTCCAGATCGTGAAGACCACGCTCTATGCGGAGCGGCCTGCGCCGTCCGCTCCCGTGACGGATACCTGGCAGGTGCGCGTGGACTCCTGGTACCGCGAAATCCGGCCGGGAATTCCCGTCATCGATCGTATTGAAAGCACCACCACCATCAGTTCCACGAAGCGTGGTCCACCAAATCCGAACGCGGTCGTGGAAGACCACCGTGTTCTTGCGATCGACTTTCTCCGCGGCGAGCCGGGCGATGCGGGGCTGGGTCACCCGATAACACAGGCAATTCAACCCGACGGCGCAGCGATGAGTTGCGTAGCGAGTCCAACCGCGGCGGCGAACTCACCGGCGGATTCCGTCGTGCTCGCGTTCGACGATGCCGTTGCGAAGCTGTGTTACGGCGTCAGCTCCGATTCACTGACCCTGCTGCTGTCCCGTGAGTTCGAGGTCGCTGGCGTCGTGCTCGCGCCGGGCCGCTATACGATGCGCATCGCGCGGAACGCGGACATCTGGCTCGCCACCTTCCTGTCGGATTCCACACCGCCTGTGGAGGTCGGGCGCGGCGAGCCAACGATCGAACGACTTGCCACGCCCGCGCCTGCGCTCGCCGTGCATAAAGGGAAGGACGGAACCGACGTGGCGTTCGTCGTTGAGTGGGATTCCATCCGGGCACGCATTCCGGTCTGGCGCCGCCGATGAAGCTCCCCGTCCTGGCGTCGAGCCTCATCCTGCTTGCGGCGGCCCCAAACCTTGGCGCGCAGGAGATCACAGGTCGTGTGACCAGCGGCGGTGTCCCGCTGCCCGCTGTCGTCATCACGATGCTCGACTCGAGCGGCGCCACGGTCGCGCGTGCCCTGACCTATAACAACGGCCGATATCGCCTGCCTCCGACCACGCGCGCGGCGTCCGTACGTGCAACCCGGATTGGATTTCGCCCGGTCGCGGTCCGCGTCACGAGTCCATCGCAGGTCGTGGACATCGCAATGGTGCCCCTGCCGACGATGCTCAGCGCAGTGCAGGTCATCGACCAGCCGGGGTGCCCGCGACGACGTGACCGCGCCGAAGCGTTGGCGCTCTGGGAGCAGGCACGCGCGGCGTTTCTCTCCACCGTGGTGGCGCGCGAGACAGACACCGTGTCGCTCGAGCGGCTGCTCTTCTATCGCATCGTCGGCGAGAAGCGCGCGGGTGTCCTTGCCCAGGTGGTGCGTCGCGATACGGGAGGCTCGCGCCCCTTCGGCGCATCTCGGTCAGCGCGCCAGTTCGTCGAGCTGGGATTCCGGAATGCGAACACCGGCACATACTTCGCACCCGACGCCGACGTTCTCCTCGATGAAGCGTTCACGCGGAGCTATTGCATCCGCCTCGCCGGTCGCGACGCTTCGCGCCCACGCCAGGTCGGCATCCGCTTCGAGCCCGCCGCCAGGAAACGCGACCGCATCGACATCGATGGTACCGTGTGGGTGGACACGGCCGCACGCGCGGTCCGCGACATCGAATTCCGGTACCGGGGACTGAACAGGCAACTCACATCCATGGAACTTGGCGGCAACGTCGCCTTCACGACGCTCCCGAAAGGCTATCCGGCCGTGACGCGATGGTCGATGCGCGTCGATGCACCGATGGCATTGATGGCGTGGGGTGTGGACCACCAGGTACCGCTGGTGCGTCCTGGCCTGCTGGAAGTACACGAGCTCGGAGGCGAGCTTGCCCGCGCGTCATGGAGCGACACGACGTGGACAGCGACGCTGGGACGCGTGACCGGGCGAGTGCTTCACGACAGCATCCCGGCCGCCGGTGCGACGCTGCATCTCGTTGGCACCCCATTCGTCACCCGCACGGACAGCGCTGGCAATTACTCGATGGATGGCCTGCTCCCCGGCCGGTATACCTTCGCCGTGCCGCATGACGAACTGAATGCGCTGGGGTTCGAGCTGACGAGTGGCCAGAGCTTCGAGTCGGACCGCGACGTGATCCGCGCCGACGTGACGCTCCCGACTGCCGCTGACTTTCTCGCCGTGAAGTGCAGGATCCCACCCAGGGACACGGTGTCGATCATGATTGCGGGCCGCGTGTTCGCGGATGGCGCGCTCGCGCCACAGACCCGCGTGAATCTGTACATGGCAACGGAAGTCGCGTTCGCGGGAGCGCCTCGTCGCAATATCGTCCTGTCTCCGGGCACCACCCTCAACCGCGTGGACACGTCTGGCGTCGTTTGGGACCGTATTCATCATGACTTCACCGGCGCGCAGGGGATGTTCTATCTCGCAACCGATGGCCCCACTGGTGCGTCGGGCGCATTTTTCATCTGCAAGCCGCCGCGCTTCTCGCTCCTGCGGATCGATGCGGAGCAGGACACCGTGCGAGGAACCACGAGATTCACCACGAGTGCTCTGAGGAAGCGGATATATCCCATTCGCGTCACGGTCGAGAACGGCAAGCGCAACTAGCTTTCCGCAGTGCCCTCTCGCAAGTTCGCCACGCCGCGCCCGCGGTTTCTCTCCCACCTGTTCTCCCGGGCGTCCGACGTCCGCGCGGAGACACTTGCAGGGCCGATCCGGGGCGAGCTGCTCGGGCCAGACCAGCTCGCCGAGCGGGGACGGGCAGTGGCACGCGGCCAACGTGTGCGCGAGGGGCGCTCACGTTGGGGATCGGCGCCCCTCCTCCGTCGGCTCAATGAAACGCGCCGCATCCTCGATGTCGCCCATCGCCGCCTCACGGAGACCAGCGAGAAGGGCGATGAGGTAGGACCCGCCGGCGAGTGGTTCCTCGACAACTATTTCGTGGTCGAGGAACACATTCGCGAAGTACGTGCATCGCTCCCGAGCGGATACTATCGCGAGCTTCCGGAGCTCGCCGCGGGCACGCTCACCGGATATCCGCGGGTGTACGAGGTGGCCATCACCCTCATCTCGCACACCGAAGGGCGCCTCGACCCTGACAACATCAGCATCGTGGTCAGCGCGTGCCAGGACATCGCGCCGCTGCGCATCGGTGAACTGTGGGCCATCCCCGCCATGCTGCGCCTTGGGCTGATCGAGAACGTGCGACGCATGGCGCTGCGCACCGTGCAGCGGCTCGACGAAGTGGAGCGGGCCGATCGCATGGCGACACGCCTGCTCGACGCAAGCAAGGGGAACGCGGACGACCTGCGGGAGGCACTCCGCTCCCTGGTGGATGGCGGCGTTCCCCTGAACCCGACGTTCATCGCGCGATTTCTCCAGCGCCTTCGTCTCACGCGCGGCTCCTTCGCCCCACTCGGCTGGCTGGAGCAGTGGATCGCCGAGGAAGGGATGTCCGGCGAGGAGGCGGCATCGCTCTCCACGCAGCGGCTCGCCATCACGCAGATCATGATGGCGAACAGCATCACGAGCCTGCGCGCCATCGCACGCATGGACTGGCGCACGTTCGTCGAGCAGCAGAGCGTGATGGACGCGGTGTTGCGGCGGGATCCCACCGGGCACTACACGCGAATGACCTTCGCAACGCGCGACCACTATCGTCATGTGGTTGAACGGATCGCGGCGCGCACGCGCAGCGATGAAAGCGCGGTGGCGATGGAAGCCATCGAGCTCGCTCGGCGCGGCTCGGATGGCACAGGTACGCCGCATGATCCTGTGCGATCGCATGTGGGCTACTACCTGCTGGACCATGGCCGGGACGAGCTCGAACAGCTCACCGGCTATCGTCCAAAATTTCGTGAGGCGGTTCACCGGTGGGTGCTGGGACATCCCAACGTCGTCTTCGTCGGCGGGATCATCGCGGGGACGGCGATCGCGCTCGCGGCATTGCTGCAGCTGGGCGGACCAGCGGCGATGTCAGCCTGGCTGCCAATCCTCCTGCTCGGGCTCATTCCCGCCAGCGAGATCGCCATCAGCGTGATGAACCGGTTGGTCGTCGCCTACCTGCCGCCGGCGGTGCTCCCGAAGCTCGAGTTGCGCGAAACGGGTGTGCCGCCTGAGCTGCGCTCGGCGGTGGTGATCCCGACCCTCTTCGGCAGCGTGAACGCAGTGGTCGAGAGCCTCGAGACGATCGAGGTGCAGTACCTCGCCAATCGTGAAGCGCACCTGCATTTTGCCATCCTCAGCGACTTCACCGACGCGGCGACCGAGCGGACGGACGCGGACGACGCGATCCTGCGCGCCGCGATCGATGGCGTGAACGCCCTCAACGCACGCTACGCCCCCGAGACCCAGGACGCCTTCTATCTCTTTCATCGCAACCGGCTCTGGAATCCGGCGCAGGGCGTGTGGATGGGGTGGGAGCGGAAGCGGGGCAAGCTCGCGCAGTTCAACCGCTTCCTGCGCGGGAGTGCAGGGGATGCGTTTTCCACCATCGTGGGCAACGTCGAGCACCTGCACGGCGTGTGCTATGTCATCACGCTGGACGCGGACACCGTGCTGCCGCCCGGCAATGCGGCGCTGCTCATCGGCACGCTGGCGCATCCCCTCAACAAGGCGATGTACGACGACTATCGCGGGCGCGTCGTGCGTGGCTATGGCATCCTGCAGCCGCGCGTGGGCGTGTCGCTGCCGAGCGCGAACCGGTCGCGTTTCGCCGCGGTGCAGTCCGGCCATCCCGGCGTGGACCCGTACACGACCGCCGTGTCAGACGTGTACCAGGATCTCTACCATGAAGGAAGCTTCACGGGAAAGGGTATCTACGACGTGGATGCCTTCGAGCGCGCGACGGATGGGCGTTTTCCGGAAAATCGGCTGCTCTCGCATGACCTGATCGAGGGGAATTACGCCCGGGCAGGCCTCGTTACGGACATCACCGTGTACGATGACTACCCGACGCGATACATCACGTACAGCCGCCGCAAGCACCGCTGGATCCGTGGCGATTGGCAGCTGCTGCAGTGGCTGACGCCGCGTGTTCCTGGCCCGGATGGCCCCGAGCCGAACCGGCTCTCGCTGGTCTCGCGTTGGAAGCTGTTCGACAACCTGCGGCGCAGCCTCGTCGAGATCTCGCTCATCGTGTTTCTCGTGGCCGGCTGGTGGTTCCTTCCCGGATCATCGGCGCGATGGACGCTCCTCGCGCTGCTTGCCCTCGCGGCCCCGTGGATCATTGCCATTGCCATCGCGGCGCTGCGTCCCCCCTTCGACAAGAGCTGGCGCGCGTACTACAGCGCCGTGGGACGCGACGCCGCCACGAGCGTGGCGCAGGTCGCGCTCACGATCGCCTTCCTGCCGCATCAGGCGTGGATCTCCCTCGACGGCATCGCACGGACGCTCTGGCGCCTGTTCGTCTCGAAGCGCCACCTGCTCGAGTGGCAGTCGGCGCAACACGCCGAGCGTCGCGAACGTGGAACCGCCCGGACGACGTGGCGCGAGATGTGGCCGCTGTCCGCCATTGCCATTGCGTCGCTGGTGGCGCTCACGCCACGGACGCCGGTGCTCGCCCCGCTGTTCCTGCTCTGGGCCGGCGCCCCGGTGATCGCCCTCGCGCTCAGCCGCTCGGCAGTCCGCCGCGAACGTCCCCTCAGCGATGACGAGCGCGCGCTGGCGCTGCGTTACGCGGAAAAGCACTGGCGCTATTACGACACGTTCGTCACCGAAGCAACGCACTGGCTCGCCCCCGACAACGTACAGCTGGACCCGGAGCACGTGGTAGCGATGCGAACGTCTCCCACGAACATCGGGCTGCAGCTGCTGTCCACGGTCTCCGCGCACGACCTCGGCTTCATCACCGTGGACGACATGGCGCGGCGGCTCGAGCTCGCGCTGCGGTCGATGGAGCGGATGCGCCGCTTCCGCGGACACTTCTATAACTGGTACGATTTACACGACCTGCGGGTGATGGAGCCGCCGTACATCTCCACGGTGGACAGCGGCAACCTCGCCGGACACCTCATCGCACTGCGTCAGGCCCTCGTCGCGATCGCCGCGGAGCAGCCGGTGGACGCGCATGAGCTCGTGCAGCGGTTGCAGGCGCTGGCACTGCGCGCCGCGGACTTCGCCTCACAGGTGGAATTCAGGTTTCTGTATGACGAGCGCCGCGAGCTGTTCGCGATCGGATACCAGCAGTCCAGTCACTCACGTGATGACTCCTACTACGACCTGCTGGCTTCCGAAGCGCGGCTCGCGAGTTTCCTCGCCATCGCCCGCAACGACGTGCCGGTGGACCATTGGTTCCACCTGGGACGCACCCTCACCCGGTCGTCGGGCTCCACGGCGCTGGTGTCGTGGAGCGGAAGCATGTTCGAGTACCTGATGCCGGTGCTGGTCATGCATTCGTATCCGTACACACTGCTCGACCAGACCTGCCGCAGCGCGGTGCAGCGGCAGATCGCGTTCGGGGACAGCCATGGCGTGCCGTGGGGGACGAGCGAGAGTGCCTACAACCTGCGCGACCGCCACCACACCTATCAGTACCGCGCGTTCGGCGTGCCGGACCTCGCCCTCGAGCGCCGGATCGGCCAGGATCTCGTGGTGGCACCCTACGCCGCGGCGCTGGCACTGCAGGTATTTCCGGACCGCGCACTCGCGAATCTCGCGAAGCTGGAGGAAAAGGGCGCACTCGGAGAGTTCGGCTTCTACGATGCGCTGGACTACACCCGCCCATTGCCGGGAAAGCGATTCGCCATCGTGCACAACCACATGGCGCACCATGTGGGAATGACGCTCGTTGCCCTGACCAACGCGCTGCAGGACCGCGTGTGGCAGCGACGATTTCACACCGATCCGCTGGTGCGGTCAGTGGAACTGCTTCTCCACGAGCGCATCCCGCGGCGGATGGTGCTCCAGGAACCGCGCCCGGTGCGTCCCGAGCAGGCGCTCCCGGATCCCGCGCTCGAGCGGCCCGTGGTGCGCGAGATCGACGACGTCAGCACACCGCAGCCGCACGTCGCCCTGCTGGGACGTCTGCCGTACACGATCATGGTCAGCCACTGCGGCAGCGGCTACAGTCGCTACGGCGAACTGGCGGTGACACGCTGGCGCGCCGACGGCACGATCGACAACACCGGGCAGTTCTGCTACGTGAAGGACATGCAGGCAGGGCACGTGTGGTCCGCGGCGCATCAACCGGTCTGCGCCGAGCCCGAATGGTATCACGCGCAACTCGCCACCGATCGCGTCACCTTCCACCGGCGGGAGCACGGCATCGAGACGCGCACCGAGGTGGTTGTCGTCCCGGACGACTCGGCCGAGGTGCGACGCGTGACGATAAGCAACGAGACCGACGACATCCGGGAGCTGGAGCTCACGAGCTACGGCGAGATCACGATCGCGTCACCCGGGCAGGACCGGCAGCATCCGGCATTCTCCAACCTCTTTGTGCAGACTGAGTGGCATGCGTGGTGTTCCGCAATCACGGCCACCCGTCGTCCGCGCTCCGCATCGGAACGCGCACTCCGGTGCGCGCACGTCGTCGACGCCGGCGGCGCCGAACGGGTGGGCCAGCCCAGCTATGAGACTGATCGTGCGCGCTTCGTGGGCCGCGGCCGGTCCACGCGCGACCCCGTGGCGATGGAGCAGGATGGCGCGCTCACGGGCGCCACGGGGGCCGTGCTCGATCCCGTGTTCGCGATTCGCACCCGGGTACGGTTGAAGCCGGGACAGTCGGCGTCGGTCGCGTTCACCACCATCGTCGCCGAGAACGCCGAGCGCGCGTTCCAGCTGGCGGACCGGTACCACAATCCAGCTGCCGCCCAGCGCGCGCTCGACCTGGCGTGGGCATCCACGCAGGTGGAATTGCGCGAGCTTGGCGTGTCGCCGTCGGACGCCGCGATCTTCCAGGATCTCGCCGGCCAGCTGTTCTACTCCAATCCCGCGGTTCGCGTGCCCGAAGTGGAGCTGCGGAGCAATCGCGGCGCGCAGCCGCTCCTCTGGACGCAGGGGATCTCGGGCGACTGGCCCATCCTGCTCGCGAGAATCGCGAGCACCGACGGCATCCCCACCATCACCGGGCTGTTCGCCGCGCACCACTACTGGCGTCGCCGCGGAATGACGGTGGATCTCGTCATCCTGAACGAACATCCGTCGGGATACTTCCAGCACCTGCACGAGCGCATCAATGCCGCGATGTTCGCGTCGAGCGATTCCGCGCTCGTCGAGCAGCCCGGTGGGGTGTTCATCCGGCGACGCGACCAGCTTGGACAGGACGTGCTCGAAATGATCCGCGCGACGGCGCGGGTCGTGATCGACTGCGATGGCAGGCCGCTCGGCCTCATCGCCGACTCGTGGCGCGACATGGAGGTGCCGGTGGAGGAGCCCGCGTCGCTGGTCCGCCGGAGGGTGCGTGCGTCCGGACAGCGGCTCGAACAGCCTCCCGCGGAAGTGCGACGCGTGCGTGCATCGTCGGCATCGATGCGCACCACCTCCGGTTCGCATCGGGTCGTAACGGATGGCGCTGACGCTGCAGCGCCGCCAGCGCGCCGCGCCACCGATGCCCCGCTCCTGCTCGACAACGGCTTCGGTGGGCTCACCGCCGAGGGGGACTACGAGATCCGTGTCCGCGGTGACGCGCTGCCACCGGCGCCGTGGGCGAACGTCATCGCGAACGAGCGAGCGGGATTCATCGTCACTGAACGCGGTCCGGGAAGCGCGTGGGTGGGGAATGCACAGTTCTATCGTCTGACGCCCTGGCGTAACGACCCGGTGACCGACGAGCCTGGTGATGCACTGTATCTGCGCGACGAGGAGACGTTCGATGTCTGGAGCCCCACCCCCGCCCCGGTACGGAGCGCACTGCCGTACAGCGTTCGGCATTCCGCCGGCAGCTCCACCTTCGAGCACATCCGCGGCAACATCGAGAGCCAGCTCACGCTCGGAATGGCTGGCGATGCCCCGGTGCGCGTCGCGCTGCTGCGCCTGACGAACCACGATCAACGCGTGCGGCGGCTCTCGCTCACATCGTATGTCGAGTGGACGCTGGGACCGCAGCGCGAGCACACGCAGCACCAGATCGTCACGAGCTACGACGAGACGCATGGTGCGGTTCTCGCGACGAATTGCTTCAACCCGTCGTTCGACACGCTGCGCGCATTCGCGGCGCTGAGTGAGCCGCTCGTCGGCTACACCGGCGACCGGCGCGAATTCCTGGGGCGCAACGGCACCCTCGCGGACCCGGCCGCGCTCCGTGGCGCGGCGGAGCTCGCGCGCAACACCCTCGCGGGGGTGGATCCCTGCGGGGTGCTGCAATGCGCAGTGACGCTGGAGCCGGGGGAGACCCGCGACATCGTCATGCTGCTCGGCGCCGCAGGCTCAGATGACGAGGCAAAGTCACTGCTCGCCGAGTATGGCGATCCGGCGCGCGCGATCGCGGCACTGGAGCAGAGCGTCGCGGATTGGAAACGTCGCCTGTCGGTCGTGACGGTACGCACGCCGGACGCGGCCTTCGACGCGATCATCAACCGGTGGTCGCTGTACCAGGCGCTGTCCTGTCGCATGTGGGGACGTGCCGCCGTCTACCAGAGCAGCGGCGCGTTCGGGTTCCGCGACCAGCTCCAGGACGTGATGGCGTTCCTGTATGCGGAGCCGGCGCTGGCGCGCGCGCACATCCTCCGGGCGGCCGGGCGTCAATTCGTGGAGGGAGACGTGCAGCACTGGTGGCATCCGCCCGATGGTCGCGGCGTGCGCACGAAGTTCTCAGACGATCTCGCGTGGCTGCCGTTCGTCGTGGAGCAGTATGTCCGGGTCACGGGAGATGCGTCCATCCTCGACGAGGACGCCGGCTTCATCACGATGCCGGTGCTCAGCGAACATCAGCACGAGCTGTACGACCTGCCGCAACCGGCGAACAGGAGCGCGAGCGTCTACGAGCACTGTGTTCTGGCGCTGAAGAAAGCGTGCACCACGGGCGAGCACGGGCTCCCCCTCATTGGCATCGGCGACTGGAACGACGGGATGAGCCGGGTGGGAGTGGAAGGGAAAGGGGAAAGCATCTGGCTGGCCTGGTTCCTCTCCGCGACGCTGCGCTCCTTCGCGGAGACCGTCGCCGCCCGCGGCGACATGGCTCGCGCGGACGAGATGCGCCGCCAGGCGGAGCGATATGCGGACGCGGTGGAGCAGCACGGCTGGGACGGCGAATGGTATCGCCGCGCCTACTTCGACGACGGCACTCCCCTGGGGTCAGCGCGCAGCGACGAGGCGAAGATCGACTCGATCGCGCAGAGCTGGAGCATCCTCTCGGGTGCCGGCGATCCCGTGCGACAGCGCACCGCGATGGCATCGTTCAATACGCACCTCGTGAACGAGGACGCGCGACTCATCGCGCTGCTCACCCCTCCCTTTGATGCGACGGAGAAGGACCCCGGATACATCAAGGGCTACCTGCCTGGCGTGCGCGAGAATGGGGCGCAGTACACGCATGCCGCCATCTGGGCTGTGCAGGCCACCGCGCTGCTGGGCGACACCGATCGCGCATTCGAGTTGTTTCAAATGATCAACCCCTTGATGCACGCGCGGACGGAGGAGGAAGTGCGGCAGTACAAGGTGGAGCCGTATGTGGTGGCCGCGGACGTGTATACCGCGGAGGGGCAGCTGGGGCGCGGCGGCTGGACGTGGTATACCGGCTCGGCGAGCTGGCTGTACCGCGCGGGGCTCGAGAGCATCCTCGGGTTTCACAAGACGGGGAATACGCTGCGGATTACGCCGCGCGTGCCGACCGCGTGGGCGGGGTACGCGATCGAATATCGGTTCGGCGCGGCGGTCTATGCGATCCGCGTGGAGCGCGGCGCGTTGGGCGTTCGTGTCGATGGCGGCGAGGTTACTGACGGCGAGATCCACCTCGTAGACGACGGCGCGCGTCACGAGGTCATCGTGGGACTTCAGTCCTTCAAGCCGGCGGCACTACCCTGACAGGCACAGTTGTGAGCAGGGGCGCCGGTAGGGGATAGCGCAGGCCGGGCTTCACCTCGAAGTGGAATGCGGCGCCCGCATCCGGCGTCACCTCGACGTCGAGCGCTTCGCCGATTCCGATCCGGATCCGCGACACTTCAGCCATGCGACGCCCGGCCAATTCCGCACCGTCCTTCGCGAGCGGACGCCAGCGTGCGTATTCGCCGTTGCGGTACAGCTCGAGACGCAGCACCGAGTAATCCGTCGCGATCTGGATGAGTCGCAGCCGATAGGGGATGCCTGCAACGAGCTGTAGTTCCCTTGCCTCGGCGTTGCCATCGATCACGAGGATCGGCGCACCATGTGGCGTACGTTGGGTGGCGACGATCGGGATGTCCCTCGCAGGATCACGCGGATAGCCAGGTTCGCTGACGACAATCGCGCCCGCGAGGCCGGCGAGCTGCTGACGCTCCTCGGACGCGTGTGTGTGATAGATGAAGGTCCCCGCGCGCGGCGGCGTGAATCGCACGTCGAATGAATCGCCCGGGGCAATGAGCGGTGTCAGGCGGCGGCCCGCGCCACTGAAGCCGGGCACGCCATCGTAGTAACTCTCCAACTCGATGCCATGCCAGTGAACGGCCGTTGCTTCCGGCAATCGGTTCACGATCATGATGCGCACCGGTTGTCCGCGGGTCAGATCCAGCGTGGGTGCGCCGCTGATGGCATCCGCATCCGGCTCCGGCCCACGTTCGTGGAAGGCGTAGCTGTAGCTCGGTGCCGACGATGTATTTCCCCGGCGGGGCCGTACGAGCAAGCGGATATTCCGGGAAGCGCCTCCAGCCGCCGCCACCGTCGGTTCGCGCGATTGCACGGCAATGCCCATCACAAGACCGCTCATGCCGCCGGTTGCGTGATTCGCGTGCGCGTCATCGGCAGCGTCATTTGCAGGCAGTGGAAGCCCGAGGGGCCCTCGCGGCGCGAAGTGCTCAGGGATGTGACAATGAAACAGCCAGTTGCCCGCGCGCTCGGGAACCCACGTGAGAGCGATCGTGCCGCCCGCACCCATGCTCTCGGTGACGACGAGATCGTTGGCTGTGGTTTCGCGATTTCCATCGCCGCGGCGGTGCACCCGGAAATAGAATCCGTGCAGGTGCATCGGGTGCAGGTCACCGGAAGCGTTGATGATGCGCCACCGCACGGTGTCACCTGCCACGTGATCCAGACGCTCGGTATTGGGCCACGAGCGGCCGTTGATGACGCCAAGCACGCGGTGACGCGTGGTGCGCGCGCGATGCACCGTGTCGGTCCATTGGCCAATGACGAAGACGCGATCGTTGCGTCGTGCGGAGGCGGCGTCGTCCACGACGATGGCACCCGTGAGCTGTGCGTCTTCGAGGGTCCGGAAGTCGAGGGCGCGACCGGTTGTGGTCCCCCAGTAGTGGTACGTCCCCGGCGCATCGAGGCGGAATTGCGCATTCCGGGATTCCCTGGGAGGAATGATCAATGGGGCGCCGGGCGCGCCACCGGTTCGCGCGTACAGTCCGTGCACGACCAGCGTATCAGCGAGTGTATTCGTGACGCTGACGTTCACCCCGGTGCCTGAACGCACGCGAACGAGCGGTCCCGGAATCCTGGCGGGCCCGCCGGATTCGGCAAAGGCCGGGATCAGCGCGCCTGGAGCGCTGTCTCCATCGGGATGCCACATCGCGAGACGCGCCTCGAGACGCAACGTGAGCTCTCCCGCGCGAAGGCGCCCGGCGCCCTGCCGGTTGTCGTTCGGGACCACGCGTTCCACGCGTTGCGATTGCCGCGATGTGATGGACTCGTGCGATACGCCGCTCACTCCCATGAACGCCGCCGCCACAGTGATCAGGGAGAGTCTCATGATTGACTAAGGTGTGGCCGGCGACGCTCCGCCGCCAGCATGACGCCTGTTGCTGGACACGTGCCCGTCACTCCCGCATACTCCGTCCTCCACCGCACACGACGAGGACGCATGACCCGGATGGCGACGCATCTCCGCACGATTGCCTTCGCGAGCATCTTCGCGAGCTCCGCGCACGCCCAGGCAACCAGCGTTGCGACCCACCCTGATGTCCTCGCGCAGCAACGGCTCTTCTCCGCCTGGCTGGAAGGACAGCTGCTGTATCGCGACGTGCCGGGAGTGGTCGTCGGCGTCGTGCATGGCGATTCCCTCGTGTGGGCAAAAGGCTTCGGCTACGCTGACACGAAGCGCAAGGCGCCGATGACGCCCGCCACGAAGTTCCGGATGGCGTCGCACAGCAAGCTGTTCACCGCAACAGCCATCATGCAACTGCGGGAGCAGGACAAGGTGCGCCTCGATGATCCGGTGTCGAAGCACCTCAGCTGGTTCCGGGTGAAACCAGCCGCGGACGACGACGGGCCAGTCACCGTCGAACAATTGCTGACGCACTCGTCCGGGTTGCCGCGTGAAGCGAATTCGCACTGGACCACGTACGAGTTTCCCACCGCGGACGAGATCCGCGCGCTCATCGCAGACCGGCAGGCTCCATTTGCTCCGTCGGTGCGCTGGAAGTACTCGAACCTCGCCTACACGCTGGCCGGAATGGTCGCAGAGCAGGCGAGCGGCCAGTCGTGGGCGGAGTACGTGCAGCGGAACATCTTCACCCCGCTCGGCATGACCGAATCCAGCGTCGACCGGAAGGTCGAAGGACTCGCCATCGGCTACGGGCGACGCATGCCGGATGGGACGCGCCAGGTGATGCCGTTTGTCGACGCGCGCGCGATGGGCGCGGCCACAGGGATCACGTCGACCGTCGGCGACATGGCAAAGTTCGTGTCCGCGCAATTTCGCAAGGGCACGCGCGGCGGACAGCGGATACTCAGCAGCGGGTCGTTGCGCGAGATGCATCGTGTGCGCTCCCTGGAGAACAACTGGACGTCCGGGAACGGGATCGGCTTCGGCGTGAGCCGAGTGAACAACGTTGTGTATGTCGGACACGGGGGGAGCTACCCGGGGTATACGACACAGACCTCGATCGATCTCGAAAACAAGGTTGGCGTCATCGTCCTGACGAACACAAACGACTCGGAATCCGGAGCGATCGCGCGCCAGCTGATGAACAGCGTCGGCAGCGCGGTCGCAAAGGCGGCGGCGCAGAAGCCAAAGACCGTGGCGTGGGATCCCGCCTGGGCGCGGTTCGCCGGGTACTACCGCAGCGACTGGGGCGACAGTCGCGTCGTCCTGCTCAACGAGAAGCTCGTGCTGATGACGCCGAACGCGTCGAGCCTGGACAACGTGGTCACCCTCGAGCCGATCGGGGAAGGACGCTTCCGCTTCATGGCGGCGACCGGTGGCGGCTCGGTGGGCGAGATCGTGCGATTCGTCGAGGAGGGTGGCCGCGTCGTCCGGATGTACACGGGTGATGGCTACGCGGAGCGCATCGGCAATTAGTATTCATACATGCGTTGCATTGCGGCCTCAGCGGTCATCATCGGCATAGGCGTCCTGGCCGGATGTGCGACGGCCGGAGCGTCATCAACAGCCGCGCCTGGACCGGCATCAATGCCTGGTTGTCCGCTGCGGGCGGACGGGCCGAGGTTCAGCATCAGCGTTTCCAACCACAGTGGCCCACCGGTCAGCGCAGCGGTGCGTGACACGATCGCGCGAGCGATTGCCCAGATGTGGGGCGACCAGGAAGGGCCAGAGATCCGGGATTGGCCGCGTTACGTGCGGGTCATGCGCGAGCTCAATGCGAGGATTCCCGCTGCGCCGTTTCAGCGGCAGGGTGAGTGGCGCGTCCGTGCCGGCGACAGCGCCGTGGTGCTGCTGACCTACGGCGCTGCTCCGGAGCCGACATTGGCAATCCCCGAGCAGTCATTGCGCCGGGAATTCAGAGGCTGGGTGACATCCGCCGTCGAGCGAGCCATCGCATACGCGTCGAGCGGACGTGTGCTCGCACCACCGATGCCCCTCTGGCTACCCAGCGTTGCGGACCGTACCGTGACGCTCGAGCTGCGCTTCGGCTGGTCGCCCCGGCCAGACGCCGCGATCGCCCGGTTCACGAGGCAGGATCGCGAGCCTGTGCCGCGCCGGACAAATGTCGGGCCCAGGTACCCCGAAGAGTACCGCGTGGAGAACATCCGGGGTGAAGTGATCACCGCGTTCATCATCACGAAGGATGGCGCTGTGGATCCGGGGTCCGTGCGAGTCATTTCCACGGATGGAGAGCTGTTCACCAACAGCGTGCTCGCAGCAATCCCGTCCTTTCGGTTCGATCCGCCGGTGATGGATTGCAAGCCGTGGCCCATCGCGGTAATCCAGCCGTTCAATTTCCGTCTGCGCTAACACCGCATCACGGTCGACCGACGTAATCGCGCCTTAATGAAGGCGCCTGTTGACTCCGGACGCGATCGGCCGCCTAGTTAGGGAAGATTCCACTCCGAGGACCCATGCACGCACGCCGTTCGATCGTGTCCGCACTGGCCATCGCACTCGCCGCTGGCGTCTTGCCCGCCCAGAGCCCCACCCCAGCCGGTGCGCCGGCGCAGGCGATTCCCGACTCGCCCATCGGGCTCATGCTCCGCGAGTGGATCGACGCGTTCAACAATGCCGACTCGGCGAAGCTCGCCAACTACTACGCGAAGTATCAGCTCGACCGCAACATCAGCGTGCAGCTGTCGCGAGCGCGCATGACGGGTGGACTGGACCTGGTCACCATCGAGCGCGCCAAGCCGCGCCTCATCGAGGCCGTGTGGAAGGAGCGCAGCACTGGCCGCATCAGCTGGATGGCGGCCGAGCTGGAGGACGAAGGAAAGCCAGGGATGAAATACTCATACCTGATGCAGCTACCCGAGAACGGTTCGCTGAACGACTTCAAGGTGGACGCAGCCAGCCGGAGACGGGTGATCGACGCTGCCATCGCAAAGCTCCACGAGAATTACGTATTCCCGGAGGTCACTGAGAAGATGGCCACGGCTGTGCGTGGCCGGCTTGCGCGCGGAGGTTACGACGATGTCATCGCCGGCCCCCGTTTCGCCCAGCTCCTCACCGAGGATTTTCAGGCGGTGAGCAGGGACAAGCACCTGCGCGTAAACTTTTCCGCATCGCGGATTGCCGACCGTCCGTTCAACGCCAGGCCTGATTCCGCAGCCCGTGCGGCGTATCGCGCGGACATGGAACGCGTCAACTGCGGATTCGAGAAGACTGAGGTGATGCCCAACAACGTCGGGTACATCAAGTTCAACTTCTTCGCGGATGCCGAGGCGTGCGGACCGACCGCGACGAAGGAAATGGCGAAGGTCGCCGACGTGGACGCCCTCATCGTGGACTTGCGCGAGAATGGCGGCGGCTCACCCAACATGGTGGCGTACGTGAGCTCCTACCTGTTCTCGAAGCGCGTGCACCTGAACGACCTCTGGACCCGCCGCACCAACGAAACGAACGAGTACTGGACGCGGCCGGAGGTGCCTGGGAAAAAGGTGCGCGACGACGTGCCCGTCTATGTCCTGACGGCGAACCGCACCTTCTCGGGCGCCGAGGAGTTCTCGTACAACCTGAAGAACCTCAAGCGCGCGACGATCATCGGAGAGACCACGGGCGGTGGCGCGCACCCCGTGAGCGCGCACAAGATTGACGACCATTTCGTCATCGGCGTGCCCTTCGCGCGCGCGATCAATCCGTACAGCAAGACGAACTGGGAGGGCACTGGGGTGACGCCGGACGTGAAGGTGCCCGCCTCGGACGCATTGGCCGTCGCCTTGCGCATGATCGCGGAGAAGCGGGCGACGCCATAACAGGGCGAAACGTGAGCGGGAGAGTTGCGCGCTGACACCAAAAGCAACAAACTCGCGCATGCCTCAGCAGCAGCACGTGTCCGCCGCCGTACAACCCACGCCGAAGGTGACCGACGCGCCATGGAAAGGCGCGGACATCGTCGCCGGCCTCCGGCGTGTCCATGCGGAAAGCGAGATCTACTGGCCCACCGCCTTTCCTGACGACAGCGCGTTCTTCCACCGCATCGCGCCCGAGGTCTGGGCACCGGTGGACCAGGTACGGCACCTGACGAAGTCCTGCCGTGCGATCGCCAAAGGGTTCGAGATCCCACGCGGATTGCTTGCCGTTCGCTATGGCATTCCCCTGCGTCGGTCGCGCGACTACGCCACGTTTCTTGCCCTGTACGAGGAACGGTTGCGTCGTGGAGTACGGCAGAACCCCTTCGCGCCACGCATACTCGACGCGCACGAGCAGACGCCGGACGGACGTGCGCGCGTCATGCGCGAGCATGCCGAATCCATCGTACGCCTCTGTGACGCAATCGAGCGCTACCCTGAGTGGTCGCTGGACCGGTTGCGCGCGAAGCATCCCGCGCTCGGGATGATCACGATGCGCGAGCTGGCCATGTTCGCGCTCCTGCACAACGTCCACCACGTGCAGGTCGCGGAAGATCGCCGGGTGAATCCGGTTGTCCGCATGACAGACAGGAAAGCCGTCGGCCAATCGCAGTGATGCTGCGGCGGGCGACCGTTCGCTAGGTCGCGATCTCGCGCAGCACGCCGAAATCGGTCAGGCGCCGCACCAGGGAGGGATCGACCCGCGCCCCGGTGCTGCGCTCGATGTCAGCCAGCGCCTCGGCGGTCGGACGTCCATCGAAGAATGGCAGGATCGATGCGACGATCTCAGGAACGTCCAGCGCGTCATTGGTGCTGTACGTCGCGAGCTTCACCCGTCCCGATGCGCGCGGCGAGATCTGCACCAGTTCCGTCATCGGCCGCAGCGGGATGGCTTCGTTGCGCAGGAGGTCAAACGCGCGCGACAGTGCGCTCACATGCACCGGAAGTGCGTCCCCCGCGATCCGGCTGACGTGATCCCACGACAGTGGCGTCACGAGGCGGCTGCATTCCATATAGAACTGCGCCTCCTGGCCCTGCCATGCGCCCCAGTCGTCGCCAGTCACTCCAAGTTCGCGCAGCGACCAGTGCGCGAGCGCATTTTCGCACGTGTACAGCACGCGCCGAAGTTGCTCCCAGAAATCCTGCCCGATCTTGCCGCGGTCGTGCTTGCAGAACCAGGTCGTGCAGGTCGACTCGCGATGCTGCCAGATGCCGCACAGCCCGCCCCCCTCAGCGATGTAATGCGGACAGAGCAGCATCATGTCGGTGCCGAACTTCGGGGGCGGACTCTCCGCGTAGCGCGTCCAGTAGTCGTCCCCCTGCCGAAGGCCAACCGGACGGACGCCTTCCCGGCCGGCGATCCTCGCCAGTACGCTCGCGCGCCCGCGGTCGCCATCGGTGGAGTCCAGGAGCACCGCGCCGGCAAGGAAGTTCCAGAGCTCGGGCAGGTAGGTGCAGCACTTCGTATTCGGGTTGAACCCCGGCTCGATGCTCCCCTCGCGAGTGACCATCGCACAGTCGCCGCATGTGGCGGTCCGTTCCGCGGGGATCGGCACGCCGAGCAGCGTGTTCATCCAGCGGGCGTACAGCGCGGGGAGCGGACCGGCGACTGCCATCTGACGTAGGGTCGCTGGAGCCGCCGCGCCACGCAATGGGCGTCGCGGAATCGTTCGCGCTCCACCGTACCGCACCGTAAATTCCCGCCACCCCGATGCCCCACCCTTGACAGATCACCTGCGCGAGCAGCTCCAGGCTACACTCGGCGCCGGCTACACGCTCGGCCGCGAGCTCGGCGGTGGAGGTATGAGCCGTGTGTTCATCGCCGACGAGCATCGGCTGAACCGCAAGGTCGTCGTCAAGGTCCTGTCTCCCGAACTTGCGCAGGGGATCAGCGTCGAACGCTTCGATCGCGAGATCCAGACGGCCGCCGCGTTGCAGCAGGCGAACATCGTTCCCGTGCTCACCGCCGGGGAGACGGACGGTCTCCCGTTCTACACGATGCCCTTCGTCGAGGGAGAATCGCTGCGCGCGCGACTTGGCCGTGGGCCGCTTTCGATCACCGAGGTCATTGGCGTATTGCGCGACGTGTCCAAGGCGTTGGCGTATGCGCATCGTCAGGGCGTCGTCCACCGCGACATCAAGCCAGACAACGTGCTGCTCTCCGAAGGCACGGCGGTCGTCACCGATTTCGGGATTGCGAAAGCCATCAACGCGGCACGCACGGGCCCAGGCCGCGCAACGCTGACCCAGATCGGTACGAGCATCGGCACGCCGGCGTACATGGCGCCCGAACAGGCGGCCGGTGATCCGGAAGTCGATCACCGTTCCGACATCTACTCCCTCGGCGCCATGGCGTACGAGCTCATCACGGGGCAGGCGGTGTTCGCGGGGCGCACGCCGCAGCGAATGATGGCGGCGCACATGAGCGAGGAGGCGGCGCCGATCACGTCGCTCCGTCCCCAGTTGCCACCGGCGCTCGCCGAGCTGGTGATGAACAGTCTCTCGAAGGATCCCGCGTCCCGTCCGCAAAGCGCAGCGGAGGTGACACAGCTGCTCGACACGATCACGAGCGGCGGCAGCATGCAGGCGATGCCAGCGGTCCTCATCGGCGGCGCGGGAATGTTTCGGAAGGCGCTGCTCGTGTACGCCGTCGCCTTCATCGCAGTTGCGATCATCGCGCGCGCGGCGATCGTCGGCATCGGATTACCAGACTGGGTGTTCCCTGGCTCGCTCATCGTCATGGCGCTGGGCCTCCCGGTCATCCTGTGGACGGCGTACGTGCAGCATGTTACCCGGCGTGCGATGGCTGCGACGCCGACGTACACCCCCGGTGGGACACCATCGGCGGCGTCGCACGGCACGATGGCAACGCTGGCGCTCAAGGCGGCGCCGCACGTGACCTGGCATCGCGCGGCCCGCGGCGGGCTGTACGCGATGGGAATCTTTGTCCTCATGATCGGCATGTTCATGGGGATGCGCTCGTTGGGGATCGGTCCCTTCGGTTCCCTGAGCGCCACGGGGCAGCTGAACCGGCGCGACCAGCTGATCATCGCGGATTTCCGCACCACCAACACGGACTCGACCCTCGGGCGTGTGGTCAGTGACGCCGTGCGATCGGGGCTCTCGAGCTCTCGCGCGTTCACACTCGTCTCGCCTGGCGCCGTGGTTGGCGCGCTGCGTCGCATGCAGCGCGTTCCCACCACGCGAGTGGACTCCGGCATGGCGCGCCAGATCGCACTGCGTGACGGCATCAAGGCTATCGTCGACGGCGAAGTAACGGGCGTGGGCGACGGATACATCGTGTCGCTGCGCCTCGTGCGGGCGGACCTGGGCACCGAGATCGCGTCATTCCGTGAGAGTGGCGAGGGGCCACGCGGCCTGATTGACGCCGCGGACAAGTTGTCACGTGCGCTGCGAAGCAAGGCAGGGGAGTCGCTGCGCGACGTGAACGCGACGCCGCCGCTGGCGCAGATGACGACCGCGTCGCTGGCGGCGCTGCGGAAGGCAAGCGAGGCAGGGCGCGCAAATGCCGTGGGAGACCGCCGCGCCATTCAGCTCGCGCGCGAAGCGGTTGCAATCGACTCCACCTTCGCCACCGCCTGGAGCGGACTCGGCGCGTTCCTCTCCAACTACGGCGAATCCCGCTCGGCCGTCGACTCCGCATTGACGCAAGCCTTCCGGTATAGCGACAGGCTGCCCGATGTCGAACGGCAGCTGATCATCGCCCGGTATTACTCCACCGGCCCGGGCCGCGATCGCGCGCGGGCGATTGCGGCGTACCAACAGGTATTGCAGGCCGGCGACACAACGCCCGGGATTCTCGTAAACCTTGGCGAGTCCGTGCGAACACGGCGCCAATACGCCCAGGCGGAATCGCTCAACCTCGCCTCATTCCGGCGCGACCCATCCGGGACTGCGCTCGGCAACATCACGGAAATGCAGATCAACCAGGGTCGGCTGGATGACGCGCTCCGTACTGCCGAACAGCTGATCGGGATCTCGCGCAACTATGGAAACGGCGAACGGCTTCGCACCCTCTGGAGCAGGCGTGAATTCGGGGCCGTGACTGCCTTGGTCGACACGATCGAGCGGACCAGGAGCGTCAACGGACAGACTCAGCGCATTCGCCAGAGCATGGCACTGCTGCAGGGGCGGATCCGTGATTTCCGGCGGCACTCATCGTACCTCGGGGGAGACACCGCCAACGCGCCGCCAGCGCGCACGGCCATTGAGCGATGGGCCCGCGACGAGCAGGTGCATGAAGTGGGCTTCGAGATCGCGGCGCTGGGACCGTCAGCAGCACTCACGGCGCGGCTCGACTCGGCGATCGCACGCGTCCCGTTCAGTGAGCTCCCGGAGGTGGACCGGCCATACTTTGACGCGGCCTGGGCCCTTGCCCTGGCAGGGCATCCGGCCAAGGCGAGGGCGATGATCGCCAGGTACCAGCAGGAGGTACGCGACACTGCGCTGCGGCGTGCCGATGAACCCGACCTGCATACCATCACCGGGATCATCGCGGCGGCGGAGGGCAACTTTACGACAGCGCTTGCCGAGACGCGCCAGGGCGATATCGGCGGAGATGGCCTCCCCGCGCACGAGTGCGCGCCCTGCCTGCCCTGGAACCTCGCTCGTATCTTCGATGCCGCCGGCCAACGCGACTCGGCGATCGTGATGTATGAGCGATATCTCTCGACGCCATTCTGGGAGAAGATCTTCGCGCCGATGGACCCCGTTCGCATGCCATTCATTCACGAGCGCCTGGGGCAGCTGTACGAGGCCGCGGGGAACACGACGAAGTCGGCCGAGCACTATCGCGCTTTCATCGAATTATGGAAGAATGCGGATCCGGAGCTGCGGCCACGGGTCGCGATCGCACGCGAGAAGTTGCGACGCATGTCGCTCGACGCGCCGCGCTGACTTTGCTGGTCGTGTGACGCTGCGCGTGAGGGATTCTCAGGCGGGGCGGTTGATGGCGCCGATCCTGTCTGCCCGATACGCATTCGGCGCCTTCCCCGTCCATCGCCGGAACGCGCGATGAAATGCGCTCGGCTCCGAAAAGCCGAGCAGGAAGCCAACCTGGCTGGCGGACGTCTGCGCATTGCCCAGGTGGCTGATCGCGAGATCGCGGCGCACCTGGTCGAGCAGCTTCTGGTACGTCGTCCCGTCGTTGCGTAAGGCACGCTGCAGGTTGCGATCACTCATCGATAGCGCGCGCGCAACTTCCTTCAATGCTGGAACGCTTCCCTTGAGGCGCTGTGCCAGTACGCCGGCCACCAGTTGGGAACGCGATCCAACCGTGTCGAGGCGGGCGATGACGCCGTCCGCGTGCTGCTCGAAGGCGTGCAACAGCGCCGGGTTTGCCGAATGCAACCGCTCATCGAGGTGGCTCACCGGAAGATAGAAGCGGTCCTCGCGTGTGCCGAATTTCACCTGCGATCCGAACACCCGGACGTACTCACGCGCTTCCTGCGACGACGGCGCGCTGCGCCGGAGCCACACTTCGGCGGGAGCAAGCGGCTTCGGGGTCAGGCGACGGAGTTCACGCGCGATCCCGGCCCAGGTGGTATCCACGGGCTGCCGCGCGTCCCGCAACAAGTAGTTGTCCATCGACTCGACGAAGGTGCAGCGGCAATACGCGCGCTTGCCTTCGCGCACGATGTCGATGCGCATGCCGTCGTTGAGGATCGGCATGTACTTCGCTACGCGGTCGAGGACGTCGCCGACGGTGCGACAGCTGAGCACCACGTACCCCAGGATGTCCAGCGCGCCCGGGCTGTAGGTCTCCGCCATGTGCAGCCCGACGAGTGGATCGCCGGTGCGCAGCACCGCGAACTGCCAGAGGCGTTCGACCACCGACCCCGCGACACGATCATCGGCCGCGAAGGACAGGCGCGGCTCGATGCCACACTCCCGCGTGGCCGTCTCGGCTGAAATCCCGTTCCGCTCCAGGTACTGGAGCATGTCCGCGACGACCGACGCGGCGATCGATGACTCGCGCAGGGGAGGGCTCC
>Ga0196976_1000037_pt1 | contig 95886 bp, 72 predicted proteins | sample S3v_513CmetaG_FD_148644 | JGI IMG/M metagenome (GOLD analysis project Ga0196976, IMG submission 148644) | Soil microbial communities from Anza Borrego desert, Southern California, United States - S3+v_5-13C | ecosystem: Environmental > Terrestrial > Soil > Desert | place: USA: California...
CCACATCATCTCCTTGGCCAGCGGCTTGCCGATCAGGCGCGGCAGGGTCTGCGTGCCGCCGCCGCCGGGCATCAGGCCCAGCTTGATCTCCGGCAGGCCGAACTTCGCGTTCTCGCCGGCCACGATCAGGTCGCCGACCAGCGCCAGTTCCAGCCCGCCGCCCAGCGCGAACCCCTCGACCGCCGTGATGACCGGCTTGGTGTAGTTCGGCAGCTCGCGGAACAGCTGGTTCACCTTCCGCGTGCGCCGCCGGAAGCGGTAGAAGTCGAAGTACTCATTGTCCTCGATGGTGAACTCGCTGGTGTCGATGCCCGTGCAGAACGCCTTGTCGCTGCCCTTCAGGATGACGGCGCGGCAGGACCGCTCCATCTCCACCGCGGCCATGGCCTCCATGATCTCCCAGGCGGTGGTCTCGCGGATGGAGTTCAGCTTGTCAGGGCGGTTGATCTGTATTTCGAGCCAGCCGTCGGCTTGCTCGACGACGATGTCCTCGTAGCTCATTACGCACTCCCGAACGGTGTTGTCTTGGCCGCGCGGCCCCCGACAGGGCTCAATCGACAGGGCTCAGTCGTCGGGCTGTTCGCCCATGGCGGCGGCGATGATGTCGTGCAGGCGGGCCTTCTCGCGCGGGTCGTCGCGGGCGGCCTCGCCGATGCGCTCCTCCAGGCAGACCCCGGCGCCGGGCCGCAGGACCAGCACGCGGTCGGCCATCTCGACGGCGTCGTCGATCCGGTGGGTGACGAACAGGCAGGTCTTTCCGAACTGCCGCGCGATCCGGCTGAAGTCGGCGCGCAGCACCTGCGAGGTGACGTGGTCCAGCTGGCTGAAGGATTCGTCCAGCAGCACCAGCTCCGGATCCACCGCCAGCGCGCGGGCCAGCGAGACGCGCTGGCGCATGCCGCCGGACAGCTCGTGGACGTAGCGGTCCTCCGCCCCCTCCAGCTTGACGCGCGCCAGCCACAGCCGCGCCGTCTCCCGCGCCTTGGCCTTCGGCGTGCCGAGGATCAGCAGGCCCAGCGCCACGTTGTCCACCGCCGTGCGCCAGGGCAGCAGCCGGTCGGTCTGGAAGCTGACCGCCATCCGGCCGCGCAGGCTCTTGAACTCGGCGTTGGGGTCGTGGCCGGCGACGCGGATGCTGCCGGCGTCGGGCGCCAGATTGCCCATGATCATGTTCAGGACGGTGCTCTTGCCCGCACCGGTGCGGCCCAGCAGGGCGACGATCTCGCCCTTGGCGACCGTCAGGTTCAGCCGGTCGGCGACCACGCTGGACCCGAAGGCCTTGCTCACGTTCTCCAGCCGGATGACGCAATCGTCGGCGTGTTGGATCTGTGCGTTCATCGGACGGTCGCCTCCGGGCGCCATTTGAGCATCGCGCGCTCCAGCATCGTCACCCCGGCCTGGAGCGCCAGGTTGAAGACGACGAGCAGGAGCGTCCAGGCGAAGATCTGGTCGATGCGGAAGGTGGACTGCGCGAAGCTCATGCGCGATCCGATGCCGACGGCCGAGGCCACCAGCTCCGCGAAGATCGCCATGCGCACGGCGTAGCCGATCACCGACTTGGTGGTCAGGAAGATGTACGGAACGATGTGCGGCACGATCAGGTAGCGCAGCACCTGCCAGCGGTCGGGCCGGAAGCTCTCGATCATGTCCACCCATTCCTTGGGCAGCGCGCGGATGCCGTCGTAGACGTTCAGCGCGTAGAACGGGATCAGGATCACCGACAGGATGAAGAAGATCCGCATCTCCGGGTCGCGGAACCAGAAGATCGCCAGCAGCATCCACGACAGGGCCGGGATGCCGGTGTCGATGATCACCAGCGCCCGCAGGAACGGCCGCACTCGGGGCCGCGTCCCCATGACGATGCCGATCATCACGCCCGTCGCCATGGAGAACAGCACGGCCGCCAGCAGGCGCAGCGCCGTGATGCCGATGTGCGAGGCCTCCGCCGTCAGGATCTCGTAGGCCGCCTGCACGATCACGGCCGGCGACGGCACGACGAACGGCGGGACGAACCAGCTGGCGACCTGGATGGCGGCGATGATGGCGGCGGAGACGATCAGCGTCGGAAGCATCTCGCTTCGCGGCTTCAGGTCCGGCCGGGCGCCGACCTGCTTCATCGGCGTGTCGGTGCGGATGGCGGCCTGCCCGCTCCGCGCGGTTGTGGTTTCCAAGGCATCCTCCCATGGCCGGCGCGCAGCCGACTCTTTTGGATCGGGCTCTTTTGGATCGGGCTCTTTTGAATCGTGGCGGGCGGGCGGCTCCGGGATGGATGAAGAAGCCGCCGTCCGGAACGCCGGAGAGCAGTTCGTTGCGCGCGAAGAACTGGGCCGCCGCCGTCACGCCGGCGCGCGCGGCCGGGTCGGTCATCGTGTTGAACACGAAGCGCAACCGCCCCGACGTGATGGCCTCCTGCAGCACCGCCGGGGCGAAGCCCGTGCGGTCGCCGACGATCTTCACGGCGTCGGGCACGTTGCCCATGATGCCGTCGACGCACTGCTTGAACACGCCGTTCAGCCGGGCGGCGATGGCCGGGTCCTTGGCCAGCAGTTCCGATCGCACGGCGACGCCGAAATACGGCAGGTCGGCGCCCGTCTTCTCGCGGTAGGTCTGGCCGGCGTTGAAGATCACCCGCAGGTCCTTGTCGGCCGCCATGCCGCTGGCGACGTTCGGCTCCCACGACAGGGCGGCGTCGGCGCTGCGCGTGCGCAGCAGGGTGACGGAGGCGGCCGGGTTGGTGACGTTCTGCACCCGCATCCAGGTTTCGATGTCCAGGCCGACGTGCTCGCGCAGCACCGCCTGGGCGATGCGGTAGGTGCCGGTCGACTGCGGCGCCGCCAGCACCTTGCCCTTCAGCCCGTCCAGCGCCTTGCCCGTGTCGCGGGCGGCCAGGATGCAGATCATCTCGGCCGTGGTGATGGTGCACAGAAGCTTGATGGGCACCTGCCCCAGGTAGCGGGTGGCGAAGCTGTCCCAGCTGCCGATGCAGACGTCGTAGTTGCCGGCGACGAAATCGCCGTAATAGGTGGGCACGGTGGTGTATTCCGTCGGCGCGCCGAGCCGGAAACCGTTCTTCTCGTCCAACTTGTGGTGGCGGATGAATTCCGTCACCAGCACCGTGAAGCCCGGCATCAGCGACGCCCAGCGCACGGGGGCCGGCGCCGCGGCAAAAGAACCGAAAGGTGACAGCACACCCGCCGCCGCCCCTGCGGCCACCGCCGTTCCGCCCTTGAGAAATTGTCGGCGCGACGCCAGATCGACCATCTCCAATCCCCCCTTATATTTCATGGGGCACTATTCCGCGTTACTTCACCGGTATCGCGGACCGCCGCGCCCGAAGGATCTTCGGCGGCGTGGCCTCCATCGTTCTTGAAAGAAATGTACTCGAACGAATTGCTGGGGATAGAGAAGATTTGCTAATCCATCGTTCCAAATTTGGAACGCAAAAACGGCCGCGCCGCCCGAGGGGCGGTTCGCGGCCGTCACGGCGCCGTCCACAGGGGCGCGCAGGGTTACGGCGTCTCGTCCACGCAGGCGCGGGCACCCCGCGCGTACAGGCGTGCCAGCGCCGCCGTCACCGCACCCGTGAAGCCGGGATGGCGCGGCAGGTCCGTGCCGAACACGCTCTCCACCGCCAGCAGGGCCGGCGCCAGCCGTTCCGCCACCGGCCCGGTCTCGGCGGCGATGTCGGTGAAGCGGGCGGCCAGCGGGTCGCGCACGTCGATCGGCCGCCCGCCCTCGTCCACGCCGGTGACGTAGCGCATCCAGGCGGCCACGCCCAGCGCCAGCCGGTCGACGGGCGCCCCCGCGCGCAGCCGGTCGGCGATGGTGCCCAGCAGGCGCTGCGGCAGCTTCTGCGAACCGTCCATGGCGATCTGCCACGTGCGGTGCTTCAGCGCCGGGTTGGCGAAGCGCGCCAGCAGGGCGGCCTTGTAGCCCTCCAGGTCGACGCCGGGCGGCATCTGCAGGGTGGGCGTCACCTCCTCGTCCATCAGGGCGCGGACGAAGCGGGCGAAGGCGGGGTCGGCGACCGTCTGCGCCACCGTCTCGTACCCGGCCAGATCGCCGAGGTAGGCGATGCAGGAGTGGCTGGCGTTGAGCAGGCGCAGCTTCATCGTCTCGTACGGGCGGACGTCGGCCACCATCTCCGCCCCTTCCAATTCCCAGGCCGGGCGGCCGGCGGGGAAGCGGTCCTCCACCACCCACTGGCTGAACGGCTCGGTCATCACCGGCCACGCGTCGTCCAGGCCCAGGCGGGCGGCGACGGCGGCGCGGTCCTCCGCCGTGGTGGCGGGGACGATGCGGTCGACCATGCTGCTGGGGCAGGCCACCTGATCGGCGATCCAGCGGCCGAGGTCCGGGTCGCGCAGTTCGGCGAAGCGGCGCAGCACGCCGGCCGTCACCGCGCCGTTGTGGGGAAGGTTGTCGCACGACAGCACGGTGAAGGGCGCCACCCCGGCGGCGCGCCGCCGCGCCAGCGCCGCCGCCAGGAACCCCGGCAGCGTGCGCGGCGACTGCGGGTTGGCGAGGTCGTGGCGGATGTCCGGATGGTCCTCGTTCAGGGCGCCGGTGGCGGGCTCGTGGCAATAGCCCTTCTCGGTCACCGTGACGGTGACGACGCGCACCGCCGGGTGGGCGAGGCGGTCGAGCACCGCCGCCGGATCCTCCGGCGCCACCAGCGCCTCCGTTACCGAACCGACGACGCGCGGGCGCTCGCCCTGCGCGTCGCGCACGACGACGGTGTACAGGCCGCCCTGCGGGGCCAGCGCGTCGCGTGTGTCGGGGCTGCGCAGCGACACCCCGCAGATGCCCCAGGGGCCGGGTTCGCGGGCCAGCGCGTCCTCGGTGTAGACCGCCTGGTGCGCGCGGTGGAAGGCGCCCAGGCCGATGTGGACGATGCCCGTCGGCAAGGACGCGCGGTCGTAGCGCGGGCGCGGCACGTCGGCCGGCAGGCGGTCCAGGGTGGTGGGGGAGAGGCGGGGGATCACAGCTTGTACGCCTTCTTCGCCAGGGTGTAGGCCAGATCGGCGGCCAGTTCGTGCGCCTCGTCCTCGTCCAGGCGGTGTTCGGCGACGAGGCGGGCGAGGAAGGCACAGTCGACGCGACGCGCCACGTCGTGCCGCGCCGGGATCGACGGGAAGGCGCGCGTGTCGTCGTTGAAGCCGACCGTGTTGTAGAAGCCCGCCGTCTCCGTCATCCGCTCGCGGTAGCGGCGCATGCCCTCCGGGCTGTCGTGGAACCACCACGCGGGGCCGAGGCGCAGCGCCGGGTAGTGGCCGGCCAGCGGCGCCAGCTCGCGCGCATAGGTGCTCTCGTCCAGCGTGAAGAGGATGATGGTCAGGCCCGCCTCGTTGCCGAAGCGGTCGAGCAGCGGGCGCAGTGCGCGCACGAACTCGCCCGCCGCCGGCATGTCGTCGCCGTGGTGGGGGCCGAAGGTGCGGTGCATCCAGGCGTTGTGGTTGCGGTGCACGCCGGGGTGGATCTGCATGACCAGCCCGTCGTCCAGGCTCATGCGCGCCATCTCGGTCAGCATCTGGGCGCGGAAAAGCTCGGCCTGGGCCGGGGTGAAGCGGCCGGACACGATGGTGTCGAACAGCGCCGCCGCCTCGGCCGGGTCCAGGTCGGCGGTGGCGGCCGTGGGATGGCCGTGGTCGGTGGCGGTGGCGCCGCAGGCCATGAAGTCGCGCCGCCGCCGCGCCAGCGCCGCGAGGTAGCCGGGCCAGCGCAACGCGTCTTCCCCCGTGATCCGCCCCAGCTCTTCCAGGTTGGCGCGGAAGCCCGGCGTGTCGGGGTCCAGCACCGGGTCGGGGCGGAAGGTGGTCACCACCCGGCCGCGCCAGCCGGAGGATTGCAGCGCCTTGTGGTGTTCCAGCGGGTCGAGCGGCCCCTCGGTGGTCGCCAGCACCTCGATGTTGAAGCGCTCGAACAGGGCGCGCGGGCGGAACGCCGGCTGTTCCAGGCACTCGGCGATGCGGTCGTAGACGCGGTCGGCGGTGTCGGTCGAAAGCCGCTCGGTGACGCCGAACACGCGCTCCAGCGCGTATTCCCACCACAGGCGGGTGGGGGTGCCGCGGAACAGATGCCAGCGCTCCGCCACCGTGCGCCAGACGCGGCGGGGGTCGGTCTCCACCGGGCCGCCGTCCACCGGTCCACCGTCCAGGCGCGGCACGCCCAGCCGCTCCAGCGGCACGCCCTGGCTGTAGAGCATGCGCAGCAGGTAATGGTCGGGCACGACCAGCAGGCTGGCCGGATCGGCGAAGGGCGCGTCGGTGGCGAACCACGCCGGGTCAGTGTGGCCGTGCGGGCTGACGATGGGCAGGTCGCGCACCGCGGCGTACAGGCGCCGGGCGATGGCGCGGGTGCCGGGCTCGGCCGGGAAAAGGCGGTCGTCGTGCAGCATGCCGGCCCTCACATCAGCGCGTTCGGCAGGAACAGGGAGATCTGCGGGAAGGCGATCAGGATCCCCACCAGCGCCAGCACCGCCGCGACCAGCGGCAGCGATTCCACGAAGTACTCCTCGATCGGACAGTCGAGCAGGCTGCACACCGCGAACATCGCCACGCCCACCGGCGGCGTCATGCCGCCGAAGGTGACCATGGTCATCATGACGATGCCGAAGTGCACCTCGTCCACGCCCAGCTGGCGCACGATGGGCAGGAAGATCGGCGTCAGCAGCAGGACCAGCACGGTCGCCTCGACGAAGCAGCCGGCGATCAGCAGGAACACCGTGATCAGCAGCAGCATCAGCACCGGATCGCTGGTGAGCCGCAGCATGGCGGCGGCGATGGTCTGCGGCCCCTGCTCGAAGATGATGGCGTAGCCGACCATGCCCGAGAACATGATGATCAGCATGATCAGCCCGTTGTCGAGCAGGCCATGCAGCAGCGCCTCCATGGCGCCGGACCACGTCAGCTCGCGGTGCGCCAGCACGCCCACGAACACGGCGTAGACCACGGCGAAGGCGCCCACCTCCGACGGCGTGAAGAAGCCGCCGCGGATCGCCACCAGCAGCGCCACCGGGAACAGCAGCGCCCACTTGGCGTCCCACATGGCGCGCCCGACCGCACCCCACGTCGGCCGCTCCGTGGCGGCGGAGCGGTAGCCGCGCCGCTTGGAGATGAACCACACGGTGGCCATCAGGAACGCCATCATCAGCAGCCCCGGCACGACGCCGGCCAGGAACAGCCGGCCTATCGACACGTTGCCGACGAAACCGTAGAGGATGAGGCCCAGGCTGGGCGGGATCGTCGCGGTGATCAGCGATCCCACGGCGATGGTGGCGCAGGTGAAGCCGCGCGAATAGCCGTTGCGGATCAGGTCCGGCCCCAGGATGCGCGCCTCCATCGCCGCGTCGGCGACCGCCGAGCCCGACACGCCGCCCATCAGCGTGGACAGCACGATGCACACCTGCGCCATGCCGCCGGCCATCCAGGACACCAGCACCTCCGAACAGCGGATCAGGCGGCTGGTGATGCCGGTCTTGTTCATCATGTGCCCGGCCAGCACGAAGAACGGCACGGCCAGCAGCGGGAAGCTCTGCGAGGCGGAGGCCACCTGCTGCACCCCGATCGCCATCGGGATCATGTCGCTCATGACGAAGAAGGAGAAGCCGGAGATGCCGATGGCGAAGGCGATCGGCGCCCCCAGCATCATCAGCCCGAAGAACAGGGCGGCCAGCAGGGTCACAGCGCGGTCTCCTCGAAATTGGGGGCCGGGGCGCGCAGCACGGAGAACACCAGCTTGGGCGCTCCCCACAGCGAGCGCGCCGTCTCCACCATCTGCCCGGCGAGCGTCAGCGCCAGCAGCAGGCACCCCGCCGGCACCGCCCCGGTGACGAAGCCGTAGCTGATGCCGCTGTCGCCGAACTCCCGCTGCAAATTGGACAGGGTCAGCTGCACGCCCAGCACCACCATGGCGACGAGGAAGGCCAGCACCACCGCGCTCGTGGCGAGATCGACCAAGGCCCGCGTGCGCGGGCTGGCCCAGCGGATGAAGAGGTCGACGGCGATCAGGTTGCGCTTGCGCAACGCCATGTCGGCGCCGATGAACGACGTCCAGACGAACAGCAGCTGCGCCATGTCCACCGACCAGACGATGGGATGGCCGAACGAGCGCAGGACGCCCGCGCCGAAGACCAGCAACACGATGGCGGCCAGCAGCGTCCGGCCGACGATCGATTCCACGGTGTAGGCGATGGAGGATTTGGTGGAGGACATGGCGGAGGACATGGCGGTGCTCCCGATCGTGGAGGCCCCTCTCCCCTTGAGGGGAGAAGGGATCAATGGTTACTTCGCCATCAGCGCGTCGATCTGCGTCTTCAGGTCGCTGTAGCCCAGCTTGGCGTAGACGCCGGCGGTCGCCTCGCGGAAGGGCTTGGTGTCGACCTCGGTCACGGTCACGCCCTTGGCGGCCATGTCCTTCTCGATCTGCGCCAGCGACGCCTCGGTGCCGCGCGACGCGGTGTCGCCGGCCGTCAGCGCCGCCTCGCGCAGCGTCTTGCGGATGTCGGGCGGCAGGCCGTCGAACCATTTCGCACTGCCGACGATGCCGGTGATCAGGTTGAAGTGCCCGGTCTTGGTCAGGTGCTTGGTCACCTCGTAGAGGCGCGAGCCGTAGCTGGCCGGGTGCTGCGCCTCCACCGCGTCGATGACGCCCTGTTGGAGCGCCGGATACACGTCGGCCCAGCCCATGGGGGCGGGGGTGGCGCCCATGGCGCGGATCGTCTCCATCCACACCGGCGCGCCGGGGGTGCGCATGCGCACGCCGCTCAGGTCGGCCGGCTTGGCGACGGGCTTGTTGGTCAGGAGGTGCCGCTCGCCCTGCCACCAGTTGAAGGACAGCACCTGCAGCCCGGCGCCGTCGTGCAGCTTCTTCACCCACTCCTCGAACATGGGGGAGGTCACCACCTTGCGGATGCCGTCGTATCCGGACGCCAGGTAGGGGCCGCCGAGCACGCCGAACTCCTTGACGTAGGTGGCCAGCCGGCCGCCGTCGACAACCACGGCCACCCCGGCGCCGTAGCGCGCCTGCTCCAGCACGTCCTCGTCCTTGCCCAGCTGCGAGCCGGGGAAGAGGCGGACCGCGACCTTGCCGTTGGTGCGGGCCTCGACGGTCTGCTTGAACTCCTCCAGCCCCTTGAACAGCGGGTCGGAGGTGGCCAATGCCGTGTTGATGCTCAGCGTGTAGTCGGCGGCCAGCGCGCTTCCGCCCAGCGCGATGCCCATCATGGTCGTGGCCAGCGCGGTGGCCCGCCACGCACGGGTGATGATGCTCATGCCCGTTCCCTCCCTCCCAGGAGTCGCCCGCCGTGCGGGCCAATTGTTTGTGACACGACTGGTATGGTAGTCTACAAGAATGGTGTTGGCAACGCCCTTGTTCGGGTGCATGATGATCCGGTGACCCAAGGAAGGCGGCGGGACCACCATGCTCAGCAGGATCGAACCGGACCTGACGGAACCCGTGGCGCGGCGCGTCTTCCGCGACCTGCGCCAGGCGATCGTCACCATGCGCGTCCGCCCCGGCCAACCCTTGTCGGAGCAGGAGGTGGCCACCCGCCTGGGCGTCAGCCGCCAGCCGGTGCGCGAGGCCTTCATCAAGCTGGGCGAGGCCGGGCTGGTCACCATCCGGCCGCAACGCGGCACCTTCGTCGTCAAGATCTCCGCCCGGCAGGTGCTGGACGCCCGCTTCGTGCGCGAGGCGGTGGAGCTGGCCGTCGTCCGCCGCGCCTGCGAGGAGATGCCGGCGGCGGCCGTGCACGAGCTGCGCGCCAACCTGAAGGCGCAGCGGGCATCCGCCGACGACGCCCAGCCCGACCGCTTCCTGGAGCTGGACGAGGCGTTCCACCGCGCCATCGCGCTGGGCGTCGGGTGCGAATACGCGTGGCGGGTGGTGGAGGAGACCAAGGCGCAGATGGACCGCGTGCGCTACCTCAGCCTGCCGCACGCCACGCCGCTCGACCGCCTGATCGTCCAGCACGAACGCGTCGTCGACGCCATCGAGGCGCGCGACCCGGCCTTGGCCGAGGGCGCCATGCGCGTGCACCTGCGCGAGATCCTCACCTCCCTGCCCGAACTGGAGCAGCGCTTCCCCGAGCTGTTCGACGGCGCCGCCTGAACCGCTTTCCGCGTCCGGAGTTCTTGCCCATGAAGATCCACAGCGCCAAGGTCATCGTCACCAGCCCCGGCCGCAACTTCGTCACGCTGAAGATCCAGACCGACGAGGGGCTGTACGGCCTGGGCGACGCGACGCTGAACGGGCGGGAGCTGGCGGTCGCCTCCTACCTGAACGACCACGTCATCCCCTGCCTGATCGGCCGCGACCCGCACCGCATCGAGGACACCTGGCAATACCTGTACAAGGGCGCCTACTGGCGCCGCGGCCCGGTCACCATGTCGGCCATCGCTGCCGTCGACACCGCGCTGTGGGACATCAAGGCCAAGGCGGCCGGCCTGCCGCTCTACCAGCTGCTGGGCGGGCAGAGCCGCAGCGGCGTCATGGTCTACGCCCACGCCAACGGCCGCGACGTGGCGGAGACGGTGGACCGGGTGGGCGAGTACATCGAGAAGGGCTACAAGGCGATCCGCGCGCAGTCCGGCGTGCCGGGGCTGGAGAGCGTCTATGGTGTCGCGAAGGGCGCCTTCTACGAGCCGGCCGGGCGCGGCCTGCCGGAGGAGTCCGTGTGGTCGACGGAGGCCTACCTGGACTTCGTGCCGTCCCTGTTCGAGGCGATCCGCGCCAAGCACGGCATGGGCCCGCACCTGCTGCACGACGTGCACCACCGCCTCACCCCCATCGAGGCGGCGCGCCTGGGCAAGGCGCTGGAGCCCTATCGCCTGTTCTGGATGGAGGACCCGACCCCGGCCGAGAACCAGGAGGCCTTCCGCCTGATCCGCCAGCACACGGTGACGCCCATCGCCGTGGGCGAGGTGTTCAACAGCATCTGGGACTGCAAGGACCTGATCCAGCAGCAGTTGATCGACTACATCCGCACCACCGTGGTGCACGCCGGCGGCATCACCCACCTGCGCCGCATCGCCGATCTGGCGTCGCTCTATCAGGTGCGCACCGGCTGCCACGGCGCCACCGACCTGTCGCCGGTGTGCATGGGGGCGTCGCTGCACTTCGGCCTGTGGGTGCCGAACTTCGGCGTGCAGGAGCACATGGCCCACTGCCCCGAGACCGACGCCGTCTTCCCGCACGCCTACACCTTCAACGACGGCTACATGCACCCCGGCGAGGCGCCCGGCCACGGCGTCGACATCGACGAGGATCTGGCCGCCAAATACCCCTACGCCCCCGCCTACCTGCCGGTCGCCCGGCTGGCCGACGGCACGCTGTGGAACTGGTGACGCCGGGATCAGGCCGCGTCGTGGAAGATGATCCCCAGGGTGTGGCGCCGCCCGGAGCGCAGCCGGCTCACGCCGTGGCGGTGGGCGACGCGGTGGATGCCGCGCGCGCCCTGCGCCGGGCGGCTGTTGACGGCGAAGATCACCGCATCCCCCCGGCCCAGCGGCACGACCTCGGCGCGCGACTGCATGCGCGGCCGCTGCTCCGTCAGCACGAACTCGCCGCCGGTGAAGTCCGCGCCCGGCTCGGACAGCAGGATCGCGGCCTGAAGCGGAAACACGTGCTGCCCGTAGAGATCCTGGTGCAGCGCGTTGTAATCCCCCGCGCCGTAGCGGAGCAGCAGGGGCGTCGGGCGGACCTGCCCGGCCTCGTGGCAGCGCGCGACGAACGCGGCGTGTTCGGCCGGGAAGCGGGCGGGCATGCCCATGGCCTCGTGCCAGCGGTTGGCGATCGGCGCGAGGTGCGGGTACAGCGCGGTGCGCAGCGCCGCGACCAAGCTAGGCAGCGGGTACGCGAAATACTTGTACTCCCCCCGGCCGAAGCCGTGGCGGGCCATCAGGACGTGGCTGCGGAACCGCTCGTCCTGGTCATAGAGCGCGGCGACGGCGGCACACTCCCGCGCGGTCAGCAGCCCGCCGATCATCGCCCAGCCCTGGGCGTCGAGGTCGGCGGAAACGCCCGGCCAGTCGACCGCCCCTGCCCTCCCGGCGGCGTCCCGCGTCCATGCCGCGGCGTCGGCGGCGTCTGCGGCAGCGTCTGCAATGGTGTCCATGCCGGCTTCCCCTCCCGACCGGTGGGTGTGGGCTCGCGCCCGATGCACCGCCGTGTTCGCAGATCCGGCCGGCCGCTTCCACCCGGTTCTTGCGGCCGCGGAATCCCAACCGGAATCCCAGCCGGAATTCCCGGCCGGAACACCGCCGCCCGCCGGTCAGCGAACCGCGGACAGGCGCCGGCGGGCGATGGCGCGATGCAGCTTCATGCGGTCGGCGACCGTCCGAAGGCGGCCCCTGACGCCCGGCGCGAAGAGGTTGTTCAGGTCACGGCCGAACATCTCCCAACTCCGCACCGGCCCCGTGTCGATGTGAAGGAAGAAGGAGCGCGGGTACCACCCCACGCCGCCGCGCTTCAGCGCGAGAGCCGTGCGGTGCGCGTCGGGCAGGCGCGACGGGAAGCTGACGTCGAGCGCCTTGCCCAGCAGGTGCTGGCTGTGTTCGGCCACCCCCAGGCCCTGGCGCGCCAGCTTGGCGTTCGTCTCGGGCGTGCGGAAGGCGGACAGCACGGTCGCCTTGCTCTGCCCCACGGCCTCCATGATGTCGGCCAGGAGGTCGAGCATCCCGACGTCCACCGGACCGACCGTGTTGGCGTGATGGTCGCGCAGAACCTTCGCCAGATCGGCCATGGCGTCGGGCAGCGGGCCGGCCGCGTCGCGGTAGGGGCCGTCGAAGGTCTCGCCCGTGTGCTGGTTGCGCAGATGGAGCCGGCGCGCCGCCGGCAGCGCCAGGGCACCGGCCGGCATCAGCATCAGCACGCCGCAGGCGGCCAGGAGGTCACGGCGTTTCACGGGCATCGAGGACATGGTGCGGACAGTTTGTTTCGACACGCGGGCCCGATGTCAACCCAATTGGCCGTGATCGCGTCACCGCCGATTGGGTTGACGTCGGGTCCGCGCGCCGGACCGGGGGCGCGCGGACCCCGGTCCGAAACATCCCGCCGCGAACGCGGCCGTCAGTGCGACGACGCGGCGGCGGCACCGATCCCGGTCTGCGAACGGACGTACTGGTCCTCGTAGGCGGCGATCTCCGCCCGCGCCCGCGCGCTGGTGTCGAGCTTGGAGACGACGATGGTCACCAGGAACGCCAGCGACATGGAGAACAGCGCCGGGTGCTCGTACGGGAAGATGGGCTGCGCGTAGCCGATCACCGCCACCCACACCGTCTTCGACAGGATCACCAGGACCACGGCCGAGACGAGGCCGGCCAGCCCGCCCAGCAGCGCGCCCCGGGTGGTCAGCCCCTTCCAGTACATCGACAGGATCAGCACCGGGAAATTGGCCGACGCCGCGATGCCGAAGGTCAGGCCGACCAGGAAGGCGACGTTCTGCTTCTCGAACAGGATGCCCAGCACCACGCCGACGACGCCCAGCGCCAGCGACGACAGCTTGGACACCCGCATCTCCTGCGCCTCGCTCGCCTTGCCCTTCATGATCACGCGGGCGTACAGGTCGTGCGCGATGGACGACGCGCCGGCCAGCGCCAGCCCCGCCACCACGGCGAGGATGGTCGCGAAGGCCACCGCCGACATGAAGCCCAGCAGCAGGTCGCCGCCCATCGCCTGGGCCAGGTGCATGATCGGCATGTTGTTGCCGCCGATCAGCTTGCCGCCGGCCACGCCGCCCTCGAAGTACTTCGGGTTGGCTCCGACGATGGAGATCGCCGCCATGCCCAGCACGCACACCACCAGGAAGAACAGCCCGATCAGGCCCGACGCCACGAACACGCTCTTGCGCGCTTCCTTGGCGTTGGGAACGGTGAAGAAGCGCATCATGATGTGCGGCAGCGCCGCCGTGCCGAACACCAGCCCCAGCGACATCGACACGGTCGACACCGGATCGGCCAGCATGGCGCCCGGCCCCATGATCTTGGCGCCGCCCTTGTGCGCGGCCATCGCGCTGGAGGCGACCGCCTCCAGGCTGAAGCCGAACTGCGCCAGCGTCAGCACCAGCAGCAGCAGGCCGCCGCCCAGCATCAGGCAGGCCTTGATGATCTGCACCCAGGTGGTGGCGATCATCCCGCCGAAGGTGACGTAGATCACCATCAGCACGCCCACCAGCACCACGGCGACCGCGTAGTCGAGGCCGAAGAGCAGTTTGATCAGCTGCCCGGCCCCCACCATCTGCACGATCAGGTAGCAGACCACCACCGTCAGCGAGCCGAGTGCGGCGAAGGTGCGCACCTTCGACTGGTCGAGGCGGTAGGAGGCGATGTCGGCGAAGGTGAAGCGGCCGAGGTTGCGCAGCCGCTCGGCCATCAGGAACAGGATGATCGGCCAGCCGACGAAGAAGCTGACCGTGTAGGCCATGCCGTCGAAGCCGGTGAGGTAGACGAGGCTGGACAGGCCCAGCAGCGTGGCCGCCGACATGTAGTCGCCGGCGATGGCGAGGCCGTTCTGGAAGCCGGAGATGCCGCCGCCCGCCGTGTAGAAGTCCGACGCCGAGCGCGTGCGCTTGGCCGCCCAATAGGTGATGGCCAGCGTCAGCCCGACGAACGCCACGAACATGGCGATGGCGATGGGGTTCACCGACTGCTTGTCCGCCGCCGCCATGTCGCCGGCCGCGAACGCCGGGCCGGCGGCGAGCAGGGCGGCGCCCAGCGCCGTTGCGAAGGCCGTTCTCATTGCTCGCTCTCCGCCACGATCTCGTTGTTGAGGGTCTCGAACGCGCCGTTGGCGAAGTGCGAGTAGACGCCGGTCAGCAGCCACGACAGCACGATGACGACGGCGCTCAGCGGAAAGCCGATGGAGATGGCCGATCCCGGCGCGATGGGCGTGCGCAGCGCGTCCGGCGCGAAGGCGACGGCCATCATCAGCGCGTAGTAGGCGCCCAGCACGACGACCGAGAGGAGCAGCGCCAGCCGCCCGCGCTTCTTGACCAGCACGTGGAACTTCGGGTTCCGGCGGACCCGCTCGTAGACAGGATCGGACATGTTTCCCCCGATGACTTGGTTTTGTCGGGGGATGCTCCTACCAATCCATTGTTTCCCGAATTTCCATCAATTGTGACGAATTGTGTTCCACGCGAAAATTCGCCACGGCGCGGGGGCTTGCCGTCGCGGGCCGGATCGGGCCACAGTCGCACCGCCCGCCCCCGCCGATCGAGAGCCATGGCCCACTCCCGCCTGTTCCTGCGCCTGTTCTCCAGCGTCCTCCTGGGCGTGGTCGCATTCTCGTCCGCCTGCTACCTGCTGTCGGTGCCGCTGGTGAAGGAGAAGGCCTACCAGATCGAACTGGACGCCAGCCGCACCATCCTCGACAACGTCCACGAGATGGTCGGCCGGATCCGCGCCGACCTCGACGAGCAGCGGGCCGCCATCATCGAGACCTTCAAGTCCGAGATGCGCGTCAAGGTGGCGCTGGCCACCGGCTACATCGATTACGTCCTCGGCCGGGCGGAGCGCGGCGAGATCACGCGGGCCGAGGCCGAACGCCTGATCTACGACGGGCTGAAGGCGTTCCGCTACGGCCGGGACGACTACATCTGGCTCGCCGACTACGACTCCTTCCTGCTGTCGCACCCCGACCCCGATCTGGCCGGCCGCAACGCCGCCGAGGTCCAGGACGCGCACGGGCGCTTCATCGTGCCGACCATGATCGAGCGGGCGCGGCGCGAGGGCGAGGGCTACCACGTCTATCCCTGGCGGCGGCCCGGCGCCGACCCGCCGGTGCACAAGCCGGTGCACAAGATGGTGCAGAAGATGTCGTACTTCCGCCACCTGCCGGCGCACCGGCTGGTCATCGGCGCCGGCGCCTACCTGGACGACATGGACGCCGTGGTCGAACGCCGCATGCAGGACGCCGTCGAGGACCTGCGCCAGTCGCTGCGCAACGTCCGCATCGCGCGCACGGGCTACGTCTACATCTTCGACGCGTCGCGGCGGATGCTCATCCATCCCAACGCCAACATCGAAGGGACGGCGTTCGGCGACCTGCGCGATCCGGCGACCGGCGCCTTCATCGGCGAGGCGCTGATGCGCGCGGCGCACGAGAACCGCTACCTGCGCTACCTGTGGGACAAGCCGGACGATCCCAACAACTACGCCTACGAGAAGATCACCTGGGTCCGCCACGTGCAGGGCCTGGACTGGTACATCGCGTCGAGCGTCTACGAGGAGGAGCTGCGCAGTTCCTCCATCGTGCTCGGCAACCGGCTGCTCGGCGTGTCGCTGGGCGTGATGGTGCTGGGCGGCGGGCTCGGCTACCTGGGCGCGCACCGGCTGGTCCGCCCGCTGCGCCGGCTTGCCGACACCGCCGCGCAGGTCCGCGCCGGCAACCTGGACGCGCGCAGCGGCATCGTCCGCAACGACGAGATCGGCGACCTGGCGGCGACCTTCGACGGCATGGTCCGCCGCGTGAAGGACGACATCGCCACGCTGGACAGCCGCGTCAAGGAACGCACGGCGGCGCTGGAGGAGGCCGAGGCGCGCCAGCGCCTGATCCTCGACGCCATCCCCGCCGCCATCGCCTACCTCGACGGCGACGAGCGGCTGCGCTTCGTCAACCGCCGCTGGATGGAGCTGCCGCACGCCCGCGCCGGCGACGTCCTCGGCCGCAGCCTGCGCGAGGCCGTGGACGCGGACGCCTACGCGCACCTGTCGCCCTACCTGGAGCGGGCGCGCGCCGGCGAGACGACCGGCTTCGACTACGCCGCCACGGCGGGCGACGGGCGGACGCTGATCACCCGCAACACGCTGATCCCGCAGGGCGGCGCCCACGGGGCGACCATCGGCTTCTTCGTGCTGTCGCTGGACGTGACCGACGAGAAGGAGCGCCAGCGCCACCTGGAGGAGGCGGAGCGGCTGAAGGCGGTGGGCCAGTTGGCCGGCGGGCTGGCGCACGACTTCAACAACCTGCTCACCATCATCCTCGGCAACCTCGCGGTGGCGCGCGAGCGGTTCGCCGGCCTGGACGAACTCACCGCCTGCCTGGAACCGGCGCAGCGCGCCAGCCGGCGCGGCGCCGACATCACCGCCCGCCTGCTGGCGTTCGCGCGCCGCCAGCCGCTGAAGCCGCAGCAGGTCGAGGTGTGCGCGCTGGTGCGGGAGATGGCCGTGCTGCTCCGCCGCTCGCTGCCCTCCACCATCGCCATCGGCACGCCGCCCGCGGACGCCGCCGCCTGGGCCGTCGCCGACCCGACGCAGCTGGAGAACGCGCTGGTCAACCTCGCCCTCAACGGCCGCGACGCCATGCCCGAGGGCGGCACCCTGACCGTTTCGGTCCGCCTCCGGGATGCCGCGGGCGGCGAGGACTTCGACGAGCCGCCGGCCGCCGGCCGCTACGTCGAGATCCAGGTGCGCGACAGCGGCTTCGGCTTCGCCCCCGGCGCCGCCGCCCGCGCCTTCGAACCGTTCTTCACCACCAAGGCGCTGGGCTCCGGACTGGGCCTGTCGATGGTCTACGGCTTCGTCAAGCAGTCGGGGGGCTACATCCGCATCGACAGCGCGCCCGGCGCGGGAACCGCGATCACGCTGCTGCTGCCCGAGGCCGGGGCGCCGGCCGCCAGGGCCCCGGCCGACACAGCGGCCGACACGGGGGCGCACGGTGCGCCGCCGTCGGCGTGGCGCGGCATGCTGGCGCTGGTGGTGGAGGACGACGCCGACGTGCGGCTGGTGATGCGCCAGCAGCTCGTGGACCTCGGGCTGTCGGTGATCGAGGCGGCCAGCGGCGACGAGGCCATGGAACTGGCCGGCCAGATCGACGACCTGCGGCTCGTGGTCACGGACATCGTCATGCCGGGGGTGTCGGGCCTGGCGCTCGCCCGCCATCTGCGCGCCACCCGGCCCGAGGTGCGGGTCGTCCTCGTCAGCGGGTTCTCCACCGAGGAGCTGGACAAGGGTGAAGGGCTGGTCATTCTGGGCAAACCGTGGGAAAAACGGGAGTTGGCGGAGGCCATCCAACTGTCCGCCGCCCCGTGACCCGGGCCCCCTGACCCCGGCAACGCCGGGAGATGACGCCGGAACATGACGCCGGAACATGATGAAAGACCGCATGGCCGCGAGGAAGATCGTATACGTCGTCGACGACGACCCCGACGTCCGCGACCTGCTGCGCACCGCGCTGGGCGGCTTCGGCTACACGGTTTCCGCCTTCGGGTCGGGGCAGGCGGTGCGGGCGGCCATCCGCCGCGAACCGCCGGACGTCGCCATCGTCGACCTGGGCCTGCCGGACATGGACGGCCTGACGCTGGTCCGCGAACTGTGGGAGGACGTGCGCTTCGGCGTCATCGTCCTGACCGGCCGCGGCGACGTGTCTGACCGCGTGCTGGGGCTGGAGCTGGGCGCCGACGACTACATCGTCAAACCCTTCGAACTGCGCGAGCTGGTGGCGCGGGTCAACACGGTGATCCGCCGGCGCGAACAGCTGATGGCCGCCGGCCGCAGCGTCGCCGCCGGCAAGGCGCGCTTCGCCGGCTGGACCTTCGACGCCGGCGACCTGACGCTGACGTCCGACGACGGGCAGCACGAAACGCTGACGGCGGCGGAAGCGGCGCTCCTGACCATGCTGCTGAAGGCGCCGCGCCGCGTGCTGTCGCGCGACCAGCTGCAAAGCGCCGAGCTGGAGCGCGGCGACCTGCCGTTCGAGCGGGCGGTGGACGTGCGGATTTCCCGCATCCGCAAGAAGATCGAGCGCGACCCCCGCGCCCCGGCGCTGATCCGCACCGTGTACGGCGCCGGCTACCTGTTCTCCGCCGACGTGGTCTGGCTGAACGGGTAGCGCGCCCTTCCGTTCCGGCCGGCTCCGTCCCGGCCGGCCGCCGCCACAATTCGTAACAATTCGGAGAAAATTGAGAAAAGGGGCGCCGCTACGCTCCGGGCCAACGCCGCGACCAACGCGTCGACGTCCAAGCCTGGGGAAACGAAGCCATGGGTGCTGTCAACCCGTTCAGCCTGCATCTCGACAAGAACGACGCCAACTATGTGGCCCTCACGCCGCTGACCTTCCTGGAACGCGCCGCCGGCATCTGGCCGGACCGCGTCGCCGTCGTGCACGGCCCCGTCCGCCGCACCTGGGCCGAAACCTTCGTGCGCTGCCGCAAGCTGGCCTCCGCACTCGCCAAGCGCGGCATCGGCAAGGGCGACACCGTCGCCATGCTGGCCGCCAACACGCCCGAACTGTTCGAGGCGCACTTCGGCGTGCCGCTGGCCGGCGCCGTGCTGAACGCCATGAACACCCGCCTGGACGCCCCGGCCATCACCTTCATGCTGGAGCACAGCGAGGCGAAGATCCTCATCTGCGACCGCGAGTTCGCCCGCATCGGCAAGCCGGCGGTGGCGGCCATGGCGAACCCGATCCCGGTCATCGACATCGACGACCCGCAGTTCACCGGCGGCGAGTTGTTCGGCGAGTGCGACTACGAGGCGCTGCTGGCCTCCGGCGACGCCGACTTCCCCTGGACCATGCCCACCGACGAGTGGGACGCCATCACGCTCAACTACACCTCCGGCACCACGGGCAACCCGAAGGGCGTGGTCTACCACCACCGCGGCGCCTACCTGAACGCGGTGTCGAACGCGCTGTCCTGGAGCATGGGCGACGGCCCGGTCTACCTGTGGACGCTGCCGATGTTCCATTGCAACGGCTGGTGCTTCCCGTGGACGCTGGCGGTGGTGGCGGGCACCTCGGTCTGCCTGCGCGCCGTGCGCCCGGACGCCGTGCTGGCCGCCATCCGCGACGAGCAGGTCACCCACTTCTGCGGCGCGCCGATCGTGCTGAACATGATCAACAACGCGCCCGCCGAGATGAAGGCCGGCATCGCGCACAAGGTGAAGGTGATGACCGCCGGCGCCGCGCCGCCCGCCGCCGTGATCGCCGGCATGGAGCGCATGGGCTGGGAAGTCACCCACGTCTACGGCCTGACCGAGGTGTACGGGCCGGTGACGCTGTGCGTCTGGCACGAAAAGTGGGACGGCCTGGACCTGGACGGGAAGGCGGCGCTGAAGGCGCGCCAGGGCGTGCGCGGCCCGATGCTGGAAGGCGTCATGGTCGCCAACCCCATGACGATGCAGCCCGTGCCCAAGGACGGCACGACCATGGGCGAGGTCTTCATGCGCGGCAACAACGTCATGAAGGGCTACCTGAAGAACAAGGACGCCACCGAGGCGGCCTTCGCCGGCGGCTGGTTCCAGACCGGCGACCTCGCCGTGTGGCACGAGGACGGCTACCTGGAAATCAAGGACCGCTCCAAGGACATCGTCATCTCCGGCGGCGAGAACATCTCGACGATCGAGGTCGAGGACGTGCTCTACCGCCACCCCGACGTGCTGGAGGCGGCCGTGGTGGCGCGGCCGGACGAGAAGTGGGGCGAGACGCCCTGCGCCTTCGTTACGCTGAAGGACGGCGCCACCGCGACCGAGGCCGACATCATCGCCTTCTGCCGCGGGCATCTGGCCCACTTCAAGGCGCCGCGCACGGTGGTGTTCCGCGCCCTGCCGAAGACCTCGACCGGCAAGATCCAGAAGTACGTGCTGCGCCAGATCGTGAAGGAGCTGTGAGCGTGAAAGTCTTGTGTGCGGTGAAGCGGGTCGTCGACTACAACGTCAAGATCCGCGTGAAGGGCGACGCGTCGGGCGTGGAGACGGCCAACGTCAAGTTCTCCATGAACCCCTTCGACGAGATCGCCGTCGAGGAAGCCGTCCGCCTGAAGGAGGCCGGCAAGGCCAGCGAGATCGTCGCCGTCTCCATCGGCCCGGCGGCGTGCCAGGAAACCCTGCGCACGGCGCTGGCCATGGGTGCCGACCGCGCCATCCTGGTGCAGACGGACGCCGAGGTGCAGCCGCTCGCCGTCGCCAAGCTGCTCAAGGCGCTGGTCGAGAAGGAAGGCCCGCGGATCGTGCTGCTCGGCAAGCAGGCCATCGACGACGACAGCAACCAGACCGGCCAGATGCTCGCAGCACTCCTCGGCTGGCCGCAGGGCACCTTCGCCTCCAAGGTCGCCCCCGGCGACGGCACCCTCACCGTCACCCGCGAGATCGACGGCGGCCTGGAGACGGTGGAACTCACGCTTCCCGCCGTGGTCACCACCGATCTGCGCCTGAACGAGCCGCGCTACGCGTCCCTTCCCAACATCATGAAGGCCAAGAAGAAGCCGCTCGACACCGTCACCCCGGACAGCCTGGGCGTCGACGTGGCGCCGCGCCTGAAGACGCTGAAGGTCTCCGAGCCGCCAAGCCGCAAGGCCGGCGTCAAGGTGGCGGACGTGGCCGCCCTCATCGACAAGCTGAAGACCGAAGCGAAGGTGATCTGACGATGCGCACCCTGGTCATCGCCGACATCGAGGGCGGCGCGCTGAAGCCCGCCACCCTGAACGCCGTCGCCGCCGCCGCGAGGATCGGCGCCCCCGTGGACGTGCTGGTCGCCGCCGGCTCCGCCCAAGGCCCGGCGCAGGCCGCAGCCGCCATCGCCGGCATCGACACCGTGCTGGCGGCCGAGGGTCCGGCGTACGAGCACGCGCTGGCGGAGCCGCTGGCCGCGCTGATCGTGGCGCAGGCCGCCGGCTACACCCACATCCTCGCCCCGGCCACGGCGACCGCCAAGAACGTGCTGCCGCGCGTGGCGGCCCTGCTGGACGTGGCGCAGATCTCCGACATCACCGCCGTGGTGTCGGCCGACACCTTCGAGCGGCCGATCTACGCCGGCAACGCCATCGCCACGGTGCAGTCCTCGGATCCCGTCAAGGTCGTCACCGTGCGCACCACCGCCTTCGAGGCGGCCGCCGCCACCGGCGGTGCGGCGGCGGTCCGCACGGTGGACGGGGCCGGCGATCCGGGCCTGTCGCGCTTCGTGTCGGCGCAGATCGCCAAGTCCGAGCGGCCCGAGTTGACGGCGGCCCGCGTCGTCGTGTCGGGCGGGCGCGGCATGGGCTCGGGCGACAACTTCGCGCTGATCGAGCGGGTCGCCGACACGCTGGGCGGCGCCGTCGGCGCCTCGCGCGCGGCGGTGGACGCCGGCTTCGTGCCCAACGACCTGCAGGTCGGCCAGACCGGCAAGATCGTGGCGCCCGAGCTGTACGTCGCCGTCGGCATCTCGGGCGCCATCCAGCACCTGGCCGGCATGAAGGACAGCAAGGTGATCGTCGCCATCAACAAGGACGAGGAGGCGCCGATCTTCCAGGTCGCCGACTACGGCCTGGTGGCCGACCTGTTCAAGGCGCTGCCGGAGCTGGAACAGGCGCTCTAGGGCTCTGCATGGATGCGTAAAGCCCCTCTCCCTCGACGGGAGAGGGGCTTCATCCTCAGCCACAGAGCGCACGCACAAGAATACGGGAGAGAACACCAGGATGACCTACACCGCACCGCTGCGCGACATCCGCTTCACCCTGGACGAGGTGGCCGGCATCGGCGCCGTCGCCGCCCTCCCCGGCTTCGAGGAAGCGACGGAGGAGCTGTGCTCCTCCATCCTCGACGAGGCCGCCAGGATCGCCGGGGAGGTGCTGGCGCCGCTGAACCGCGTCGGCGACACCCAAGGCGCCACATGGGCCGACGGCGCGGTGACCACGCCCGACGGCTGGTCGGACGCCTGGAACACGCTGGTGGAGGGCGGCTGGAACGGCCTGCCGTTCGACGCCGAATGGGGCGGCATGGGCCTGCCGAACGTGCTGAACACGGCGGTGCAGGAGATGTGGCACGCCGCCAACATGGCCTTCGCGCTGAACCCGATGCTGACGCAGGGCGCCGTCAACGCGCTCCGGCAGTTCGCCTCGGAGGATCTCAAGCGGACCTACCTGCCGCGCATGGTTTCGGGCGAATGGACCGGCACCATGAACCTGACCGAGCCGCAGGCGGGCTCCGACCTCGCCGCCATCCGCTCGAAGGCCGAGCCGGCCGGCGACGGTAGCTACAGGCTCTTCGGGCAGAAGATCTTCATCACCTACGGCGACCACGACCTGACGCCCAACATCGTGCACCTCGTCCTGGCCCGCCTGCCGGACGCGCCGGCCGGGGTGAAGGGCATCTCGCTGTTCGTCGTGCCGAAGTTCCTGGTGAACGCCGACGGCAGCATCGGCGCGCGCAACGACGTGTCCTGCGTGTCGCTGGAGCACAAGCTGGGCATCCACGCCAGCCCCACCGCCGTCCTGTCCTTCGGCGACAACGGCGGGGCGCGCGGCTGGCTGGTGGGCGAGCCGCACAACGGGCTGGCCTACATGTTCGTGATGATGAACCACGCCCGGCAGTCGGTCGGCCTGCAGGGCCTCGCCATCGCCGAACGCGCCTACCAGCAGGCGCTGTCCTACGCCCGCGAGCGGGTGCAGGGCACGCCGGCCGGCTGGACGGGCGAGGGCCGCACGCCCATCGTCAACCACCCCGACGTGCGCCGCACGCTGATGGGCATGAAGGCCCGGATCGAGGCGATGCGCGGCATCCTCTACACCGCCGCCGCCGCGCACGACCTCCGCCACCACGGCGCCGACGCCGCGGCCCGCGCTGCCGCGGCGACGCTGGAGGAGCTGCTGACCCCCATCGCCAAGGGCTGGAGCACCGAGATGGGGCAGGACATCGCCTCGGCCGGCGTGCAGATCCACGGCGGCATGGGCTACATCGAGGAAACCGGCGCGGCCCAGCACCTGCGCGACGCCCGCATCACCACGATCTACGAGGGCACCACGGCTATCCAGGCCAACGATCTCGTGAACCGCAAGCTGCTGCGCGACAAGGGGGCCTCCCTCACCGCCTATCTGGCCGAGGTGACCGGCCACGCCGAGGCGATGGCGGCCTCCACCGACGCCGACCTGCGGGTGCTGGGGCGCGAACTGGTCCTGGCCGCCCGCCGCACCGGGGAGATGGCGTCCTGGATCCTGGCGCACGCGGCCGAGCCGGCGCTGGCCGCCGCATCGGCCGTGCCGCTGCTGAACGCCATGGGTCTGGTGGCCGGCGGCCACTGCCTGGGCATCGGCGCGCGGGCGGCGCTCCGCCGGCTGGCCGAGGGCGCGGCCGAGGGAGTGGCCGATGACGGCTTCCTGGCCGCCAAGCCCGTGACCGCGCGCTTCTACGCCGAACACCTGCTGGGGCAGGTGGAAGGCTTCCGCGCCGCCGTGGTCGACGGTGCCGCCACCGTGATGGCGCTGGACCCGGCGCAGCTCTGACCGGCTCCGCACCGCCGGCCGGCCGGCCGGCGGTGCCTCCTATCGGGGCAGGGACAGGGAGAGCCGGGGTTCCTCCGCATCGGAACCGGCCGGCGGCGGGCCGGCGCCGATGGCGGCCTCGACGAAGGCGACGACCGAGCGGGCGTAGCGTTCCGGCGTGACGCCGCGCCGGCGGTGCTTGGCGCGCTTCACGTACCAGTCCTGCAGCAGCGGCTTGATCAGCGCCGCCGTCATCTCCACGTCCGGCACCGTGAACAGGCCGCGCCGCGCGCCGTCCTCCAGCGCGTCGGCCATCAGCCGTTCCGTCATCAGCTCGCTGCTCACGGCCAGATCCCGGCCCTCCCTGGAAAACGCCTTGGCCTCCATGTAGGCGAAGACGAACCAGGGGTGCATCGCCTCCGTCAGGAAGATGTGCGTCTCCAGCAGCCAGCGCAGCCGGCCGGCCGGGTCCCCGGCGAGCTGTTCCGGCGGGTGGCCCAGCACCTCCTCCACCGCGCCGACGACCTGCCCCAGGATCATCATCAGCAGCGTGTCCTTGCCGTCGAAGTAGGCGTAGAGCGCCCCCATGCTCAGCCCCGACCGCTCGGTCAGGTCGCGCAGGCTCATGGAATGGAAGCCCTTGCGGTTGGCGAGATCCAGCGTCGTCTCGACGATGCGCGCCAGGTTGGCGATGGCGACCGCCGGCTTCTTCACCCGAATGGTGGCCGCGTGCCGCTCCAGGATGCGGGCGCACAGCGCCTCCATCGACAGGTCGTGCCGCGCCTGAAAGTCCCGCAAGCTGCCCATGCTGCCCATACATCCTCCCCCAGCCCGCCTCTAAATCGCTTGAAAGCCCCTCTCCCCTCGCGGGAGAGGGGTTGGGGAGAGGGGGTATTGCCGGCGGCAGCCGGGACATGAGTCTTTTCCGCCCTGCCGGCCGTAATCCCCCTCTCCCCAACCCCTCCCCCGCTCTCAGCGGGTCCAAAGGACCCGCCTGTCGCGTCAGCCGGATCAAAGATCCGGCGAGAGCGAGGGGGGAGGGGCTATGCAGCAACCCCAGGCCCTTCAAGCGATTGCCCGCCTTTAGCACGGAACGCCGTTGCGGGCGAGCCGCGCCCGATGTATAAAACGAGCGCTCGCTCGTTTTTTAGCAGACCCGCAGCGAAGACGCAAAGCCGCAAGCGGGCAAAAACCTTAAGGGAGGAGGCATGAGCGCCATGATGGACCTGACCGGGCGCACCGCGCTCGTCACCGGCGCGTCCAGCGGCCTGGGCCGCCATTTCGCCGGCGTGCTCGCCCGCGCCGGCGCCCGCGTGGCGCTCGCCGCGCGCCGCACCGACGCGCTGGCCGAGACCCGCGCGGCGATCGAGGCGGCGGGCGGAAGCGCCGTCACCGTCGCCATGGACGTCACCGACGCCGAATCCGTCCGCCGCGCGGTGGCGGAGGCGGAGGCGGCGCTGGGCGGCATCGGCATCCTCGTCAACAACGCCGGCATCACCGCCAGCGCCCCCTTCCTCGACATGAGCGAGGAGGACTGGGACCGCGTCGTCGACACCAACCTGACCGGCTGCGCCCGCGTGGCGCGCGAGGTGGCGCGCCGCATGCGCGACGGCGGCAAGGGCGGCAGCATCGTCAACATCGCCTCCATCCTCGGCATCCGGGTGGCCGGGCAGATCTCCTCCTACGTCGCCTCCAAGGGCGGGCTGGTGCACCTGACCAAGGCCATGGCGCTGGAGCTGGCCCGCCACGGCATCCGCGTCAACGCGCTGTGCCCCGGCTATGTGGAGACCGACATCAACCAGGATTTCTTCTCCACCGACGCCGGCAAGACGCTGATCAAGCGCATCCCCCAGCGCCGCCTGGGTCGGGCGGCGGAGCTGGACGGGCCGCTCCTGCTGCTGTGCTCCGACGCCGGCTCCTACATGACCGGATCGGTGATCGCCGTGGACGGCGGGCACCTCGTCTCCTCGCTTTGAACGAACGGATACAGCGTAGGTTGGGTTGAGGCGGAGCCGAAAACCCAACGTGTTCGCAATGCCGGCGATGTTGGGTTTTCGCTGGCGCTCAACCCAACCTACGGCTCCCCGCACTGGAAAAAGGACGGAACGCGCCATGGACTTCACCCTGTCGCCCGAGATCGAAGACTACCGCCGCCGCATCCGCGCCTTCGTGGAGACGGAGATCCTCCCCGTCGAGGCCGACCGCGCCAACTGGGACGAGCACGAGAACATCACCGAGGCGGCGCTGGCCCCGCTGCGCGCCAAGGCCAAGGCGGCCGGCCTGTGGGCCGTGCAGATGCCGCGCGAATGGGGCGGCCAGGGCCTGCCCATGGTCGGCGTGGCCGCGTGCTACGAGGAGATGAACCGCTCCATCTTCGGCCCCGTCTGCTTCAACGGCGCGGCCCCGGACGACGGCAACATGCGGCTCCTCGGCATGGTCGGCACGCCCGCCCAGAAGGAACGCTGGCTGAAGCCCATCGTCGATGGCGCCGTGCGCAGCGCCTTCGTGATGACCGAGCCGCACCCCGGCGGCGGCTCCGACCCCGGCATGATGAAGACGAAGGCGGAGCGCCGGGGCGACCGCTGGGTCATCACCGGCCGCAAGTGGTTCATCACCGGCGCCGACGCCGCGCAGCACTTCATCATCATCGCCCGCACCTCCGACGACAGCCGCAAGGGGCTCAGCGCCTTCCTGTTCGACCGCAACCAGCCCGGCTGGCGCATCGAGCGCCGCATCCCGATCATGGGTCCGGAGGAGCACGGCGGCCACTGCGAGCTGGTCTTCGACGGGCTGGAGATCCCGGACGACCAGGTGCTGATGACCATCGGCGACGGGCTGAAGGCGACGCAGATCCGCCTGGGGCCGGCGCGCCTGACCCACTGCATGCGCTGGACCGGCCTTGCCAAGCGCAGCCTGGAGATCGCCGCGGCCTACGTGAAGGAGCGCGAGAGCTTCGGCCTGAAGCTGGCCGAGCACGAGGGCGTGCAGTGGATGCTGGGCGAGGTCGCGATGCAGATCGAGATCGGCCGCCTATTGACCATGAAGGCCGCCCACGCGCTCGACCACGGCAGCTTCGCCCGCAAGGAGGTGTCGATGGCCAAGGTGCAGGTCGCCGACACGCTGTTCAAGGCGGTGGACACCGCCATCCAGCTGTGCGGTGCCCGCGGCTATTCCAAGGACACGGTGCTGGAGTGGATCTACCGCTACGCCCGGCAGGCCAAGCTGGTGGACGGTGCGTCGGAGGTGCACAAGATGGTGCTCAGCCGCAACTACCTGTCCGAAGGCGACGGCTTCTGGAGCTGGTCGTGAGCGGCGCCCCCTTCCTGGACGACGCCCGCCGGAGCGCCCTGGAATCCTGGCTGAAGGCCGAGGCCGGGGCGCGGACGGTGCGCGTGGTGGACGAGGGGCGCCTCAGCGGCGGCGCCATCTCGCTCAACCTCGCGGTGACGCTGGAGATCGACGGCGGCCCGCGCGCCGGCCGGCACGCGGCGGTGCTGCGCACCGGCTCCGCCTCCGGCGTTTCGGCCAGCCTGGGCAAGGCAGAGGAGGCGGCGGTGCTGCGCGCCGTCTTCGCCACCGGCGCCACGGTGCCGGAGGTGCTGTTCATCGGCGCCGACCCGGCCCTGCTGGGCGCCCCCTTCTACATCATGCGGCGCGCCGGCGGCGTGGCCGCCGGCCACCGCGTGGTCAAGAGCGAGGCGCCGCAGCGCGACCTCGCCCGCGACCTCGGCCGGCAGTTGGGGCGCATCCACACGGTGCGGCCGGGTGCCGCGGGGCTGGAGCTCCTGCCCCTGCCCTCCCCCAGCCCGGCGCTGCAATCCGCCGCCGACTTCCGCGCCTGGATCGGGCGCTACGCCGGGACCGACCCGGTGCTGGCCTACGGCCTGCGCTGGCTCACCATCAACGCGCCGCCGCCGGGGGAGCTGGTGCTGTGCCACCGCGACTACCGCACCGGCAACTACATGGTCCAGGACGGCGCGCTGACGGCGATCATCGACTGGGAGTTCGCCGGCTGGTCCGACCCGATGGAGGATCTGGCGTGGTTCTGCTCCGCCTCCTGGCGCTTCGGCCGGCACGACCGGGAGGCCGGCGGCATCGCCGACCGCGCCGACCTCTACGCCGGCTACGAGGAAACGTCGGGCCGCACGGTGGACGAGGCGGCGGTGGCGTACTGGGAGGCGGCGGCCTACCTGCGCTGGGCCGCCGTGGCGGTCCAGCAGGGCATGCGCCACACCTCCGGCACCGAACCGTCGCTGGAACTGGCGCTGACCGGCCGCATGCTGCCGGAGATCGAAATGGACCTGCTGCGGCACCTGGACGCCGTGTCTTCGAAAAGAGAACGCGCATGATCAACGACGATCCCGGCGCCCGCGACCTCGTCGCCATCGCGCTGAAGACCTTCCGCGAGGCGGTCCTGCCCGTGGTCCCGGCCGAGCAGCGCTTCGCCGCCCTGATGATCGCCAACGCGCTGGGCATGGCGGAGCGCGAATTGGCGGCCGGCGCTGGGGCCGAACCGGCGCTGGCCGCCGCCGTCGGCGCCCTGCTGGGCGAGGCGGGCGACCTGCCCGCCCTGCTGCCCCGCCTGTGCGCCGCCATCGACGCCGGGTCGTTCGACGCCCCGGACCGGCAGGCCGGTCTCCGCGCCGTGCTGGCGGAGGTGACGCGCGCCCGGCTGGCGGTGTCCAACCCCAAGCTGCTGGCGGCCGGACGATGAGCCTGTTCACGCCCCTGCCCTTCACGCCCCTGCCCTTCACCCCATTGCCCGGCACCGTGGCGCGGCGGCGCATCTACCTGCTGCGCCACGGCCACGTCGCCTACTACGACGCCGCCGGCCGCCCGCTGAATCCCAAGCTGGCCGAACTGACCGAGCGTGGCCGGGCGGAGGCGCGCGCGGCCGGCGCCCTGCTGGCCGGCGTGCCGCTCGACCGCGTGGTCTGCTCCGGCCTGCCGCGCACGCGGCAGACGGCGGAGCTGGTGGTGGAAGGGCGCGGGCTGGCGGTGGAGGAGGACCCCGCCTTCCTGGAGATCCGCACCGGCCGGATGGCCGGCGTGCCGAAGGAACGGCGCGAGGCCGAGTATATCTACGGCTTCGAGGGGGCGGACGCCGAGGGTGCGTGCTTCGCCGGCGGCGACGCCTTCGCCGCCGTGCGCGACCGCGTGGTCGCCGGCATCGAGCGGCTGGCGCTGGAGCCCGGCTGGACTCATCTGGCGCTGGTCGCGCACGACGGGGTGAACCGGGTGGTGCTGTCCTGGGCCTGTGGTGCGGGCCTGTGCGCGCTAGCGGCGTTCGAGCAGGACTACGGCTGCGTCAACATCCTGGATGTTGACGTGGATATGGACGTGGCGGGCGGCCGCATCCGCCGCCGCCTGATCCGCGCCGTCAACGTCACACCCGGCGATCCGGCGAAGGCCGGCATCCACGAGACCAGCATGGAGGTCGCCTTCGGCCCGCTGCTGAAGATGCCCTGACCGTTCCCCGCCGGATCATACAAGATCGGCGCGGAGCTGCGTCTTCAGCACCTTGCCGTAGTGGTTCTTCGGCAGGGCCTCGACGATGCGGTAGTGCTTCGGGCGCTTGAAGCGGGCGATGTGCGCGCCGCACAGCGCGTCGAGGCTCGCCGGGTCGACCGTGCGGCCGGGCAGCGGCACGACGACGGCCACCACCTCCTCGCCCCAGTCGGGGTGGGGGCGGCCGACGACGGCGACCTCGGCCACCGCCTCATGCGTCAGCAGCACCTCCTCGATCTCGCGCGGGTAGATGTTGACGCCGCCGCTGATGATCAGGTCCTTCGAGCGGTCCTTGAGCGTGAGGAAGCCGTCCTCGTCCATGGCCCCCAGGTCGCCGGTGTGCAGCCAGCCGCCGCGCAGCGTCTGCGCCGTCGCCTCCGGGTCGCGCCAGTAGCCGGCCATGACGGTGTCGCCGCGCACCAGCACCTCGCCGATCCCGCCGGGCGGCAGCGGCCGGTCGCCATCACCGGCCACCATCACCTCCACCACGCCCTGGGCGTAGCCGACGGAGGCCAGCCGCTCCTCGTACCGGGGGTGGCCGATGTCGGCGTGCAGGCGCTTGGGCAGCACGGTGATGGTCATCGGGCTCTCGCCCTGGCCATAGATCTGCGCCAGCTTCGGGCCGAAGAGGGCGAGGGCCCGCTTGCAGTCCTCCCGGTACATGGGGCCGCCGCCGTAGACCAGGGTCTTCAGGTTGCGGGTGTCGGCGTCGCCCGCCTCCGGCGCCAGGGTCAGCCGGTGCACCAGCGTGGGTGCCGCGAAGAAGGAGGCGCCGGGCCACGCCCGGATCAGCGCGAACATCTCCGCCGGGTCGAAGCCGCCGCTCTCCGGGATCACGTTCGCCGCCATGCCGGCCACGTGCGCCAGCATATAGCAGCCGGAGCCGTGCGTCATCGGGGCGGCGTGCAGGATCGCGTCGCCGGGCTCCACCCGGTCGACGTCGACGAAGTAGTTGGCGGTCATCGCCAGCAGGTTGCGGTGCGTCAGCATCGCCCCCTTCGGCCGCCCCGTCGTGCCGCTGGTGTAGAACAGCCACGCCGTGTCGTCCGGCGCCGCCGCGTGCGGGGCCAGCGCCTCGCCGGCCAGCAGCCGCGCGTGGTCGGCCGTGCCGGTCTCGACCACCGCCGGCTTGCCCTCGCTCGCCTCCACCGCCGCGGCGGCGGCCGCCGCGCGGTCGGGCGTGGCGATGAGGAGGCGCGCACCGCCGTGGTCGAGGATGTAGGCGATCTCGCGTGCGTGCAGCTTGGAATTGATGGGAACGGCGGTCAGGCCGGCGTGCCAGCAGGCGAAGACCGCCACCACGTAGTCGGGCGCGTTGGTCATCAGCAGGGCGACGCGGTCGCCGGGCGCCAGCCCGTGGCGCCGCCGCAGCCCACCGGCCAGCGCCGCCACGCGCGCCGCCAGCGCGCCGTAGGTCCACACCGGCCGGTCGCCGCGGGCGACCGCCACGTGGTCCGCCGCGGCCCGCGCCGCGCGCGTCAGGAGATGGGCGATGTTCATTCCCGCCTCACTGCGCCGTATAGCCGCCGTCGATCACCAGCTCCGAGCCGGTGACGAAGCGCGACTCGTCCGACGCCAGATACAGGATGCCGTAGGCGATGTCGTCCGGCGTGCCCAGGTGCCCGACCGGGTGCAGCGATGCCAGGTGGCGCCGCGCCTTCTCCGGGTCCGGGGCGGCGGCCACCGACCTGGCGACCATCGGCGTCCAGATGTAGCCGGGGTGGACGGAGTTGACGCGGATCCCCGTCCGGGCGCGGGCGCAGTGCAGCGCCGCCGACTTGGTCAGCAGCCGCACGCCGCCCTTGCTGGCGTTGTAGGCGGCCAGCTCCGGGTCGCCGATCAGCCCCTCGATGGACGCGACGTTGACGATGGAGCCGCCGTTGCCGGCGCGGCGCATGGCGGCGATGCCGTGCCGGGTGCCGAGGAAGACGCCGTCCAGGTTGACCGTCATCACGCGCCGCCATTCCTCCAGCGTCGTGTCCTCGACGCTGCGGCGGAACCCCACCCCGGCGTTGTTGACGAGGATGTCGAAACGACCGAAACGGTCGATCACAGCGTCGAGGACGCGCGTCCACTCCTCCTCCCGCGTCACGTCCTGGCGCAGGTACAGGGCGGCGCCCGTCTCCTCCTGGCGCAGGTACAGGGCGGCGCCCGTCTCCTCCCAGTCCGGGGCCGGCGCCTCGGCCAGGTCGGTGACCACCACCGTCGCCCCGTTGGCCGCCAGCAGCCGCGCGGCGGCGGCGCCGATGCCGCCGGCCCCGCCGGTGACGACCGCCACCTTGTTCTCGACCCGTCCCATCGCTCCCTCCAAACGAACACTTGTTTGTTGAATCGTATGACTCTACAGTTCCGCGAGTCAAGCCGGGTGTCCTGCGCGGCGCCCGTGCGTGCGCTTTTCCGTTCAATGTATTATGCAGGCCCGGACGGGCGGCTGTTAACGCGGGACGACACCATGGCCAAGGCGAAGATTATGGCGGGCAACCGGGCGCGGCGGCGGGAGGCTGCACCCCAGGAGGACGCCGTTCCCTTCGACCGCCGCCAGCAGATCATCCTGGAGGCCGCGCGCCTGTTCGCGCAGAAGGGCTTCGAGGGGACCTCCATGCGCGACATCGCGGCGGCCACGGGCATCCTGGCCGGCTCGCTGTACCACCACTTCACCTCCAAGGAGGAGCTGTTCGTGGCGGTGCACGAGGCCGGCATGCGGGTGCTGATGGAAACCGTCGGCGGCGCCGTGCAGGGCATCGACGACCCGTGGGACCGGCTGGAGGCGGCGGCCGCCGCCCACTGCACGGCGCTGCTGGAGAGCAGCGACCTGATGATCATGGTGGTGCCGAAGTTCCCGGCCAGCATCGGCGAGTACCGCGACACGCTGGTCCGCCAGCGCGACGCCTACGAACAGCTCATCGCCGGCCTCGTCGCCGCGTTGCCGCTGCCCGGCGGCGTGGACCCGCACGTCTTCCGCCTGCACGTCCTGGGCGCGCTCAACTGGACGCAGACCTGGTACCGCCCCGGCTCCCGCCTGCCGCCCGCCGAGATCGGCCGCCAGCTGGTGCGCATGCTGCGCCGGGGGTGAAGGGGGCGTGCCTTCGCGGAACGTTGGGTTTTCGCTGCGCTCAACCCAACCTACATGGAACGCGCCCGTAGGTTGGGTTGAGCGCCAGCGAAAACCCAACGTTCATCAGCCCGACACCGGCTCTCCGTAGGGAAGCACGAAGTCGCAATGCCGGTGGACGGCGCCCAGCACCGTGACCGGCCCCCATTCGTCCAGGCCGTCCAGGCCGGGGCCAAGGCGCACCTCGGCCCGCCCCGTGCGCAGCTCGTGCACCACGACCGACCGCACGCCGACGCGGACGATGCCGTCGGCCTCGCGTTCGGGGCCGAAGGGGCTGGGGATGGTGCGTTTCAGCAGGCGCGGCTCGAACGCCGGCAGGAGGGCCAGCGCCTCCTCCCCGCTGCCGTCCAGGGTGGCCTCGACCGACAGGATGGGGGCGCCGCGGCCGTCGCGGTACGCGGTCTGGTGGATGGCGGCGGAAACGGAGCGGGAGCCGTCCGCGTCGAAGCGGACCGCCCCCATCCGCTTCGGGAAGCCCCAGATCTCCCGGCCGCCGCACAGGGCCACGTCGTTGTCGACGACGATCAGGGCGAAGCTGCCGCCCCGCGCCGCCCCGTCGGCGGTCTGCGCGGGGATGCAGATCCCGCCCTCGGCCGAGGTGTAGTGCGGCCCCACCTCGGGGATCGACGGCACGCTGGCGAACCAGAGGGTGAACAGGCCGTCGTCCCGCGCCGGGCGCAGCGGCGCCGGGATCCAGCGGTGCACCGCCCGCGGCTCCGCCGCCCGGCATACGACGTTGAGGACCCGCGCGCCGACGTAGGTCCAGGGCGGCGCCGGGTACGCCCGCTGCTCCATGGCTGGTCTCCTGTGGGCGCGGCGCCGTTCCGGCCGGGCCGGACGACGCCGCGCCGAAAGGGCTTTACGACTTCACGAAGGGGCAGCCGCCGTCCTTCAGCGGGCGGATGATCTCGTCGGCCGGCATGCGGCGCAGGACCTTCAGCAGGTCCCAGGGCTGCGTCACCTCCGACGGCTTCTTCACCTCCACCAGGTACATGTCCTTCATCAGCCGGCCGTCCTCGCGCAGCGTGGCGCGCCCGGCGAAGAAATCCTCGACCGGCAGTTCCTTCATCTTCGCCATCACCGTCGTGCCGGCGTCCGAACCCGTGGCAGCGGCCGCCTTCAGGTAGTGCAGCACGGCGCTGTAGATGCCGGCGTGCGCCTGGGACGGCATGCCGCCCTTCATCTCGGCGGCGAAGCGTTTGGCGAAGGCGCGGCTGGCGTCGTCGCGGTCCCAGTAGTAGCCGGTCATGAAGCGCAGGCCCTGCGCCAGCTCCGGCCCCACCGACTTGGCCGACTGGATGTAGAAGATCAGCGCCGCCAGCTTCTGCCCGCCCTCGGTGATGCCGAACTCGCCGGCCTGCTTGATCGCGTTCACGGTGTCGCCGGACGCGTTCGCCAGCCCGACGATCTTGGCGCCCGACTGCTGTGCTTGCAGCATGAAGGAGGAATAGTCGGTGTTGTTCACCGGGTGGCGCGAGGAGCCGAGCGTGCGGCCGCCCTGCGCCTCCAGGATCTTGCGCACCGCATCCTCCATCGCCTTGCCGAAGGCGTAGTCGGCGGTGACGAAGTACCAGGTGTCGCCGCCCTCGGCGATGATCGAGCGGGCGAGGCCCTGGGCCAGCGCGTAGGTGTCGTAGAGCCACAGCGCGCCGGTGGGCGAGCAGGCCTTGCCGTACAGGTCCGCCGTGGCCGAGCCGACGTGCAGCACGACCTTGTCGGCGTTCCTGGCAAGCTCCTGCACCGCAAGGCTGACGGCGGAGTTGGAGATGTCGACGAAGGCGTCGGCGCCGTTCACGTCGATCAGCTGGCGGGCCGCCAGCGCGCCGACGTCGGCCTTGTTCTGGTGGTCGACCGGGATGATCTCCACGGGCACGCCGTTGACCTTCCCGCCGAAATCCTGCACCGCCAGCTTGGCCGCCACCACCGAGCCCTGGCCCGAGGTTTCGGAATAGCTGGAGCTGAGGTCCGTCAGCACGCTGATGCGGATCGCGTTGTTGGTGAACTCCGCCTGCGCCGTGCCCGCCGCCAGCATCAGCGCCGATCCCAGCAGCGCCGCCTTCAAACCACCCAAGAACGTCATGACATCTCCTCCCGCCGGTGGGTTCTTGCGCCCACGTCCGGGCGCCCACATCCGGAATAGACCGTAGCACCAACAAAGTTGCCAAACAACTGTTTGTTCACCGCGCCGCCGCGACGTCACTTCAGCAGCGGGCACTCGCTTTCGCCGGCCGGGCGGAAGGCGTCCTCCGCGCGGATGGTGCCCTGGATGGCGAACAGGTCCCAGTCGCCCTTCGCGTCCGCCGGGCGCTTGGCGGAGGCCAGATGGATGTCGCGCATCACGCGGCCGTCGGCCCGGATCCAGGCGTTGTTGGTGGTGGCGTCGTTGATCTTCGTCTCGCGCATCCTGGCCAGCACGGCCTTGGTGTCGGTGGTCCCGGCCGCCTCGATGGCCTTCAGGTAGTGCAGCACGGCGCTGTAGTTCATGGCGTGCGGCTCGGTCGGCGGGCGCTGCGTCTTCTGCTGGAAGCGCTTGGCCAGCTCGCGCGTGCGCTCGTCGGCGTCCCAGTAGAAGACGGTGCTGAAGGTGGCGCCCTGCAGGGCCGGCAGGCCGATGGACTTCACGTCGACCAGCAGGATGCCCATGGGTGCCGGGCGCTGCTTGTCGGAGAAGACGTTGAACTCGTGCCCCTGCTTCAGCGCGTTCTGCAGGTCGGACACGGCGCTGGCGATGCCGATCACCTTGGCGCCCGACGACTGCGCCTGCAGCAGGTGCGAGGAGAAGTCCATGTTGTTGATCGGGTGCCGGACCGAGCCCAGGACCTTGCCGCCGGCCGCCGTGACCGCCTTGGTGGTGTCGGCCTCCAGGCTGTGGCCGTAGGCGTAGTCCGCGGTGACGAAGTACCAAGTGTCGCCGCCGCGCCTGACCAGCTCCTTCGCCGACGCCACCGCCGCCTGGTAGGTGTCGTAGCCCCAGTGGAAGCCGTTGGGCGAGCACGCCTTGCCGGTCAGCGCCGAAGACGCCGCACCGGTGGTGATGATGACCTTGTTCCGCTCGGTCACCATGTGCTGCACGGCCAGCGCGATGGCCGAGTGGCCGAGGTCGAGGATCAGGCTCACCCCGTCCTGCTCCAGCCACTTGCGGGCGATGGCGGTGCCGACGTCCGGCTTGTTCTGGTGGTCGGCGAACAGCACCTCGACCGGCTGGCCCAGGACCTTGCCGCCGAACTCCTCCACCGCCAGCCGGGCGCCCTCGACCGACCCCTGGCCGAGCGTCGCCGACAGCGGACCGGACATGTCGGTCAGCACGCCGATGCGGACCGGCTCGGCCGAGGCCGCGGATGCGTTGGCGGCCAGCATGGCCAGGGCGAGCGTCGTCGCCGCGAAGGTGCGCTTCATGGTCTTTCCCCCCTCGTGTTGTGTTGGTGACGTGGTCCGGCGGGTGGCCGGCGTTACGAAACGCGCCGGCTGCGCCCTTCCCAGTAGGGCTCCCGCAGCTTGAACTTCAGGAGCTTGCCGGCCGGCGACAGCGGCATTTCGGTGCGGAATTCCACGCTGCGCGGGCACTTGTAGCCGGCGATGCGGGCCTTGCAGTGGGCGATGACCGCCTCGGCGTCCACCGCCATGCCGTCGCGCGCGACGATGACGGCGTGCACGCGCTCCCCCCACGTCTCGTCCGGCACGCCGATGACGGCGCAGGACGACACGGCCGGCACCTCGAGGATGACGTTCTCCACCTCGGCCGAATAGACGTTCTCGCCTCCCGACACGATCATGTCCTTGATGCGGTCGACGACGAAGAGGAACCCGTCCCCGTCCATGAAGCCGACGTCGCCCGTGTGCATCCAGCCGCCGCGCAACGCCGCCGCCGTCTCCTCCGGCTTGTTCCAGTAGCCGGCCATGACGTTGGCGCCGCGCGCGACGATCTCCCCGGCGCGGCCGGGCGGCAGTTCCTGCCCGTCGATATCCACCACCCGCACGTCGGCCAGCGACACCGGCCGCCCGGCCGAGGCCAGCTTGCCGGCCGCGCGCCCGTCCGCCGTGTGCCACCATTCGCCCAGCACGGTGACGACGGGCGCCAGTTCCGTCATGCCGTAGACCTGGGCGAAGCCGGCGCCGGGAAACGCCGCGATGGCGCGGTCCAGCAGCGTGCCGTCGATGGGGGCCGCGCCATAGAGGACGAGGCGCAGGCTGGACGTGTCGTGATTTGCGAACTCCGGGTGCTCGATCACCTGCTTCAGCATGGTGGGCACCAGGAACACCTCGGTCACCCCCTCCGCCGCGACGGCCTGCAGCACCGCCGGCGGCGTGAAGCCCGGCAGGATCACCTGCGTCGCCAGCCGCAGCGCGTACTGCATCACCGGCCCGATGCCGCCGACGTGGAACAGCGGGGCGACCTGCAGGCCCACCGACCGCTCCGGCCGCGGCGTCGCGGCGATGGTGGACAGCGCGTTGGCGTAGAGGTTGCCGTGCGTCAGCATCACGCCCTTGGGCAGCCCGGTCGTGCCGCCGGTGTAGAGGATGGCGGCGAGGTCGTCGCCGCCGCGCATGGCGTCCGGCACCGGCTCCGCCGCTTCGATCAGCGCCTCGAAGCCGGGCATGCCGTCGGGCGTCGGGCCGTCGCCCATGTGGACCAGCGTGCGCAACGCCCTGGAGCGTTCCTTCAGCGCGCCGGCCACCGGGGCAAAGGCGTCGTCCACCAAGAGGACGCGGGTGTCGCAGTCGTCCAGGGAATAGGCGACCTCGTCGGCGCTCCAGCGCGTGTTGACCGGGTTGACGGCGCCGCCGGCCCACCACACCGCGAACAGCGCCTCGACGTAGCGGTCGGAGTTCTGGGCGAGGATGCCGACGCGGTCCCCCGGCGCCACGCCCAGCCCGCGCAGCGCCCCCGCCAGCCGCGCCACGCGGTCGGCCAGTTCCGCGAAGGTGCGCCGCCGGTCGCGGAAGACCAGCGCCAGGGCGCCGGGCCGCTCGTACCGGCCCTTGTGCACGGGTTGCGTCAGGTGCATGGCGGTTCCCTCCCCCCTTTGTTTTTGGAACGACGACCGTCGCCCTACAGCGACCGCGCGATGATTTCTTTCATGATTTCATTGGTGCCGGCGTAGATCTTCTGCCCCCGCGCATCGAGGAACATCTGGCAGATCGGATACTCGGTCATGTAGCCGTAGCCGCCGAAGAGCTGCAGGCACTCGTCGATCACCGCGCACTGGCGGTCGGTCACCCACCACTTCGCCATCGCCGCCGTCGGCACGTCGAGCGTGCCGTCGGCCAGCTTGGCGATGCAGTCCTCGACGAAGACACGGGCGATGCGCGCCTCGGTCGCCGCCTCGGCCAGGCGGAAGCGGGTGTTCTGCATCTCCATCAGCTGCTTGCCGAAGACGCGCCGCTCCTTGGCGTAGCGCACGGTCTCCGCGATCGCCGCCTCCATGGCGCCCAGGCCCTGCAGCGCGATGACCAGCCGTTCCTGCGGCAGCATGGACATGAGCTGCTTGAAGCCCTGCCCCTCGACCCCGCCCAGAATGTTGGCGGCGGGCACGCGCACCTCGTCGAAGAACAGCTCCGAGGTATCCTGCGCGTGCAGGCCCATCTTCTCCAGCTTGCGGCCGCGGCGGAAACCCTCGCGGTCGGCCTCGACGATGAACAGCGTGATGCCGCGGCTGCCGGCCGCCGTGTCGGTCTTGGCGGCCACCACCACCACGTCGGCCAGCAGGCCGTTGCTGATGAAGGTCTTCTGCCCGGTGATGACATAATCGCCGCCGTCGCGCCGCGCCGTGGTGCGCATGGCCTGCAGGTCGGATCCGGCGTCCGGCTCGGTCATCGCCACCGCCGACACCGCCTCGCCGCTCACCAGCTTCGGCAGCCACGCCTCCTTCTGGGCCTGTGTGCCCAGGTGCAGGAAGTAGGGCAGCACGACGCCGCTGTGCACGGTGATGCCGAAGTCGATGAAGTTGGCGCGGCCCAGTTCCTCGTACACCACCGCCTCGTGGCGGAAGTCGCCGCCGCCGCCGCCGTATTCCTCCGGCACGCCGGGGCCGATCAGGCCCATTTCGCCGGCCTTCAGCCACAGCTCGCGGTCGACGATGCCGGCCTTGCGCCAGCGCTCGCGGTTGGGGACCACCTCCTGGGCGATGAACTGCCGGACGGAGTGGCGGATGATCTCGATCTCTTCCGGCGGTGCGGCGGATGGCATGGCGTTTTCTCCCGAATAAATCAGTGGCCCCGGAAGCGCGGGGCGCGGCGGTCGCGGAAGGCCGCGACCCCCTCGATGAAGTCCTGGCTGCCGATCAGCAGCGACTGGGTGTCGGCCTCCCACGACAGCGCCACGTCCAGGCTGACCGGCCCGCGGCCGAGCAGCGCCTTGGTCGCCGAGATGGCCCCCTCGGACGCCTGGGCGAGGCGGCGCGCGCGCTCCATCGCCACCGCCATCACCTGCCCCTCGCCGGCCAGCAGATCGGCGATGCCGATGGCGTGCGCCTGGGGGCCGGGGATGGCCTCGCACAGCATCATCACCTCGCGCGCGGGGCCGAGGCCGATGCGTTGCGGCAGCGTCCAGGCGAGCCCGTAGTCCGGCATCAGCCCGACGCGCCCGAAGGCGGCGCAGAAGGTGGTCTTCGCGTCGGCCACCACGAAGTCGCAGGCCGCCGCGATGGAGAAGCCGGCGCCGAACGCGCCCCCCTCCACCGCCGCCACCACCGGCAGGCGGCCCTGCACGATGGCGCGCACGATGCGCTGGCCCAGCGCCATGCGCCGCCGCAGGCCGAGCGGCGAGGATTCCGGCCCGTCCGTCTCCAGATCCGCGAGGTCGCCGCCGGCGCAGAAGTGCGGGCCGCCGGTCAGGACCACGGAGCGCACGGAACGGTCGTCCAGCAGCCCCTCCAGCGTGCGCACCAGCCCTTCGTAGAGGTCGGCGGACAGGGCGTTGCGCCGCTCCGCCCGGTTCATGGTGACGACGGCGACGCCGTCCTGCACCTCAAGGATCACGGGTTCACTCATGGGGGCCTCACTCGGCATAAAAGCGGCCGCCCTCGGCGGCCATGGCGCGCATGGCGGCGGTCGGGCGGTAGAGGGCGCCGAGAGCCGCGTGCCGGCCACACGCCGCCACCACCGCCTCCATCCCCAGCCAGTCGGCGTAGGCGAGCGGGCCGGCGACGTGGCGCGGGAAGCCCAGGCCCAGGACCAGCGCCATGTCGATCTCCGCGGCCGATCCGGCGATCCCGTCCTCCAGGCAGCAGGCGGCCTCGACGATCATCGGCAGCATCAGCCGATCGACGATCTCCGCGTCGGTGAAATCCCGCGTGCCGCCGGGCTGGATCGCGGCCAGCAGGACGTGCGCGCCGTCGTCCGGCAGCTTCCTCGGCCGGCCCTTGTCGTCCGGCTCGTAGCGGTAGAAGCCCCGGCCGGACTTCTGGCCCAGGCGCCCGTTCTCCACCATCAGCGACACGGCGTGCCGGGCGGGGCCGGCCATGCGCTCGGGATAGCCGGCGGTGATGATCTCCAGCACATGGTTGCTGGTGTCCATGCCGATGACGTCCTGCAGGTACGCCGGCCCCATGGGCCAGCCGAACGCCTCGGCCGCGCGGTCGACGGCGCGGAAGTCGGCACCGTCGGCGATCAGCCGCAGGAAGCCCAGGACGTAGGGCGTGAAGATGCGGTTCACCAGGAAGCCGGGGCAGTCCTTCACCACCACCGGCACCTTGCCCATGGCCAGCGCATAGGACGCCACCGTCGCGGCGGCCTCGTCGCTGGTCTTCGGCCCTCGGATCACCTCGACCAGCGGCATCACCGGGACGGGGTTGAAGAAGTGCATGCCCACGAAGTTCTCCGGCCGGCGCAGCGCCGCCGCCAGATCGCCGATGGGCAGGGACGAGGTGTTGGAGGCGATGATCGTGTCCGCCCGCGCCGCCGCCTCCACCTCCGCCAGCACGGCCTTCTTGATGCGGATGTCCTCGACCACCGCCTCCACCGCCACGTCCGTTTCGGCGAAGCCGGCGTAGTCCAGCTGCGGACGGATCGACGACACGACCGCGTCGGCCTTCTGCGCCGTCATGCGGCCGGCCGCCACCTGCTTGGCGGCCAGCTTGCCGGCCTCGGCCATGCCGAGGTCGAGGGCGCGCTGCACGATGTCCTTCAGGATCACCGGCACGCCGCGCGCCGCACTGATGTAGGCGATGCCGCCGCCCATGATGCCGGCGCCCAGAACGGCGGCGCGGCGCACCGGCCGCCCGGCGTCGCGGTAGCCGCGCCCCTTGCGCTTGACCGCCTGGTCGTTCAGGAAGACGCGCACCAGCGCGTCCGCCGCCTGGGTGTGCACGACCTCGCCCAGCAGATCGGCCTCGGCCGCCAGCGCCGCGATCTTGTCCATCCCGGCGGTGCGTTCCAGCAGGTCGACCACGCGGCGGCCGGCCGGCACGTGCGCGTGGGCGCGCAGCACCACCGCCCGCACCGGGGCAAGGTCCGCCGTGGCGACGGCGGCGGCAACCACGGGGCCGGAGCGCGCCGCCCGCGCGGCACGCCACGCGTCCGGCTCGGCGATCAGCGCCCGCAGGGTGCCGAGTGCGGTGTCGCGCAGCCGCTCCGGCTCGGCCACCAGCGTGGCGACGCCGGCCGCCAGCGCCGCCCCGGCGTCGCGCGGCCGGCCGTCGGTGATCCAGGTTGCGGCCTCGGCCAGCCCGGCGAGGCGCGGCAGGCGCACCGTGCCGCCCAGGCCGGGGATGATGCCCAGCCTCACCTCCGGCAGGCCGACCTGCGCCGTCGCCGCCAGCACCCGCTGGTCGGCGGCCAGCGCCAGTTCCAGCCCGCCGCCCAGCGCCAGACCGTTGACGGCGGCGACGCTGGGCACCGGCAGTTCCTCCAGCGCCCCCAGGATGGCGCCGTTGGCGAGCGCCAGCGCCGCCACCTCGGCCGCCGGGCGGGCGAACAGGGCGGTGAACTCGGTGATGTCGGCGCCGACGATGAAGGCGCCCTTGCCGCTGGTCAGCAGCACGCCCGTCACGAGCCCGTCGGCCACGGCCGCGCGCACGTCGGCCAACGCCGCCTTCAACTCCGCGAAGGTGAGCGCGTCCAGCGCGTTGACGGCACGGCCGGCGCGGCCGAAGCGGATCTCCGCGATCCCGCCGTCCAGCCGCAGGACCTGGACCGACTGTCCCGAATGCATCACGTGTTCCCTTCCCGAAGTCAGGCGCACAGCGCGGCGGCGGCGCCCAGGCGCTCGCGGCATTCCGCGACCATGCGGTCGATGAGGTCCCGGCAGGTCGGGATGTCGTCGATCAGGCCGACGCCCATCCCGGCGGTGACGATGCCGCCGTCCGGGTCGCCCGCTTCCAGGGCGGCGCGGCCTCGGCTTCCGGCCACCAAATGGCGGATGTCGTCGAAGGTGCAGCCGCCGTCCCGCCGCTCGATGGCGGCCACCTCGCGCGACACGGCGTTGGTGAGGACGCGCGCGGTGTTGCGCAGCGTGCGGAAGATCAGCGTGGTGTCGCGCTCCCCGGCGTCCAGCAGGGCGCGCTTGATGGCGTCGTGGATGGGCGCCTCCCGCGTGGCGCAGAAGCGTGTGCCCATGTTGACGCCCTCCGCCCCCAGCGCCAGCGCCGCCGCCATGCCCCACCCGTCGGAAATGCCGCCCGACGCGATCACCGGAACCGTCAGCCGCCGCGCCGCCAGCGGGATGAGGACGAGACCGGGAACGTCGTCCTCCCCCGGATGACCGGCGCACTCGAACCCGTCGATGGAGATGGCGTCCACCCCGTGCCGCTCGGCCGACAGCGCGTGGCGCACGGCGGTGCACTTGTGGATCACGGCGACGCCGTGCGCCTTCGCCTTCTCGATGAAGCGCTGCGGGTTGTTGCCCGCCGTCTCCAGGATGCGCACCCCGCCGTCGATGGCCGCGTCGAGGTATGCGTCGTACGGCGGCGGGTTGATGGACGGCAGGATGGTCAGGTTCACGGCGAAGGGCTGGTCGGTCATCGACCGGCACCGCGCGATCTCCGCCGCCAGCGCGTCCGGCGTCGGCTGGGTCAGCGCCGTCAGCGTGCCCAGGCCGCCGGCGTTCGACACGGCCGCCGCCATCTCGGCGGTGCCGACCCACTGCATGCCGCCCTGGATGATCGGGTAGCGGATGCCCAGCAGCTCCGTGACGCGGGTCTTCATGGGCCGGCCCCTCACAACCGCTCGACGATGGTGACGTTGGCCAGCCCGCCGCCCTCGCACATGGTCTGCAGGCCATAGCGCAGGCCGCGCCGCTTCAGCGCGTGGACCAGCGTGGCCATCAGCTTGGTCCCCGTGGCGCCCAGCGGATGGCCCAGCGCGATGGCGCCGCCGTGCACGTTCAGCCGCGCCGGGTCGGCGCCGGTCGCCTGCAGCCACGCCAGGGGGATGGAGGCGAAGGCCTCGTTCACCTCGAACAGGTCGATGTCGGCGATGGACAGGCCGGCGCGCTCCAGCGCGCGGCGGGTCGCGGTGATGGGGGCCTCCAGCATGATCACCGGATCCTCGCCGATCACCGTCATCTGGTGGACGCGGGCCAGCGGCGCGACGCCCAGGCGCTTCAGCCCGCGCTCGTTCACCACCATCACGCCCGACGCGCCGTCGCACATCTGGCTGGCGTTGGCGGCGGTGATGCGCCCGCCGTCGGCCAGCGGCTTCACCTGCGCGATGCCCTCGGCCGTGGCGTCGAAGCGGATGCCCTCATCCACACGATGCACATCCACCCGGGGCACATCTGTCCCGCCGCCGTCCGGCAGCGTGACCTCCACCGGCAGGATCTCCGCCTCGAACAGCCCCTCGCGCGTCGCCGCGGTGGCTTTGCGGTGGCTGTCGAGGGCGTAGGCGTCCAGTGCGACGCGGTCGAAGCCGTACTTCTCGGCGATCATCTGCGCGCCGTCGAACTGGCTGAACACCACGCCGGGGTAGCGCCGTTCCATGCGCGGGCTCTTGTACTGGCCGAAGCCGTTCTTGGCCGGCAGCGTGATGGGCAGGCCCATGGGCACGCGGCTCATGCTCTCCACGCCGGCGGCGATGACCACGTCCATGGCGCCGGACATCACCGCCTGCGCCGCGAAGTGCAGCGCCTGCTGGGACGAGCCGCACTGCCGGTCGAGCGTGACGCCGGGCACGCTTTCCGGCAGGCCGGAGGACAGCACGACGTTGCGCGCGACGTTCACCCCCTGCTCGCCGATCTGGCTGACGCAGCCGAGGATGACGTCCTCCACGTCGGCCGGGTCGACGCCGGACCGCGCCACCAGCGCGTCGACGACGAGGCCGCCCAGGTCGGCCGGGTGCCAGCCCTGGAGCCGCCCGCCCCTGCGCCCGCCCGCCGTCCGCGCCGCGGCAACGATGTACGCCTCGCCCATCCGTCCCTCCCATCGTTCGTTGGCCATCTCGTTCGCTGGCCATCGTTCGTTGACGTTCATTTAATCAGCTAATTAAGAGCGGCGCAAGAGGCAAACAACCGTTTGGTTGGCATATGCGGAAAGGCCGGCTTCCGTGCGTTGCAGGCGTTCAATTAATCGATTAAATAGACTGGACACACCCACGGAGCGGCATGGCATGAGGGCGGCGCAGGCAAGGAGGACGGCGGCGGAGGGCTCCGCCACGCGCGACCGGCTGCTGGACGCTACCGGCGCCGTGATGGCCAGACGCAACTCGGCCGACGTCTCCTTGCAGGAGATCGCCGAGGAGGCGGGCGTCAACGCCGCCCTGGTGAAGTACTATTTCGGCAACAAGCAGGGGCTGCTGACGGCGCTGCTGGAACGCGACACCGCCGCGTCGTTCCGCGACCTGGACCGCCTGCTGCGCTCGACCAAGACGCCGACGGAGAAGCTGCGCCTGCACATCGCCGGCTTCATCCGGACCTACCTGCGCTACCCCTACATCAACCGCCTGTTCCGCGCCATCCTGGGCGGCCCGGACGACGACGGTGCGCGCGAGATCGCGCGCTTCTTCGTGAAGCCGCTGACGGAGTTCTACCGCACCCTGCTGGACGAGGGCGCCCGCGCCGGGGAGTTCCGGCCGGTCGACCCGATGCTGTTCTATTTCAGTCTGGTCGGCGTGTGCGACCACCTGTTCGACGCGCACTACGCCCTGCGCTACGCCTACGGCATCGAACAGGTGACGCCCGAACTGGCCGAGCGCTACATCGGCCACGTGACGGCGGTGATGATGGGCGGCATGCTGGCGCGATAGGCTAAGTCGCGTTGCGCATGCCAATCGGGCAATGGCTGGAACAGCCACGCGCGGCGGCCTGTTCTTCCCATCGGCATGTCTGTTTCAATTCGGGTGAATGCGCACTTCACGGCAGCCACGGAGCATTTCGCGACTGCTTTTTTCCCTCGCCCGCCGTTGGCCGGGCGGGGCGCCTTGAGACGCCCTCTCCCGGGGCCGCCGCATGCCCCGAAGCATTCCCCTTGCCGGACTACACGGTCGGCGGGCCGGCCTCCATGAGCATCCTCGCCCGCCTGATCCTGCTCGTTCTGCTGGCGCTGGCGCCGGTCTCCGCCGTGGAAGTGTGGAACCAGCTCGACCTGCGCCGCGAACGCACGGCGGAGATTCACGACACCGCCCTCCAGCTCCTCGGCCTGCTGGTCGGCGAGCAGCAGCGCCTCGTCGAAGGCGTGCGGCAGATGCTGTCGCTGCTGGCCGAGACGGACGCCGCGCGGGACCTCGACCCGGTCGCGTGCGGGGCCCTGCTGGAACGGACGCGCCAGCGGCTGCCGGGCTACCTCACCGTCAACCTCGCCGCCGCGGACGGCACCATCCTGTGCTCCACGGCCGAGGACCTGTCGGGACGGAACATCGCCGACCGAGCGCACGTGCGCGACGCGCTGGAAAGCGGCGGCTTCACCGTGGGCGAGTTCATCCGGCGGCGGCCGAGCGGCGTGCCGGCGATGCCGTTCGCCCTGCCGATCCGCAGGAACGGCGGGGCCATCGCGGGCGTGGCGACGGCGCTGATCGACCTCGGCTGGCTCGAAGGTTACCTCGCCAAGCACCCGCTGCCCGCCAACGCCGCGCTGTTCGTGGCCGATGGCCGGGGCGTCGTCCTGGCCCGCGCGCCGGAAGTGCCCGGCGCCATCGGCACCGTGCTTCCCGACCGCTTCCGCCCGCTGCTCGACGCCGATAGGATCGGCACCGCCGAGCTGGTGGGCATCGATGGGATGCCGCGCGTCTTCGCCTACGTGCCGCTCGCCGCCGGCGTCCGGCACATCTTCGTCGCCATCGGCATCGACCGCGACGCGGCTCTGGCCACCATCGACGAGGCGCTGCGGCGTTCCCTCCTGCTGACTGCGGCGGCGCTCCTGCTGAGCTTGGCGGCGGCGTTCCTGCTCGCCCGGCGCTACGTCCACCGCCCGATCGAGGCGCTGGTCGCCGCCACCCGCCGCTGGCGGGCGGGCGACCTCTCCGCCCGCTCGGGCCTGCGGGTCGATGGTTCCGAGCTGAGCCAGCTGGCGCACGCGTTCGACCGCCTGGCCGAGGAACTCGAGGCGGAGACCCGCACCCGGGCGGCGGTGGCCGCCGCGCTGCAGGCCAGCGAGGCCCGGCACCGTGCCATCGTCGAGACCGCCGTGGACGCCATGGTGGTCATCGACGAGGACGGCGTGGTCCAGTCCTGCAATCCCGCCGCCGAGCGGATCTTCGGGTACGCCGCGGCCGAGGTGGTCGGGCGGAACGTCGCCATGCTGATGCCCGAGCCGTACCACTCGGAGCACGACGGCTACATCGCCGCCTACCGGCGCACCGGGGTGCGCCGGATCATCGGCACCGGCCGGGAGGTCGAAGGGCGGCGCAAGGACGGCTCCACCTTCCCGCTGGAACTCGCCATCGCCGAGTGGACGGTCGGCGACCGGCGCTTCTTCACCGGCATCATGCGCGACGTCACCGGCCGCCGCGAGGCGGAGGAGGCCCTGCGGGCCAGCGAAGAGCGCTTCCGCGAACTCGTCGAGCACGCACCGCAGATCATGTGGGTGAACCGCCCCGACGGCACGGTCGAGTTCATCAACGCCGCCTGCCGGGCCTACACCGGCCAGGACATGACCGACGCCGAACGTTTGAGCGAAGTCCACCCGGACGACCGCGGGCGCATCCGGGAGGCCCGCACGCGTGGCCTTGCGGCCGGCGAGCCCTACGCGTTCGAGATGCGCCTGCGGCGGGTCGACGGCGTGTACCGCTGGCACATCGCCCGCGTCAACCCGATCCGCCAGCGGGGCCACATCGTCGCCTGGTTCGGCGGCGCGGTGGACGTCCACGACATCCACCACGCCCGTGAGGCGGCGGAGGAGGCCGACCGCTCGAAGAGCCGCTTCCTGGCGGCCGCCAGCCACGATCTCCGGCAGCCCCTGCAGTCGATCCTGCTGTTCGCCGAGGCGCTGCGCCCGCATCTGGCGGATGGCGCCGGGCAGGACCGGCTGGACCGCCTGCTGCACGGCCTCGACGTCCTGAAGGGGCTTCTGGACGGTCTGCTCGACATCTCCCGGCTCGACGCCGGCATCGTCGCCCCGCAGATCGAGGAGCTTCGCGTGTCCACCGTGCTGAAGCCGCTGGACGACGCCTACGCCCCGATCGCGCGCGGCAAGGGGCTGGAGTGGCAGGTCATCCCGTGCGGCGCCGTGATCCGGAGCGACCGCGTCCTGCTCGGCCGCATGCTGCGCAACCTGATCGAGAACGCCATCCGCTACACCGAGCGCGGCAAGGTGATGGTCGGCTGCACCGTCGAGGCTGACCGCGTGCTGATCGACGTCCTCGACACCGGCTGCGGCATTCCCGACGACCAGCTGGGCCGCATCTTCGAGGAGTTCCACCAGCTCGGCAATCCCGAGCGCGACCGGGCGCGGGGGCTGGGCCTGGGGCTCGCCATCGTGCGCCGCCTGTCGGCGCTGCTGGACCATCCGGTGGACGTCCGTTCCCGCGCCGGCGGCGGCTCCGTGTTCAGCGTCGCCGTTCCCCTTGCGGCGGAGCACGCCGAACCGGCGCCGCCGCCGGCATCCCGCACGGCGGCCCCAACCCGGCCGGAGGACCCGCCGGACCGACGGTTCGCGGTGGTGGTGGACGACGACGCGATCGTCCTGATGGGGCTGGAGACGATCCTGCGCGACTGGAACTTCGACGTGCTGGCCGCGGATTCGACGGACCGGGCGCTGGCGCGCCTGAAGGAGGCGGACCGCCGGCCGGACGTCCTGATCGTCGACTACCGCCTGCGCGGTGGGCGGGTCGGAACGGAAGCCGTCGTGCGCATCCGCGAGATGTGCGGGCAGCAGATCCCCGGCATCATCGTAACCGGCGAGATCGGCGCCGAGCCGCAAAACGACGCCATCGCCCACAACCTCGGCATCCTCCACAAGCCCGTCACCCCGCGCCTCCTCGAAGCGGCCCTGGTCCGGCACATCCAGGCCGCCGAATAGACGCTGGCGTGGGGATGCCGGCGGCCGGAACGCCTTAAACGGCCACGCCGGCCGGCGTTCGCATCCTACGTGATGCACACATCTCGGTGGAGGCTGAAAAGCCCTTCTCCCCTTGAGGGAGAAGGGTTGGGATGAGGGGTCATTACCGCCGGCAGGCGGGATAGAGAATCTCGTTCTCCGGCCATCCGGCCGCAATCCCCCTCACCCCAACCCCTCTCCCTCCAGGGGAGAGGGGCTCTTTTCTTCGTTACATCAATATGTTATCGTCGGCCGGAAAATGTGTGCATCACGTAGCGGTGTTCGCATCCCGGACGTCGCGGGCGTCGCGGAACTCCCTGCCCAGCTCATCCAGCCGACGGCGGTCTCCGGCCAGCCGTTCGACGGCCACCCAGCTGTTCCAGGCGGACGTGATGCTCCAGAGCGGATTGCCGACATGGGCGCGTGGAAGGCGGTAATGGAAGACGGCCCGCTTCCCGATCTTCTCGTACGGCAGCCTCGCCCGCACCTGGGCCGGGTCGAGGTGCAGGAACAAGGGCAGCAGATCGAGGTCGCGGTTCCGCGTCGGGTTGGCGTCGAGATAATCCTCGGCCAGGGCTTCCCGGCTCGGCCAGTAGTCCGGTGCCAGGACGCGGCGGACGTAGGCGCGCGGATAGGACGCGGGAAGGAAGGCAGTGCTTGCGGTCGGCCGCGTCGCCTCTTGCCGCAGCCACGGGGTCAGGAGCAGGAACGCCTTCAGCACGGCGGTGAGCGTTTCGGCGTCGAGGCTGGGCGGATCGATGTTGAAGTGAAGCCCCAGCGACCCGAACAGCGTCGTCCCCGCCCCGCGGGCGCCGGCGGCACGCAGCACGCCGATCGCCCGGTCCACACGGTCCAGCTTGTCGACCGGCAGCGGCGCGGTGATCAGCTCGCGCGGAACGACGCCGGCGAGCACGGTGCCGAGCCACGCGGCCCCGGTCGTCCCCAGGCGCACGCGCGGCGCTGCCGTCGACCGTTGCGGATGCGCGTAGCGGATGTCCAGCTCGACCGCCAGGCGCCCGATCGACGTGTCCAGGATGTGGAAGGCGTGCGGATCTTCCTGCCAGCAGGTCCCGCCGAACTCGGCCGCGAGGGCCTGCGCGGCGGATTGGGCGCTGATGCCCTGGAATTCGACCTCGACGCCGACGCGCCGGGCCAGACCGTGCGCGTTTCGCCGGAACGGCAGCTGCTGGAAGATGGGTGACGCCTCGAAACTGAGTCGAGGCCCCGTGACGGCGGCGGCGAGGCGCGGAGGATCGTGATTGTGCATCCGATTGCATGTGGCCATGCCGCGCCGATTTCCAAGGGTACGCGACGCCGGGGGGCGCCGTCAGGCGCCGTCCGCATCAGGCGTCCATTCCTCGGCTCCCGGATCCGCAGACGGCGGCGGGTCGGCCGGGCACCACCATGCCGCCGGGATGGCAACCATCTGGCGCCCATGAGGGCCCTGGATCAGCAGGGGCTCGCCATCGTATTCGAGATCGGCCAGCCAATGCTCGATGTTCCGGGCGAATTCGGCGGCGCTCAACGTCTTCATCGCGCGTCCGTCATGCGGAGCAGCGGTCCTGCCATTGCATTTCCGCAGCCTGGGCCGCCGCCTGGGCCGCGGCGCGCCAGGGAACAAGCCTGATGACGGCGTCCGCGTCGAGGTCGCCCGTCCCGCGGAGGCGATCGATGGCGGCCAGCGGCTCATCGCCGCACGGCAGGCCGGGCCGGCCGAGCAGGTACTGGTGGTTGTTGGCCGTCACGGCCCAGCCCGGCGGTTCCGACGGCCGGCTGGTCGCCGCGGTCACGACCGGTTCGGAGACCAGCCACGCCGCGTCCTCGACGCTCCACCCGATCAGCCGGCGCTGCCGGTGGCCGACGTCCAGCCACGCCCAGGAATGAAGGTGCGTGGTCAGGCCAGTGCCGATGCAGACGATCATGATGTCCTCCCTCCGCCGCCGAGGGCTTCAACATGAATGTTCGCCCTATGTTCCGCAAGAAGGAAAAAGCGAACCGGGCGCGGGCGCGTGTCCCCAGGTGGAATTCGGGCGCCTTCCCCTCGCTCTCGCGGCTCCAGCCTCCCTGCTACAGCGTGCCATTCGACAGCGCGTAACCGACGCCGCGCACGGTGACGATGGGGGCCTCGCGCCCGCTGGCCTGGCGCATCTTGCGGCGCAGGCGGGTCATCAGCGTGTCGACCGTGTGTTCGCTCACACGTTCGGAGTCGCGGTTGCTGATGACGTCCAGCAGGTACTCGCGCGACACCGGCCGCGGCCGGAAGGCGGCGAGCGCGGCGAGGATGTTGAACTCCCCCGTCGTCAGCGGAAGGAACGCGCCGTCCGGCCGGAACAATTCGCGCCGCACGAGGTCCAGCGTCCAGCCGTCGAAGCGCAGCGGGGCGTCGCCCGGCGCGGCGCGGCGCAGCAGGTTGCGCACCCGCGCCACCAGCTCGCGCAGGTCGACCGGCTTGGTGACGTAGTCGTCGCCCAGGCTCTCCAACGCCTCGACCCGGTCGGCGGTTTCGGTGCGCGTCGTCACGAAGATCAGGCCGGCGCGGTCGCGCAGCCCCAGCCGGCGCGCCAGTTCCAGCCCGTTGGCGTCGGGAAGGTTGATGTCCAGCAGCACGACGTCCGGCCGTTCGCGGGCCAGCAGTTCCTGCATGGCGGCGCCGTCGGCGGCCTGGAGCACGCGCAGTCCCGCCTCGGCCAGACCATGGGCGTACAGAACCCGCAACTCCACCGCGTCTTCCACCACCAGAACCGTCGCCTCGCCCATCGCGTTCCGGACCGCCTCCACGCCGCCTTCGCAAGAAACGGAGCATACACCCGCATCAACAGTGCGGCCAGCGCGTGATTTCCCGTAAACAATCCACCGGAAATGGGCGACAAGAGAGCGGATCGACCGGCAACAGCGCGTGACCATGGCCCGCGGAAAATTCGCCCTACGAACCATCCTGCTTTGCCTCCTCTTCATCGCGGCGTACTACGGCGCGGCAAGGTTCAGCGTGGCCTTGGCCCGCGTGCCGGAAAGCAACTGGACCGCCGTCTGGTTCGCCTCCGGCGTCGGCCTGCTGTGCGTGCGCGCGCTGGGCGTGGCGGGGCTGGTCTCGGTGGCGCTGGCATCGCTGGGCACGTCGCTGATCTACTACGGCCTGCGGGCCGGCCACCCGCTGCCGCTCGCAACGGCGGCGGCGCTGTCCACCGCACTCCTCGACGTGCTCCAGGTGTGGCTGGCCGACCGCGCCGCGCGCCGCTGGGAGATCCGCGAGCCGGGGGCCGGCGTGCCCTACGGCGGGCTGCTCGGCTATCTGGCCAACGTCTGCGTGCTGCCGCCGCTGGTGACCTGCACGCTGCTGGTGTTCAAGGACCCGCTGCTGGGCATCGGCCGCGCCAGCGCCGACGGCACGGCGGCGGGCATCCTGACCACGCTGTTCGTCGTCGTCACCGGCAACGCGCTGGGCCTGTTCCTGCTGGGGCCGCTGACCGTGGCGTGGCGCCGCAGCACCACCTTCGCCGGACGGTGGCGGGAACTTGCCGTCATGCTGGCGCTGGTGCCGCTGCCCATCCTCGCCTCCACCGTCGCCATCCCGCACGTCGCCATCCTGGCGCTGGCGGTGGCGCTGCTGGCGGCGCTGCGCTTCGGCCTTCCGGGATCGGTGCTGGCGATGCTGGTGCTGACGCTGTCGGCGGTCGTCACGGTGATGGCGCGGGAGGGGCCGTTCCCCGTCGACCGCCCCGATCTGGCGGTGTTCGGCTTCGCGCTGGTGGTCGTCGTGCTGGGCGTCGCCTTCCACGTGGTGGGCGGTGCCGTGGACGAGCTGGCGCACCAGCGCGCCATGCTGGAGCGGCTGGTCGCCACGCGCACCCGCGCGCTGGAGGTCAAGTCGGCGGAGCTGGCGGCGGCGGCCGACCGCAAGGCGGTCTTCCTCGCCTGGCTCAGCCACGAGGCGCGCACGCCGATGAACGCCGTGCTGGGCATGATCCGCCTGCTGCGCCGCGACGGCCCGGCCGGCGACTGGGACCGCCGGCTGGGCATCGCCGAGGACGCCGGGCGCCACCTCGTCCAGGTGCTCGACAACGTGCTGGAGTTGTCGCGGCTGGAGGCCGACCCGGCGGACCTGCGGCCGGAGCCCGCCGACCTCGCCCGGCTGGCCGGCGACGTCGCCGCACTGCTGGAGCCGGAGGCCGCCGCCCGGGGCCTGCGCCTGTCGCTGGAGACGGGGCCGGGAACGGACGCCGGCCACTGCGTCGACCCGCTGCGGGTCCGGCAGGTGCTGTTCAACCTCGTCGGCAACGCCCTCAAGTTCACGCCGGCCGGGCAGGTGTGCCTGCGCCTGCGCGCCGAAGCGGAGGACGGCGGCGCCAACCGCGCGCCGACGGACCGCGTCGTGGTGGAGGTGGAGGACACCGGCCCCGGCGTGCCGCCGGCCCAGCGCGAGGCGATCTTCCAGGCCTACGCCCGGGCCGGGCGCGGCGGGCCGCCCGGCGCCGGCCTCGGCCTCGCCATCGTCCGGCAGATCGTCGAGGGGATGGGCGGCCGGGTCTCCGTCGCCGCCGGGCGCCTGGGCGGCGCCCTGTTCCGGGTCGAGTTCCCGGCGGAGCGGGCCGCGCTGGCGCCCGCCGCGGCCGGCCCCGGCGAAGCCCCGCCGCCGACGCCGGCACTGGACATCCTGCTGGTCGAGGACGCCGAGGAGAACCGGATCGTCGTGGACGGCTATCTGGCGCCGGGCGGGCACCGCATCGTGCACGCCGCCAGTGGCGAGGAGGCTTTGCACGTCATGGCCGGGCGCCGTTTCGACCTCGTCCTGATGGACATCCGTCTGGACGGTATCGACGGGGTGGAGGCGACGCGCCGCATCCGCGCCATGGCCGACCCGGACGCCGCGCAGACCCCGGTCGTGGCGCTGACCGCCAACGCCAGCCCGGGCGACCGCGACGCCTACGCCGCCGCCGGCATGGACGAGGTGCTGACCAAGCCGGTCAATCCGGCGGCGCTGGCGGCGGTCGTCGCCCGCTACGCGCCGTCGAACGGGGCCGGCGTCGCCTTCGCGGGACCCACGGCGGCGATGAACGCCCTGTTCGCCGAGGTCGCCGCGGCGCTGGAGCTGGAACTCGCGTCCCTCGGCGACGGCGACCGCGAACGGATGGCCGCCATCGCCCATCGCCTGCGCGGCTCCGCCGCCACCTACGGCCACGCGGCGCTGGCCGCGGCGGCGGCGGCGCTGGAGGAGGCCGCCCCGGCTGCCGACCCCGCGGCCGTGGCCGGGGCGACCGCCGCCCTGCGGCGGGAACTCGCCCGTGTGGCCTCGAAAACGGGAGCCGCCTGAAGGCCGGCGCGTCATCCCCCGTTGCCGGCCACCAGGATGTCGGCGTGGCCCAGCGTGCGGACGTTCAGCACCGCCAGCGCAACGGCCGCCCCGGCGCCCGAACCGTCGGCGTCGAAGGACAGTGTGCCGGTGGTGGTGTCGAACACGAACCAGTCGTCGGCGTCGCCCGGCCGGTCGAGCGCGAAGTTGCCCGCCGCCAGGGTGCCCGCCGGGATGGCCCCGAAGTTCGGGCCGTCGGCGACGATCCGGTCCTCGCCCGCCGTGAAGTCGGCGACCGCGTCCACCCCGCCGCCCGGAGCACCGCCATGGATGCCGACGCGGAAGGTATCCGCCCCCAGCCCGCCGTACAGCGTATCGGCACCCAGGTTGCCGGCCAGAACGTCGTCGCCCTGGCCTCCGAACAGCACGTCGTTCCCCTGCCCGCCGAACAGCGTGTCGGCCCCCATGTTGCCGTACAGCGCGTCGCTGCCGAGGTTGCCGTACAGCACGTCGCCGTCCTGGCCACCGAAGGCGGTGTCCTGGTCCTGGCCGCCGAACAGCGTGTCCATGCCCTGGTTGCCGTAGACCACGTCGTCCTGCCGGTTGCCGTACAACACGTCGTTGCCGATGCCGCCGGTCACCGTGTCCAGGCCGGCGTCGCCGAACAGCACGTCGTCACCGCCTTCCGAGCCGATGAAGTCGTCGCCGGCCCCGCCGTGCAGCGTGTCGTCGTCGGCGCCCAGCACCATCCACTGCCCGGCGCCGTCGCCGCTGGCCATCTGCGAGCCCTCGCCGCCGGTCACCCGCACGGCCCCAGCCACCACGGCGAAGCCGACGCGGTCGAGCTGCAGGACGGTGCCGGGCGGCAGGTTGCGGGCGTCGATGACCAGCGCCACCGCGTTGCCGCCGCCCGGCGGGCCGGCGATGACGATGGGCGCGCCGGGGGCGCCGCCGGTCACCGTGGGCGTCACGGTGCGCACCGTCACCGTGGCATCGCTCCCCTGGGCCGCGGTGAAGGCGGCGATCGCTGCTGCTGCTGCGTCGCGCTCCTCCCCCTCCGGCATGAGGTTGGAGACCGCCTCGGTCAGCGCCGCGCCCGCCGCCTCCGGCGCCTGGGGCGTATCGGGGCCGCCGCTGCCCAGCATGACGCCGGGCGGCACCGTGGCCGACACGCCGCCGCTGCCGCCGACCGGCACCGTCTGGCCGCCGCCACCGGTCCCGGTGCCGCCGCCGGTGCTTCCGCCGCCATCGCCGCCGGACGGCGGGGGTGTTTCGGCGTCGTCGTTGAGGATGCCGGCTTCGGCCGTGGCGATGTCGATGACGCCCGCCGACGGGTTGGACAGGGTGACGGTAAACCCCTCGTCCGGCTCGGCGCCGCGGTCGTCGGCGACGGTGAGGGTAAAGGTCTTCGCGGTCTCCCAGGGGGCGAAGCTGACGGTGCCGGTCAGCGCCGTCCCGGCCGCGAAGTCGCCGGCCCCCGCAGGGTGCGTACCGGAACCGGCGACCGCGTAGTCGACGGTTGCCGCGCGTTCCCGGTCGACGGTGCGCGTGACGGTCACCGCGAAGGCGGCCCCGCCGCCGTGGCCTTCCGCCCGGCTGGCCGGATCGATGGAGACGGCGAAGTGCGGCACCAGCCCGGTCACCACTGCCCAGTCCCCGTACAGCGTGAAGTCGGCGGCCGAGAGGGTGCCGTCCAGGACCACCGCGTAGTCGGCGCCGGGGTTGTCGTCCACGCCGACGTGCAGCGTCGTGACGCCACCGGCGCTGCTGACCTCCACCGCCCGCCGGCCCACCGTGGCGCCGGTCCCGTCGGCGATGGCCGTCGCCTGCAAAAACAGCGCGTCGCCGTTGTCCACGTCGGTGATCCGCGTCGAGCCGCCGGCCATGTCGGCGGGCGAGAAGACGAACAGGTCGCTGCCCGCCCCGCCGGCCACCGTGTCGCCGCCGCCGCGCAGTTCGTACCAGTCGTCGCCCGCGCCGCCCCGGATCGAATCCGCCCCCGCCGTGCCGAGGACGCGGATGTCGCCGGTCGCGGCCGCGGCGTCCAACGCCAGCGAGCCCGCGTCGGCGAAGGCGTACTCCGCCGCCTGGGCCGACGCGGTGAGGCGGTAGTCGCCGCCGGTGCCGCCGCGGACCGTCTCGATGCCGGTGACGCGGCTCAGGTCGTGGCTGCCGGCCTCCGGCTGCAGCGTGTCGTTGCCGTCGCCGCCGGTGATCGCCGTCGCGGCGGTGTCGACGCCCGCCGGCAGGTGCAGCGTGCGGCCGGCCCCGTCGGCCAGGACGATCGCCTCGAATCCCGACAGGGTTCCGGCGAACTCCATGGCGTCGATGGTCAGCGTGTCGGTCCCGGCGCCGCCGTCGAAGGTGCCGCGGACCGGGTAGCCGAACGTCTCCACCACGCGCACCGTGTCGTCGCCGCCCCCGGCCGCGACGTGCGCGTCCGGTCCCACCGTCAGCCGGTCGGCCCCGGCGCTGCCCGCGACGCCGAAGATCCAGGAGGCGGCGTCGACGGTCACCTCCGCCGCGTCGTTCAGGAGCAGCAGCTCGATCCCCCGGACGCGGCCGTCCAGGGTGACGCTGCCGCCGCCGGTGACGACCAGCGTGTCGACGCCGCCCCCGCCGTCGATGCTGGCGCTGCCCAGGTCGGCGGCGCTGCCGGTGATGGTGTCGTCGGCTAGCGTGGTGACGCCGGTGGCCGCCGTCTGCGCGGTCGGCGACAGCACCGCGTTCGGCCCGGTCACCGCCACCGCGGCCCCCCGCAGCACCAGGGCGCCGCCGCCGTCGGCCAGCATCGCCGGGCCGACCCGCCCGAGCAGGTCGATGGCGACGTCCGCCCCGGCGGCATCGTCGGTGCCGATGAACAGGCGCGTGCGGGTGCCGTCGAAGGCGCCCAGCTGGACCTGCCCGCGCGCCAGGGCGTCGCCCGTCCCGGTCTGCGCCAGCACGGTGAAGGCGCCGACGCCGTCCATCTCCAGCCGGTCGCCGGTTCCGAGGCGGACCACGTCCACCCCGCCGCCCGACGCGGCGAAGCGGTAGGTGTCGTTGCCGCCGCCGCCCTCCAGCGTGTCGTTGCCGGCGCCGCCGCGCAGCGTGTCGTCGCCGGCACCGGCCGACAGCCCGTCCGCCCCGGCGCCGCCCACCAGGGAGTCCGCCGCGTCCCCGCTGGAAACCCAGAGGTCGGCGGCGGCGGCGGAGCCGTCGAACGTCAGCCGCCCACCCTGCGTGCTGGTGTTGAAGGTCGAGCTTGGCCGGGCGGTGTTGGCGCCCAGCACGATGGTGCGGTCCGCCGCGTCGCCGTAGATGCCGCCGGCGTGCGTGACGCCGGCGAAGTCGAAGACCCCGCCGCCCGTAAGGTTGAAGCGGGCGCCGCCCGCGTCGATGACGTCGCCGGCCAGCGCCGTGGCGGTCGTCACGAAGCCATCCTGGGCGACGGCCGTGATGGTCTCCGGCGCGGCGGTCAGGGTGTAGGTGACCGGCGCGGGATCGTCGTCGAGGATGGTGGCGGTCGCCTCGCCGGTCACGATCGTGCCGCGCGATTGTTGGAAGAGCAGGACCTTGAACGTCTCCGCCCCCTCGTACACGGTGTCGTTCGCCACCGTCAGGGTGACGGTCTTCGTCGTCTCCCCATCGGCGAAGAAGACCGTGCCCCCCAGCTGGGTGGCCGGCGTGAAGTCGTCCGCCCTGGCGCCGTCGGTGACCGGGCCGTAAAAGCTGTAGCTGACGTGGGCGGCGCCGGTCAGGTCGCCGCCGCGCGTCACGACGACGGTGAAGGCGTCGGCGCCGGCCGTGCCCTCGGTCACCGTCGCCGGCTCGATGGCGACGGAGAAGCGCACGTCCAGCCCGGCGACCGTCAGCCCGTCGGCCCCGCCCTGGAAGTCGGCGGCGCGGTAGGTTCCCGGCAGCACCACCGTGGCGTTGGGGTGCGAGCCGAAGCGCAGCGCCGTGCCCGCGCCGGTGGCGGCCACCACCACCTCGCCCGCCGCGGCCGGCGTGCCGTCGTCGGCGCGCACCGTGGTGACCGGGCCGGAAAGGATCCGGTCACCGTTGCCGATGTCGCGGATCCGCAGGGTGCCGCTGCCCGCCAGCGAGAAGGTGTCGGCGCCGGCCCCGCCGTCGGCCAGGACCTCACCGCCCAGGAAGTGGATCTCGTCGTTGCCGGCACCGCCGGCGACGGTATCGCCGTCGTCGGCGTCGATGGTGTCGTTGCCGGCACCGCCGGCCACGGAGACGGCGCCGCCGTCCGACGTGACGTCCAGCCCGCGCGCCGACCGCGACCCGTCGAGCACGGCGCGGTCGGCGCCGGTGAAGGTGACGGTCAGCGGGATCGCGGCCGCCGCCGCGTCCGCCCCCAGGGTGACGGAAACGTTCCGCCCGATGGTCAGGATGCCGTCCAGGCGGGTGGCGTGCCGCAGGTCGAAGGCGCCGTCGCCGTCCAGCAGCAGGGCGTCCACGCCGTCGCCGCCGCTCAGCGCCGTCAGCCCGGCGGCCTGCGTCGCGGTCAGCGTCAGCGCGTGGTCGCCGCCGTCGGCCAGGACGATGGTCTCGAAGCCGGCCGGCGCCGGCCCGTGGACGCCCGCCACCACCAGCGTGTCCAGCCCGTCGCCGCCGTCGAAGGTGCTGCCGGCCGCGTCGCCCTCCACCCGCACGGTGTCGTCCCCGGCCCCGGCGTCCAGCGCGGCCACCGGCCCGACCGTCAGCGCGTCGGCGCCGCCGCTGCCGCTGACCGCCGTCAGGCCCGTAACAGCCGCCGCGTCCACCGTCGCCGCCTCGGCCAGCGCCAGCGTCTCGACGTTGGCGAGGCGGCCCGTCAGGTCGAGGGTGCCGCCGCCGGTGACCACCAGCCGGTCGGCCCCGCCGCCGCCGTCGATGCTGGCGCTCGCCAGGAAGGCGGCGCTGCCGGTGATGGTGTCGTCCGCCGGCCCCGTCGGGGCGGCGGCGGCGGTCTGCGCGGTGGGGGAGACCACGGCGTTCGGCCCGGTCACCGTGACCGCCACTCCCTGGACGCTCAGCGCGCCGTCGCGCGCGGCGATGCTGGCCGGGGCGACGGCGCCCGCCACGTCGACGGCGAGCTCGGCGCCGGCCGTGTCGTCGGTACCGATGAACAGCCGCGTGCGGGTGCCGTCGAAGGCGCCGACCTGCACCTCCCCGCGCGCCAGCGCGGCGCCCGTCCCGGTCTGCGCCAGCACGGCAAGCGTGCTCAGCCCCGCCACCTCCAGCCGGTCGCCGATGCCGAGTGCCACCGTGTCCACCCCGTTGCCGGTGGCGGCGAAGCGGTAGGTGTCGTTTCCGGCCGCGCCGTCCAGCGTGTCGTTGCCGACGCCGCCCCGCAGCGTGTCGCCGGCCGCCCCGCCGGTCAGGCGCAGGTCGCGGATCGAGGCAGAGCCGTCGATCTCCACCCCCGCATCCGCGCCGTCGAGGTGCAGCGTGTTCGCCACCATGGCCGTGGTCGGGCCGAGGACGATGCGGGCCGGCTCGCCGTCGGCGTCGATCGCGTAGGCGTCGGTGACGCCGGTGAAGTCGAAGGTGCCGCCGCCCTGCAGCCGGAACCGCCCGCCGGCCGCGTCGATGGTGTCGCCGGCCAGGGCCGCGGCCGTGGTGACGAAGGTGTGGCCGACGCTGCCCGTCAGTTGCTCCGCCGCCGCCGTCAGCGTCCGGGTGACCGGCGGCACGTCGTCGTCGAGGATGGTGCCGGTGGCCTCGCCGCGCGCGATCGCCCCGCGGCTGGGCTCGAAGATGCTGACGCGGTAGGTGCGGTTCCCGTCGTTCTCGGCGTTGTCGGCGACCGTCAGGGTGATGGCGCGCGCCCATTCCCACGGCTCGAAGTAGATGGTGTCCGCGGTCGGCGTGCCGCCGGTGAAGTAGCCGCCGCCGGACAGGATGTAGCTCACGCGGCTGGGCTGCGAGAGGTCGCCGTCGCGCGAGAAGGTGACGGTGACGGTGTTGGCGGAGTCGCCCTCGATCCGCCGGCCGGGCGCCACCGACACCGAGTGGAGCGCGTGGATCCGCGCCATCGTCAGCCCGTCGGAATCCACGTTGAAGAAGGAGGCGTCGTACACCCCGTCCAGCACGACCGTGCGGTTGGGTCCGCCGTCGGTCGCCCCGAACGTCAGCGTCGTCGTGCCGCTGTCCGCCCGCACCATGACCTGGCCCGCCATGGGCGTGCCGCCGCCGTTGCTGACGGCGAACATCCCCGGTATGCGGATCCGGTCGCCGACCGCGAGGTCGGTGATGCGCAGCGTGCCGGGCCCATCCGTGCCGGCCGCGTCGAGGACGAAGCGGTCGGCCCCGTCGCCGCCGCTGGCGACGGCGCTGCCGCCGCCGAAGCGGATCTCGTCGGCGCCGGCGCCACCGCGCACGACGTCGCCGTCGTCGGCGTGCAGGGTGTCGTCGCCGCTGCCGCCGTCCAGGGTGAGGGCACCACCGTCCGCCTCGATCTCCAGCGCCTGCCGGGAGCGGGAACCGTCGACCGAGCCCCGCTCCGCGTCCGTCAGCAGGATGGACAGCGGCCCGGCCGCCGGGTCGGTGTCGGAACCCAGCGTGACGGCGACGTCGCGCCCGGTGACCAGCAGCCCGTCCAGCCGGGCGGCGTGGCCGAGGTCGAACGCGCCGTCGCCCTCCAGCACCAGGACGTCGTAGCCGTCGCCGCCCGACAGCGCGGTCAGCGCCGCCGTCTGCGCCGCCGTCAGGGTCAGCGTGTGGCCGGCGCCGTCCGTCAGCACGATGGTCTCGAAGCCGGTCGGCGCCGCCGCCAGCACGCCCGCCGCCACCACCAGCGTGTCGGCCCCGGCGCCGCCGTCGAAGGCGCCGGTGACCGTGTCGCCCTCCACCCGCACGGTGTCCGCCCCGGCCCCGGCGTCCAGCGTGGTCAGCGACCCCACGGTCAGCGCGTCGCCGCCGCCGCTGCCGGCGACCGTCTTCAGGCCGGCGAGCGCGGTGGCCGTCACCGTCGCCGCCTCGGCCAGCTCCAGTTCCTCGACGCCGGTGACGGTGCCGCCCAGCACCAGCGTGCCGCCGCCGGTCACCACCAGCCGGTCCTCGCCCTCGGCGGCGTCGATGGTGGCGCTGGACAGGTGGGCGGCGCTGCCGGTGATGGTGTCGTCGGCGGCGGTCGTCGTCCCGGTGGCGGCGGTCTGCGCGGTGGGCGACACCACCGCGTTCGGCCCGGTCACGGTGATCGCGGCCCCGCGCGCCACCAGCCCGCCGTCCTCTGCCGCCAGCATGTCCGGGGTGAAGCTCCCGGCCAGATCGACGGCGATATCGGCGCCGGGGGTGGCGTCGGTGCCGATGTACAGCCGCGTGCGCGTGCCGTCGCTGACACCCAGCTGCACCTCGCCGCGCGCCAGCGCCGCGCCCGTGCCGGTCTGCGCCAGCACGGTCAGTCCGGCCAGCCCCGCCACCTCCAGCCGGTCGCCGCCGAAGGCCAGCAGGTCCAGCCCGTTGCCCGAGGCGGCGAAGCGGTAGACGTCCCGCCCGGCGCCGCCGTCCAGCGTGTCGTTGCCGGCGCCGCCGCGCAGCGTGTCGCCGCCGGCCCCGCCCACGACCGACAGGGCACCCAGGGCGGCCGCGCCGTCCAGCGCCAGCGGCCCGCCGACGTCCCGCACCGTCAGCCGCGCGCCGTCCGGCACGGTGCCGGCGCCGAGCACGACCGTGCGCACGGATGTGTCGCCGGTGACGGTGTCGCCGGTGATGACGCCCGCGTTGCGCACGCCCGCGAAGTCGAAGGTCCCGCCGCCGCGCAGCGCGAAGGTGCCGCCGCCCGCGTCGATGCTGTCGCCGGCCAGCGCCGCGGCGGTGGCGACGAAGGTGTCGATGGCGGCGCCGGCCAGCGTTTCCGGCGCCTCGGTCAGGGTGTGCGTGGTGCCGGCGGGGTCGTCCTCGACGATGGTCGCGGTGGCCTCGCCGACGGCGATGACGCCCGGCGACGGCGACAGGAGTTGCACCGCGAAGGTCTCGTCGCCTTCGTACCGCGTGTCGTCGGCCACGGTCAGCGTCACGGTCTTCGTCGCCTCGCCGTCGGCGAAGGTGAGCGTGCCGGTGAGCGGCGTGCCGCCCGCGAAGTCGCCGCCATCCGCCGCGTTGGCGCCGGTGCCGACGACGCGGTAGGAAACGCTGGCCGTGCCGGACAGGTTGCTGAACCGCGTCACCGTCACGGTGAAGGCACCCCCCTGTCCCTCCGTCACCTGGGCCGGCGTCATGGCGACCGAGAAGGCGGGGGGCAGTCCCGTCACCACCAGCGCGTCGCCGTCGCGCACGAAGTTCGCGGCGGTGGCCAGCCCGGCGAACTCCACCGTGAAGTCGCCGCCGGGCACGCTGTCCTTGCCGACGTACAGGCGGGTCACGCCGTCCACGGTGCTGACCTCCACCGCCCCGGCCTCGACGGCGACGCCGTCGCCGTTCCGCACGGGTCCGGAGCCGAGCTTCAGACGGTCGCCGTCGCCCAGGTCGGCGATCCGCACGACGCTGCCCCGAAGGTCGCCGGGTTCGGCGAGGATGAAGGTGTCGTTGCCCGCCCCGCCCGACACCAGCTTGTTGTCGCCTTCCAGGTGGAAGGTGTCGTCGCCGGCCCCGCCGGCCAGGGTGTCGGCCCCCCAGCCGCTGCGGAAGACGTCGTTGCCGGAACCGCCGGTCAGGCGGTCCGCCGCCTGTCCGGTCAGGACGGTCATGGCGCCCTGGTTGGCGGACCCGTCCAGCGTGACCGCCTCCGTCGTGTATTCGGTGCGCGAGACCGTGAAGGTGGTGGCCGCCGTCCCGTTCACGCCGCCCGCCGCGACCGTGTAGGTGCCGCCCCGGCCGGTGATGGTCTCCACGCCGGTGATGCCGGCCAGCAGGACCGTGCCGCCGTCGTCGAAGTCGACGGTGTCGTCCCCGTCGCCGCCGGCCAGGGTGCGGGTGCCGTCGAGGAAGCCGGAATCGAGCACCACCCGGCGGTTGCCGCCGTCGGCCAGTTCGACCGCCTCGAAATCCGACAGCGCGCCGCGGAAGGTGCCGGTGGCGACGACCAGCGTGTCGGTGCCCGACCCGCCCTTGAAGGCGCCCCCCGACCCCGACGGACCGACGGCGCGGACCGTGTCGTCGCCATCGCCCGCGTCCAGTTCGGCCACAAGGCCGAAGCCCAGCACGTCGTTGCCGGCGCTGCCGTGAACAAACAGGAACTCGCTGCTGTCGGCCATCGTGACGCTGGCGGCGTCCTGCAGCCGGATCACCTCGACGCTGGCGAGGTTGCCGGTCAGGTCGGCCGATCCGGTGCCGGTCACCACCAGCTCGTCATACCCGTCCGAACCATCGATGCTGGCGCTGTCGAGCAGGTCGGCGTCGCCGGTGACGGTGTCCTCGCCAAGCCCGGTGGAGCCGGTGGCGTTCACCGCCGACGTGCCGGAGACCACCGCGCCGGGGCCGGTGATGGTGACGGCGGTCCCGCCGATCGACACGCCGCCGCCCTCCGCCTTCAGCATCGCCGGGGTGAGGAGGCCGGCGATGTCGATCTCGATGTCGGCGCCGGGCTGCGTGTCGGTGCCGATGTACAGCTTCGTGGCGTAGCCTCCTTCGTCGTAGGCGCCGACCTGCACCTGCCCGGCCAGCAGGCCGCCGCCCGTGCCGGTCTCCGCCAGGACCGTCAGGCTGCCGAAGCCGTCGACGACAATCCGGTCGCCGGTGCCCAAGGCGACGGAGTCCACGCCGTTGCCCGTGGCCGCGTACTGGAAGACGTCGGCGCCGTCGGCACCGTCGAGGTAGTCGTTCCCGCCGCCGCCGCGCAACGTGTCGTTCCCGCCGTTACTCCCGAACTCGTCGTCCCCCGCACCGCCGGCCAGGGAGTCGTCCAGCACGCCGCCCTGGGTGCGGAGCCTGCCGCTCAGCATCGCCGACCCGTCCAGCGTCAGCGCCACGCCCGTGGGCAGGAACCATGTGCGCAGGGATCCGCCCGGGGCCGCGTCGGGACCCAGGATCACCTTGACCGGCCCGCCGTCGCCGGTGTCCTGCAGGAAGATCCTGGAGATGCGCGACACCTGGCCGAGGTCGAACGTTCCGGTCCCGCTGAGCGCCATCTGCCCGTTGCCGGCGTCGATGACGTCGCCGGCCAGGTTGCCGGGCGTGGTCACGAACGTGTCGCCCGACGTGCCGGTCAGGGTCTCGGGGGCGCTGGTCAGCGTGTAGGTGGCCATGGGGGGAACTCCTGCTGGGCACGGCAGGCGTTCCGGACCGGGACCCGGACAAGAGGCGCCCGCCAAGCGTCCGGCGGTGAAACCGGAGGTGGTGCGATGCCCGCAGGTGCTAGCACGGGACGCCGGGGAGCCGTGTTCAACCCATGTTCAGGATAGGGTTTTTCGTCTCAACGTGCGTTGAGGAACGGGGCGTCCTCCGCGCCCACCCCGTGGCTGGGTTCCTTTGACACGGAATGCCAGAAGTCTGGAACGCAGCGCCAAGTGCCGTCGCGGTGAACGCGCTACCGTGGCGTCGGGCGGGCGGAGGCCCGCCGACATGCCGAGATGGATTGGACGGAAGACATGAGCCATACCGAAAACAAGCGCCTGTTGGACAACCTGACCAAGGAGGCCGACCTGCGGACCGAACTCGCCCCGGCGGCGGCAGGGGCGGCGCTCAGCGACGGCGATCTCGACACCATGGTCGGCGGGATCAAGTCGGGAGCCAATTTCGACGGCCCGAAGCCGAAGCAGCCTTATGACTCCCTCGAGAGGCTCAGGGGGGCGATCCCCTCGTAGGGTCCGCCACGGGGGCGCCCGGCCCGCGCCGCCGGGCACCCCGCCGTCAGACGAGCTGCCGCTCGGCCATGGCGTGGAAAACGCCCCCGGCGGCCATCAGATCGTCGTAGCGGCCGGATTCGACGATGCGGCCGCCGTCCAGGACCAGGATGCGGTCGGCGTTGCGCACGGTGCTGAGGCGGTGGGCGATGATCAGGCGGGTGGCCGTCAGCCGGTCCAGGCTTTCGGTCACCATCGCCTGGGTGAGGTTGTCGAGCGCGCTCGTCGCCTCGTCGAACAGCAGGAAGCGCGGGGGGGCGACGATGGCGCGGGCGATCAGCACGCGCTGCACCTGCCCGCCCGACAGCGTGCCGCCGCTGTCGGCGACCACCGTGTGCAGGCCCATGGGCATGGCGCGCAGATCCTCCGCCAAGCCCACCTGCCGTGCCGCCGCCCAGGCGTCCGGCTCGCCCAGGTGCAGGTGGGGGCCGAGGATGTTGTCCAGGAGGCTGCCGGGCATCAGCCGGTCGTTCTGCAGGACGACGCCGAACTGCCGGCGCACCGCCTGCACGTCCAGGCCGGCGAGGTCGAAGCCGTCGAACAGGACGGCGCCGGCCTCCGGCCGCTCGAACCCCAGCAGCAGGCGCAGGATCGTCGACTTGCCGCAGCCCGACGGCCCGACCAGGGCCACGCATTCCCCCGGCTCGACGGACAGCGACAGGCCGGACAGCACCAGCGGCCCCTGTTCCCCATAGCGGAAGGAGACGTGGTCGATCTCGATGGCGCCGGACAGCGGCCCGGGGTCGAGCGTCTGCCCATCCACCTCCGGCTCGCTTTCCAGGATCGGCGCGGCGTAACGGTAGAGCGGCTTCAGCGCGGCCATCTGCACCGCGGCGGCGGCCAGCCCGGTCACGCCCGCCACCGCCTGCGCGAAGGCGGTCAGGAAGGCCAGCAGGGTGCCCAGCGCCATGCCGCCCTCGGCCAGACCGGTCTGGTGGATGACGGCGAACAGCGCGCCGGTCGCCACCGGGCCGAACACCGTGGCCACGACCTGGGTCAGGTCGGTGACCTTGCCGGCCTCGAACACCTGCCGGCCGGCGGCACCGTGCCGGCGCGACCACAGGAGGAAGGCGCGGTCCTCCGCCATCGCCAGGCGCAGCTTGGCGATGCCGTTGCACAGCTGGAACAGCAGGCCGGCCGCCTCGCCGGTGGTCTTCAGGGCGGCGCTCTCGCGGCGCGCCCGCTCCAGCCCCAGCCACGCCACCGCCGCCGCCATCAGCAGGATCAGGCCGAACCCGGCCAGCGCCAGCGTCCACGAGTACCACGCCATCAGCACCAGCGAGCCCAGCGCGAACACCCCGTTCAGCAGTGAGGCGACGAGCGAGGCGCTGAGCGCCTGCTCGATGGCGCGGATCGACAGCGCGCGCCGGGCGAGGTCGCCGGCCACGTGGTTTTTGAAGAAGCCGATGGGCAGGCGCAGCAGCCGGTCCATGGTGGCCGCCTGGATGCGGCTGCCGGAACGCCCCTCGATCCGGGCGGACGCGATCTGGCCGGCCAGCCGCGTCACCAGCATGGCCAGCGCCGCGATCGCCAGCACCGCGGACATCTCCAGCAGCTTGGGCAGGTCGTGGTCGGGAATGGCGGAATCGACCAGGAAGCCGGTGGCGATCGGCACGCCCATGTTGAGGACCGCGCCGGCCAGCCCCAGCACCAGCACCATCAGCACGTCGCCCAGGTTCCACCGCAGCGCTTGGCGCGCGATGTCGCGGGCGCGCAGCGGCGTGGCGGGAAACGGGACCGTGAAGACGAACGCCTCGCCCCGCAGGCCGGCGACCTCGGCCGCGGACAGCGGGCGCACCCGCCCCTCGGCCGGGTCGTACAGGTCGTATCCCCCGCGCAGGCCGCGCGGCAGCACCGCCAGCGGCCGGCCATTGGGAGTATGGCCATCCGGGGCGCGGCGCAGCAGGAACGGGCCCACGTCGTCGCGCCACCATCCCGGCTCCAGCACCACCCGGCGCGCGCGCAGGCGGTTGGCCGCCTCGATGGCCGGAAGGGTGGCGGGGCGCTCGCCGTCGCGCTCGCGCGGGGGCGGCCGCAGCGTCAGGCCCAGCGGCCGGACCACGGCGGCGACGGCCAGCACCAGCGGGTCCGTGCTGTCGATGACGGGCAGCGCGCCGGACGCCGGCTCGCCCGCCAAGCCGGCGGCCAGATGGCCGAAGGCGGCGCGGCCGGCCTGCGCGTCCACCTCGTCGCGGCGGCGCAGGCGGTTCGCCTCGTCCACGGCGGCCAGCCGCAGGTTGGTCGGCGCGACGTCCAGCGCCAGCCGGTGCAGCGCCGCCAGCGCCGGCCAGCAGGCACCCGCCGCCAGCGCCTCGGCCGTGGTGCGGGCGGTCACCATGCGCTTGTCCGGCGCAGGGTCGCCCGGCAGGGCCACCCAGGTCGCCTTGGTCAGGGGCGGCATCACGCCGTCGGCCGCTTCCCAGACCTCCTCGGTGTCGAGGAACAGCGGCACCGGGCCGCCGGCACCCAGGTCGGGCCAGACCACCTCGTGCTGGCTGCCCAGCCGCACGTCGCCCCGCAGCGTCCGTGTTTCGCCGGCCGCGAGTGCCGCGTCCAGGTGCGGGCGCGGAACGATGGGCGCCGCCAGAGCCCGCGACAGCCCGGCCACCCAGCGGTCCAGGCGCGGCGCCAGGGGGTCCGCGTCCTCCAGGCCGGCGGCGGCCGTCCGCAGCACGGACAGGTCCAGGCCGGCGGCGCGGGTGCCGACGCTGCCCACCGCCAGCACGCCGACCGGGAACAGGGCGGTGCCGGCGTCGAAGCCGAACAGCAGGTCGCCGCCGCGCAGCGTGAAGAGGTATCGGCGCGGGCCAGCGGGCGCGCCGTCCCGCGTCTCCACCAGGAACAGGTCCACCTCGCCGTGCAGGATCACATGCACGCGGCCGGGGTCGTCGAGCAGCAGCGGCGCGTTGCCGGCCAGCACCCGCACGGCGCCGTGCCGGCGCGCCAGCGCCTCCAGCGTGGGGATCGCCTCGCTCAGGGGGGCGTCAGGCATCGACCAGCGTCCGGTAGGGGCCGTCGACGGCGATCAGCGCCTCGTGCGTGCCGCGCTGCACGACCCGCCCGCGGTCCATGACGATGATCTCGTCGCAGTCGCGGATGGTGCTGAGCCGGTGCGCGATGATCACGCAGGCGCAGCCGCGGCGGCGCAGGTTGCCCATCACCGCCTTCTCGACGACGGGGTCGAGCGCGCTCGTCGCCTCGTCCAGCACCAGCAGGGTCGGGCCGCCGACCAGCGCGCGGGCGATCTCCAGCCGCTGGCGCTGGCCGCCGGAGAAGTTGCCGCCGCCCTCCGTCACCGGGCCGGCGTAGCCGCCGGGGCGGGCCATGACGCCGTCGTGGATCTCGGCGTCGCGGGCCGCCTGCACGACGAGGTTGTCGGGCATGTCGGGGTCCCACAGGGTGATGTTGTCGCGCACCGTCCCCTCGAACAGCACGATCTCCTGGTCGACCACCGCCAGCGACCGGCGCAGCAGCGGGCGCGGGATCTCCGCCAGCGGCCGGCCGTCGAGGCGGATGTCGCCCGACCATGGCTCCAGGAGGCCGGCGAGCAGCTTGCCCACCGTCGACTTGCCGCTGCCCGAACCGCCGACCAGCGCCACCCGCGCGCCGGGCGGCAGGTCCAGGTCGAAGCCCTCCAGCAGCGGCGCCTCGTTCGGGGTGTAGCCGAAGGTGAGCGCGCGCACGGCGAGCCGGCCGCTCAGCCGCTGCGGCGCGCCGAGCGGGCCGGCCGGCGCCGCCGCGGCGGTCGTCGGCCGCGCGAACTCCACCGCCTCGGCATGATCGAGCACGTCGTCGAGCTGTTCCATCGGGCCGCGGGCGCCTTGCAGCGTCAGCGCGGTTTGCATGAGCCGCTGCACCGGCAGCATGAAGTTCGCCTGCAGGCCCTGGAAGGCGATCAGCGTGCCGACGGTCAGCTGGCCCCGCATCACCAGGATCCCGCCCACCGCCAGCACCGCCACCGTCGCCGCCTGGGTCACGGCGTCCGGCAGGACGGCGACGCGGGCGGCGACGCGGGCGATGGCCTGCTGCTGCGTCTCCAGCAGGGCCAGCTGCCCGCTCCAGCCCTCGAAGAAGGGGCCGTCGGTGCCGTTCGCCTTCAGCGATTCGATCATCTGCAGGCCCTGCATGGTCTTTCCCGCCAGCTTGACGTGGTCGAGCGTGGCCTTCTGGTTCATCTCCTCCAGCCGGCGGCGGGACAGCAGGAACAGCAGCAGGTTGCCCCCCGCGGCCGCGACGACCACCGCCGCCAGCCAGCCGCCGTAGGCCGCCATGGCCGCCGCGAAGACCAGGATGGCGACGCCGTCGACCAGCATGCTTCCCAGCGCCCGCCCCGCGTGGGCGCCGATCTGCGGCGCCAGATCCGTCCGCCCGCCGACCGAGCCGGCGTGGCGCCGCACGAAGAAGCCGTAGGGAAGCCGCAGCAGCCGCCACACGAACCGGCCGCTCGCCAGCAGCGCCACGCGCGTCTCCAGGCGCCGCTCGACCGTCTGCTTCAGCCACAGCAGGCCACCCTGCGCCAGCGCCGCCGCCGCCATGGCGCCGAGCAGCCACGCCACCCAGTCCGCCTGCCGGCCGATCAGGTAGTCGTCGATGAAGACGCGGGTGAACCCCGGCATCACCAGGCCGGGCAGCACCAGCCCGACGCCGGCCAGGACGGTGAAGAAGAAGCCGGCCCGGGCACCCTCCAGCCAGCGCGCCAGCCGGCCGAGGACGCGGGGCCGCCGGCCGCCGGGGCGAAAGGCCTGCGTCGGCTCGAACGTCATCACCACGCCGGAATAGATGCCCTCGAACTCCGCGATCTGCAGGGTGCGGCGGCCGGCGGCGGGGTCGTTGAGGAAGACGCGGTCGCGCGCGAAGCCCTCCAGCACCAGGAAGTGGTTCAGGTTGACGAAGACGATGGCCGGCATCGGCAGGCCGCGCAGCTGCGCCACGTCGTAGCGGTAGCCGGCAGCATCCAGCCCATAGGTGCGCGCGGCGCGCACGACGTTGCCGGCCTTGCTGCCGTCGCGCGACACGCGGCAGGCGGTCCGCAGCTCCTCCAGCGGCACCCACAGGCCGTGCGCCGCCAGCACCATGGCGAGCGAGGCCGCGCCGCATTCCGCCGCCTCCATCTGCAGGACGGTCGGCGCGCGCACGCGGCGGCGGGCGGGGGGCGTGGGATCGGCCGGCATAAAATCACAGGCCGAAGGCGGCGAGCAGGCGCTCCGCCTGCGGAACGGCCAGCGCGATGACCGGGACGCGGTCGACCACCACGCGGCCCTCGGCCATCGTGCCCCCCTCGATCACGCGGTTGGGGCCGGGGCCGGACGACCAGCGGAAGCCGCTGGGCGATCCCGGATCGGGCGTCAGGCGCACCACCACCTCCATGGGCGGGCCGGCGCGCATCAGCTGTTCCACCAGCGCGCTGTTCTTCAGGGTGCGCATCATGCTCTCGCGCGTCGCGTGGATGGCCGATACCGCGCCCACCGTGCCGTGGATGAAGCCGTCGCGCTGGACCCGCACGGTGGAGGGGACGACCTGCACCGGCATGCCCGGCCGGATCCGCTTGCCGTCCCCCGGCGAGACGTAGAGGAGCCCGACGAGCGGCACCGCCGGGCCGCCGTCGCCCGCATCGGCGCCCGCGTCGGGCAGCATGCGCATCACCGGCGCGCCGGAGGCGACGATCTCGCCGACGTTGGCGGTCAGCTCCACCACCACGCCGTCCCACGGCGCCGCCACCGCCGTGTTGCGGGCGAGGTCGTCGGCCAGCGCGTCGGCGTCGCGCGCCGCCGCGGCGATGCGCATGTCGATGTCCAGCACCTCGCGCGCGGCGCGCGTGCGCTGCGCCTCCTCGTCGGTGGTCAGCTGCACGGCGGCGTTCTCCGCCTCGGCCAGCTGGCCCTGCACGTCCTGGAGCTGGGTCTGCGTCGCCAGCACCCGTTCGCGGTTGGCGAAGCCCTTGGCCAGCAGGTCGCGCTGAGCGGCCAGCATCTCCGCCAGCGTGCGCTCGCGGCTTCGCAGGGCGGCGACGCGCGCGGTCAGCGCCCGCCGCCGTTCCTCCGACAGGTGGGCGCGCGCCGCTGCCTCGTCGGCGTGGAAGGCCGCCACCCGCACGCGCTGGTCGCGCAGACCGTCCAGCTCGCGCCGTTTGCCGGCCAGGCGGGTCGCGGTGTCCGGCTGGTCGATGCGGGCGACGGTCTGGCCCCGCGCCACCCGGTCGCCGGGCCGGGCCAGCACCTCGGCCAGCCGGCCCCCGGCCGGACCGGCGACGTCCGCTACGCCGCCGGGGGTGAGCAGGATGCCCTGCGCCGACGCCTTGATCGGCGCCGTCGAGACGACGCTCCACCCCAGCGCCAGCACGGCGGTGACGCCCAGGACCACCAGCGCCGTCCAGGCCGTGGAGGAGGTGACCCGCAGCATGCGGTCGAGCTGCTCCGGCCCCGGCGGCCGGAAGACGACCGGCGGGACCGGGGGTGCTGGCGGGGAGAGGTGATCGGGCGTCACGACGAGCCAACCGGAAATGGGCGACCAGGAATGGTTCCGCGCCGGAGAGTAGCGGATCGCGCGCGCCCGGACTTGGCGCTGCGTCCCTTTTTCCTGGCCGTGCGTCCCACGCCGGTACGGCGGGCGCTCACCAGTAGGGGGTGAAGCCGTCGCCGTTGGAGCGGTCCCGGACCACCGGGATGACCGCGGTGCCGATCTCCATCCCGCGTGGAATGGGGGAGCCGCCGCCGCTGGCCTGATCGAGTTCGCTGTCGGTCAGCGCCCCGCCGCGGCGCGCGGCGTTGGCGGCCATGAGGGCGGCCAGCCGGGGGCGGTCGACGGCGATCCCCCGCGCCTGCGCGGCGTCGGCCAGGATGTCCGCCGCGGCGTCGGGGGTGGCTGCGGCGTTCACGGCGGCCAGCAGGTCCGGCCTTTCGGCGGTCAGGTGGGCCAGGGCGTCGATGGGAAGGTCGGCGGAGGGTTCGGTGGTCATGGGGATCGCTCGTGGCTCGGTTGGGGATATCAGCGGCCCGGATTTCAGCGGTCCGGGAGTACCGGCGGCGTGAACAGGGCGAGCAGGCCGCCGGCATCCGTGACGGCGCCGCCGCCGGTCAGCGCGTCCAGCTCGTCGTCGCCCAGCGCGTGCCGGCACTCCAGCCGGCGGACGGCCTGGGCCGCGTAGCGGCGGATCTCGGCGGCGGAAGTGGGGATGCCGTTCACCGCGCCGATGCGGGTCAGCGCCTCCGCCGCGGCGGGAACGCTCAGCCCGTGCAGGCCGGCCAGCAGGCCGGGCTGCTCGGAGAAGAGGCGGTGGAACTGCCGGACGAGGTCGCCGGGCTGTTCGGCGGTCATGGGTGCTCCGGGGTCTGTCCAAGGTGCTTCGAAATGGTGGGCGCCGTCACGGCTTCCCCTGCGAGGCCACCCCCTTCAGGAAATCCATGACGGCGTTGTGGGCCACCGTGGCCGGATCGACGGACGGCGGGGGCGGGGGCGCCATCGTGGCGGTCAGGTTCGACACGACGGGATCCCACCAGTTGCCACCGCCGCTCGCCTGGTCCAGGTCCTCGTCGGACAGCCTTCCCTGCGGTTGCGTGCCGACCCCGGAGGAATGACGGGCGTTCAGATCCGTCGTTCCGGCCGGCAGGCGGGACGGCGTGTCGAAGGGCGGCGTGTCGGTCAGTTTGTCGGTCATGGAACCTCCGGGATGGGGTGTGCGGCGGGTGGTTCGGCCAGGGGCGCGTCGGCGATCATCTGCGCAGGGCGCCGATGGGAAGGGGGGTGGTCATGGTCGCCTCGTCGGGTCGGGCTGGATCGGGTCCGTGGATGCCCGGACGTTACCCCGGACCGCCGGTCCGCACTTGGCCGCCCGTCCCGAAATTCTGGCTTTGCGTGTCAAAGCGGCGATGCCCATGCCGCCGCGTCCGCGCGTCAGCGTCCGCCGAGGGCGCGCAGCCAGAGATCCGGCGTGTCGAGTTCCAGGGCGTCGGCCGTCCCCCGGCGGCTGCCCCGGAGGGGGGCCGGCCCGCCATCGCGGCGCGCGGCGCGCGCTTCGCGCGGGGACAGGCCGAAGCAGCGGCGGAAGGCGCGGCTGAACACCGTCTCGTCCGGGAAGCCCCAGTCGTAGGCGATGTCGCCGATGCGGCGGTGGGCGTGCGCGGGCGAAACGATCTCGGCGTAGCAGTGGAGCAGGCGGCGTTCCCGGATGTACTGCGCCACCCCGCCCATCGGTTCGAACAGGCGGTACAGGTTGGTGCGGGACACGCCGCAGTCGCGCGCGATCGTCTCCGGCGCCAGATCCGGTTCGGTCAGCCGTTCCTCGATGTGGCGCTTGATGGCGATGAGCGACGGGGCGCGCTCGGTCAGGTTCGCGACGGCGTGATCCGGCGCCGGCTGCAGGCACGCGGCGATCACGGCCACCGTGGCGGTCGTCGCCACGACGGCGTTGCGGCGCGGCCATTGGCGCGCCTGTTCGCTCAGCGACAGCAGGTGGTCGCCCAGCATGCGGCCTTGCGGCGAACGGCCCGGCGCCACGACGCCGTGCAAGGCGTCCACAGTGCCGAGCAGGGGCGCCAGCAGCCGGCGCGGCACGACGACGCCCGCCGTGGCGCCCTCCGCTTCCAGGTCGAATGGCTGCGTCAGGTCGAGCACGCTGACGTCGCCGTCACCGGCGCTCCAGTCCCGTGTGCCGAGCCGCCCGCGCCAGCCGGCGCCGGAGTGCCGCTGGATCAGGCAATGGTCGACGGCGGTGCGGGCGATCGTCATCGGCGAGCGCCGCAGCCGGTGCGGCGCGGCGTCCGTCGTCACCAGCAGCATGCGGTCGAAATGGAACCAGCTGGCGGCGCCCTGGAAGTCGGCCAGATAGGCGGGCGCATGGACGGCGATGTCGTAGAGCGGCGCCATGATCCGGCGCCACGTCCAGAAGGCGTCCGCGCCGGGCAGGTCGCCGTCGGGGGTCCCGGCGGCGTAGGTGAACTGCGGCAGCGGCCCGGCACCAGCATGGACGGACGGCGCGCGCATGCCGAACGGAGCGTTCGGCCTCGCCCGCGTGGTGTCTGTCGTCTCGATCATGTGGGACCTCGCGCCATGGAATGGCCCCACTTTTTTTCAGCCATGGCCGGCGATCAAGCGACGAATGCGATCATTAACCGGCGTTGATGTTTGGATGCGAATCGACCTCCCCAGCCCCCGCCCAACGACTCATGCGGTTGTTGCCGGCGCTGGAAGCTCGTCGGCAATCCGGTGAATTATCCGGGCTGGCGGCTGTCCGGCAGGTGCCGGAGGATGGCGTCGCGCATCAGCGCCACCAGCGAGTCCCGCTCGGCGCTGATCACCGAACTCAGGCCGCCGATGCCCAGCGCCAGCGGCGGCCGGCCGGCCGGGCGCGGCAGGAACACCGAGACCACGCCGGCTCCCTGCGAGATGCGGTCCACCGACAGCGATACGCCGGTACGCCGGATCTCCCGCAGTTCCTCCATCAGCGCCGGCAGTTCGACCGGCACGAACTCCCCCCGGTGCTGCTCGTTCACCGCGGCGACCAGCGCCGGGATTTCCTGGTCGGGGTAGGTGGACAGCAGGAGGTTGCCAAGGCCGGAGCCGGCGATGGGCCGCGTCATGCCGGGATGGATGTGCAGGCGCATCGGCTTGGTCGCCGGCACCACGTGGATGTAGCGCACCCACAGGCCGTTCGCGATGGCCAGGATGATCGTCTCCCCCGTCGCCTCCCCCAGCTCGGCCATCAGACGCGGGATCCGGCCGCCGCTGATCGCCTCGTCGATCCACGAGCCCAGCAGCGTGACGCGCGGGGTCGGCAGGTACAGCCGCGTCTCGGCGTCGACGCCCAGGTACCCCAGGCTGACCAGGCTCTGCACCAGGGCCGAGGTGCTGGACTGGGGGAAGTCCAGCGCGCGGGCGATCTCCATCAGCGACGCCGGGCGCTTCACCGTGTCGAAGAACTCCAGGATCTGCAGGATCCGGCCAGCCGATTTCACGACGTTGCTGGTCATGTCCCCCTCGCTGCCGCCCCGGCACTGTAGCACGGGCGCGCCGCCCGGCTTCCTGGCCGAAGATCATATCACATACGTGATGTCAGCCATCACATTGACGATGGCGTCGGGGTGGGCTTATTGTGTGCTTAGCAAACGAACGATTGGCCGCCCCCGGCGAAGGCGGTGGCCGGAAAGGGAGGAAGGATGAACCGGCAAGGGATGGGATCCGGCCTGATGAAGGCCGCCGCATCGGGTCTGGGGGCGGGGCTGGCGGCGGGCCTGCTGGCCCTGGCGGCGCTGCCGGCGGCGGCGCAGACGCAGGTGCCGCTGGCCACCTGGGGCGGTGCCAACCACGTGTGCGTGCGCGAGTTCGTGCCGTCCATGGAGCGGGCGCTGAAGGACCTGGAACCCCACACCATCAAGTTCCAGCACTTCCCCGGCGGCCAGTTGGGGCAGGACAAGGACATGCCGATGGCGATCCCGACCGGGCAGGTCAAGTTCGCCTGGATCACCGTCAACGGCTGGTCGGGCATCGTGTCCGACACCAAGGTGATGGACGCGCCCACGGGCCTGACCATGAAGGAACTGGACGCCGTCATCGAGCAGCCGAACGGCCTGTTCTCCGCCCTGAAGAAGCGCTTCGCCGACAAGAACACCACGCTGCTGGCACTGGCCGACCTGGGTCCGCCGGCCGTGGTGTCGCGCGCGCCGATCCGCACCCCGCAGGACTTCAAGGGCAAGAAGGTCCGCGTCTTTTCGGAAGGCCAGGCGGAGGCGGTGAAGTCCTTCGGCGGCGCGCCGGTGACCATCGCCTTCGCCGAGGTCTACACGGCCATGCAGCACGGCACCATCGACGCCGCCATCATCGGCTTCCAGGGCGTCGACAGCCAGAAGATGCACGAGGTGGGCAAGCACGTGCTGGTGGCCGCGTCCTTCCTGGGCACCACCATGATGGGCTGGGCCGCCAACCCGCAGTGGCTGGCCGGCATGCCGGCCAACGACCGCGAGGTCTTCCAGAAGGCGGTGCGCCGCGCCGAGATGGAGAACCGGCAGGCCATCCTGGCGGAGATCGACAGCCTGACCAAGACCTACGAGCAGCGCGGCCTGACCGTCACCTTCCTGCGGCCGGAAATGCCGGAATACGCGGCCTGGCGCGACGCCACCAAGCCGCTGCTGGACAAGGCCCGCAAGGAGCTGAGCCCGGAGGTCGCCGCCCTCATCGCCCCGCGCAGCTGACGGGTGGGGCATGGTCCCGTACGCCGCGAAGGCGACGCACGCCGGCCTGCCGGGACGCGTCGTCCGGGTCCTGGACGTCGTCAACGCCGTGGCCGGCAAGGCCGCCTTCGTGGCGCTGTGGGCGCTGACGGCGGTGGTGCTGCTGGACGTGGCCCTGCGCAGCGTCGGCACGCCGACGCTGTGGGGGTCGGAGGTCAGCGTCTACCTGATGCTGGCCCTGGCCTTCCTGGGCGTCGGCCACGCCACGGTGGAGGGCGCCCACTTCCGCGTCACCGTCCTGGTCGAACGGCTGGGGCCGCGGGCGCGCCGCGTCCTGGACATGCTGTGCGACGCGCTGGCCCTGGCCTTCACCATCGGTTTCACCGTGGGGGCGGCCCGGCTGGCCCTGTTCTACCACCAGCTGGGCTTCCAGACGAACACGATGCTGCACGTGCCGCTGGCGCTGCTCCAGGGGCTGGTGGTGGCGGGCGGCGTGTTTCTGGCGCTCGCCCTGCTCGCCAACCTGCTGCGCGCCGCCATCGGGCTGGAGGCGCCCAAGCCGCCCCCCGACCTGCCGCCGGCCTGAGGACACGCGCATGGATCTTTCGGTTCTTCTCGTGCTGGCCGTCTTCCTCGGCCTCATCACCATCGGCATGCCGGTGTTCATGGCCATGGGCATCGGGGCGCTTCTGGGCAACCTGATGCTGTCGGGCACCGACCGTCTGTTCGAGAATCTGGCGACGGGCGCCTACAACGCGCTGAACAGCTTCGTCCTGCTGGCGGTGCCGCTGTACATCCTGGCCGGCACGCTGCTGGAGGCGACCGGCCTGTCCAACCGCCTGTTCACCTTCGCCGCCACCTGGGTCAGCGGGCTGCGCGGGGGCCTGGGCGTCGCCACGGTCATCGCCTGCTCCATCTTCGCCGCCATCAGCGGATCCAGCGTGGCGACGGCGGCGACCATCGGGCTGGTGGCGCTGCCGGCGCTGACCAGCCACGGCTACCCCACCCACCGCTCCGGCGCGCTGATCGCCGCGGGCGGCACGCTGGGCATCCTCATCCCGCCGTCCATCGGGCTGCTGCTGTACGGCCTGCTGACCGACCAGTCGGTGGGGGCGCTGTTCGTGGCGGGCGTGCTGCCGGGGCTGCTGCTGGCCTTCCTGATGGCCGTCTACACCTCGGTCGCCACGCCGCGGGAATCCGCGGGCGACCCGGTGACCTGGGCCGACCGCCTGCGCGCGGTGCGCGAGGCCGGGCCCATCCTGGCGCTGCCGGTCATCATCTTCGCCGGCATCTACACCGGCATCGCCACGCCGACGGAGGTGGCGGCGGTGGCCGTGCTGTACATCGCCCTGGTCGGGCTGGCGCACGGCCGCCTGGGCTGGGCGGAGGTGCTGAAGGCGGGCAAGAGCGCGGTCAGCGGATCGGTGATGATCTTCATGCTGGTCGCCTTCGGCTCCCTGCTGACGCAGTTCTTCACGCTGACCGGCGTGCCGCAGGCGCTGACCCAGGCCATCGCCGGGTCGGGGCTGGGGCACTTCGCCATCATTACGATGATGGTGGTGTTCTACCTGATCCTCGGCATGTTCCTGGAGGCGCTGTCGATGATGCTGGTGACGGTGCCGATCCTGTTCCCGGTGGCGCAGAGCCTGGGCATCCATCCGCTGGCCTTCGGCATCTTCGTGGTCCTGGCGGTGGAGGTGGCGCAGATCACCCCGCCGGTCGGCATCAACCTGTTCACCGTGGCCGGCATCGGCCGCATCCCCTTCGACCGGCTGTCGCGGTCGGTCGTGCCCTACGTCCTGATCATGGTCGTCATGATGTACCTGGTGCTCTACGCCCAGGGCCTGTCGACCTGGCTGCCGGCAACCATGAGCTATGGTGTCTGAGATGACCGAGGATTTCGCCACCGCCCTGTGGCGCCCCTACGTCGACCCGGCCTTCGTCGCGCGCCTGCGCGCCCATGTGGCGGAGCACGTCACCCCGCACGGCGACGCCATCGACCGCGCCGACGTCTACCCCGTGGAGATCGTCAAGGGCCTGTCGGCGGCCGGCTACAACACGCTGACCCTCGACCCGCGCTGGGGCGGCGGCGGCCTGGACTACGGCCACGCCGTCGCCGCGTTCGAGGAGGTGTCGGTGGGCAGCGCGGCCGTCGGCATCTCGATGATCACCATCCTGCAGGCGCAGACGATGATCGCCCTGTTCGGCGCCGACACGCTGAAGGAACGCTACCTGCCGCGCTTCCGGGAAGGGCTTCTGTGCTCCTACGCGCTGACGGAGGCCGGGCACGGCAGCGACATCCGCACGCTGGACACCAAGGCGCGGCGCGACGGCGACGAATGGGTGGTGACGGGGGAGAAGCACTTCATCACCTCCGGTGCGGCGGCCGAGTTCTTCATTATCCTGGCGGAGACGGACGTCGGCGTGTCGGTCTTCGCCGTGCCGCGCGACGTGCCGAACCTGACGGCGTACGAGGGGCACAACTCCGCCACCTTCGGCCTGCGCAACGGGCCGCACATGAACATCCGCCTGGACGGCGTGCGCCTGCCGCTCGACCACCTGATCGGGATTGAGGGCAAGGGCGTGCGCCAGGCGGTGACGGTGCTCGACCACTCCCGCACGGTGGCCGGGGCCATCAGCCTGGGCGTGGCGCGCGCGGCGTACGAGGGGGCGCTGGCCTTCGCCCGCGACCGCGTCGCCTTCGACCAGACGGTCCTCGAATTCCAGGGCATCCAGTGGTACCTGGCCGACATGCTGACGGAGATCGACGCGGCCCGCCTGCTGTGCTACCGCGCGGCCGAAGCGCTCGACCGGCACGAGGACATCGCGCGCTATTCCAGCGAGGCCAAGCTGAAGGCCTGCGCCGTGGGGACCGAGGTGGCGTCGCGCGCCGTGCAGATCTGCGGCGCCTACGGCACCATGGAGAACGCGCCCTTCGGCCGCTACCTGCGCGACGCCAAGGCGTACGAGATCGCCGGCGGCTCGGCCGAGGTGCTGAAGAACACCATCGGCAAGTACCTGACGCGCAGCGTGGCGCCGCGCGCCAAGCCGGCCGGGGGTGGCGCATGAGCATCGTCGCCCGCCTGCTCGATGGCGCCGCGCGCCACGGGGACCGGCCCTTCGTGTTGAGCGACGAGGGCACCGTGACCTGGGGCGAGATGGCGGACCGCACGCTGCGCCTCTCCTCGGCCCTGGCGGCGCGCGGGATCGGTCCGGGCAGCCACGTGGCGCTGATGTGCTCCAACCGGCCGGCGTTCCTGGTGGCGTGGTTCGCCATCGCCAACCGTGGCGCGGTGACGGTGCCGGTCAACACCGGCCTCGTCGGCGAGGGGCTGCGCTACACGCTGCGGCAGAGCGATTCCACGGCACTGGTGGTCGAGGACGCGATCCTGCAAGAGAAGCGCGCCGACCTGGGGGACCTGCTGGACGGGCTGAGCGTGCTGTCCTTCACCGGGGAGGACGGCCTGGACGCGCACGCCGCCGGGCTTGCGCCCGACGCCCCCTTCGCCGGCGACGGGACGCAGGACTGCACGATCATCTACACCTCCGGCACCACCGGCCTGCCCAAGGGGGTTCTGAACAGCCATCGCGCCTATCTCGCCTGCGGCCGGGCGACGGTGGAGATGCTGGGCCTGGGGCCGGACGACCGCATCATGGTCTTCCTGCCGCTGTTCCACACCAACCCGCAGATGTACGCGGTGATGTCGGTGCTGGAGACCGGGGCGGCGCTGGTTCTGCGCCCGCGCTTCTCGGTCAGCGCCTTCTTCGACGACGCGCGGCGCTTCGACGCCACCGGCTTCACCTACGTCGGCACGGTGCTGGCGATGCTGACGGCGCGGCTGCGCGACCCCGACCGCGACCACCGCCTGCGCTTCTGCGTCGGCGGCGGCGCCCCGGCCGAGGTCTGGCGGCTGGTCGAGGACCGCTACGGCGTCACCGTGCACGAGCTGTACGGCATGACCGAGATCGGCGGCTGGGTCACCGGCAACACGGTGGCGCGGTCGCGCTTCGGCACCTGCGGGGCGGCGCGCGCCGACATGGAGGTGCGGGTGTTCGACGCGCACGACCGCCCCGTGCCGCCGGGCGTGCGCGGCGAGATCGTCGTGCGCCCGCGCGAGCCGTTCGTCATCCTGTCCGGCTACTACAAAAATCCGGAGGCGACGCTGGCGGCCAGCCGGAACCTGTGGTTCCACACCGGCGACAGCGGGTCCTTCGACGCCGACGGCTTCCTCGCCTTCCACGGCCGGCTGAAGGAGATCATCCGCCGCGGCGGCGAGAACATCTCCCCCGTCGCGGTGGAAGTGGCGCTGCTCGACCACCCGAACGTGGAGGACGCCGCCGTGGTCGGCGTGCCCGATCCCATCTTCGGGGAGGAGGTGAAGGCCGTCCTCGTCGCCCGCCGGCCGATCGACCCGGCCGCGGTGCCCGCCTTCCTGCGCGGCCGGCTGCCGGACTTCATGCTACCGCGCTACGTGCAGTTCGTCGACCGCATCCCCAAGACCGAGACGCAGAAGATCCAGCGCCACCTGCTCCAGCGCCTGGAGGACGGCGTGGTGGACCTGCGGCCCTCCTGATCGCGAAGGGAACCGGACCATGCCCACCAGCACGCGCGGCCTGAACGTCTCGGTCACCGACCTCGTGCCGCCCTGGCGCACGCGCGGGCGGCCGGTGGTCTTCCACCACGGCATCGGCACCAGCATGGACATCTGGGCGGACTGGCTGCCGGTGATCGCCCCGCACCACGCCTGCGTGCGCTTCGACGTGCGCGGCTTCGGCGCCTCCCCCGTCCCGCCGGAGGGCACAGCGTGGTCGATGGACGAACTCATTGACGACCTGTTCGACGCGGCGGAGGCCGCCGGCCCCGGCCCGGTGCACCTCGTGGGCGAGTCCATGGGCGGCACGGTCGTGCTGGCGGCGGCGCTGCGCCGGCCGGAGCGGGTGGCGACGGTCACCGTCAGCAACGCCTCCTTCACCGGGGGCGGCATCGGCCAGCTGGGCGGCTGGCGCGATCTGTTCGCCACGGGCGGCGTGATGGGCTGGAGTGCGCGGATGAACGAATGGCGCTTCGCCCCCGGCGCCCTCGACCCCGCGCGCGCGGCGTGGTTCGGCGCCGAGCAGGAGCGCACGAAACCGCACGTGGCGCTGGGCCTGGGCGACCTGCTGGCCGGCACCGACCTGACGGACGCCCTGCCGTCGCTGGCCCGGCCGCTGCTGGTGCTGTCACCGGACTCCAGCCCCTTCGTGCCGGTGCGCCTCGCCGCCGAGCTGAAGGAGCGCGCGCCGGACGCCGAGTTGCGCGTCTTCCCCGGCGTGCGGCACGGCCTGCCCTTCTCCCACGCCGGGGAGTGCGCCCGCACCCTCCTCGACTTCCTGCAGCGGCGCGAACCATGACCGACGCTATCGCTTTGCCCGCCGGTTCCGTGGACGCGCACGCCCACGTCTTCGGCCCCATGGACTGCTACCCCGCGGTGCCCGAGCGCAATTACGATCCCCCGCCCATGCCGCTGGAGCGGCACCTGCGGCTGCGCGCGCACCTCGGCACGGCGCGCACCGTTCTGGTGCAGCCCAGCGTCTACGGCACCGACAACCGCGCCATGCTGGACGCCATGGCCGAGGGCGGCGACAGCTTCCGCGGCGTCGCCGTGATCGACGGCGGCGAGCCGGACGCCGACCTCGCCGCCATGCACGCGGCCGGCGTGCGCGGGGTGCGCATCAACCTGCTGTTCCGCGGCGGCGTGCCGCTGACGGCGGCCCGGCGCATCGCCGAGCGCGTGGCGCCGCTCGGCTGGCACATGCAGTTCCTGGTCGACGTCTCCGCCACCGAAGGGTTCGCGGCGGTGGTCGAGCGGCTGCCGGTGGAATCGGTGGTCGACCACATGGGCCACGTCCCCGCCGCCAAGGGGCCGGAGGATCCGGGCTTCCGCGCCCTGGCGGGCCTGCTGCGCGAGGGGCGGTGCTGGGTCAAGCTGTCCGGCAGCTACCGCATGTCGCGCCGTACGGCTGCCCCCTTCGGCGACGTCCGCGCCTATGTCGACGCGCTGCTGGACGCCAACCCGGACCGGCTGGTCTGGGGCAGCGACTGGCCGCACGTCGGCCTCCCCTTCCCGGCCCCCACGCCCGACCAGCTGCGGGCGGAGCTGCTGGACTGGCTTCCCGACGCCGGGCTGCGGCAGCGCATCCTGGCCGACAACCCCGAACGCCTCTACGACTGGAGACACGCACCGTGAGCGACGCCACGAACGACGGCACGAATGACGGCATGAAGACCATCGGCATCGGCTTCCATTTCGAGGACCTGCCGGTCGGCACCCGCTTCAAGACGCTGGGCCGCACCATCACCGAGGCCGACCTCGTCGCCTTCGTGAACCTGAGCTGGCTGACGGAGGAGCTGTTCACCAACGCCGACCAGCGCGGCGGCATGGCGATCCGCGGCCGCGTCGTGCCGGGCGCCCTGGTCTACTCCTGCGCCGAGGGGCTGCTGACGCCCAGCATGCAGGACACCGGGCTGGCCTTCCTGCACGCCGAACTGAACGTCAAGGGCCCGACCTTCGTCGGCGACACCATCCACGTGGAGTGCGAGGTGATCGAGGCGCGCCCCACCTCCAAGCCCGGCCGCGGGCTGGTGCGCACCAGCAACCGCGTGGTCAACCAGCGCGGCGAGACGGTGCTGGCCTACAATCCCCTGCGCATGCTCAAGGGCCGCTCCGGCGGGTGACCGGCCGGACCCGTCAGACGCCGCCGGCGTGCTCGAACGGGTAGTTGAGGGTCGCGCGGGCGAAGTCCTCGACGTTGCTCATCAGGCGGTCCGACAGCGCCGCCGCCTCGTCGGCGCTGCCCTCGGCGACGGCCAGCATCAGGTCGGCGTGCGTCCGGGCGCCGCCGGTCAGGCTGCCGGTCTGCGTGTGGTAGTTCTGGAACCAGAAGCGGCGCGACAGCGAGCGGAGCGGGCGAATGGTCTGGGCCGCCACCGGGTTGCGGGCGCAGTGGTCGAGAAGCTGGTTGAACTCCTGGTCCAGGTGCATGAACCGCGTCCCGTCGCCCTGGCGCGCCGCCTCCAGCATCGCCTCGGCGATGCCGCGGCAGCGATCCCGCTCGGACGGGGTGGCGAAGCGGGCGGCCCGGCGCGCGATCAGCCGTTCGAGTTCGCGCCGCACGTCCAGGACGTAGAGCAGCAGCTTCACGTCCACCTCGGTGATCATGATGCCGCGCGACGCGACGACGGTGACCAGCCCGTCCGTCTCCAGGCGCTTCAGCGCCTCGCGGACCGGCGTCCTGCCGATGCCGATCCGGGCGCCGAGCTGCTTTTCCGACAGGAAGCTCCGCGGAGGCAGGGTGCCGGAAACGATCAGCTCCTCAATCTGGGCGTAGGCCTGGTCGGCCAGGGACCCTTCGGGCGCGGCGGCTACCGGCTCTCTCACGGCGGCATCTCCCAACCATGCTGCGATGGCATGCTGCGATGGCCTCGACTGCGGATGGCCCCGCAGCCGGGCCACGCCACGGCTGTAGCGCGGACCGGCTGCGGGCGCAAGCCGCCACCGCCGGGTCATACCGGCGGCAGGCGCGGCCGGGTCAGGGCTTCCGGATCAGCGGACACTCGCTTTCCGACAGGGGCCGCGCCGCGTCGGCCCCGGCCACCACGCCGAGCTGCTTGTAGTAGTCCCACGGCCCCTTGGATTCCGACGGCTTCTTCACCTCGAACAGGTACATGTCGCGGATGACGCGCCCATCCTCGCGCACCCGGCCGTCCTTGGTCATGAAGTCGTTGATGGGCGTCGCCTTCATGGTCTCCATCACCCTGGCGGCGTCGGTGGTGCCGGCCGCCTTGATCGCGTTCAGGTAATGGGTGACGGCGCCGTAGTCGCCGGCGTGCACCATCGTCGGCATGCGCTTGAACCGCTCGGCGAAGCGCTTGGAGAAGGCGCGCGTGGCCTCGTTCTGGTCCCAGTAGAAGGATTCGGTCAGCACCAGCCCCTGCGCGGTCTCAAGGCCCAGCGCGTGGATGTCGGACAGGAAGATCAGCAGGCCGGCCAGCGTCTGCCCCTGCTGGACGATGCCGAACTCCGCCGCCTGCTTGACGGTGTTGATCAGGTCGCCGCCGGCGTTGGCCAGTCCGATCACCTTGGCCTTGCTGCCCTGCGCCTGCAGAAGGAAGGAGGAGAAGTCGGCCGTGTTCAGGGGATGCCGCGACGCGCCCAGGACCTTGCCGCCGGCGGCGGTGACGAAGGAGGCGGTGTCGCGTTCCAGGGACAGGCCGAAGGAATAGTCCAGCGTGATGAAGTACCAGCTGTCGCCGCCCTGCTTCACCACCGACCGCCCGGTGCCCGCGGCGAGCGCGTAGGTGTCGTAGACCCAGTGGATGCCGTTGGGCGAGCAGGCCTTCCCCGTGAAGTCGGACGAACCGCCGGCGGTGGCGATGACGACCTTGTTCTTGCGCTTGGTGATCTCCTGCACCGCGAGCATGACCGCGGAGTTGGGCAGGTCGATGATCATCTCGACGCCCTGGTTGTCGTACCAGTCGGCGGCGATCTGCGCGCCGATGTCCGCCTTGTTCTGGTGGTCGGCCGCCAGCACCTCCACCGGCCGGCCAAGGACGGAGGAGCCGAAATCCTCCACCGCCATCCGCACCGCCTCGACGCTTCCCGGACCGCTGAGATCGGCCAGCGAGCCGGAGAGGTCGGTCAGCACGCCGATGCGGATGGGGCGCTGGTCCTTGGCGGGCGTCTGCGCGGCCAGCGGACCGCCGGCGAGGATGGCCAGTGCGGCCGCCGCCGTCATGCAGCGTTTCAGCATCGCCTTCATCGTTTCCCTCCCATGGAATGGCATTTTGAGTGGCGTCGTGGATCGTCGGCCGGACCGTTCAGTCGTGCATCGTCACCACGGCGCGGACGACGTCGCCGCGCTCGACCGCGTCGAAGGCGTCGTTGATCGCGTCGAGCGGAAGACGGCGATCGATCAGGCCGTCCAGGTCGAGCCGCCCGTCCAGGTAGGCCCGCGCGTAGGCGGGGAAGTCGTCCGCGGCCTTGGCGCCCCCGAGGCTGGAGCGGACGATGCGCCGTTCCCCGGTGATGGAGCCGAACCGCAGGGCGATCTGCCGGTTGGGGTCGGTCTTGCCGAGGATGGTGACCGTGCCGCCGGGCCGCGTGTAGTCGACCGAGGCCTGCAGCGTACCGACCACCCCCGCCGCCTCGAAGGCGTGGTCGGCCCCGCGCCCACCGGTGACGGCGCGGATGCGGGACAGCACGTCGATGCCCTCGGCCGCCTCGATGGTGTGGGTCGCCCCCATGGCGCGGGCGCGGTCCAGCTTGTCGGCCCGGCGGTCGATGGCGACGATGGCGCCGGCACCGGCCAGGCGCGCCCCCTGCACGACGTTCAGCCCGACCGGGCCGCAGCCGACCACCACGACGCTGTCGCCCAGTCCGACCCTGGCGACGCGCAGCACCGCCCCGACGCCCGTGATGACGCTGCACCCCAGCAGGCAGGCGCGGTCGAACGGCATCTCGTCCGGCACCGGAATGGCGGCCGCCTCGGGCACCACCGCGTATTCGGCGAAGGACGAGACGCCCAGGAAATGCCCCACGGGCTCGTCGCCGTTCCTCAGCCGGGTGCGGCCGCCGGACAGGGTGGCGTCGCGGTGGTTCGGCACCACCTGCTCGCACAGCATCGGCTGGTCGCGGCGGCAGAAGTAGCATTGGCCGCAGCTGGCGTAGATGGTGCACACCACGTGCTGGCCCGGCCGGACCCGCTGGACGGCGGAGCCCACCGCCTCCACCACCCCGGCGCCCTCATGTCCCAGCACGACGGGGACCGGCACGGCGAAGGCGCCGGTCATCGCCTCCCGGTCCGTGTGGCACAGGCCGGCGGCGTGCATGCGGATCAGCACGTCGTTCGGCTCCAGCGGGGTGACGCCGAGGCGCTCGATGGACAAGGGCGCTCCGATCTCGCGGAGGACCGCTGCCCGGAACCGGGGCATGCCCATCACGGTCACTCGGCCGCCGCGGCGCCGGCCGCCGCGGCCGACCGCAGGATCCCGTCGTCGGGACCAAGCTCCAGCGGCGTGTGGTCGCGCGACACCACCCACGCGGGCCGCGGGTTCTCCACCCCGGCCGGGCGGTTGGAGACCTGGTTGTAGACGGTGTAGATGTGCCAGCGGGAATGCCGCGACATGTTGTGGCCGGAGCCGTGGACGATGTTCGGATGGAACAGCACCACGGTGCCCGGCTTGCCGGTGATCGGCACCGGATCGCCGAGCGTGGTCATGATGTCGATGAGCTGCGGCTTGGGAACCGTCCACAGCTTGTAGGAGGTGGTCGTTTCGTCCAGCACCGGGTCGAGCCGGCCCAGCTTGTGACTGCCGGGAATGAAGTACAGGCAGCCGCCGATCTCGGTCGCCTCGTCCAGCATCAGCAGGGAGGTGGTCATGTCCGGGCGCGGCACGCCGTCCGTCTGCCAGTAGCCATAGTCCTGGTGCCACTGCCAGATGGCGCCGTCGATGGCATCCTTCAGGTTGCATTTGGTGTGATAGACGTAGACCGGCTCGTCCTTCAGGACCTGGCGGGCTGGCTCCATGATGCGCGGCAGCGTCGCCAGCGCCTGGAACGGCGGCGACGCCGTCGGGCCGTTCGGGTCGTGGACCCGGAACACCGAGCGGACGGTGCCGCTCTTCTCCCGGATCACGCCTTCGGCATCGGTCCGGGCGACCCGGTGCAGGTCCCGGCGCAGGATTTCGATCTCCTCGCGGGACACGAGGCTGGGAAACACCAGGAATCCGCGATCGTCATATTCGGCCAATTGGGCGTCGGTCAGCTTCATCGGGCATCCTCCTTGGGCCGCGCGCCAGAGCGGCAGAGTGTCAGGGCGCGGGACACTGCTGATATGAGTCCGATATATCGGCAGGATATCGGAATACCCGAGCGTGTCAATCAAGAATGTTCGTTTCGCAAACTAATGATTTGGGAGTCGGCGAGCGCGCGCCGGCAGCGGCCATGGACATGGCCGGACGCCGCTCCGCGGGCCGGGCAGCCGGCCATCGCCACAAGCGCCTGGGCTGTGATCACGTGATGATGCGGTCCGGTTCAACCGTGACCGCGGCGGCGGCGAGGCCCGCCGGCAGCGTCGGCAGAGCGCTGGTCGCGACCAGCGACAGCGCGGGAAGCGGAACCGCCGCCGTCAACACCGAATGCGCGACCGAATGCGCGACCGAATGCGTGGATGAGCCCGCGTTCGCGTCCGTTGACGGTTCACCTCACCCAGGGTCCCGCAACGCTCCCCCGGACACGCTCTTCGCCTGCCACATGGACCGATAGGCCTGCTCCAGGGTGCGGGCGAATGCCGGAGCATCGCACAGCGGCGACCCCCGAAGCGTCGAGCGCAGGTTCGAGCGCAGGTCCGCAAGACCAGCCGCATCATCCACCAACGCAGCCGCCTTTGCGATGTAGTCCGCAGGGCTGTCGGCCACGAGCCGGTCCGCCAGGCCAACCGTCTCCAGAAAGCTGTCACCGATCCGGCCGGCCCACCGGTCACCACGCAGCGTCACGACCGGCACCCCCATCCACAGGCTCTCCGCCGTCGTCGTTCCGCCACCGAACGGCATCGGGTCCAACGCGACGTCGATACGGCTGTACGCGGACAGATACTCCGAACGGGACGACTCCCCTTCCATCCGCAGGCGGTTCGCGCCGACGCCGTGGGCGGCGAACCGGTCCAGCAGAGCCTGACGCACGCCCGCATCACCGAACTGCCGGGCCTTCAGCAGCAGGCGCGCCTGCGGCAGCGTCTTCAGCACCTGCGCCCAAAGCGCCACGGTCGCGGGGCTGATCTTGGCCCGGTTGTTGAAGCACCCGAAGGTGACGCAACCCGTGGTGAACAGCGGCGGCGGTCCGACGGGCACGTCCTCCGTGGGCGGCGTGAAGCACAGATAGCTGCCCGGCAAGCGCCAGACGGACTCCGTGAAAAACCGCTCCTCTCCTGGAGGAACCACATGACGGTCGGCCAGGATCCAGTCGATGCTCCGCAGGCCGGTCGTGCCGAAATAGCCAAGCCAGGTGACCTGCACCGGAGCCACGCGCCGGGCGAACAACGTCAGACGGTTACCGGCCGTGTGGCCGGACAGGTCGACCAGCACGTCGATCCCGTCCCGCCGGACACGCTCTTCCACCGCGTCGTCACCGACGCCGACGATCTCGTGCCAGCCGTCCGCCAGGGCGCGCAGCCTGTCGGTCAGTCCGTCGCATCGGCTGTTGTTGGCATAGCCAACGACCTCGACCCGGGACCGGTCGTGCGCGGCAAGGACGTTTTCCAGAAAGTAGCCCACGGGATGGCTGTTGAAGTCTCCCGACACATAGCCGACCCGCAGCGGCCGTTCGGGCGCGCGGGGAGCGGCATAAAGGCCGGGCTTGGCATAAAGGTCAGGTTCCGCCGGCCGCCCATGGCGTGCCGCCCAGTCGCACGCGGTGCTCAGGAAGTCGGCGTTTCCGCACTCCATGGCGTAATGCTGAGCCATGAGGAGGTTGCTGTGGGCGGCCGCATAGGCGGGGCGGTGGGTCAGGGCCATGCGGTACGCGGCGAAGGCCTCGCCCGGCAGGCCCTGCTCCTTGAACGCGTTGCCCAGGTTCGACCAGGCTTCGGGAAAATCGGGCCGGAAGCGGAGGGCGACGCGGAACGACGCGGCGGCTTGGCTCAACAGGCCCTTGGCCTGGAGCGCGTGACCGAGGTTGTTGTGCGCCTCGGCATGGTCCGGCTTGTGCTGGATCGCGGCGCAGAAGGATGCGATGGCCAGTTCCAGTTCGCCGACAGCCTGCAGGATGGCGCCGAGATTGGAATGCGCCTCGGCGAAATCGGGCCGGATGGCGATGGCGCGGCGGTAGGCGGCGATGGACTCGTTCGGCCGCCGCAGGATCTGGAACAGATTCCCAAGACAGAACTCGGCGTCGGCATGGTCCGGGTTCAGGCGAACGCAGGCACGGAAGGCGTCCACGGCATCGTCGAACCGGGACCGCGCCATCAGCGAAACAGCAAGATTGTAGTGGAACTCGGGAGCCTCGGCGATGGCGAGCGCAACCCGGATGAAGGCTTCGCAGGCCTTGTGATCGCCCTTCTCCGCGTGCAGCACGCCGAGAAGGTGCCAGGCGTTGCCGTCGGCCGGATCCTGCACCAGCAGACGGCGATACAGCGCTTCGGCTTCCGCCCAGCGTCCCGCCTCATGGCGGCTCAGCGCGTCGGCCAGCGTCGGCCCGGAGGACGTCGAATCCATCATGGACGGCTTGGCCCTCATCGGGTTTCGGTGACGCGCGACGGGGGGCAGCGGAGCTAAAGGTGCGGGGCGGTGCCGATGCACCGCCCCGTCACGCTCAGCCGCCGCTCCCCACGACGAGAATATCGTTGGCGCTCAATGTCCGCACGTTCAGCGTGGCGATGGCCACCGCCGCCCCGGCGCCCACGCCGTCGGCGTCGAAGGACAGCACGCCGGTGCGCGTGCTGAACACGAACTGGGCACCCGTGGTGGCCGGGTTGTCCAAGGCGAAGTGCCGCGCCGACAAGGCACCCGCCTGGATGCCGCCGAAGTTCGGGCCGACCACGGCGATCTTGTCCACGCCGGCTTCGAAGTCGGCGACCATGTCGCCGCCCTCTTCGGCGGCGCCGATGCGGAACACGTCGGCCCCCTGCCCGCCGTACAGCGTGTCCGCACCCAGGTTGCCGGCCAGCAGGTCGTTGCCCTGGCCGCCCCACAGCACGTCGTTGCCCTGTCCGCCGAACAGAGTGTCGTCGCCGAGCTGGCCGTACAGCGCGTCGTCGGCCCGGTTGCCGTACAGCACGTCGCCGTCCTGCCCGCCGAACACCGTGTCGCGGTCCTGGCCGCCGAAGATGGTGTCGGCGCCCTGGTTGCCGTAGACGAAGTCGTCCTGCTGGTTGCCGTACAGCACGTCGTTGCCGATGCCGCCGGTCACCGTGTCGGCCCCCTCGTCGCCCCACAGCTGGTCGTCGCCGCCCTCGGAGCCGACGAAGTCGTTGCCGCCGCCGCCGCGCAGCGTGTCGTCGTCGGCGCCCAGCACGATGATCTGGCTGCCGCTGTCGCCGACCACCATCTGGCTGCCCTCGCCGCCGCCGACCTGGACGTCGCCGACGATGGCCGCGAACTCGACGTTCTGCAGCTGGAGAACGGTGCCCTTGGGCAGGTTGCGCACGTCGATGACGATGGCCTGCTGCTGCGTGCTCCCGGCGGCCGGGGCGGTGCCGGTGATGACGATGGGTGCCGTCGGCGGGGCCGCCGGGTCGGCGACCACCGGGATGATGGTGCGCACCGTCAGGTTGGTGGCGGGCGGCAGCACGTCCAGGAAGGTCTGCCCGACGCTGGTCATCCTGGCCTTGTCGTCGGGCTGGTTCTCGGTGCGGTTCCGGATGGCGCGGATCAACCCGTCCAGGCCCGTTCCGGCGCCCGTGGCCGCCGTTGTCGAGGTTTCCACCTGCAGGCCGACGCCGACGGGCAGGCTGGCTTCCAGCAAGGACTGGCCGGAGGCGGTGTCCTTGGCCAGCGGAATGTCGGCGTTGCTGGTCTTGGCGTTCTCTTCCAGGCGCGTGGCCGTGACGATGGGGATATCGATTGTCTGCGTCACCGAGCCGTCGGACGTGACCTGGGTGGTCTCCCGAATCACGACGCCGTCGACGGTCTCGGTTTTGGTGGTGGTCTGCGCCCCGCCCGGCGGGGGCGGATCGTCCTGCGGTGGCGGGGGTGCGCTTGCGGTGGTGAAGTTGTAGGAGGTGCCGCCGCTCAGGCCGTCGTAAATGTTCCCCGCCAGGTCGGTGACCGCCCCCGAGGCGATCTCCAGGTAGTACGACGTCGAGTAGTCCAGCGTGGCGTTCGGATTGACGGTGATCTGGCTGCCGGAAACGGTGACCCGCGCGTCGGTGATGGCGAAGGTCTCCACCGCCGTGCCCACGCCGGTCTTGTACAGCGTCACGTTGCCGCTGCCGGATTGCACCGGCTCCGAGAACGTCAGCACGAGGTTCTGCGTGATGCCCACCCCCGTGGCGTCGTCGGCTGGGTTGGCGGAGAGCAGCGCCGGCTTGTTGACGTCGATGGTGTCGCCAGGCTGGCTGATGGCGGTGGTGTAGGCGGTGTTGGAGTTGTTGGCGCTGTCGGTCAGCACGAGGTTGACCGGGATGTCGGCGCCGGCCGCCACGTCGGTGCCGCCGGCGGTGACCGTGAATGTGGCGGTGTAGCTGGTGTCGCTGACCTTGCTGAGATTGCCCAGCGCGAAGCCGCCGATGCTGCCGCTGCCCAGCGTGTAGGTGTCGCTGTCCGACGTCACGCTGATGGTGGCGGTGACCACGTCGCCGATCTTCATCGCACTGTCGGGAATCGAAACCCCGGTGATGGACGGGGGCGTCGCGTCGAGGGCCTGCGTGCGCGAGGAGGTCGCGGTCTGCGTGGAGCTGCCGTTGCTGTCGTTGGCGGTGACCACGACACGAACGTACTTCGACGCATCGGACCCGGTCAGGGTGTAGCTGCTGCTGGTGGCCCCGCTGATCGCCGTCTCGTTGGTGCCGCTGGAGCTGTCGGCCCGGTACCACTGGTAGGTGTAGCTCAGCGTGTCGCCGTCGGCATCGCTCCAGGTGCCGTTGGTCGTGCTCAGCGCGCTGCCCACCGTCGCCGTGCCCGACACGCTCGGCACCACGCTGTTGGTCGGCGCCGAGTTGGTGATCGCCGCGTAGGCCGAGGTGGCCGTCTGCGTGCCGCCCTGGCCGTCGTTCGCCGTCACCACCGCGCGCAGGTACTTGTGCGCGTCCGCGGTGGTCAGCGTGTAAGAGGATGCCGTGGCCCCGCTGATCGACGCGAGGTTGGTGCCGTTGGTGTCGTCCGCCCGGTACCACTGGTAGGTGAAGGTGCGGCCGTCGCCGTCGGCGTCGCTCCAGACGCCGTTGGTCGTGCTCAGCGCGTTGCCCACCGTCGCCGTGCCCGACACGCTTGGCACCGCGCTGTTGGTCGGCGCCGAGTTGGTGATCGCCGTGTAGACCGACGAGGCCGTCTGCGTGCCGCCCTGGCCGTCGTTGGCGGTGACCACCACGCGCAGGTACTTGTGGGCGTCCGTCGTGGTCAGCGTGTAGCTGGAGGCCGTCGCCCCGCTGATCGACGCGAGGTTGGTGCCGTTGGTGTCGTCGGCCCGGTACCATTGGTAGGTGTAGGTCAGCGGATTGCTGTCCGGATCGCTCCAGGTGCCGTCCCCCGCGCTCAGCGCGTTGCCCACCGTCGCCGTGCCCGACACGGTCGGCACGACGCTGTTCGTCGGCGCACCATTGGACGCCACCACCGGTGCCGAATAGGCCGATGTGGCTGTCTGCGTTCCACCCTTGCCGTCGTTGGCGGTCACCACGACGCGCACGTACTTGTTGAAATCGCCTAACTGCAGCGTGTAGCTGGCGCTCGTCGCGCCGGTGATGGACGCAGAGCCGGCGCCGTTGGTGTCGCTCGCCCGGTACCACTGGTAGGTGTAGGTCAGGCTGTCGCTGTCCGCGTCGGCCCAGGTGCCGGTCGCAGCACTGAGCGCGTTGCCCACCGCCGCCGTGCCCGACACGCTCGGCACCACGCTGTTGGTCGGCGTGCTGTTGGTGATCGCCGTGTAGGTCGAGGAGGCGGTCTGCGTGCCGCCCTGGCCGTCGTTGGCGGTGACCACGACGCGCAGGTGCTTGTGCGCGTCCGCCGTGGTCAGCGTGTAGCTGGCCGCCGTGGCGCCGGTGATCAACGTGGCGTCGGTGCCGTTGGTGTCCTCCGCCCGGTACCACTTGTAGCTATAGCTCAGCGGGTCGCCGTCGGCGTCGCTCCACGTGCCGTTGGTCGCGGTCAGGACGTTGGTCACGGTGGCCGTGCCGCTGATCGACGGCACCGCGCTGTTGGTCGGCACCGCGTTGCCGGGGGCCGCACCCTTCACGCCGACCTTGGTCGGCGCCGTCGTGAGGTTGGGCGTGCTGTTGGAGGCTTCGGTGACGAAATAGACGTCGTACGTCGTTCCAGTGATCAGCCCGGTGACGGACGGAATGCTGCTGGTGAGTGGGCCGGCGCCGAAGGCGAAACTGCCGGACTTGAGCGCCGCCCCGCCACCCGACGCCGTGCCGGCCTTGACCTCCGCCACGGTCGGCGCGGCGGCACCGTCGGACACCACCACGTAGCGGATGGTGCCGGCCCCGTTCAGGCTGGCTGGCAGGCCGAAGCCGCCGATGGCGGGGCGGGATGCGGACGGGAGTGCTGCCTCCGCGAAGCCGGCGACACCATACCCGCGGCCGGAGGGCAAGCCGTCGTTTGCCAGGGCGGCCGCATCCCCACCCCGAGCCGACATGGTGCGCCACCCCGCGTCAAGGTCCGCCATCCCCTACCCCCTTGGATATCCACATAGGCCCGGAGTGCCAAACAACGGCGTGCGGCGCAAGCAATGAATTGTTGCGAATTTAAACGGATGCCGCAGCTTTTAGCTGCGGTATTCGCCCGCCGCGTCCGGCGCAGCGGCGGATACCCGCCATTCGACAGCCGGTGTGCAAAGACGCACATCACCGGGCCACCGCCCCGGGGCTTAGCCTTGGCCCATGTTCCCATGAAGCGAGGGTTGAGCGATGAAACGATGGTTGTTCCAGATGGCCGTGGTGGCGGTCGCCGTGCTGGCGTGGAGCGGTGCGGCGGGCGCGGCCGACAAGGTCGGCGTCGTCCTGATGCACGGAAAGAAGGGCACGGCCGAGCACGTGCAGACGCTGGCGACCGATCTGATCGGCGCCGGCTATCTGGTGCTGACGCCCGACATGCCGTGGTCGCAATCCCGCGCCTACGAACGCACGCTGGAGGAGGCGCACACGGAGATCGACGCCTGGGTCGCCGACCTGCGCGCCGACGGCGCCACCCGCATCGTGGTGGCCGGCCACAGCATGGGCGCCAACATGGCGATGGGCTACGCCGCCACCCATTCCGGCGTCCACGCGGTGCTCGCCCTCGGACCCGGCCAGACGGCCGACACCCCCAACTTCCGCAGCCGGGTGAAGGACAGCGTGGCGTTGGCCCGCACCATGGTCGCCTCCGGCCGCGGCGACGCCGCCGCGGCCTTCGAGGACCTGCACCTGGGCAAGCTGAGCACCGTCACCGCCACGGCGCGGGTCTACGCCAGCTACTTCGATCCCGAGGGGCTGGCGGCGATCGCCTCGGTGGCGCCGCGCATCGGCGTGCCGGTGCTGTGGACCGTGGGCACGGCCGACAGGAACCTGATGGACCTCGGCCGCGCCTATGCCTTCGACCGGCTGCCGGCGCACCGGCACAACGTCTACGCCGAGGTGGCGTCCGACCACATGGGCACGCCCGACGCCTCGCGCACGGTGGTGCTGGGATGGCTGCGGCAGGTCTTCGGCGAGCCCGGCCAGGGGTCGTGAGGCGGCGCGGTTTACAGCCCGCGGGGGCGCCGCCTAGACTGGACCGGGGTGTGCGCACCCGCACAGGCCGGGGCACGTGCAGGGCATGGATTGGGAAAACGTGAAGTTCTTCCTGGCGGTCGCCAGGGAGGGCACGCTGGCCGGGGCGGGCCGGGCGCTGGCGGTGAAGCACTCGACCGTGCTTCGCCGCATCGCCGCGTTGGAGGACGGCATCGGCATCCGCCTGTTCGAGCGGCACCCGACCGGCTACGTGCTGACCGCCGCCGGCCGCGAGATGCTGGACGGCGCCAAACGCATCGAGGAGGAGATGGCCGGCGTGGAGCGCCGCCTGTCGGGCCGCGACCGGCGGCTGAACGGGCATGTGCGCCTCGCCACGCTGCCGGTGCTGGCGCCCTGGGTGTGCGGGGCGCTGGCCGGATTCCGCGCGCTGCACCCAGGCATCACCGTGGAGGTGGACGTCTCGGCCGAGGTGCTCAGCCTGCCCCGGCACGAGGCGGACGTGGCGCTGCGCGTCACCGCCAAGCCGCCGGACAGCCTCGTGGGCCGGCGCATCGCCACGCTGGCGCACGGCGTCTACGCCGCGTTGTCCCATCCGGCGGCGTCGGCCGCGGCACCCGACCTCATTGCGCAGGACTGGGTGAGCCACGGCGACAGCCGCGCTGACACGCCGCAGGCGCAGTGGGTGCGCGCCAACGTGCCGGAGGAACGCATCGTGCTGCGCAGCAATTCCACCGGCCTGCTGGTCAGCGCGGTGCGCGCCGGCATCGGGCTGGGCGTGCTGCCGTGCTACCTGGGCGACGGCGATCCGGCGTTGCGCCGGCTTCGGCTGATCCGCGGGCTGGGCTACGAGATGTGGCTGCTCACCCACCGCGACCTGCGGCAGACGCCCCGCGTGCGGGCGCTGATGGACTTCATGGCGAAGAAACTGGCGCAGCACCGCGCCCTGATCGAAGGCCGGGTGGCCGACGCGCCGGAGTGATACGCCCTGTGCGGCTACGCACAGCCGGCGTGCCGGGTTGGTGTCTCGGCCGCCGCGCGGCGGCGGGGCAGGATGGGGGCGTTCCGTCGACCATCCCGTACGAGCCTCCATGTCCATCGCCCTTTCCCAGTTGCGGCGCACCCCGCTGCTCGCGGCGTCCGCGCTGGCCGCCGCCGGCCTGTTCAATCGCCCTCCGTCCGCCGCTGGAGATGCCGGCGGACGATGCGCGCGTCCTCGCCCTGGCGCTGGCGGCCATCGCCGGCTGGGCCACCGGCGTGCTGCCGGGGCACGTGGTGGCGCTGGGCTTCTTCGCGCTGGCGACGCTGACCGGCGCGGCGCCGGCCGCGGTGGTGTTCTCCGGCTTCCAGTCCTCGGCCTACTGGCTGATCTTCGGCGGCCTCGTGCTGGGCGTGGCGGTGCGGCGCAGCGGCCTGGGGCCGGTGCTGGCGGGGCGGCTGACGGCGCTGTTCGGCGCCACCTACGCCGGCACCATCGCCGGTATGGTGGGGCTGGGCGTGGCGCTCAGCTTCGTCATGCCGTCGGCGCTGGGGCGCACCACCTTCCTGATGCCGATCGCCGCCGCCGTGGCCGACCGGTTGGGCTTCGCCGAGCGCAGCGCCGGACGCACCGGCATCGTGCTGGCCGCCGCCTTCGGCACCCAGGCGCCGAGCTTCGCCATCCTGCCGGCCAACGTGCCGAACGCCGTGCTGGCGGCCAGCGCCGAGGCGCTGCTGGGCCAGGGCTTCAGCTATGGCGCCTACCTGCTGCTGCACTTCCCGGTCCTGGGGCTGCTGAAGGCGGCGGCGATCGTCCTCATCCTCGCCCGGCTGTTCCGCGACGCGGTTCCGGCCACCGTCGCGGCACCCGCCGCCGGCCCGCTGACGCCGGAGCAGCGGCGCGTCGCGCTGGTGCTGGCGGTGGCGCTGGCGCTGTGGGCGAGCGATTCCCTGCACCACCTGCCGCCGGCCTGGGTCGGGCTGGCGGCCGCCGCCGCCTGCTTCCTGCCGCCCTGGCGTCTGGTGCCGCCGGCCGCCATCGACGGCGAGATGAGCCACGGCGCGCTGCTGCACGTCGCCGGCCTGATCGGGCTGGGCGCGGTGGTCGCC